>ERZ773133.625-NODE-625-length-48150-cov-7.640337_pt1 | contig 48150 bp, 39 predicted proteins | sample MGYA00580861_ERZ773133 | MGnify/ENA primary metagenome ERZ773133 (study PRJEB29015, sample SAMEA2737844) | human gut metagenome | biome: human gut; feature: human-associated habitat; material: faeces | place: China | collected 2012 ...
GTGTATGCTACTCTATCATCTGCATACTTACTTTCCAGTTCTTCCTTTACCTTCTGATACTGCAAAGCCATATTCTCATTATCATTTAGATAATCTCTGAAATGAATATAATTTTTCCACTCAGTTCCATTCCATTTCACAACGTGAATATGGTGTGTCCTGATATTCTTTTCCATATCACCCATTGCATAAAGAAGCTGACATTCCACATCTGAACCACGATAAAATATTCCCACTTGTCGTAATTGCTCATTACGTAACATTACTTTATCAAAATCAGTTACACCAACGACAATATCAATAATTGGTTTTGCTTTAATTGCCGGTATTGCTGTACTTCCAATATGCTGTATATCAATAGCATCATCTCCTAATATAGATTTAAGTATTTTGATTGTTTGAATGGCAGCCTCATCCCACTGTTTATCATGTGGTTCAAGCTGCACTATTCCTCTTTTTAATCCTAATGACATAGCAATCTCCTTAATATTACATCACAATTTCACTGTCGAAATATTGTTCCTGAAAATGAATCTGTCTCCTGATTTCTTCCTTTGAAAAAGTCACTCCGTCAGGCACAACTACCCACTTTTCTTCTATATCATCTTTTCTATAAACAATGGCAATAATTTTACCTGTAAACTTACCTACTGGCTCATTTACACCTAATATATAGGCATCCTGCTCCTCTCCATCTGGTACCATAACTCCTTCAATGTAACCATAATTTATCGGGTAATACATATCTTTATATTCTGGATGATAACTTCCTAATGGTCTATCGACTGTGACAGTTACTGTTGTTCCAACTATAGAATTATTTTTTACCTGTAAATACTTTTCTATCAATTTCGTCTGTATCAACGGATATGTCCAGTTCTCAGGCAGCTCATCCATAAGCACAACTTTCTCCATCTCGCTATGTAATTCTTTAGCAAATTCAGTTATCTCCGCAAAATAAAGCATTCCAAATGATTCCTCACCTGTATCATTTACTCTCGTCTTACCAGTTACTGAATATACACAGATTGGCTTTATCTCATATTTTACTGCTCCTGTTTCTTCCTGGAGCTCCCTTTTAGCGGTTTCGAGAATATTTTCGCCTGCTTCTCGATGCCCACTCGGCACTTCATAGGTATCTCTTTCTTTATGCTTACAAAACACCCACTTGCCGTTGCTCTGTGAAATTATTACTGCAAACTTCAGTAATGAATCGTCTACTGTATCATAAAATTTAACTTCTAACATATTTCTTCTCCATCAGCACCTATAATCTCATCTTCTAAATTTGCTTTGAAACAAAATGTACAATTTCTTTCTTCTGTTCAAGAATATAAGGTACCAGCTCCTGCGGATATACCTTTACGCTATTCTTTAAATCCTCAAGCGTAACCCAGCAGAAATCTAAATCAATTCTTTTATCATTCAAACTATCATACCCATGAAATACTCCATCTAAAGGAATATCATCATTAACGAGATGCACATTATAATATAAGCATATCTGATGACATGGTCTTTTACCCCACAGAAAATATATTTCACCAATCGCCAGCAGATTATCTACCTCTATTTTAGTGTGAAGTTCTTCTTCAAATTCCCGCTTCAAAGTTTCCATACTTGTTTCCATTGCTGCTACATGTCCACCTATAATAGAATAATCATCATTCTTCGGACGCTGTAATAAAATTTTTCCATTGCGTATCAATATGCCACCAACTCTGTATGAAAATACAAAATCATCATTCTTAAATAAAATATCCACTTCAAACTCCTTTGCATTTATTCAGACTATTTCAACTCTTCTATCCATTTGCCATTTTCTTCAAAAAAGAAATATTCACTAATATTGTCATTTAAAAATACTTCCAACATCTTATCCATTCCATAAGCAAGTTTTCTCTGCTTCATTTCATCTAATGTCAGCCAAAATACATCCCCTTCTTCAGACGAAGTAACTATTCCTTCAAACTTATCTGTCTTATATAATAACACTATATATCTTGTTTCCTCGTCCTTCATCCAGTCTTTTATCCCACAAATTTTTGGTTCTGAAATTTTCAATCCAGTTTCTTCCCACACTTCGCGTATCACAGCATCTGTAAATGATTCTCCTCTTTCTACATGTCCTCCCGGAAATGTTATTCCAGAGTAATCGTCATCTCTCTTATCTTGGACAAGTACCCTGTTTTTCACAAACACCATACACATATTCGTCATTATCACTTTTTCTGTTCTTGCCATTCGTAATACCCTTATCCTTCATTTGCTGAATCTCTATATATCCTTTCAGCAATACTGTCTGCATCAATGTCAGATGTAATAATTTTTTTATTAAAAACTTATAAAAAATCTTTTTCTCTCCACAAATAGAGCCAAACTAGAGCCATTCGATAAAACAAATGCCGGAAACCTGCATAAATACAGGCTTTCGGCATTTTTGTCCGTTATTCAAACTCAATCGTAGCCGGTGGCTTTCCCGTGCAATCATACAGCACGCGATTGACATGTTTCACTTCATTAACGATTCTGCTGGACACAACTCCAAGCACCTCCCAAGGCAGCTCTGCCGCCTCAGCAGTCATAAAATCAATGGTATTTACTGCTCTTAAAGCAATGGCGTAATCATAGGTTCTCTCATCACCCATAACGCCTACGGAACGCATGTTGGTCAGTGCTGCAAAATACTGTCCAACGGAACGATCCAGTCCAGCCTTAGCAATCTCCTCGCGGTAGATGGCGTCTGCTTCCTGTACCATTTTTACCTTCTCAGGAGTGACTTCACCGATGATACGAATTCCAAGTCCCGGGCCTGGGAATGGCTGACGGAATACTAATTTCTCCGGGATTCCAAGCTCTAAGCCTACTTTGCGGACCTCGTCCTTGAACAAATCTCTTAACGGCTCGATGATCTCCTTGAAATCAACATAGTCCGGAAGTCCTCCTACGTTGTGGTGGGATTTGATCACCGCAGACTCACCGCCAAGACCGCTCTCCACTACATCCGGGTAAATGGTTCCCTGTACCAGGAAGTCAACGGCACCGATTTTCTTCGCCTCTTCCTCAAAGACACGGATAAATTCCTCGCCAATGATTTTTCTCTTACGTTCTGGCTCCTCAACACCTTTTAATTTGCCGTAGAAACGTTCCTGGGCATTGACGCGGATGAAGTTTAAGTTATATGGGCCGTTTGGTCCAAATACTTCTTCTACCTCATCGCCCTCATTTTTACGGAGCAGGCCATGATCAACGAATACGCAGGTCAGCTGATCACCCACTGCCTTTGCCAACATAACAGCTGCCACAGAGGAATCAACACCACCAGACAGAGCGCACAGAACCTTACCATTGCCAACCTTCTCACGGATTGCTTTGATGCTGTTCTCAGCAAATGCGTCCATGGTCCAGTCACCGGAGCATCCGCATACATTGTATACAAAGTTGTGAAGCATCTTGCTTCCTTCCTGGGTATGCAGCACCTCTGGATGGAACTGGATGGCGTACAGGTTCTTCTCCTCCCACTCAGCTGCTGCCACCGGGCAGTCTGGGGTATGGGCTACAATACGGAAACCAGGAGCGATTCTCTCAATGTAATCATTATGGCTCATCCAGCAGATCGTCTTTTCTGAAACATCGCTGAATAACTTACTGGTCTTATCCACGGTTACCTCGATTTTACCATACTCACGAACCGGGGCTTTGCACACGTTGCCGCCCAATACATGCTGCATTAACTGCGCGCCGTAGCACAGCCCCAGAACTGGGATACCCATCTCAAATAATTCTTTGCCGCAGGATGCCGCCCCCTCTTCGTAGCAGCTGTTCGGGCCTCCTGTCAGGATGATCCCCTTTGGATTCATGGCTTTGATTTGCTGGATATCAGTCTTATAAGAATAAATCTCACAATATACATGGTTTTCACGAACACGTCTCGCTACCAACTGATTGTACTGTCCGCCAAAATCAATGACTACAATCTTTTCTCTGTTCACAGATTTTCCTCCTGGTTCCCCTAATGTTCATTCAGGCGGAAAGACCGATCCTCTATCTGCTAAGAACCCGCATCTGATGATCAGCCAATTCCGTCCGACTTTTGTTAAAACGTATTGTAACTATTCAGTACCTTCATAGTTACGAGCAAAAATCCATTCCAGACCAGCTTCGCTGATAGGATTTTGCTTTCCATCCTATGTGTTCTTACAGTCAGTGCAGCATGTGCTCAGACCTACTAAATAGTTACAACGTATTATACATAACTTCGCCCTATTGCACAAGTACCATTTCATTATTTCCAGAGCTTACACGCCCGGTCCTATCTCCCTGGTCGTCTCGAACACTGCCTGATCCGGACCAGATGGTTTGCTCTCCGCTGCTGTGGTCTCAGACGGAGACGGTGCCGGTGAACTCTCTGCCGGATCTGGATGCGGTTCTGCCGCTGAGCTTTCTGACGGAGATGGCTGTGGGGAAGGTGCTGCTGTCGTTGGCTCTGGGGCTGGAGAAGATGCTGGCGCAGTGGTCTCTGATGGTGCTGACGCTGCAGCTGTCGTTTCTGCCTGGGTCGGAGCTGCAGTTGTTTCCGCAGCCTTCGTCTCTGCCTGAGTATCCTTGGTACCTGTGGATGTACTCTTACTTCCTGTTCCATCCAGATGATAACAAAGCACCGGATCCCCTGTGGAAATGTTCTGGAAAATCACCTTTGCCACTGCAGGTGGCAGATTCACGCAGCCGTGGGAACCATTGGTCATATAGATCTGCCCGCCAAAAGATGAACGCCATTTGGCATCATGCATACCAATATTTCCATTAAATGGCATCCAGTAGCTGACCGGTGTCCGGTAATTCTCGCCCTTTAAGGTGGCATCCTTCTGTTTATAAGTCAGTGGATAAGCGCCGGATGGTGTATCATACCCTTTTGCATGGTTACCGGACACAAAATCTGACTCGATCACCAGTTTTCCATCCTTATAAAAGAACAGATGCTGAGCCGTCAAATTGATCTCCACATAAGTATTGCCGTAATCATTCGCTCCATGGCTGTTGGCTTTCTGGCTGTATACCGGCTCCCTGGTCTGGCTTTCCCCGGACTGGATAATGTCATATAACTGACTGGTTTCTTCTCCCTGGTTGATCTTCCAGCCATAAAACCCCTTGCTGATGGTGACGGTTTTTCCATAACTGGTATTTAGTGTCTTGCTCTTATAAGCAGTGTCATATTTCGATGCCAGTCCCTTCACATAAGCTGCTACCTGATCCCGGTCCAGCAAAACAGTCGTTCCATCTGCCCCTACAGAGATCCACTGGGAAATCATATCTCCGCCAAGAGTTTCCCGGCTATCACCAAACTGATAGGTCACCGTCATATTGACATAGCGGTTTAGTTTATCCGCCAACGCCTGCAACCCTTCATGATCCGATGTGATCTCTGGTTTTTCATAGGCGTCTAACTCTTCCAGATCCAGTTCCTTACTTAGATTGTCGATGGCATGGGCGATTCCTTCTGTCAGAACGTCTTTCTTTAACAGATTCCCCTGTTCTTCCGGAACGATCGAAAATCCGCTGCCCGGCTGGTACTCCGACATATAAGCATCTGCCGGAGCTTTGGCATAATCTTCACGCAGACAGACTAAACCGTCAATTTTCTCTGACAGCTTTGTCTTATCATACGCGATCATGGTCGGGATTTCATATTCGGTTTTCTTGGAGCGGTGGCTGAACCACTTCATCGGTTCCTGAGCCGCCAGATAATTCTCCAGGCTTCCGTCAAACTCTGATTTTAAGTCGATTTCCGCACCGAAGATTTCCTCGGTATCACCACCTCTCTCCTTTAAAACCAGGCTATAGCCCTGGATTCCGGACGCAATCATCTCTTTCACCTGATCCACGGTCTTTTTGGATACATCCATGCCGTTGATCACCGTATTGGGGAAAAAGACACGGTTATACTGCTGCGCCTGATATACATAATAACCAATCCCACTGCCTGCACACACGACCAGCACTGCCGCCGCGATGGCCACCGCTTTTACCGGAAATGGTTTCTTTTTTCTGCTTCTTGGCTGTTTTTCATTCATTGTCACTCCTATCCCTCCGTTACAGCTGTTTCATTCCTGTACCTAGTATACTCAAATCTTTGTTCCTCTGTCCAGTAAGACAATCTTACGCATATCTTACGAAAAAATTACTGTTTATTGCTTTCCCTAACCCGAAACTGCTTTCGATACTGCGATGGAGTGGTGCCGGTCACGGATTTAAACACCCGGTTGAAATGGGTCAGATTGGAAAATCCGACTTCCCTGCTGATATCTGTGACATTGCTATTGGTTTCCATAAATTTGCGCTGTGCATTCATGATGCGCGTGACATTGATGTACCGAATGATCGTCGTATTAGTCACCTTCTTAAATTCCCGGCATAGGTAATACGAACTGATGTAAAATTGCTTTGCCAGCATATCCAGATTGAGTTCTTCCTGATAGTGCATATGGATGTAGCGGATCACTTCTCCGATCCTGCTGCTGTTTTCAGAAGCCCTCTCCGGATGTTTCTGTCTCAGGATCAACAAAAGCAGTACATTGATGATCCCCTGGTTAAATTCATCATGATGGAGTCCCGGATTGTTCTGCTCTTTTAAAAGAATTTCCATCAGACGGTGGATCTCCTGGCGTTCTCTGATATCCACCTGATAGACTCCGATCTCCTCCTTCAGTTCTGTCAGTATGGAAGGCCACAGCACCTCCTCCGGAGTAAAATACAGCACTAATCTTTTAAATGGGACATTCTTCTCCCCGTAGGAATGGTGCATCACATATGGTGGAAAGATCATAAACTCTCCCTGTTCCATATGATAGAGCTGATCCTCTACCATGTGAAAACGTTCCCCCGCCTCCAGATAATAGATTTCAAAATACTCATGATAATGAGACTGGGACATATTGTCATTGACTCCCTGAATCCGTTCGCTGGCCGTTCCGAGTCCCTGGGCCATCATGATCCCCGCCTGATCGATCATATCATCCTTCTCCTTTAACCTCATTCTTATGTATTGATTTTAATACACTTGTGCAAGAAATGTAAAGTATCTGCCTGAAATGTGCAATTTTTGTCTAGTTTTAATTATGTTAATTATTTATCATATAACAGCAAACAGCAATTTTCATATTTAAAAATATCATATCACAAAAATACTCTAAAGTGAAATATGAACAATATTTAAGGAGGAACAGTTTCATGAAGGTATGCACCAATGCACTGGCCGTAAAACAGGAAAACAACTATTTTTCTGTAACTACTAACTGCACTGAGATCCGGATCTTCTTTCTCACTGATCATGTGATCCGTATCAGAGCCGGATTTGATGGAGATTTCGCAGAAGAATCCTACAGTTTAGTCACAACTGCCTGGGAAGACAGAATGGATTCATTTTTAAAGGAGTATCGAACAAGAATCAAGACTGCCCATGCAGTTTTAAAGGATGAAGCACATCAGGCAGTGATCCAGGGAAATGAGCTGAAAGTCGTTGTGGAAAAAGATCCATTCCGTATTTGTGTGTATGACAAGGAAGGAACGATGATCCACGCAGACATCGTAGACCTGGCTTATCGTGAGGACAGCAACCATCGCAGAATCCACACCAGCCAGATCGAGGCTGACGATTGCTTCTATGGCTTTGGTGAAAAGAGCGGTGAACTGAATAAAGCCCAGAAGTACATGGCGTTAAGCCCTGGTGATTCCATGGGATATGACCCGAAGGAAACGGATTCTCTTTACAAGCATATCCCGTTTTACATCAAATTAAATCAGACCACCAAAAAAGCCACCGGATATTTTTATCACAGCACCTGGGAATGTGACTTTAACATGGGACGTGAAAAGCGCAATTACTGGCACCGCTACAGCAGCTATTCCACCAATGGCGGTGATATTGATCTCTTCCTCATCTCCGGTCCTTCCGTCCGTCAGGTAGTCGAGCGCTACACCGATCTCACCGGAAAGTCTGCTATGCTTCCAAAATACGCTTTGGGATATCTCGGTTCTTCCATGTATTATCCGGAGTTAGAGGCTGACTGCGATGATGCAATCACGGAATTCATCGACACGACAAAAGAAGAAGGTATCCCGGTCGATGGTTTCCAGCTTTCCTCCGGCTATTGTGCCATCGAGACCGAAGAAGGCATCAAGCGCTGTGTATTTACCTGGAATAAGAAACGTTTTAAAGATCCAAAAGACTTTTTCACACAGATGAAGCAAAGAGGCGTCTGCGTATCCCCCAACGTAAAGCCTGGCATGCTTTTGATCCATCCAAAGTTAGAAGAGATGAAGGCAAAGGGAATGTTCATCAAAGCGAGCGAGACAGATGAACCTGGTATCGGAACCTGGTGGGGCGGCAAAGGCATGTTTGTAGATTTTACCAGCCAGGAGACCAGAGACCACTGGAAAGAGATGTTGAAGGAATATGTCCTGGAATATGGCACAAACTCTGTATGGAATGATAACTGCGAATATGACAGCATGGTTGACAAAGACTGCCGCTGCTATTTTGAAGGAAAAGGCGGTACGATCGGACAGTTAAAATCCGTTATGTCCAACATCATGTGCCATATCAGCAATGAAGCCATCCACGAAACCTTTGACAATACCCGTCCTTATGTGGTATGTCGTTCCGGACATGCCGGAATCCAGAGATATGCACAGACCTGGGCAGGCGACAACTTAACCTGCTGGGAATCCTTAAAATACAACATTGCTACCATCCTCGGAATGGGCTTATCCGGTGTTGCAAACCAGGGTTGTGATGTCGGCGGTTTCTACGGTGTTGCCCCAGAGGCAGAGCTGTTCGTCAGATGGATCCAGAACGGTATTTTCCAGCCTCGTTTTTCGATCCACTCCACCAATATTGACAATACCGTGACTGAACCATGGATGTACAGTGGCTGCACCGACTATATCCGGACTGCGATCAACTTCCGTTACCGCATGTTCCCATATCTGTATTCTCTGATGGAACGTGCTCATGAATCCGGTCTTCCGATCATGGAAGCCATGTGCAGTGCTTTCCAGAATGATCCGAACTGTTACGAGGAAGGTGTCGATTTCATGTTCGGTGATTCCCTGCTTGTAGCAAATGTTGTAGAAAAGGGTGCTGAAACCAGAAAAATCTATCTGCCGGAAGGCCATGTGTTCTACGATTTTTATACCAGAACCCCTTATCACGGTGGTCAGACAATCGAGATCCCGGTAGACCTCGGAAGCATTCCTCTCTTTGTTAAGGGCGGTGCGATCATTCCGATGGCCACCAATCAAATGAAGAATCTTATGACAGAGCAGCCAGAAGGACTCTCCATCCTCTGTGCACCTGACCAGGATGCTTCCTTTGTGCTGTATGAGGATGACGGTATTTCCATGAACTATGAAAAGGGTGAATATTTAAAGACCTTGATCACGATGTCTGCCGGAGAGCGTACAGTTCTTTCCTTCCAGCATGAGGGCTCCTACTGCACCTCCATTAAGACCATGGCTTTGGATGTGATCCACAGAGAGAAAGCTCCATACTGGATCACCGTTGATAATCAGGAGATTCCGCATTTCCTTCACAGAAGAAAATTCGAGGAGGCAGACTGCGGCTGGTACTATAGCCAGACTTTAAAATCCGTACAGGTGAAATATCCAAATCCGAAAAAAGACTATCAGGTTGTTGTTTCCTTTGAGCAGTTTGATCTGATCGGTATGTAAGTTAGAAAGGGGATATTAGAAAATGAGAAAAATTGCAGCAATCGCAGCCGCTCTGAGCCTGACTCTGTTCAGCCTTACCGGCTGTACACAAAGCGGTGCGAAAACAAGCGCAGAAGCAACCGCACAAAACCCATTGGTGCTGACACTCGCCCACGGACTCAGTGAAACACACACAGTTCATATTGCCATGACTGAATTTGCGAACATGGTCGAAGAACGCACAAATGGAAGAATCCAGGTCCAGATCTTCCCAAACGGACAGCTTGGATCTGAAAATGAAAATATGGAGCAGCTGATGTCCGGTGTCATCTCCATGACCAAGGTGTCCGCTCCTGGTCTTGCAACCTACAACGAAGCCTACCACACCTTTGGACTTCCATATATTTTTGACAGTACTGAGGATTTCTATCACGTTATGGACTCTGACCAGATGCGCGATTTCTTTCTCTCCTCCGGAGATGACGGTTTTGTAACTCTGACCTACTACACCTCAGGTGCCCGTTCTTTTTACACCAAGAATAAGGCGATCCGCAAACCAGAGGACCTCAAGGGCTTAAAGATCCGTGTACAGGATATGAAATCCCAGACTGATATGATGAAAGCACTCGGTGGTATCCCGGTTGCAATGTCTTATGGTGATGTATACACCTCCCTGCAGACCGGAATCATCGATGGAACCGAAAATAATGAAACCGCCCTCACAACCGGAAAACACGGCGAGATCTGCAAGGTCTATTCCACAGACCAGCATGCCATGATCCCTGATGTTATGGTCATGAGTGAAAAAGTATGGAAAAACATCAGCCCGGAGGATCAGCAGATCATCCTTGAAGCCGCTCGCGAATCAACAGAGCAGCACAAGATTGCCTGGGATGCTGCGATTGATCAGGCAATTGAGGAAGCAAAGACCACCATGGGTGTCGAATTTGTCAATGATGTAGACAAGGAAGCCTTTCGTGAAGCAACAAGCGGTATGATCAGTGATTACTGCGAGCAGTACCCTGGTGTTAAAAAGCTTCTTGATATCATTGATTCCGTCGAATAAGGAGGTTTGTCATGCGAGAATGTTTATCATTTATGAAAAAATGGATGACCCGTCTGTTAGCCGGCATCGCCACTGTGCTGCTGTCTATCATGACATTGCTGGTATTATACCAGGTATTTACCCGCTATATTTTAAATAATCCAGCCGCTTTTACTGAAGAGCTGGTACGTTATTTTCTGATCTGGACCGGCTTCATCGGTGCTGCCTATGCCTTCATTACCAGAGAGCATATGTGCCTGGTATTGGTGCGTGACAGTTTAAGTCCATCCAGAAAACGGATCTTAATGACACTGATTGATGTTCTGATCCTGGTTTTCGCGATCTTTGTTATCACGATCGGCGGATTCAAGCTGGCTTTAAGTGCGAAAAAAGTATACTCTGCACTTCTTGGCATTCCGAGAAGTCTTGTATATGCAATGGCTCCTGTCTCAGGAATCTTTATTATTCTGGCTCAGATCATTAATATTTATGAAGACATTACCGGAATCACTGTTGAAGGAGGAACTGAATCATGAGTATCGGACTTACTACCGTTCTTTTATTTGCGGTATTTGGCCTGCTTCTGTTTTTAAGCTGCCCAATCTCCGTAAGCATCGTCATCGCATCCATTGTGACTGCCATGTCTACCCTGTCATGGGATCAGATCACATTTATCACCATGCAGAAGATGAACAGCGGCGTAGAGAGCTTCTCTCTGCTTGCCATCCCCCTGTTCATCCTGGCCGGAAACATCATGAACAACGGCGGTATCGCACGCCGTCTGGTAAACTTTTCCAAGCTTTTTGTTGGCTGGATCCCAGGCTCACTGGCTCAGGCTAATATCGTCGGAAATATGCTCTTTGGTGCTTTATCCGGTTCTTCCGTTGCTGCCGCATCTGCTATGGGAGGCTGTATCTACCCAATCCAGAAGGATGAGGGTTACGATCCGGCATTTGCAACTGCTGTCAATATTGCCTCTGCCCCTACTGGTCTTTTAATCCCCCCAACCAGTGCATTCATCGTCTACTCCACCGTAGCAGGCGGCGTATCCATCTCAACCCTGTTTATGGCCGGCTATGTTCCGGGCATCCTTATGGGTCTGGGTTCCATGGCAGTTGCATTTATTTATGCCAAAAAGCATAAATATCCTACTTCCGGAAAAACCCCTGCAAAAGAAGCCTTAAAAGTCACTCTGGAAGCGATCCCAAGTCTGCTTCTGATCGTGATCGTCATCGGTGGTATTGTGGGCGGTATTTTCACTGCAACCGAAGGTGCAGGCATCTGCGTTCTTTATTGCCTGATTCTCTCTATCTGTTACCGGAGCATCACTGTAAAATCCTTTACAAAAATCCTGGTAAACAGTGCCTGCACCAGCGGTATCATCCTGTTTTTGATCTCCGCATCCTCTGCCATGTCCTTTGTCATGGCATACTCCGGAATCCCTGCTGCCATCTCCACCGGCCTCATGTCCATCTCCACAAACAAATATGTGATCTTCCTGCTGATGAACATCATCCTCATGGTAGTCGGTATGTTCATGGACATCACGCCTGCAATCCTGATCTTTACACCAATCTTCCTTCCGATCGCACAGAGTCTCGGAATGACAGATATCCAGTTTGGCGTTATGCTGATCTTCAACATGTGCCTTGGAAATATTACACCGCCTGTCGGCTCTGTTCTGTTCGTCGGCTGTGGAATCAGCAAGATCAGTATCGAAGAAGTAACAAAAACTCTGCTTCCTTATTTTGCAGTCCTGTTCCTTCTGTTATTAGCAGTTACTTATATACCAGCCTTATCTTTAGGTATCCCTACATTAATGGGACTTATTTAATCCATTGGATTGGACGAAGTTTCCTACAAAAAAGATCCTGGACAGCACATCCGATCGTGTGCTTTCCAGGATCTTTTTCTAATTCATCAGATTATTCAAATAATCCCTCATAAATATTCAGGACCTGATCAGGTATTCTTCTCTTTTAACAGGTCACGGATCTCTGCCAATAACTCCTCGGTAGTCGGTCCTGCCGGAGCTGCCGGATGGATCACCAGTTGCCCAATGTTTTTTCTAACTGACCCGCTTCTCTCTTACTCATACAATTTTTTCCTTCCTATTCGGATCTGGATATTCAATGATACAAAATTCATATGCATTTACAACGGTCGTCTTTCCATAAGTAACCTTCCGTTTAAAATTTGATAAATATGTTCTATGGACATGACCATGGACAAAATACGTCGGTTCATATTTATCCATCAACTTGCGGAAACATTTAAAGCCTCTGTGTGGCAGATCATCCATATCATTGATCTGATACGCCGGTGCATGGGTCACTAAAATATCAATGCCCCGTTTTCGGAACAATTTCCACCACAGCCTCAGGATACGTATGGACATAGCCCGTTCTGTAAACTGGTTTTCAGAACGGGGAATATACTCCATACATCCCCCCAATCCCATAATTCTGATACCTTTATAAGTATAAATATCATCATCAATACAGATGCACCCCTCTGGCGGACAATAGGCATACTTTCCATCATGATTGCCTTTCACGTAAAGCACCGGCGCATGACACATCGTTGCAAAAAATGTTAAATACTCCGGGCTTAGATCTCCGCATGATATGATCAGATCCACATCCTTAAACTGTTCAGGATCGAAATAATCATACAAACGCTTCGACGGCTCATCCGCCATCACCATTATATACATATCTTACTCCTCCGTATGCTGCTCCTCATCCACATGGACACCCTGAAGCTGAAGCAGTCTCTGGGCGTCATCAGTCAGTTCCTCTGCTTCTGGAATCCGTCCGATCACATTCTCTGCTAACCAGTTCATGGTGATGATCTCCTGTGGAGAAAGCCGTTCGCCGTCCTTACATTCGATATTCCCACTCTGAGAATAGATAAATCCCTCAAATGGTTCAAAGCTGCCCGCCCGGATGGAATTCTTTAGAAATTCAATGAGACGGTGGGTTCCATGAGGCATATTCTGGGTGCAGATCACATCGATCACATCCGCAGACAGTCCCCACCAGTAATTGACGGCCTTTTTCCCCTTCATGGCCTCAGTATCAATGCCCTGGCAGATATTTCTCACAATACGCTCATAGAATTTTCCCCAATGCCATACCGGCATGGCGATATTTTCCACGGTTCCGTCCTCTAACTTCCGGTAAAGTCCAAACTCCCTGCTGCGATGTTCCGGAACGATCATATCAGCACCAGAAATGTAAAGAATCCCCTGTTCTTTGAATCGTTCTTCCGGATCTGCGCCTTTTAGTCTTGACCATTCCAGATGCACCTTCACATCCGGGTTGATCATACGGGCGCCCATGGCAAACGCATTGATGTTGGCGATATTTCCGTAAACCGGATAATCCGCAATGTAGCCCAGATCATCGCACCTGGACATAGCTGCCGCAATGGCACCTGTCAGGAATTTTGCCTCATACATTCTTGCATAATAGGTACAGATCGAAGAATAGGACATGCGGATGGAACAATTGTAGATCCGCACCTCCGGATGACGGATAGCGGAACGAACACTCTGGTTGACCATCTCTGAGGCCGTTGTAAAAATGGTATTACAGCCTGCCGCAATGGCATCTTCAATGGCTTTTTCCGTTTCTTCTTCCGTATTGACCTGTTCAAAGGCCATCGTTTTCATTTTTCCTTCAAATACCTGCTCCAGATGCATCCGTCCTAATTCATGGGCATAGGTCCAGCTGGAAGTAGCGCCGGTTTTCGCATGGATAAATCCAATGGTCAGCATCTCTGGCTCGATCTTGCCGGATGGAAGAATCCAGTTAAAAAGATTGTTCTTCTTCTGGCCCTCCAGTTCGTCCGGATTTTCTACCAAAGCTACCTGACTGCCTCTGGAAACCAGCTGTATTTCCTCCCACATCTGTTTTAATGCCTCATACATTTCCCGTTCCGTCTGCCCCTTGGTCTCTTCATATCCGGTCAGTTCCAGATAGATCAGAAACGCATCCCCGCAGGTCAGATCCAGCCGATCACCTTTTGCCAGCTCAAATGCCTTGGCAAACCGGCCGTAGGTAGAACGAAACATCATACGTGTCTCGTCATCCCATTTTTCTTCTGGATTTCTTCCCATCAGCTCTAACAGTTTCCGGTAACTTCCCTCTTTGCTGAATGTCACATCACAGTTTAACGAAATCTGATAGAAATCCATAAACTCATAATACAGTTTTACTTCCCTGTCTTCACTGCGTTTTGGAACCAGGCGCGTAACTGAACCGGCAATGCTGTACGCGCCTACAAATTTCATGACGCTGACACGCTTATTGCCTTCCTGGACGTAAAACTTGTTCATATATTCATATGCAACGATCGGATCATGGATCCCTTCTTGGATCTGATGATCATAAAGCATGGACCACTTTGCCCCAAACTCCGACTTTTCCGGAAGAAGAGGCATAAACTGATTGGAAAAAGCAGTGGTTCTGCCGGTTGTCTTCGTTCCAACAATCTTATCTAGTGGAATATCCATAACTCCCAGACTCACTTCTGCCACGATGTCTTTTCCTTCCAGAATCTCATCCAGTACTGGAAGATATGGGGATTTTCCCATTAAAACTGCTTCCTGGTACTGTCTACGTCCCAGCTTTAGCGCTGCCTGATATTCGCCTAATGCCATAGTTTTCCTCCTATATTTTTCACGCTGTTCCAGACACCCTGAAACATTTAACTTTCCAGCCTATGTGTTCTTACGGTCAGCGCAGCATGTGCGCAGACCTACTGAATAGTCACCTTTCTTTTTCTGTACAGAAATCAGTATACCATCATCCATTTCTGATTTCCACACAAAAACCGAAAGAAAATCCGATTGTTTTTAATTGTAAACCATTTTTATTTTTTTGGTTGACAATTGTTTTTCTCTATGATATACCTTTAACTGACATAAAAATCACAGGTATCCAAGATACTTAAAACCCAAAAGGAGCATTAATATTATGAATTCTACTCAGAGTACTTCTTCCGCAGCAGTTTCCAGTTCCCGCCGTATGTTCACTACCCGTGAGCTGGTCATCGGAGGCATGTTTGCAGCATTATTAGCAGTGATCTCCCAGTTGTCCATCCCGATGCCATCTGGTGTTCCGATCACCATCCAGATCCTGGGGGTTGCCTTAGTTGGTTCCGTTCTTGGCTGGAGACTTGGACTTTTCGCCACCATCACTTATATTCTGATCGGTGCTGTCGGTCTTCCGGTTTTTGCAAACTTCAGCGGCGGCTTCAGTAAGCTGGTTGGCGTCACCGGCGGTTACATCTGGTCCTGGCCTTTTTTAGCAGCCCTGGCAGGTGTTCATCCACACACTGGCAACAAAACCAGAGATTTTGTTCTCAACGTGATCTGTGCCCTTGTCGGCCTTGCCATCTGTGAGACCATCGGAGGACTTCAGTGGGCAGCTTTAGCAGGCGATAAATCCGTTTCTGCTGTGTTCGCTTATGCAATCGTGGCATTTATCCCAAAGGACATTGTTCTGACGATCATCGCAGTTGTCATTGGAACAACCGTCCGCAAGACCCTGCTCTCTACTATTTTATCCAATTAAGACCATGCAAAAGCCAAACCCCGGATCACCGGATTTTTCACCGGTGCTGGGGTTTTTGTTATGTTACAACCACATACCTTATTGTACAGAAGAAAAAACAATCTCTTTTTCATTTTCTTGTAAAACGTCTTGACATAAGCCACTCATAAGTGGTAATTTATTTTTAGGTTCTATTTATACTATATTTTAATAAAACGAGGTGTATAAAGGTGCAGGAATTAAAACCAATCAAAGAAGGAAAAGTACGTGAGATTTATGATAATGGTGACAGTCTCATTATGGTTGCTACTGACCGTATCAGCTGCTTCGATGTGATCCTTCATAATGAAGTGACCAAAAAAGGAACGGTTCTGACACAGATGTCCAAGTTCTGGTTTGATTATACCAAAGACATCCTGCCAAACCATATGATTTCTGTCGATACCAAGGATATGCCAGAGTTCTTCCAGCAGAAAAAATATGATGGCAAATCCATGATGTGCCGCAAGCTCCAGATGCTTCCAATCGAGTGTATCGTCCGCGGTTATATCACCGGAAGTGGCTGGGCAAGCTATCAGAAGAACGGTACTGTCTGCGGCATCAAGCTTCCTGATGGCTTAAAAGAGTCCCAGAAACTTCCTGAGCCGATCTACACCCCTTCCACGAAAGCGGAGATCGGTGACCACGATGAGAATATTTCCTTTGAGCAGAGTATCGATCATCTGGAGAAATATTTCCCGGGCAGAGGCCGTGAGCTGGCTGTGCAGCTTCGTGACAACACCATCGCTTTATATAAGAAATGCGCAGAATACGCATTAAGCAAAGGTATCATCATTGCAGATACCAAATTTGAGTTCGGTCTGGATGAGAATGGCAACATGGTTCTGGGCGATGAGATGCTGACCCCGGACAGTTCCCGTTTCTGGCCGGCAGAAGGCTACGAAGCAGGTCATAGCCAGCCATCCTTTGATAAGCAGTTTGCCCGCGACTGGCTGACTTCCCATCCTGGAAATGACTGGACCCTGCCGCAGGAGATCGTGGATAAGACCATTGATAAATATCTTCAGGCCTACAAGATGTTAACCGGCAAAGAACTGTAATTTTACTTTTCATTTCTATAGTATTTCTTCCTAAAGAATACACATAAGGAGCGTGAAAGTGTCACCCCACATTTCACGCTCCTTTTTTATGGATTGCAGCTCTTACACGGGCTATACCCGTTCTTGATTGCTTCTTCCCTGGTTCCCACAAAGGTCTGTTTGTTGGAATCCTTGATCTTTCCAACAGAACCACAGTCTGGCTTGTGGAAGGTTTTGGAATTGGTATTTAACACATACGTTTTTCTTGCGCTCTGGAAACTGCCTCCCGTCCCATCGTCTAATCTGGAATCTCCCGTTGCGTAATCAATGATGATTCCCGGCTGAACATTGTATACATAGACACAGAACTGAATGGCCTCTCCGTCATCTTCCACAGATTCCCCTTCCATCAAAACACCGGAAGCCACCAGATTATCCCCCTCAAAAACCGGAGTCACCCGGTATAACACATGGTTTCCCGTTTCTTTGATATAATCTGCAGTCAGGTTTTCAAACGGAAGCATGCCCTGCACATTTAAATATCTGGTTCCGGTGATCAGATTTTTTACATTGGCATTTTCCGCGGTCAGCTGGTAACCGATCAGATGACAGCGGTTGTAAAGATATTTGCCGTCTACGTTATCATATTTCACTGCATGCCAGCCAGTTGGCTTTACCTGACCGATGCTTCCACGCTCCTCTGTTGGCATGGTCTCGGTTCCCACCATGGAATAAGCCACTGTGCACCTTCCAAGGCCGTCCAGATCCCCATAGCTTTCAAAAGCCTCTGCTTTTAAGTCCTCTTTGGAAAAAAATGGAACGTTGTTGTTGACCACCACGTAAGGGTCCCCAGAATATTCTGGAATCGAATCCAGAGAAACCGATGTCTGGGAACGATTTCCTGCTCCAGATAGCTGGCTGCCATTCTGGGTCGAACTGTCATAACCACTTCCATCCCCGATTATAATTTCCACCTGGTCACAGGCGCACAGCATCAGTGATACCGCCATCAACAGCCACAACAGATTCTTTTTCCAGTTCTTTAACATCGCTTGAAGTCCTCTCTTATCTCGTCGTAATGCTTCCATAACCTCCCGGTTACCGCTCATAGATCTCTTCCGTGATCTTCTCATGGGAAGATCCAGCAAACTCCTCTGCCTGTACCAGCTTCCACCCACTAAAATCAATCGGAAAATGTACATCCGCCGGATACACCCGGTTCCATCGGTACAGAATGATCTTCTCGATCTTCTCTTCCACTGTCCCAGGATTTTCTTTTTCTACAAAGCAGAATTCACCATCTGCCGCATGTTCCAGGCATTGGTCATCAATTTCTAACTGTTCCCGGCTTTCTGCCGAAAACAGTCCTGCTGTGTACGTATCCACCCACAGCTTTGCCCCACCGGTCCGCTGCAGCATCCGCTGTCTCTGCACCCGGTCCTGACTCTGTCTCCGGTGATTGAACAGCATTCCCTGATTATCATCTGTACATGCAATTATGATCATGTCCTCTCCCCCATTTTCTCCTGGAGCCATGCCAAGACATCCTCGTAAACTTCTGCCCGGTTGATCTCATTCAACACTTCATGGCGGGCTTCCGGGTATAAATGACAGGTAATGTCATCCACGCCAGCTTTTTCATATCGTTTTACCAACCGTTTGATTCCTTTTCCACCCTCACCCACCGGATCATCGGACCCGGAAATGATCAGATACGGGATATTTTTCACAAAATGACCACGCTTTTCCGCCCTCTGGTCTTCCAGAATGGTCTGGAACATATCACGGTAAGCGCCTGCCGTAAAGATAAAATCACAGTATGGATCTTTAAGAAATTTTTCCACCCGCTCCCGGTCTCTGGATAACCAGTCGTAATCTGTTTCCACCGGAGCAAATTGGCGATTATAAGTGCCAATGGACATCTGATACAGCGTTTTACTTCTACCACGGGTTCCCTTTTGTATACAGAATCCATTGGCCAGGCCCCAGCCAAATCTCACCAATTCATGTGGCGGATTTCCCGTCCCTGAGAGAATGACCCCATCCGGCTCCTGCTGCCAGTCCACCTCAAGTTTCTGATGTACTGCTTCAGGATTCCCACACTGATCTGACTGTGCTTCTGGTTCTTTCTCTTTCCAGCCATCCGCATACGCTGCCAGATATCGCCTGGTCATAAAAGAGCCCATGCTGTGCCCCAGGATCACATGTTTCGCTTCCGGAAATATTTTTTTCCCATAAAGCGCCACTTTCCGGATATCCTGTACCAGAAACTGATGTCCCTGCCGCTCTCCAAACCAGCCCCGATCCTCCAAAGAAACTGCTGTCTTTCCATGGCCAATACAGTCATGCCCCATGACTGCGATCCCATGATCTGCCAGATAAGCAGCAAATTCTTCATATCGGCCCATATGCTCATTCATGCCGTGGACCAGCTGCACCCACACGTTCGGGGATTCCTGATCCGGAAGCCATCTGATCACATGAAGCTTGTTTTTACCATCACTGGAATCTAAAAAACCTTCTTGTCTTTTCATTCAGCTACCTCATTTCTACTGATTTTGTGAAACACCGTAACTGTTTCTGTTTCCTATGACTCAAAAAAGCAGTCCGTTTTCTCTTCATGTTCCAAGAATCCGCACTGCTTTTTCATATGTTACGCAATTTCCTGCGCTAGATTTCTCAGCCACTTTTTCTGCCGGTACCGTATAAAACCAATGATCGCTTTATATACTTCCTCCAAAAGCACCATTGCATACACGATATGGATTGGAAATTTCAATACAAGGGCTCCAAGAAATGCCAGAGGAATACCGATAAACCAGACGCCGCTGGTATCAATAAACAGGCACATGACCGTATCACCGCCGCTTCGCAGTACTCCGACTATATTGACATAATTAAACATCTTAAATGGCATAAACAACGCAAATACGATCAGACAGGCACCGGTGGCTTCTGCCACTGCATCGGAAATACCCGGCTGATAAAGCCCGATCACCTTCCATCGGATTCCCACAACAAAAACAGCTGCCACTATAGTCAAAAAGAACTGGAGGATCAAAAGATATCTGGCATAATTTTCCGCTCTCTTTAATTTTCCGGCTCCCAGCTCATTCCCCAGTATGACTGCTGTTGCCGCGCTGAGTCCCTGGAATAACACGACCGCCAGATCCTGGATCGTGGTTGCAATGGTGATGGCCGCCACTGCCTCATCCCCCATACGGCCATAGGCCATGGAATAAATAGTTGTTCCCAGTCCCCACATAAACTCATTGCAGATGACCGGAGCAGATGTTCTGGCAAACTGTATCAGAAATTCTTTGGAATATCCAAATAATTCCCGCACATGACAGGCTAAAGGCGTCTTTCCTACGTAAACAGTAAGTAAGATCAACGTCATTTCTAAAATTCTGGCGATCAGGGTCGCCAGAGCTGCGCCTACCACTCCAAGAGCCGGGGCTCCGAAATGTCCGAAAATAAAAATATAGTTAAAGGTAATATTTGTCAGAATTGCCACGCAGCTGATGATCACCGGTTCTTTTACCCGGTTCACTGACCGCAGCATCGCCACATAGGTGTTCGTTACGGCTGTGCAGGGGTAGGACAGCGCCGCCACCATCAGGTAAGCTGCCCCCATCTCAATACTGGATTCACTGGTAGTGAAGATCCGCATCACCATCCTGGGATTCCATCTGGCCGGAATCAGAAACAGGATCGCACCGATCAAAGCGATCATCAGGCTGATTCCCAACACCTTCCGGATATTTTTCACATCATGATTTCCCCAGTACTGGGCTGCCAGAATACCAGAACCACTGACCACGCCAAATACCAGAAGGGAAAAAACAAAAAACACTTTATTGGCAAGCCCCACCGATGCAATAGCCGTAGCACCCAGGCTTCCGATCATCAGATTATCCACCAGATTGACCACGGTATTCAACAGTCCCTGCATCGCCACCGGAACGGCTAACAGAACGGTCTTTTTTAAAAAATAGGTATCATGAATCATGTCCCTGATATCATTTGCTAATTTCATTTATAATAGTGAACCTTCCTTTTCTTCTGTCTGTTTCTCAACCGGTACTCTCGTGGCCTTTACGGATCGGATCGTCTTATTCTCCATACTTAAAATATGGAATTGATAACCGCCATACACCACATCGGAATGCTCGTCCTTCTTTGGAATATGGCCCAGTCTTGACACCAGAAAACCATTCAACGTATCATAGCTGTCCATATCTTCTTCCTCAAAGGTAATTCCAAGAGCTTCCTCCACCTCTTCAAGCGGCGTCATGCCGTTCAACACAAATCCGTCTTCCAGTGCGGAAATATATTCCTCTTCTGCATCATACTCATCCAGGATATTGCCCACGATCTCCTCCAGGATATCTTCCATGGTTACAATACCGGAGGTCTGACCATATTCGTCCACTACCACTTCCATATGTATCTTCTGGGACTGCATCTCCCGGAACAGGGAATCCAGATTTTTCGTTTCCGGGATAAAATGCGCCTCCCGAAGAAGTCCCGGGATTTTTCCTACCGGAAGCTTATTTCTCTTGGCATTTTCCGCAAAGATCATGGCATCCTTCATATGAAGGATGCCGATGATATTGTCGATGTCCTCCTCATAAACAGGATAGCGGGAATTCTTGCCTTCTTTTAAGATAAAATCCACAGCCTCTTTTAAGGTCATCTCCCCATCGATGGCCACCAGATTGGTTCTGTGGGTCATGATGTCTCCGGCCTCTTTGTCATCCAATTCGAAAATGTTGGTGATCATCTCTGCCTCACTGGCCTCCAGCACACCCTGTTCATGGCCTTCATTGACCATAGACATGATCTCTTCCTCGGTTACGTTATCATTATCATTGGTAATATCTACACGCAAAGCCCAAAGGATCACCCGTGAAAGCCCTGTCACCACCATAATAAATGGAAATACCGGAACCATCACCACGGAAACGAGAGGAACCAGCCGATAACACCAGTACTGCGGCTTCTTTGCGCCACAACGTTTAGGAATTACAATACCGAAACTGATCAAAACCACTAAAATCACGATCGCCGCCAGGATCAGTCCCAGGGTCCCTCCCAGCTTCACATCCCAGCCGGTTGCCTTCACGATCCACAAACCCAGACCGCTTCCCCAGCTGCGAAGCACATAAGAACCCAGGATCAGACCGATAACATTGGTCACTGCCTGAAGGGAATACACGAAATACTTTGGCTGCTCCATGACCTTTAACAGCCACTTAGCCTGTTTATTTTCCTCTTCAGCATCCTTTTCCAGATCTGCTTCGCTGACATTCTGGATTGCTGATCCTAATCCGTAAAAAGCTGCTTCCAGGCCGATAAACACCAGAAACAGCACCATACTAAGAGGCGAAAAACCTTCGTCCATACTTTTTCTTTACTCCTTTAAACTTACTTGTACCTTCATTTCCACTATATCAAATTCCATACCTTCCGTCAACGGTGTCCCGCTCCACCGGTATTGTAACCTATTTTTCCACTATGTAAGCAGCTCCAGGCTTACCTTCAGGGCACAGTCCACCTTCTCCAGAAGTTCTTCATCAATGTGACAGATTTTCTCTTTCAGTCTCTGCTTATCAATGGTACGCAGCTGCTCCAGCAGGATCACAGAATCTTTGATCATATCGCACCGTCTGGTATCCAGTTCCACATGGGTAGGCAGCTTTGCCTTGTTCATCTTCGAGGTAATCGCTGCACAGATCACTGTAGGACTGTGACGGTTTCCTATATCATTCTGAATAATCAGCACCGGACGAACTCCTCCCTGTTCGGAGCCGATCACCGGACGCAGATCTGCATAATAAATATCTCCTCGCCTGATAACCACATCTTCACACTCCGTCAATCATATTTAATACCATTATTGACTCATTTTCTGTATTCTATACGTTCCCTGTCATATCATCCTATGTTAGGGTCAAAAGGTTCGCTTGCGCCAGACTTCTGATCTTTTGCCCCTGATATCATCATATGTTACGGAGAAGAAAATGTTCGACGTTGACTTACTCTAAAAAATCCTCATACTGGTCATGGAAATAGTCCTTGGTCCCGACGATCTTTCCGCCTTTCACATACACTCTCGGCACTCTCTTTCCGAAAATGCATGCCAGCTCATAATGAAAGCCGCCGCTTGCTTCTGCCAGTTCTTCCATGGTAATACTGTCATCACCATCACGGCCAACTAAAGTCACCAGATCCCATGGCTGAACCTCCGGTATATCTGTTACATCCACCATCAGCTGGTCCATACAGACTCTTCCCAGGATTCTGGCACTCTTTCCGTGGATCAGCACTCTTCCCTTATTCGAAGCGCTCCTCGGATAACCGTCTGCGTAACCGATACAGACCGTTGCCACCCTCATCTGTTTCTCTGCCTTGAAAATACCGCCATAGCTGACTTCAGTACCTGCTTCGATGGTCTTTACATAAGTTACATAGCTGTTCAGGGACATGGCAGGTCTTAACGGAACCCGGTTCTTTTCTACCTCGTCTGACGGATACATCCCATATACCGTAATACCGGCGCGGACCATATCACAACTGAATTCCGGGAAATCAATGATTCCGGCACTGTTTGCCACATGTTTTCTTGGAATCTCCAATCCCCGGTCTTCTAATAATCTTGCAAAATAAGTAAACCGCTCCATCTGTTTTCTGGTGGATTCCTTCTCTTCCTCATCTGCCTTCGCAAAATGAGTGAACAACCCCTCCACACGGATTCCATCCATCTGGCTGATCTCCTCCACCAGGGCTGCAGAATGTTCATCTGGGATCACACCGATCCGGCTCATACCAGTGTCCACTGCGATGTGGATATTGGCTGTCTTGCCAAGGGCGGATGCCTCTTTGGAAATGTCTTCTGCCTGCTCTCTGGTAAATACCGTGATACGGATGCCTTCCCGGATCAGTTCCTGAAACTCTGACGGATGCACCGGGCTTAACACCAGCACCGGTTTGGTAATACCATGCGCCCTCAGCTGCAGGGCCTCCTCAGAGGTTGCTGCCGCATATCCCCATACATAAGGATCCATGGCTTTTGCCACCGGCACAGCTCCATGACCGTAACCATCTGCTTTTACCACACCCATCATCTCTGTTCCGGGTTTAATATTCTGTTTCATTGATTCCATATTAAAAACGATCGCGTCAAGGTCGATCGTGACGAATACTCGTTTGTAGGGTACGTTCTGATACATCCCTTATTTCCTCCTGAAGCAAATTCTATCCTCAATGGCACAGTGTTCTCTCACCGGCTCATCTTTCTCTATCTCTGTCGTGATCGCAGCGATCTCTTCTGTCAAATCACGCGCCAAAAGCCCATGAGTCCCCTTTTTCTCAAGGACCCGGTCACCGGCTGTCCCATGGATATAAACGCCCAATACCGCAGCATCCCAGTTCTCCATTCCCAGGGCCAGAAGCCCTGCAATGGTACCGGACAGTACATCTCCAGAACCGGCCTTCGCCATGGCGCTATTACCGCTGGAGTTTACATAACACTGTCCGTCCCGCCCCGTCACCACAGTTGCCGCATCCTTTAACACGCAGATCACGCCGCTGTCGCTGCTGTACTGCGCACCACAGGATGGCAGATCTTCCTGGATCTCCGGTACCGTTTTCCCGGTCAATCGCGCCATCTCTCCCAGATGAGGGGTCAGGATCAGATTTTCTGTATAAAATCCGGTCAGATCCGGATCCGATGCAATGATATTCAATCCATCCGCATCAATGATCATGGGCACATAAGCATTGGATAAAAATTCCTGTACCAGAAACTTGGCGGTACTTCCCTGTCCCATGCCGGGTCCTAACACGATCACATCCGCCCAGCCACAGTTTTTCTCCACCTGGCTGCTTAATTTTTCCAGATTTTCCGGTTCCTGTCCATTACGGTAAGAGGACAGAATCGCCTCTGGGAGTAAGGTCTGCAGGATCTGACGGTTTTCCTGGGGCGTCATGATCTTTACCAGACCTGCCCCCATGCTGTACGCCGCTTTTGCGCACAGATAAGCCGCACCGCTCATGTCCGCTGAACCCGCCACCACCAGCACTTTTCCAAAAGTGCCTTTGTTGCTGTAAGCCGGGCGGGCCGGAATCCGGTTTAAATCCTCCGGATCATAGGTGAATTGCTCTGCTCCGGCTTTTTTCCGGCTGAGCTCCGGAAATCCAATGTCGCATACCTCAGTCTGACCACAATAACCTCGACCCGGATAAAGGGCGCTTCCCATCTTTTCATATCCAAACGTCACCGTCACATCGGCCTTCACTGCGGTTCCCATGACCGCACCAGTATCGCTGTGAATCCCAGACGGCATATCTACCGCCAGTACCCACTCCGTCTCTGCCTTATTGATCCAGTCTAACACCTCAGCATAGGTTCTTTCCACATCTCTGGAAAGTCCAACACCAAAGACTGCGTCGATGATCGCGCGGTCCCCTGCTTTCTGCTCATCCTCACCATGTAAAAAATGTTCCCAGTCCACAACCGGGATCTCCAGCTTTTCTGCAATCCCCTTCTGAACTTCAAATTCCTTTGTCGCATGGGCTTCGTTCCCCACTACGACCACCAGCACATCAAATCCATGAAGATAAAGCATCCTGGCCGCTGCCACGCCATCTGCCCCATTATTACCGACACCACAAATTGCCAGGATCTGCAATGTTTTCTGATCACATAACTGTTCTGCCTTCCGGGCCACACATTCTGCCGCCCGTTCCATCAGCACCAGGGACGGAATCCCGATATTCTGGATCGTATCCTGATCAATGGCCCGCATCTGACTTCCAGTTACAAGATATCTCATATGGTTTCCTCCCTATTGCTCTTCTGCCACCGCAAACGCCTGTGCGTACTCTTTCGTATTGGTGATCGTCACATGAATGATTCCCACATTCAGTTCGAACGCCCGCTTGGCTGCACCGCCATACAGGTTTACATAAGGTTTCCCCAATTCATTCCTCAGCACCTCGATATCGATGGGCATAAACTCCCGGAAACCGGTTCCAAGTGCTTTGGAAACTGCCTCCTTGACGGCAAAATTGCCAGCCAGCCGAGAGATACTTCCCCCAGCCAGCCGGCATTCTTCTTCTGTATAAATCCGTGAAAGAAAAGCCTGCTTCCTGCAGGCCTTCTCTATCCTTGCAATTTCGATCAGATCTGTTCCAATCCCTACGATCATGTAGTCTTCTCCGCCTTTTTTGCTTCCAGCTTTCTGGCCTTCTCTTCTTTCTGATCCTGCATACTGCAGACACGATAAGACAGTCTCATCAGACTCTCTGACAGATGGACGTTCTCCACCACCACATCATCCGGAACCTGTAAATCCGTATGGGCAAAATTCCAGATTGCCTTGATTCCGGCCTTTACCAGACGGTCTGCGATCTCTGGCGCTTTGGTCTTCGGAATCGTCAGGGCTGCGATCTGGACATCGTTCTCCACGATAAACTTCTCCAGTTCTTCCACTCCACGGATCTCGATTCCACGGACCACCAGACCGATCAGTCTTGGGTTCACATCAAACATTCCCTTAATAATAAAGCCACGACGTTCAAAATTCGCATAATTGGCAATGGCCTGTCCTAAATTACCAGCTCCGATGATGATCAGATTATGCTGGCGGTCAATACCGAGGATCTTCGCGATCTCAGTATACAGATATTTTACGTTATAGCCGTATCCCTGCTGGCCAAATCCACCAAAATTATTCAGATCCTGCCTGATCTGGGAAGCGGTTACTTTCATCCTGGCACTTAACTCACTAGAGGAGATTCTCTCTACTCCATCTTCCATAAGTTCTCCCAGATACCGGTAATATCTGGGCAGCCGGGCAATCACGGCCTTTGATATTTCTTTATTTTCCACTGTAATTCCCCTTTTCCATGCATACACGCTCCTGCGTGCGGACTAGAATGATTTTATTATACCCTCAGGTTAAAATAATGTCAAACAGAACTGTTATTGCATCTGGCCAAAATCTATATTATAATGTAGAAATGTTCGTATTATCGTTCGTATTATCCTCGGAGGTATTTATGATATTATCATGCAGTCATATCAGCAAATCATTCGGAACCGACGTGATCCTGAATGATGTTTCTTTTCATATAGAAGATTATGAAAAAGCCGCCATCGTCGGTATCAACGGCGCTGGCAAGTCCACTCTGCTCAAGATCATCGTAGGAGAATTATCCGCCGATCAGGGGGATGCGGTGCTTTCCAAGGGCAAAACTCTTGGCTATCTGGCACAGCACCAGGATCTGACCAGCCACAAGACCATCTACGAGGAGCTTTTAGAGGTGAAGCGCCCCATCATCGAGATGGAGGAGAAAATCCGCAGCCTGGAAGTCCAGATGAAACATGTAACTGGCGCCGAACTGGATCAGATGCTGGATACTTATACACGTTTAAATCATGAATTTGAGCTGGCCAACGGCTACAGCTACCAGAGCGAGATCACCGGCGTCTTAAAAGGTCTTGGCTTTGCAGAAGAAGATTTCACGAAGGAGATCTCCACCCTTTCCGGAGGTCAGAAAACCCGCGTTTCTTTAGGTAAACTGCTTCTGTCCAGACCGGACATCATCATGCTGGACGAGCCGACCAACCACTTAGACATGGAATCCATCTCCTGGTTAGAGACCTACCTGATGAATTACAAGGGTGCTGTGATCATCGTTGCCCATGACCGCTATTTTCTGGACCGCGTGGTTACCAAGATTATTGAGTTAGACCGTGGCAATGCCACTGTTTATCAGGGCAATTACACCGCTTACAGCGAAAAACGCGCTATGATCCGCGATGCCCAGCTAAAAGCCTACTTAAATCAGCAGCAGGAGATCAAACACCAGGAGGAAGTCATTGCCAAATTAAAGTCCTTCAACCGTGAAAAATCCATCAAACGGGCAGAAAGCCGCGAAAAGATGTTAAATAAGATCGAGGTTCTGGACAAGCCTACGGAAGTAGATGACGAGATGAAGATCCGCCTGGAGCCTAACATCATCAGCGGCAATGACGTGCTGACCGTGCGGAATTTGAGCAAATCCTTTGGCGACACCCATTTATTCGCAGGCGTGGACATGGACATCCAGCGCGGCGAGCGTGTGGCCATCATCGGCAACAACGGTACTGGCAAAACCACCCTCTTAAAGATCATCAACCAGATGATCCCCGCTGATTCCGGTGAGATCACCTTAGGTTCCAAGGTCCATATCGGTTACTATGACCAGGAGCACCAGGTTTTACACATGGAGAAAACCTTATTTGACGAACTCCAGGACACTTACCCGGACTTAAACAACACCCGCATCCGCAACGTGCTGGCTGCTTTCCTCTTTACAGGAGACGATGTATTCAAACGTATCAAGGATTTAAGCGGCGGCGAGCGCGGACGTGTTTCTTTAGCGAAGCTGATGCTCTCCAATGCTAACTTCCTGATCTTAGATGAGCCGACTAACCACTTAGACATCACTTCCAAGGAGATTCTGGAGGAGGCATTAAATAACTACACGGGAACTGTCCTCTATGTGTCCCACGACCGTTATTTCATCAACAGGACCGCCACCCGTATCCTGGAACTGACCAGCGAGACTTTCATTAATTATATTGGCAATTACGACTATTACCTGGAAAAACATGATCTGATGAACCAGCTTTATGCCGGAGTGAACGGAACTGCCTTTTCTGGTGATCGTACCGCTTCCAAACATGGTACTGCTGATCCTTCAAGATCCGGTTCCACTGCCGCTGTTTCCACTGCTTCTGCCCCGGTTTCCAACGGCAGATCCGACTGGAAAGCCCAGAGAGAAGAACAGGCAAAACTTCGGAAAAAGCAGAATGAGTTGAAAAAAGTCGAGGAAGAGATCGCGACCTTAGAAGCCAGAGGCGAAGAATTAGACGAACAGATCCAGCAGCCGGAGATTGCCTCCAATCTAGGAAAACTCATGGAGATCCACAAAGAAAAAGAAGCCGTGGACGCCCGTCTGGCAGAGCTTTACGAACGCTGGGAACAGCTTGCGGAGGATATGTAATGAATTTAAAACGGATTTTCGCCATTCTTGGCGTGATTTTACTGGTCTGTCTTTACGTCTCTACCCTGGTACTGGCACTGATCGGCAGTCCATTTTCCAGACAATGTCTCATGGCAGCTATCTACTGCACCATGATCGTGCCGATTTTGATTTACGCTTACAGCCGGTTTTTGCATTTCCGCAATAAGAAAAAAGAGAATACATAAAGAAAGAGGGGAACCCCATCAGATGGCAGTTCCTCTCTTCTTATTTCTATATCTTCATTTAATAACCAGCCTCAATATACTGCTCAATCAATGTATCCAGCAAAATACTGTTCTGGTAAACCTCATCATACTGTTTTTTCTCATCGAGGCTCTTATTTAATACCTCTCTTGCCGATTCGATCTTCTGGATCAGTTCTTCCTTTGAATTTGTCATCCCACATCTCCTTTTTTTGCCTTTTTCAGTTGTTTGTGTTTGTATACTAACACGGTGCCGGAAATCAACACCAACAGCATAGATAATGCCTGGGATACTGGAATGCCTGTGCCAAAGAAGATCAGCTGGTCGGTTCTGAGACCTTCGATCCAGCTTCTGCCAAGACCATATCCCAGCAGATAGATCAAAAGCATCTCCCCGTCAAATTTCTTCCGCTTACGGTACCACAGCATAAAAATCAGTACTCCCAGGTTCCACATCGATTCATAGAGAAATGTCGGATGAACCTGAATATACTCCACCCCATTCTCCACGATCAGATGATCCAGCAGTTCCTGTGAGATCATTCCGGGATTGACCAGGGATCTTTTGATCCGCATGGCAAGAAAGCTGTCTGTATAGCCTCCAAATGCCTCGCAGTTAAAAAAGTTCCCCCACCTTCCGATGATCTGTCCGGTAATCAGTCCAAGAACTCCCGTATCTGCCATGGAAAAGAAGGAGAGTTTCTTCACTCTGGTAAATACAAGCAAAGTCAGGACGCCTGCTATGACTCCCCCATAGATGGCCAGTCCGCCCGCTCTTAAATTGAAGATCTGGATCAGATTATTTTTATAGTTATCCCAATCAAAGATCACATAGTAGGTTCTGGCACCGATAATGGAAAATATAATACCATACAGTGCAAAATCAAGATAGAGATCCGGATCCTGCCCGCGGCGTCTGGCGTCTGACTGGGCGATCCAGATACCAGCCAGCATTCCAATTCCAATAATGATTCCATAAAAAGCGATCCGGAATCCAAACACAGAGATACTGTTTCGTAAGTGTTCAATTCCAAGCCCCAGATGGACGAAACGAATATCTGCAGCAGTTAACATATGTACATTTTCTCCTTTTTCTTTACGTTTTGTAACGGTTCCATACCTTCACAGTTACTACGTTTTCTTTATTTTAACCCCACAGATACAAAAAAGCAACGAATTTCGACCGACATGAACCCCCAGGATTCGACATCCGGGACCGATTTTTCCCGGATTTTCCCCACAATAAGTCCTTGAGAAAAGGCCAAACTCCTGTTATAATTAAAATGTTATGTTATAAATTACGAAAAGAAATTTCAAAGGAGAATAGACATATATGAAATTAGGTATTGTCGGCCTGCCAAATGTAGGCAAAAGTACGTTATTTAATTCTTTAACAAAGGCCGGGGCTGAGTCCGCAAACTACCCATTCTGTACCATCGATCCAAACGTTGGTGTGGTAGCGGTTCCAGATGCCAGATTAAAATTATTGGGAGATCTGTATCATTCCAAGAAAGTGACACCTGCTGTCATCGAATTCGTTGATATCGCCGGTCTGGTAAAGGGCGCATCCAAGGGCGAGGGTCTTGGCAACCAGTTTTTATCCAATATCCGTGAAGTAGATGCCATCGTTCACGTAGTACGCTGCTTTGATGACCCGAATGTCATTCATGTAGACGGAAGCGTTGATCCTCTTCGTGATATTGAAACCATCAACTTAGAACTGATCTTCTCCGATATTGAGATCCTGGAACGCCGTATCGCGAAAACCTCCAAGGGCGCATTTAACGATAAGTCCCTGGCAAAAGAGGTTGAGATCCTGAAAGCCATCAAAGCTCATCTGGGAGAAGGCAATCTGGCAAAAAGCTTCCCTTGTGAGGATGATGACCAGAGAGCATTTATCAATTCTTTAAATTTACTGACCTGGAAACCTGTGATCTTCGCTGCCAATGTCAATGAAGACCATTTAGAGGATGACGGCGCTTCCAACCCATACGTTCAGAAGGTACGGGAGTTCGCTGCTGCTAATGACAGCCAGGTATTTGTGATCTGTGCCCAGATCGAGGAAGAGATCTCTGAACTGGACGATGATGAAAAAGCCATGTTCTTAGAGGATCTGGGTCTTAAGGAGTCCGGTCTTGAAAAACTAATCGCGGCAAGCTACGACCTGCTTGGTCTGTTAAGTTTCTTAACTTCTGGTGAAGATGAAACCAGAGCCTGGACCATCAAAAAAGGAACCAAGGCTCCACAGGCTGCTGGTAAGATCCATTCCGATTTTGAGCGTGGATTTATCCGTGCCGAGGTCGTGAACTACCAGGATCTTCTGGACTGCGGTGCATACTCCGTAGCCCGTGAAAAAGGACTTGTCAGACTGGAGGGAAAGGACTATGTTGTCCAGGACGGAGATGTCATTCTGTTCCGCTTCAACGTCTAATCATTTCAACATTATAAAAAACAACAAAAGTAAGCGGATCGTTTTTCCAACACTTTTATGGAGCCTGATGATTGCCTGTTTCCTGGTTCTGGTCCAGCCTTTCTGCAGCTTTGCAGAGGGCACCGGACTCTTTGGGGATGGACGGCTCACCTTATATGCCAACCACGAATCAAAATCTCAATCCCTCTCCTGTATCATCGAAACCGGAGAAGGCGGTCTGATCGTCATTGACGGCGGCTGGAATATCAACAGTGAATTTCTGTTAAAACAGATTCAGGCCAAAGGCGGACATGTCCAGGCATGGCTTCTGACTCATCCAGATTCGGATCACGTTGGCGCCATCACCAGCATCCTGAATCATCACCGCCAGGACATCACCATCGATGGAATCTACTGTTCGTTCCTTGATGATGACTGGTATGAACAATACTGTGATCAGGGCTGCCAGCAGACAGTCTATGCTCTGAAGGATGCTTTAAGCCGGATGCCGGAAGATGTGGTTCATGATGATATCGAGGCAGGACAGATCATTGAAGCTGGTCCTGCAACCATTCAGGTCCTGAATTCCGCTTATGCCATTGAGAAAAATACTTCCAATAACAGCAGTGTTGTCTATCTGGTTTCTCTCAATGGAACCAATGTGGTATTCCTGGGAGATTTAGGAGAAGAAGGCGGCAGACAGCTTATGGAAGATGTGGATCTGGCTTCTTTAAACTGTGATATTGTCCAGGCAGCTCATCATGGACAGAACGGTGTCGATTTTGAGTTTTACAAGGAACTGTATCCACAGATCGCCCTGTTCCCAACTCCGAAATGGCTCTGGAACAATGACGCCGGCTGCGGCCCTAACAGCGGCGGATGGGACACTAAGGAAACCAGGGACTGGATGGCACGCTTATGCATTAAGATCTACTGCACCAAAAATGGTGATCAGGTGCTTGAATAAGATGTTGGGGCAAAAACATTTGACCCTGGTATCTTGAATAATTGTTACATCAAAAAACACATGAGAAATGGAATCATATATTTCCATCATTCTCATGTGTTTTTCATTCTCATGCATTTTCTATTTTATACAGTTTTTCTTATGGTCAGCACAAAATTTCTTTTTGCAATGCCAGTGAGTAAATGATCCGTTCTTTTACCCTTTTTCCAGTCATCTGCTCCAGCGCCCTCTGATAGTAATCCAGCTGGACTTTATAGCGCTTTACCAGAATCTCTCCATCGGATACATGATCCGTTTTATAATCGATCAGAACCATTCCACCCTCTTCTTCCAGCCATACATCAATGATACCCTGGATCAACACCAGTTCATCTGAATCACCCATATGCATCTCCCTGGCCGGAACGCCCATGACAAACTGTTGTTCCCGGTGGCACTGACGCTTCGCCTGGGCTCTGGTCATCCGTTTTCCGGTTTTTGTCTGGACAAATTTCCAGATCTCACCTGGGCGTACCATTCTGGCATTTTCTTCAGAAATTTTTCCGCTTGTCACCATCTCCTGGATCTGATTTTGCACATCCTTAAGAGAGACTGCCGTTGTGAAATCCAGCAGTTCCAATACCCGGTGATATGCTGTACCACGCCTGGCGGCCCGCTCCATGACCTGTTTTTCTGGCTGCTCCTGCTGCCCGGTGCTCTTCCACTGGGCAAACAGATCCACCGGCTGCTCTTCCTCTGACAATTTCTCCACCGGTTGTCCCGCCCGTTTCAGTTCCGATACCGTGGCCTTTGTGTGAAGTCCCACATCTGCCAGATGCTCATATTCATAGGTCAAATGATGCTTCAATTCTGCAGCAAGTTCTTCATCGTAAACCTGATCCAATGGCAGCGACAACAGTGCCTCTCTGGAAATGTGTTTCTGCAGCTTTCTCGCCACCGTCTCCCCCACCATGGCTTCCACGGCAATCTCTTTCACATCAAAAAGCTCCGAATCCTCCGGTGCTGTCATCAATACCCAGTCCAGATAAGACCCGGCTGTAGTCAGCACCGTATATGGGATCTGCCCGCTCTGTTCCAGACTCTTCCATTTGCCCAGCTTTTTGGCCAGAGAACGGTCTGTTCCTGTCATGATCAGCTTTTCTTTCGCTCTGGTCATGGCCACATAGAGAACTCGCAGTTCCTCTCCCAGATTATCCAGATCCATCTTCCGCTTCATGACATTTTTCTTCAGCGTAGAATTCTGGGTCCGTTGCTCCAGATCCAGGTGATCTGTTCCGATGCCTAGATCCATATCGATCAGCAGCCGCCCACGGACATCCTGTTTGTTGAACCTTTTACCCATTCCTGCTAAAAACACGATTGGAAACTCCAGTCCCTTGCTCTTGTGGATACTCATAATACGGACCCGGTTCTCCTGCTTTCCAGACTCCTGGGCTTCGCCAAAATCCATCTCATATTTCTTTAATTTATGGATATAGCGGATAAACTGAAATAACCCCTTATAACTGGTCTTCTCATAGGCAGAGGCTTTCTCCACCAGCATATCCAGGTTCGCCTTCCGGGTCTCACCTGCTGGCATAGAAGCAGCATAATCATAGTAGCCTGTTTTTTCATAAACCAAAAATAACAGTTCATGGATCGGAAGATAGGAGGAAGCAAAACGCAGATTTTGCAGCAATTGGTTAAAATGCTTCAGTTTTTCTAATAATTGCTTGTTTTCTACACCAACAATATCCTCTATTTCTTCAAGCTTTCTGCGAAACGCCTGGTAAATCCCTCGATCCTGACCTTTCCTGGTGGACTTTTTCTCCTCCGCCATCATCCAGGCCAGTTCTTCATCGGTCACACCTCCAATGGGCGAGCGCAGCACTGCCGCCAGCGGAATATCCTGCATCGGATTATCAATCACTGCCAGCATGGACAGGATCGTCTCCACCTCAACCGTGTCAAAATACCCGCTTCCAGTCTCCGCATACGCCGGAATCCCCTCCTGGGTCAGAACATTGATAAAGCTTTCCGTCCATCCGCTGATGCTTCGCAGCAGGATCACCATATCCCCGTATTCTGCCGGGCGGTAGCACTCCTTCTCCTTATCCCAGATCCACTGCCCATGGAGCGGATCTGTCAGCTCACGGGCCCTGGAAGCAATCATCTTTGCCTCAATTTCCCGGCTGGTGTACTCCGCCAGTTCCTCGTCTGCCTCTCCCATGACTGCTTTCCCCGTATCTGCCAGTAAAAGCTCCGTTTTTCCATCGGTCTCATGGTCCGGACACTCCGCAAATACCGCTCCTGGATGAAGGGCTGCATCCTCTGAGTACTCCACATTTCCCAGATTTTTCGTCATTGTCCGGTAAAAGACATGGTTTACGCTGTCCAGCACCGATTTCCGGCTTCGGAAATTCTGGTGAAGTTCAATCTTCTGACTAGAACTGTCCTCATCCGTATAGGACGCGTATTTTTCCATAAATAACTCCGGCCGCGCCAGACGAAATTTGTAAATACTCTGCTTCACATCTCCCACCATAAATACGTTTGGCCGCCCAAACCGCTCTCCGGACAAGCTCTGGATCAAAGCCTCCTGCACATAGTTGCTGTCCTGGTACTCATCCACTAAGATTTCCGCATACTGTCTGCTCAGCTGGTCGGCAGTTTCTGTATACCGGATACCAGTTCGGATTCCATCATCATTTTCTCCTGCTGGTGCGCCACCTTCCTCCACATCCTGCTCCGAACAGATCAGGATTTCCAGGGCATAATGCTCCAGGTCATTGAAATCCACGATATTCTTTTCCCGCTTGCTCTCCTGAAACCTCCGGTCAAATTCCTCCGTCAGTTCCAACAGCTTCAACACCACCGGACTGGTTCCCAGAAGATCCGCTGCTGCTTCTTCCTCTGTCTGCGCCCCGTAAAGCCCTTTCAGATCCGCCACAGCCTTTTTCACCCGGTCCCTGCAGTCCGTCACCTGCTGTTTTTTCGCCGTATCCACGTCCTTGCTTCTGGAAGCTGGAAGCCGTCCAAAGGAAGCAGCCACCAGCCGTTTATTCAATTCCCGATAATCGGAACTTTCTTTTAATCCCCGGAGCATTTCACATTCTTCCATCAGTACATTCTGATAAACCTGAGGTCCATCTGCTTCCAGACACACTGCATACGCGCTGCGAAGCTGTTCTTCCAGTTCTGTCAGCTGCTGCCTGGCGTCTTTCATCAGAAATCTCATCCAGGAGGTTTCTTCCAGACTACCATCCCGGGTCTCCCGGATCTCTTCCCGGCATTTTTTGATCCACTGATCCGGAAATGGATTACTCTGGGCAAACCGATACACCTGCATGATGTAGTCCTCGATTCCTGCATCCGTCCGGCCTGTGGCATAAGTTTCCACAAACTGCTCAAACTCTGGATCATCCTTCTGATAATATTCCTCTAACAGTTCCTCCATCACATCCGTCCGCAGAAGCAATAACTCTCCCTCATCACCGATTCGGAAGCCTGGATCAATATCCAGCTTATTAAAATGATTACGGATCAGATTCAGACAGAAGCTGTCGATGGTGGTGATCTGCGCATGAGGGACCAGCGCCGCCTGCACCTGAAGATGACGATTTTCCGGCTGTTCCATCAGTTTTTTCTCAATAGCCGCCGCGATCCGTTCCCGCATCTCTGCCGCCGCCGCATTGGTAAATGTCATCACCAGAAGCTGATCCAGATCCAGCGGATGCTCTCCCCCACTGATCATCTGGATGATCCGCTCCACCAGCACTGCTGTCTTTCCACTTCCTGCTGCCGCAGATACTAAGAGGTTCCGGTTTCTGGTATCGATCACCTGCTGTTGTTTCTCTGTCCATTTCATTCCCGTTTTCCTCCGTTCTCTGCCATGCCTGCATCGGTATCTGCTGTCCTTCCAGCGGTATCCCCATCTTCTTCTGTTGCCTCTGACATCTTCTCCCAGATCTTCTCTGCTTGAATCGCCGGAAATTTCCGGAACCGATAACCGGCTACCTTGGCATCAAATCCACAGACTCCATGATACGGACAGTAATCGCAGGCGGAACCAGCCGCCCCCTTATAAGGCTCCACTGCCGTATTGCCGTCTAAGATCTCCCGCCCGCTGCATGCCAGCTGTCTTCTCACATAATTTTTCAAGATCTCAAACCGTCGTCCACTGGCCACAGATGAATAATTTTCCTGGATCATGCCATCCTTTAATGCCACCGGGATCACATCTGACTTTTTTTCAATGGCCCGGTCCATATGGCTGATGACCGCCAGATCACTGTTTACCAGACCATTCATGCGAAGCTGACGCAGGATCTCCTTCTCGATCTCCTCCGGTGTCTCCGCATTTTCCTTATCTGTATCCACCAATGGGTCCTTGATATTATAATAGAAGATTCCAGCCGGAACTACCTCTTTACCAGGATGTTTCCGTTCCTCAAGCTCTGTCACTGCGTCCATATAGACCACAAGCTGCAGCTGCAGCCCATAATAGACCGCCGCCAGGTCAAACCGGGTTCCACCGGATTTGTAATCAATGATCTTCACATACACATGCTCCTGATCCTCGCATAGATCCAGCCGGTCGATCCGGCCGCGCAGATGAAGCTGTTCTTCTTCCGACAGCCGGATCTTCATAGCCGACAAGTTATCAACCGCAGAGAATGCCACCTCAAAGCCCGCCGGCTCGAAATCTCCCTTTTTTAACTGCTCTGCCAGAGCCCAAATGGTCCGTTCCGTCATTTTCTCTACCCGCCGCACCAGATACTGGTTTCTGGCGGTACTCTGGAAAATGGTACTCCCATAATGTTCTGTCACCTGCCGCACACAGTTTCCCACCAGTGCAGTCCGCTCTGCCTCTGTCAGTTCCGTCAGTTTCTTTCCCTGCTCCTGTAGTTCCTGAAAGCACAGATCGATCGAGCTATGGAACAGATTTCCCATATCTGCCGCGCCCACCTGGTACTCCTGACGCTCCATCAGTTCCAGACCATAATTCAGAAAATGGGCATACGCACATGCTGCGTATTTCTCCAGCCTTGTCACACTGCCCTGTAAAATGGTTCCGTAGAGGGCGCTGGCTGCCGCCTTGCTGATTCCACGCTTTTCATAGGAATAAAATGCCGCGTCCGTCAGTTTTTTCGTCAATTCCCCATACTCCCTGCTAGCGGCAAAATACCGGTACAATTCCAGGAATTTCCGGTCGTCTCCATGCTCCTCATAAGCCCGAAGTCCTTCAATCAGCTTCTCCTTTCCTTCTTCCAGAGAATAGATCTTTCTGGTCTCCTCCGATGCGTCCTGCACTGTGAGCAGCGGGAACATCCGCTTCATCTCACTGATGAGACTGGAAGGCCGCATGGATTTTCCCGCCTGATTAAAGGATGCGTAAGACAAAACGAACTCATCCGACGGTTTGGTCAGAAGCAGGTACAGATAATATCGCTGCATCAGTCCATCTTCCCTGGATGTGGGAGCCAGTTCGATCTGGCACTCCTTTAATGCCTCCCGGTCCATATCATTTAACAGGCTTCCGCCGTCCTTCCGGCCTGGAACAATGCCCTCATTGACTCCTAAAAATAACAGTACCCTGATCCGATCCAACCGTGTTCTGGTAATATCACCGACCACCACTCGGTCCACCGTTGCGGGGATCACTCCCACCTGGATTTCCGCAAATCCGGCATCCAGAATCTCCGCATATTCCTTCACTGTGGCCTTTTCTGTTCCAAGAAGCTCCTTCAACCGCTCCAGAAGCTCTAACACCCGGTCATAGACCTGCTCATATTCCTTGGCAAGACTAAACTGTCCGGTTCCCTCAAAATACTGACAATACTGATCCAGCTTTTCCCGCACCATGCAGGTTTCCAGACACCTGATCACCCCGTCCGTCATGGAACCGATGGTCCGCTCCTCCGCTTTCATGCAGTCGCGAAATGGCTCCAAAACACATAAGATTTCCTCTTTAAATGCATTTAACTGATCCAGATTGATGTCTTTTCCACCGCGGTATGTCCGCTCCCAGGTCTCTTTCCACCATTTCCATCCACGGATGCCCATGGCGATCACATAATTTTCCAGCCGGTCCAGTTCTTCTTTTTTCTCTGTCAAAAGTCCTGTTTTTAGTAACCGGAACATACTTTCATAGTCAAAATCCTTCCGCACTGCGTCCAACGCTGCACGGATAAACTCCACCATGACATTTTCCAGGATGCTCTTCTTATCATCCATGAAATACGGGATTTTTTCCCGCTCAAACCGGTTTACGATCTCATAGCGATATCCAGCCAGATCCCCGGTGATCACAGCGATCTCCCGATAACGGATTCCCTGTTCCCGCACCAGACGGTGGATCATGGATGCCGCAAATGACGCCTCCTCTCCTGGAGAAACAGCCCGAAATACCCGGATCTCCTTCGGCTCCTGCTCGGACCTCCGTCCATAGCGGTATAAATTCTTCTCCACAAAAGCAATGGCTGGACTGTTCTGGAACCGTGGCAGACATTTTCCTTCTAAACGAACATCCTGATCCCTGCGAATCCCATTTCTCGCCGCCAGTTCATGAACCCGCCAGATCATTTCCTTGCCCATATAAAATAAATGATCAATGCCGGTCCGCTCATATGGCTTCTCTTCCGGGTCAATCGAAACCGTAATGATCACCTGTTTCGCATAGCGCATCAGCAATTCCACGATCCGGTACTGGACCGGTGTGAAACCTGTATAGCCATCCAGCGTCACCACACTTTTCCTGATCAGCTCCGATCTTGGCAGCACCCGGCACAGCACATCCAGGATCTCCTCTGCTGTGATGTACTTCTCCTGGATCTCCTGCTGAAATGCCTCGTATACTACAGAAATATCGTGAAGCTTTTCACAAAGTAATGGCCCCGCATGTTCCATGGCCTCCCGCAGATTCTCCGGCTGTATCCCGTACTGATAAAGCTCGGAAAGCATAGATTTTAGCTGGTTCACAAACCCGGTCTGGTTCAGATGGCTTCCATACAGGCCCAGATTTTTCTTCTGCCCTGCTGCCACCCGCCGAAGCACCATGGATTTTCCCATATCATCAAGCACCTCTAAGTGCTCCACGCCCAGCTCCTCAAAAATCCGGTACGCCAGTCTCTGGAAGCTGACAATATCGATGTTCATACTGCCATGATTGGGATGAAGGGTCACGATCTCCTTCTGGGTCTGCATGGTAAACTGTTCCGGAACAATGGCGATATAATTGCCTTCCGGATGTTCCATGGATAAATTTATCAGATTCTCATATAAATAACGGGTCTTTCCAGACCCGGAGCTGCCGATCACAAACTGCAATGACATATTGATCCATCCTTTTCTTCTTGAAATTTATGTTTTTATGACCAGTGGAAGCATTCTACAATCCCACTGATCAGTGACTGCGAAACAGTCTCCCAACCGCTGCACATATTTCAATAACCATCTCCATACATTATAGCAAAGAGTTCCCGGAGGTTCTACCATGAGTTCAAAAACAAAAATTGTGGTTTTACGCATGAAAGAGATTATCTATACCGCCATTTTTATTGGCCTGGCAATCCTCTTGATCTGCCTGCTGTTTGTTATGTTCCACCCCAAAAAATCGGAAGCGCCTGCCCGGTCTGCCTCCTACATTCCAGGAGTTTACACATCTTCCCTAACCTTAGGAAATCAGAACCTGAATGTAGAAGTCACCGTAGATGACACTGACATCACTTCCGTTTCCTTCGTGTCCTTAGATGAAGCAGTTACCACCATGTACCCCTTAATGGAACCGGTGATGGCTGACCTGGAAAATCAGATTTTAGCCCATCAGTCCACAGAGGATCTTTCCTATTCCATGGAGACCCGTTACACTGCCCAGGTCCTGTTAAATGCCATTGACAACGCCCTCCAAAAAGCCCGGATTGACTAGTTGTTTTCTTCCCTTTTCTGTGTTATAGTGCACTTATAGAATATTTTCAAATACTTTTGCAGGCGAGGGAGCATTTATGTTTCAACAATCAAAAACCACTTCCGGTTCCAGCAGCAATCCGATCACAGAGGGAGTTATCTGGCAACAGCTTCTTCTGTTTTTCTTTCCTATTTTATTTGGAACCTTTTTCCAGCAGCTCTATAATACGGCAGATGCCGTCATTGTCGGACGTTTTCTTGGAAAACAGGCTCTGGCTGCGGTGGGCGGTTCCACCACATCCATCATCAACCTTCTGATCGGCTTTTTCATCGGCCTTTCCTCTGGTGCCACGGTCATTATCTCCCAGTATTACGGTGCCCAAAAGGCCGATATGGTAGGTTATGCTGTCCATACTGCCATCACCGCCTCCATCATCAGTGGCGGTGTTCTGACTGTTGTTGGATTCTTTGGTGCGCCGCTGGCTCTCCAGGCCATGGGAACCCCGGAAGATGTGTTGGGATTTGCCACCCTCTATATCCGGATCTATTTTCTTGGAACCATCCCCAACCTGATCTATAACATTGGCTCCGGTATCCTGCGGGCAGTTGGTGATTCCAAACGCCCCCTGTATTTCCTGATGGCAAGCTGCTTTACCAACATTGTTCTGGACATCCTGTTTGTGATCCTTTTGCAGTTTGGTATTGCGGGAGCCGCTTTCGCTACGATCTTTTCCCAGTGCGTCAGCGCATTTCTTGTCATCTTTACTTTAACTCGCACCCAGGACCTGCACCGGCTGGTTCTTTCCAGACTTGGACTGGACATACGGATGTTAAAACGGATCATCCACATCGGACTGCCATCTGGCCTTCAGTCCTCCATGTACGGCATGTCTAACGTGATCATCCAGTCCAGCATCAATGCCCTTGGAACTGATACGGTCAGTGCCTGGGCCGCTTATGGCAAAATTGACGCCATCTTCGGTATGATCGTCAGTGCCTTTGGCATTGCCATCACTACTTTTGTGGGCCAAAATTATGGTGCCGGGAAATCAGAGCGGGTCCGCAGAGGTATTAAAGTCTGTATGGGGATGACCCTGGTTTCAACGCTTTGCTTAAGCTTTGTGCTCTATCACTTTGGCCAATACATTTTCCGGATCTTTACCACCGACCCGGAAGTGCTTTCCATTGGTATGCATATCCTGCGTTTCCTGGTTCCGACTTATGTCACCTACATCATTCTGGAAATCTATTCCAGTTCCTTAAAAGGTGTCGGAGACTCCTGGAAACCGATGATCATCACCATGCTTGGAGTCTGCGGCCTGCGTGTGCTATGGCTGCTGCTTTACGTGCCAGACCACCGGAGCATTTACACGGTGATCTTTTCCTATCCATTGACCTGGACGATTACATCGGTTTTGTTTTTGATCTACCTCCATGGCTTCAGCTATTACCGTTTCCGGCGTTATCCAAAAAAACAATAACCACACCAATCCATTGTTCCTATTGACGTATATTCTTACAACAAATGAGGACCTGCATATGACCTTCTTAAAAAAGCAATCCATCAAACAAACAGCTTCAAAAACCGCTGACCACTCTGTTTCCAATAACCAGATCACGGAAGGCGTTATCTGGAAACAGCTTCTGATCTTTTTCTTCCCAATCTTATTTGGAACCTTTTTCCAGCAGCTTTACAACACCGTAGACGCCATCATTGTCGGCCGGTTTGTGGGCAAGCAGGCTCTGGCGGCGGTAGGCGGACCCACTGGCACCGTCATCAATCTGCTGATCGGTTTCTTCGTAGGACTTTCTTCCGGTGCCACCGTCATCATTTCCCAGTATTACGGGGCAAAACGGGAGGAAATGGTGGGCTACGCCGTCCACACTGCTATCACTGCTTCTGTGATCAGCGGCGCTGTTCTCATGGTCATTGGATTTGTGGGTGCTCCATTTGCGTTAAATGCCATGGGAACACCAGAAGATATTGTGGGCTTTGCCACTCTCTATATGCGGATCTATTTTCTTGGAACCATCGCCAATCTGATCTACAACATTGGCTCCGGTATCTTACGGGCAGTGGGGGATTCCAAACGGCCATTGTATTTCCTGATTGCCAGCTGCTTTGCTAATATTATCCTGGATATTGTATTTGTTGTCTATTTCCATATGGGAATTGCTGGAGCTGCTCTGGCAACCATCATTTCCCAGTGCGTCAGCGCCTTCCTGGTGATCTGGGTGCTGGTGCGGACAAGCGATATGTACCAGCTTCATTTTTCCAAGCTGGGGCTTGATATGCGGATGTTAAAACGGATCGTCCGAATCGGTCTTCCTTCGGGTCTTCAATCCGCCATGTACACCACTTCCAACATCATCATCCAGTCCAGCGTCAACAGCCTGGGAACCGACACCGTTGCGGCCTGGGCCACTTATGGCAAGATTGATGTGATCTTCTGGATGATCATCAGCGCCTTTTCCATCTCTGTTACTACCTTCGTAGGCCAGAACTACGGGGCTGGGAAAATGGACCGGGTCCGCAAGGGAATCCGGGTGTGTCTGGGAATGAGTTTTGTCACCACGCTTTTCTTAAGCCTGTTCCTATACAACTTTGGCCAATATATTTTCCAGATCTTTACCACAGATCCGGCAGTGCTTACCATCGGTATGGACGTGCTTCACTATCTGGTGCCGACGTTCTTCACTTACATCATCATCGAAATCTACTCCGGTTCTTTAAAAGGCATTGGTGATTCCTGGTTCCCGATGTTTTTAACCATGACCGGCGTATGCGCTCTCCGTGTGCTGTGGCTGCTTCTTTACGTACCAAGCCACCACAATATTCACGCCATCATTTTCACATATCCGATGACCTGGGTGGTCACCTCCATCCTGTTTTTGATCTATTTCCATGGTTTCAGTCCGATGCGGAAGATTCGGTAACCATGATCACCCTGAAACTTTATTAATAAAAACGCTGTGACTCATACTTAACATGAATCACAGCGTTTTTGATTATCACCATTTTCTTCTTATGAAAATTTCTTCGTAATTGCAGTCAGCTGCTCTCTGGATAAGATCAGGTTCACACCATTTGGATTCAGCACAAATCCCTTTGCCTGTGGAACCAGCGCGCCTAACAATCCCTTGAACTCGATCGGAGCCATACGCAGCTTCACTTCTGGATTCTTGTGGAATTTCTGGAACTCCCATACATCCGTAAAGATCGGCTGGAACGCATCACCGTTTGGTGCTTTTACAACTGGAACCTGTACATTTGGATTTGTTTTTCCTGGCTCGATCTCACCCTCTACCTTGGAGAAATCCACTGCCAGAATAAAACGGGAACGTACCAGATCCGCAATCATCTCTTCCTCTAATTCCTGTAAGCGTTTCATGCGGACCATATCGTCCTTCTTCTGATTCGGACGACGCAGTTCCTGAATGAAATAAATCACAGTCAGCTGAAGTGCTGTGTTAAGCATCGGCACTTCTTTCTTTTCTGCAACCTTTGGATCCAGTCTGGCAATCTCATCTAACGGCATTCTGGTCACGCCACCTTCATCCTCAAATACCAGCATGTTTACGCCGATCAAGTGCAGGCTTCCGAAAAATGCCAAATACTGGCTCTTTTCCATCGGAATCACACCAGTTGGCATCTGCTTCTCAGCATAAGCTTTCGCAGCTGCCGTCGCCAGTTCTTCATTGGCAAAAATATAGATCTGATCATCAAACTCTTCTGGATCGCACTCTACAAATGGCATACGAGTACTTGCGGAAAACAGAACATAAATCTTCTCCAGACTGTGGATCTTCTTAACAGTTAATGTATAATCAATGGCCATCTCTTCTCTATCCTCTTTCTTTCCATTCGTTCATTTCGCCTATGGTTCCTTTTTATCCGCCACACAGGCAATCACTGTTTTTTATTATAACACCTAGAAACGTTTTCGTAAACCCACAATCATACTGGTTTTGTATCCAGATCCCTTAACTCCTCTGCATCTTCCACTTCCATTAAATACAGATCGTCCATATGCCGTTTCACAACCCGTTTTCCGCCTTTATCCCCGGTCAGTTCCATCAGCTCTTTCCGATATTTTTCCACAAACACCACCGGATTGCCGATTTCCCCATGATATGCCAGAGCGCCGATACCTTTTCCACTGGCTTTCCACTGCCGGATCAACATCTCTAATGTGGTTCCTCTCAGATATGGCTGGTCACTGACCGCAAAACAGATAGCTGCGTCCGGTTCCCATTTCCAAGCTTCTTCCGCTCCCAGATGAACCGAATGGGAGATTCCAAGCTCCGGCTGATCATTGAGACAGACCTGGAACCCTCTTTTTTTCATATGCTCCGCCAGTTCCGGATACTGGGTCACCACAATTTTTTTCTGGAAAACATTCTCTGCCAGTCCATTCACCTGATCCGCCAGATGCTCATACATGGGCTTTCCATTTACAGGATAAAGCAATTTATTTTCTCCAAACCTTTCACTGTTTCCTGCCGCCAGCATCACAAGAGCAGTCGGAAGTTCCTGTCTGCTGATTCTGGTCTGCAGTGTCAAAATCGCCTCCAGCACACCTCCGCCAATGGCTCTGGCTTTATCAGAAACCGTATAACAGCTTCCTACCACCGCTCTTGGATCAATATCACCGGATTTCATTCCCATTTTCACCGGAACGCCATCCTGTAAAAGTCCACGCACTACGCCTGGAATTTCCGCATAGATCGGGTTCTCTCCTGCCATGCCCACCAGCTGGCCTTTTTCCACCAAATCACCAATCCTGCACATTCCTTTGAAAATACCATCTCCAGAAGCCCGGATGATCCGCTCCTTGGCATATCCGCCGATCATTCCCGGAACTCCAGTATTCGGGAATGCACTGCCCTTCCAAAGTACCCGCCCCAGGTCATGTCCACGCTTCGTCTCCACCACACAATGGCAGTCTGCACCAGCCATGAATCCAGGGCCAACACCGATCACAATTTTTGCGTCACGGATTGTCGTCCCGAGATTTTTCTTTGCAATAATAGCATCCACCACCACATCCGGTCTCCACTCCATAGCCAGTTGACACTCCGGATCCTCCAAAACCGGGATTTTTCGCTCTGCCACTGCGATCACCATTTCTTCCAGGCTGTCGCAGCGAACGCCCTCTATTCCCTCTACTTCCGCTTTTCCCTCATAGATCGCAGGGGAAAATGCCACCGTCCGCCGCACCGTCGTCGGAATTCCGATCTCTGTCATCACCACATCCATACCGCAATGATATAGTCTGCAGGCGATTCCTGACGCCAGGTCACCAGCTCCTTTTATCAAGACTTTCATGTCATATCTCCTCTTCCCATTCCTACTGGATCACCAGTTACACTTCACATTACCGGTACATCCATCATTTTTAATCCTTAGTATGCAAATAGCAGGATGCCGCAATCGTTACAGTTTCTTTACCATTCTTTTGACTCCACTGGTCGATCCATTTGGCCGTTTGCTCTGCCGCACCTTTTTCCCGGCTTCCGTCCAGCTGGTTCAATAGAATTCGATACGCTCTTTTTCCTACATTCTTTCTGGTTCCTGACTCGCTACACAGGATTTCTGCCAGCAGTTGCTCTGTCACCTTTCCGTCTTTTCTTATCCTTTCTAGAAATTCGCTTCGAAAGCACACCTCCTGGATCATTTCCCCTATCGCAGTCAGACCCGCACATCCAATCACCACCTGGGTTTCTGGAATGATCACGGGCTCATGCTCTGCCGGAACTTTTACTGGAAGCCCTTTGGAACCATCCGCCTCAATCAAGAGTACATCACAATAATTGAGCAACCTGCCAATTTCGTGCGGCTCCATTCCTTTTAACTTTTTTTTCGCCTTATCACATGGGAAATTGTCATTTTTCCCTTTCTTCCAGTCCATTTCTTCCGCCGCAGTTACCAGAATATTCCCACCTGGTTTCTCCGTAAACTCCATCAACCGCTCCAGCCACTCCGGCTGATCTTTCAAAACCACCTCATAACCATCCGGTCGGAAAATGTGAGTGCTGCTAGTTACAATCACCCTTTTCCCCATCCCAGCATATTCCTTCGCCAGCTGGAACATGGTACTGGTCTTACCACCGGCCCCTACAATAGAAATCACCCTGCACGGTCTTTTTCCATCCATCTCACTGCCGCATTCTGCAATCTCCGCAGCTGGACACTTTATCTGCAAACTTCCTGTTTCCAACCCTAATGCATCCAGCAGCATTTGTACACTCTGAAACTCATCTCCAGACCAGCGGTAAAATTCAGGCATTTTCCACCTGCCATCCCTTGCACACGTCCACCCAGGTCTCATAAGAAGAATACCGCTCCAGCTCTGGAATGGTCAGCTCAATGGCACTATTTCCGCTTCCACAGGCCGGAAAGACCGTCTGAAACCGTTTCAAGGATTCATCCAGATAGATTTTCACTCCAGCCTTCACCGCAAACGGGCACACACCGCCAACTGCATGACCGATCAGCTCCACCACCTCATCCGCTGTCAGCATCTTGGCTTTCGCGCCAAAGTAATGGCGGTACTTCGCATTATCAATCTTTGCATCTCCCGCCGTCACGATCAGAATTGGCATATCGTGCACCAGAAACGATAAAGTTTTTGCAATCCTGCAAGGCTCGCAATGCAAAGCTTCCGCCGCCAGTTCTACCGTAGCACTGGATTCTGATAATTCCTGAATCCGAAATTCCATTTCGTATTGTCTGAAGTATTCTTTTACTTTCTCGATCGCCATCTTGAGTTCCTCCGCAAATTTACGAGAGCTAAACTCAAAATAGCAAAATGATTTGACAAGGAAAAGAATACAAAAAAGGATATTCAGTTACTGAATACCCTTTTTCTTAATTATGAGAGCGCGAGACGGGACTCGAACCCGCGACCCCAACCTTGGCAAGGTTGTACTCCACCAACTGAGCCACTCGCGCATTATCTTTCCACATACCCTCAAAACCACACACTGAAAATCTATTCATCCGTTACAACAACTTACACTCACGGCTACACTCATAGACCTTCGGTCTATTTCGTGACATTGGCTTCGCCAATGTCTGAAGCCTGTCAAGTCCCAGCCTACAGATGCAAGCATCTTCCATCTGTTCCTTTCCATTCTTCCGCCGCTCCCTAATTCCTTTTGGTCAAGCCCTCGACCTATTAGTGACAGTCAGCTCCACGCGTTACCGCG
>ERZ773133.633-NODE-633-length-47854-cov-11.637942_pt1 | contig 47854 bp, 34 predicted proteins | sample MGYA00580861_ERZ773133 | MGnify/ENA primary metagenome ERZ773133 (study PRJEB29015, sample SAMEA2737844) | human gut metagenome | biome: human gut; feature: human-associated habitat; material: faeces | place: China | collected 2012 ...
TGCTGAAAGCATCTAAGTACGAAGCCGGCCACAAGATTAGATTTCTCAGGGTCGTTGTAGACGACAACGTTGATAGGATGCAGGTGTAAAGGTGGAGACACCAAAGCCGAGCATTACTAATTGCCCGTCGACTTTCCCCGTATCACGGAGGATGGGTGGCATATACGTCCGGCGCTTGCGTCGGGGACTTGGGCACTGTTGCTTGAGAATCATGTTACAGGGATATATGAAAGGTATTCAGGTGACTATAGCACGAAGGTTCCACCTCTTCCCATTCCGAACAGAGAAGTTAAGCTTCGTCACGCCGATGGTACTGCGCAAGTGGGAGAGTAGGTAGTCGCCGTCTTGAAGCCCCGGATTCCGCAAGGAGGTCCGGGGCTTTTTTGTCTCTGTGTAAACATATATTAAAAGTTTTTCATAATAGTCTTATTAGTTGTAAAAAAATGAGCTGAATACTTTTTATATTGAAATATTTGTTGCCTTTGTGCAAGCGTGGGGACTACCCCCGATTTCAAGGACTTTGTCATCACCAACTACCGGAAGGTAAGGAGTATCAAGGAACTGGCGGAACGGGCTAATCTGAGTCTGAGTACCTTCAACCGGCGTTTTCAGGAAGCCTTCCAGAAATCACCTCAGGAATGGATGACCGTGCGGAGGTCGGAAGATGTGCTGAAGGATCTGGTCATGACCTCCCTGCCGTTTGCCGAGGTGGCCGAGAAGCATAATTTCTCTTCGGTGTCTTATTTGAATACTTTCTGCAAGAAGCATTTTGGAAAAACTCCGGCAGAACTTCGGAAAAATGGAATTGCAAATAGAAGATAGGTATGAATAGAAATCTTAATTATTTAGAAATCTTAATTATTTGACATGTTTTTATAATTTCCATCTAATGGAAATGAAATACCTTTGTCACGTTAAAAAAATGGCATACTTCATGACACGAATCAATCTGAAAACGATATTCACCGCAGGCTTTTTCTTAGTGGGGATTTTGGGATTACGGGCTCAGAATGTCTCCTTGAAAACCAATGCGCTATACTGGGGGGCAACCACACCGAACTTAGGCATAGAGTTTGCGCTGAATAACCAATGGACGCTCGAACTTCCGGTGGCCTACAACCCCTGGACGTTCAGCGATGACCGCAAGATGCGGTTCTGGCTGGTACAGCCCGAAGCCAAATACTGGTTCTGCGAGAAGTTCGAAGGCCATTTCGTAGGTGTGCACGCGCACGGAGCCCAGTTCTTCGGCGGCTTCAGTGACAAACGTTACGACGGCTATCTGGCCGGCGCAGGTGTTTCCTATGGTTACGACTGGATTCTCTCGCCGCACTGGAACTTGGAGCTGGAAGTCGGTATCGGCTATGCCCACCTGTGGTTCAAGGAGAGTCCGCGCATTCCTTGCGTCAAATGCTACGAAAATGAACGGAAGAATTATTTCGGACCTACCCGGGCCGCCGTTTCTTTCGTCTATATCTTCTAAACAACGGATTCCCGGAAAAGTTCACCTGTAGAATGTGAAAAAAATGAAAATAAAGAACTGTACATATTATTTGCTTCCGGCGCTTCTGGGATGGATGATGACCACAGACGCGCTTGCCGACAAGGCGGACAAGGCCGTTACAGTGGTACCGAAACACTCTACGGCATTGACACCGGACAGTACGCGCAGCGTATGGATTGATGTGGATTTCCACATCCCCGAAGGGGTGTTCTCCCGTCGGAGCCGTCTGATCATCGTGCCGCAGCTGCTGGAAGGCGACAGCCTGCGCGATGAATACCTGCCGCTGGTGGCCGACGCGCCCATCTACAGCAAGAAGCGTTACCGCCGCATGAAGCTGGAAGGTTATGTAGACCCTTATGTCGACGTGGCACAGGCTGTCAGCCGCCCGCAGGACGGGTTGGTGCTGCCTTACCGCCGGCAGGTGCAGTTGCCCGAAGGGGTGGCCGCGGGACACATCGTGGCGGTGGTGACTACCGACGGATGCGGTGAGTGTACCTCCATCGATACCTTGCAGCTGGGGGCCATCAGCAACCTGGCTCCCCTGATTGGCGGTGAGTTCCGCCTGAACTGGATGGAACGCCCGTTCGTGGTGCGTCCGAAGGTGATGAACGGTACGGGAGAAGCCCACCTGCAGTTCAAGGTGAACCGGTATGATATCGACCTCTCGCTGGGAAACAACCGGGCGGAGATGGAGCAGATGCTGGAGACCCTGCGTCCGCTGGTGAATGACCCGCTTACCACCCTGAACCGCTTCGAAATCTACGGTATGGCCTCGGCCGACGGATCGCTGGCTTACAATACCACCCTGTCTGCCAACCGTGCCAATGCCGCCAAACAATGGCTGGCCGCACAGTTGCGCCTGTCGGCCGATGTACAGCGCCGCTTCAAGGTAGGCTCCCGCCCCGAAGGCTGGGAACCGGTACTGGAGGCCATGCGCCGCGACGGACATCCCGATACGCTGAAGGTGCAGGAGATTCTGGAGAAATATGCCGACCAGAACGACGACGTGCAGGAACGCTACATCCGCCGACTGGCCTGCTGGAACGATATCAAGGACAAGTACCTGCAGAAAGACCGGAAGGTGGAGTATGCGTACAGTTATACGGTGAAGAGCTTTACCACCGACCGCGAGCTGCTGGAGGTGTATGCCACACGTCCCGACGCGTTCAACGAAGACGAACTGCTGCGGGTAGCCATGCTGCAGACCACCGACGCGAACCGCGAGCAGGTGTACCGTACCGCGCTGAAGCAGTTTCCGCAGTCGGAACTGGCGGCCTGCAACCTGGCAGCTATCCTGCTGCGGGGCGGACGGGCCGGCGAAGCTGCCCGCTTGCTGGAGGGCGTGAAGAGTACGGCTCCCGAAGTGGTGAACGCACGTGCCGCCGCGCTGGCACAGACCGGGCAGACGGCAGAGGCTATCCGTCTGCTGGAACCGCTGGCGGCATCTTCGGAAGAAGCCCGTTATAACCTGGGGCTGCTCTATGCCGCGCAGAACCGTGCGAAAGAGGCTTACGATTGCCTGCGTCCCTTTGCCGATGTGAACAGTGCGATAGCTGCTCTGGCTATCGGTGCCGATACGGAAGCAGAGGCTGTTCTGAACGGTTGTGCCGCCGATGTGAGCCCGCGTGCCGAATACGCCCGTGCCCTGGTGGCTGCCCGCAAGGGGGATGCCGCCGCCGTGGCTACTCATCTGAAAGCTGCCTGTATCAATGAAAACTTGTGCCGCCGGGCTGCCGGAGAACCTGATTTTGACCGCTACCGGACGGATGACGCTTTCCGGACCACGGTGAACCGAAACCGATGAATGCCATGAGAACAAAGATACTATATGGACTGATGATGGCGCTGTCCGGCCTCTGCCTTTTGTGTGGCGGCTGTGTACGCGATGACATACCGCCCTGTCCGCCGATGCAGGTGGTCATTGAGGTGACGGACAAGAACTACTTCAACATCGACGAGGTGGAACGCCAGGGACTGGCTACGCGGGTGGACGAGAACTTGCCTTTCCGCGAGTACGTGTCTACCCTGTTCTATGCCCTTTATAACGCCGAGACGGGCGAGCTGGTGGAGAAGCAGAGTACCTTTCAGGTAGAAGGAGAAGAGAAGGAGTACAGTTTGACCTTCCCTGATGCTCTGCCTTACGGACGCTATGCCCTGGTGGTGTGGGGGAACCTGCAGAGCGACGAGCCGCTGGGCGAAGACCCTACGACGGTGGAGCTGGAGAAGTACAATGCCTCGGAGAACGACATCTACGTGGTGTCCGATACTCTGGATTACGCCTACGGAAACGAGTCTTTCCGGGTAGGGCTGGAACGGGCCAAGGGAAAGCTGATTGTGCAGGCGGTGGATCTGCCCAATTATGTGGACTTCTCTACCAAGCTGATAGACAATGTGTACAGTTACGTAAGTCACAACTTCAGTTACGATAAGGTGACAGAGGTATATACAGAAACCCATTGGAAACAGCCTAATGACATCGTGACGGAAACTTTGCTTTGTCCGTCTACCGACTTGGATGAATCGAAACTGAGTGTAAGTTTTTACGATTATTCTACGGTAGAAAGCCAACGTTCACGGGCGGCACGGTTACTGACCCCCGAAGACGTGCAGATTACGATGGGACGTAACGAGCTGACAGTGGTGAAGTATATTTATGTGCGCGAAGGAGATCCTGATCCGGACCCTAATCCCGATCCAGACCCTGACCCCGACCCTGATCCTGACCCCGATCCTGACCCGGATCCTGACCCGGATCCTGATCCCGAGCCCGAGCCGGATGACGGCAAGTTCTTTGTCTATGTGCTGGTGAACGACAACTGGGAGTCGCAGCACAAGATGGAGATTGAATGACGAGATAAAGTGAGAGTTTATATTTTTTATTACAAACTAAATTTTTAGAATTATGAGAAAACAAGTTTTGTTTGGAGCAGCATTGCTCGCTCTGGGAACTGCGGTAGTTTCTTGTAGCAAGGACGAAGTAGTGATTGACAACAAACCGGGTGTAGAAACTCCGGTAGCAGAAGGGGAACAGGAAATTATCCTGCAGGTAGCCAATACAGGTGACGGTCTGACTACCCGTGCCGGACGTCCGCTGTTGAGTTCGGAAGCCACCCAGAATATCGATGAAGTGAAGGTGGTAGTTGTTAATATAGCCAATAAAAAAGTTTTGTTGGTTAAGGAATTTCCTTTGTGGATGAACAACAGTGAGATTTATTCAGATAATGGACACGGTAGACAAGTAAAATGGAAACTTTCTGGTGATGAAAAACTGAATACAGGTACATATCGTATTTATGCGGTGGGTCGTAGCACGACTTCTGATTATTCGGATTGGAGTACTTGGACTGAATATCAAAGAGCTAAAGACTTTACTCCTGTGACATTGGAATATAACGAAGAAACTGATTGGGGTGAAGAAGTATTTGCCGGAGAAATTGCTTCTATTACAGTAGACAGCGATGGAAACTTTGTTGCCGGTGATTTGACAAGTGGTGGTACCACTGATTTCAATGTATTGACTTTGCACCGTCAGGTAGCCGGTACATTCGGTTATTTCACAGGTATTCCAACGAATGCAGTGGGAGGAACTGCTGTAGGAATTGATAAGCTTCAGTTGCGTCTGGTAGCACGTAACAAGAATAGCCACATTATTTTCGATGCCTTCAATACTGCCTTCAGAACAACCGGTGACGAAGTGAAATATGTGGTGAATGGTTACAGTGAATCATCACTTGACAAAGATGCTTATTTCTATCAGAATGGTACTAGTGGAGTTGTGAAAGTAGCTACTAATATAAATAGTGAAGATGCTTATACCGTTTATACCATTAATTTGAAAGACTGGTTCCCGTATGGTGATGCTAATGAGGATGGATTACTGGATTCAGGTGATTACGATGCAAATCCGAATAACTGGAATACCCCGATTTCTGTAGAAGCTGCTGAACTGCTTCCGGGTTCTGTATTCGCAGGAACATTTGTCATTCCGTTCCAAAAATCAACAACGAGCGGTGAAACAACTCTGCAGTTGCAGTTGATTGATGGTTCTGTTGATGAAAATACTTCTGATGGTAATAACGTTGCCGCACTTCGTATTTGGAACATCAGTCTGGCTAAAGGTGACCCACAGATAGATCCGGCTGCTCATGTTTATGCTGCAAAGTATGTGGATTCATCTGCAACCATTAATTTTACAGATGAATATAAATTAAATACTGACGAAACTGCAGATTGCTATAGCTTTGTTCGTAACCATTTGTATACTATCGGTACTAAGAACTCAGATAAAGATACAGATGAAGACGAACCACAAGATTTGTCAACCGGTCAGAACCTGATTCTGCAGGTAAACGACAACTGGGAATTGATCCACAAGATGGAAATCGAATAATCCAGGTTGATATTTCGTAACCGGTTCACAGGAGCCGGTTACTTCCATCGGGGCAGCGTTGGTATTTTGACAGTCGATGTGCTGAATAACAAGACTGCCCCGATTTCTTATATGTATGTAACCGGAAACGGATATATGAAATGACACGTTGCTTGAACCTTATCATTTAGCTTAAAGAACTTATGATTTTCTGCTCAGTTATCGCATCATTGCCTATGAAGAAACTGGTTTATATCCCTGTCTTAGTGGCTTTTCTGCTGGCCCTGTCTGCCTGCAGCGGTTCGGAAGTGACTCCCGAAGAGAATACCGGACAGCAGGGATCCGTTACCCAACAGTTCACCATCGTGGTGGAAAGCATCGGCGAGCTCTTTAGCCAAGCCGATTCCCGACGACCCATATCGAGTGTAGATCCCGAACAAAGTTTCGACAAATTGTCACTCATCATTGCCCGCTATGAGTCGCCGGCCGAAGTGGTTTACATGAAGAACCTCGACGGGTGGAGTGATACGCATAACCAGGTGAGTGTGCCCTGGAGTCAGGGGGATTCCCGCGGACGGAAGGCCGTGATAACCCTGACGGGCGACGAATGTCTGGAAGATGACTGCGACTATCTGGTGTATGCCATAGGTTATCAGAGCGGTACGTACGGTGGCTATGAAGCTTTTGCAGGTGTGAAACCGGGCGATAACTTCTTCCGTACGGAGACAGCCGATGTACCGGAGGGAGGTATAGCCGAAGAGATTTTTGCAGGAGCTGAGTTCTTTCATGTACGTAATGGAAAAATTTATTCTGTAGCTTCCTCGGATGCTGAGGCAGAAGAAGGGGTCGTGGTTCTGCGGAGACAGGTAGCAGGTACTTTTGGCTATTTTACCCGTGTGCCGGCTACAGTTGCTGGTCAACCGGTAGCCTCCCTGCAACTGGTGACTACCCGCAAGAACCGGACCGTCATTTTCGGTGGATTCCGGGGTGTGGATGATGAAGAGAATTTCCGGAAAGAGAATGTCATCAACGGGATGAATCCCCGTACGGACTATAACGCTACCCTGGCAGGTTCGGCAGTGAACGATGCCTTTGTGGTGTACCGCATTAACCTGGCCAACTGGTTCCCGGGAAACACGGCGAATCCGGCCTTGCCGCTCGACCAGAACGGCGACGGTTATCTGGATGCCGGAGACACCAACTGGCAGATTGATACCGAACGCTATCCGGGTACTTCCATCAGTCTGCTTGCCGGAACAGTGTTCGATGATTCGTTTCTGGTGTCAGTAGCTATGACCGAGGCGGATATTGCCGCCGGATTGCCTACTTTCCAGATGCAGTTGCTGGGAATGGACGGAGAAGTACTGAAATACTGGGACGTGCTGTTGCGTGATTTGGGCGGAGAAGATATGTTGGCTGAACGTACCGTGGTATCACTGCCCGATGGCAACAACGGACGTGCGGTGGTGACGGTGGAAGACAATCCGGAAACGGAATATTGCTACAGCGTGGTGCGTAACCGCCTGTATACTATGGGTACCAAATCGCAAGGACAGAGTTATGGTGAAGACGAACCGATTGATCTGAGCCAGGCTGATGAACTGGTGCTTGATTCGCGTCACGAGTGGAACGCGGTGAATGTGATTTTCTTTTAAAAGAATTTTTTAAACGGTAGCTAGGATGAAAACGTATAAACTGTTAGGATGGTTGTTGATGCCGGTACTTGCCGCATGTACGTCGGAGGTGCCTTCTCCTGAAGAGAAGGGGCTGGAACTGACTGTGCAACTGACGGATGCAAATGAAGGGTTGACAACCCGTGCCGGGCGACCCTTGCTGAGTTGGGCACCCGCACAGGACATCCAGCACATAACTCTTTATTTTGTGAATAAGCCTGATAATGAAGATGCGGTGAAGGGAATCGTGCTTCAGAAAGAAATCGATCAAACCCAATGGCAAGAAGCTCAGGATTATGCCTACGGAAAGCAGCTGAAGCTGAATTTCCAGGAGCCACTGCCTACAGGAGCGTATACCCTTTATGCCGTGGGTTTCTCTGAGCCTACAGATTATACCATCTCTCCGGTACCGGAAACGCTTATTAATGCTACTACCGATAACGGTTTGGATGAAAGCCGGATTGTTCCTTTTGATCCTGAAAAGGATTTTTACTCCATTTTGAATGCAAAGGCTGATGCGGAAGAAATATTTGCCGGGAAAGCCGAAGTACATGTTACGCAGGTGCCGGAAAGCGATCCTGTCCTGACTCTGGAAGGTGGAGGATCGGCTGTGGTTACCCTCAACCGGCAGGTGGCAGGGATGATAGGATATTTCACGAACATTCCGGTAAAGGTTCTGGATATAGTCCCCACCCGTATCCGTCTGGTGGCTTCGAACAAGAATGATAAAGTGTGGCATACCGAGTTGTGGGAAGGAGAAACTGTTAGCAATACTACCTTTTCTTGGGTAATCAACGGATCTCAAAGTAAGGATCTGGCAGAGGACGCGGCTTTCTTCGCTACCAGCGGTTATGGCAACGATGCTTATGAAGTGTACAGCATTGATTTGTCTGAGTGGTTCCCTTATGCGAAGCCGACAGGTACAGAATCGAGTAGAGACTTCGCCAGTTGCGATATAGATAAAGACGGCTATGTGGGCTACAAGGATGCACAGGCTTGGGTCTATGGTCAAGCAAGTTCTGCTGGCATTAATCTCACTGATTGGCCGGAAGCGATTAAGGGAGAGAAAGAGGGAAACAAGAAACTGGAGGAGTTCTGGGTTAATCCGAATACAACGGATCAGTGCCCGCAGCAGTTGGTGGCAGGCAGTGTCTTTGCCGGAAGGTTTGTCATCCCTTTTGCTGCCCAGACAGGAAAAGAGACCCTGGAACTTCAGCTGTTGGGGAATAACACTGCCGGTAAGGAGGTCATCCTGAAGAGTTGGCGGGTTAAGGTTTCTGAGGATGGGAAGCATCAGTCGTCAATCGCGCCGGATGAGGAGGTTGCTACCGGAACCATCATTCCGATGGGAGATGAGGATTATATCTACAATGTCTATCGGAATCACCTGTACAGCATCGGTGAAAAGCAGGAAGACGGGCAGGGGAATCCCAAACCAGCACCTGATGAAGACGATAACCCGGAAGACTTGAACAAAAGTCAGGAACTGCAGATTAATGTCCAGCCGAACTGGAGATATGTTTATAACATGGATATCTAGGCGGATGATGCCGATGATGTTTATTCGGGAAAACAATGAAAATAGAGAGAAAACTTAAAAATAATAATAGGATGAAACGATTCGCTAACTGGATATTTTTTATCGTCTGCTTATGTTTGCTACTCCCGTCGTGTGCAGATGAGGAGATTTCTATGTCTGTACCTGAAGCCGGACGAGCTGGAGCGGGTGGAAATGATGACGAGCAAAAGGGTGGCTTGCAATTGGATGACGATGGCCGATGGGTTGCTTCCGAGCGTGTCCCTTTGGTCGGTATCGGGCGTGTGGTAAATAACATTGCGCCAGGATTGGTATCGGTAGCCGGGAGTCAGATCGGTTTTGCGAATATTACGAATCTAGACTTGACCGATGCGGCTTCTTTATCCGGATTGGAAGTAAATCTGTTGGGAAATCAGATCCTGTCGGTGAAAGATATTTATCGGAAATATGCCGGAGGACAGACCGTGGGGTTTGTCCTGGGTGCAAACGAGGGTGGAGTCTTGAGCCTGGATGTGCTTCAGTTGTTTGCCATCTCTTTGTATAACGACGGGAAGTTGGTACATACCTATAATGCCAAGAAAGAAGGAGAAACGCTTGCTCTGAATCTGTTTTCCATCGGTAATACGGGGGAACAGGCTTTATCTATACTGGCCGATAAAAGTGAAGTCCCGGAGTTTGATGAGATCATGTTGGCTACTACCGGGGTTTCAGCCAATCTGGGAAAAGTAAAGATTCACTATGCGTTTGTGGGAGAGACTCCTATTCATGAGGTAACTATGGATGATGACCCTGAACCGAAAATATATGAAGCAAATATTCCCCCCATAATAGAATGGTTTGAGAATACTAATCATGCGGAAAATCTTTTGACTCCTGGAGATAATTATGAAGGCTGTTATTTGGATATAGGAACAGTTGTGGGTAAGCCGGAACATTATGTAGATGTTGACTTGGGTACTTCCATTCCGGTTGGGACAGAAGTGGGTTTTACGTATGAACAGGGATCGGCTCTTAACTTAAGCCTGTTTCATGAGATATCTTTTGCTACTTATGATGCTTCCGGTGCTGAGAAGGACAAGTTCTCATCCAGTAGTTTGTTGGGATTATCAGTTGTTGCTGGTGGTAAGGGGGCTTATAGTTTGGTTGCTAAAGAATCTGGAGCCCAACGTTTCCGCATTACAAGTGGTGCAAACGTGGGGCTGGATGTGGGAGCAATGCATTTGTTGCGTGCCTATACCCGTAAGGCTGTAGCTATTGATCCTACAAGTTATTTTACGACTCCTAAAGAGATTACGACCCCTAATTCTTTCTATAAATTTGTATTGCAGGATGAGGGTCAGTTAACTCTTGCTTCAGCGGGTGGAGTGACAATTAACGGTAGTCTTGTTACAGGTATGGAATATGGAAAAAGCTATCCAATAACTGTGACATATACGGGTCCTGATGGCCGATCCTTTACAATGGATGTAACTATAAAGTGTGAATCTCGGTCAATAGCTGGGTGTACTCCAACATATTTGACTGAAGGAAATGGTTGGAAACTTGCGACGCAAAATGATGTTGCAGGGGTAGAAATTATTTCATTGAGTGGAGATGGAAAAAATATTGAGGATAATGATTTAACAAATTATGCCTATAATACCACGGTTATCAATTTATTGGAACACGGTGTCCTGGCGGCTGTCAAACACACTGGTGGTGCGGTTAATAGTGAAAAGGAGAAACTTCGTGTAGGTTTTACGATTCAGAACGGAAGTGAACTGCTGGGTGTGAATGCCTTGAAGTTTTTCAGCGTGAAACTATATAAGAATGGGACTGAAGTAGGTAGTAACGTATCCGTTTCCAATCAAGGAGTGTCTTTGGGCTTATTGAACGGCTCCAGGAACAAACTACGGGTCAGTATTGAGACAGAAGAGGAGTTTGACTGTGTGGCTTTGTGTACTGCCGGATTGTTAGGGGTAAGTCTGAACACTTTACGTATCTATTATGCTTTTTATGAGAACGCAGATATCTGTGAAAGTGGGGAAGGTACGTTTGATGCCTGTTCAGAAATAATGACCCCTATCAACAGTAATTTACGTATCAATTATGATTGGACGAACTTCAGTTCATTGGCAACGGCTGTCAGTTCATTCAATAATTTGGGTAATATTCTGGATGATGATCCTACGAATGGAGCTGTTGTCCCTGTAACAGTACAGGCTATCGGTGACTTTACCATTGGATTTCAGTTTAATGAAAAGAGGGCAGGCGAATGGATTGGACTGATGATGCAGCGGCCGACAGGACTTGCAGATGTTCAGGTCCTCAGCATGTTGAGCTTTGATATAATGAAAGGTGACAATGTGGTACAGACGATTCGAGGCGACCAAGAAGGCTTGTTGGGGCTGAATGCCTTGGGATTTGATGAGAAAATTTATCTGGAAGCCTATCCGAAATATGATTTTGATGGAATAAAGGTGAATGTCTTTTCACTGGCTACAGTTCTGGAGGATTATGTCTTTTATGGCGTTTACGGTTTGGGTGACGCGAATGGAAACGGTATCCCGGACTGCTCGGAAGGAGATGAGGATGATGGAGGGACGGATGTCATCTATCCCGATAAATACAGGTACGATGTATGTAAACCGGATGCTTTAGTCATCAATCTGCAAGGAGGAGTAACAGGCCAGGTATATACATTGACATTCGCTCCCATGACGGGTGATTCAGGTACTGAAAAGATCGAAGTGAGTATAGAAATGCCAGCCAACAGAAGAATTTCTATCCCAACAGTAACCGATACTTACGAATTTAAAGCAATAGGGTATTATTTAAATATAACTCGTTCGGATGAGACAGACGGAGATTATCCGAACAATATAGAAGTGTATATCCATCCGAAGACATCTACTTGGAAAGGAGGAGCTGAAGATGCTGAATCAGACTGGAATACCGCGAGCAATTGGAGTGAAGGGGTTCCATGGACCTGTACAGATGTATTGATTCCAGTGAATTGTACGTATTATCCGATTCTGAAATCCGGTACCGATTATTACTGCAACCGAATTCAGTTTGAACCGGGAGCAGAGGTGGTCAATACCCATTACTTGCATTACGAGTCTGCTTGGGTAAATGTTGCCTTGAAAGCCGGTGAATACAATATGTTCGCTGCCCCACTGAAGGAAATGTATACCGGCGATATGTTCTATATTGATGATGAAGATTTGAAAGGCAATGGAATAAAAGGTTACGAAACTTGTTGGCTGGATTATGTGGAAAAAGATTACGAGGTGAACCGTTTCATCCCCAAGGTATATCAACGGATGTGGAACCGGAGCGTACAGAATGCAGTGAACGACAAGAACGGTTATGTGGCAGTCGATTTGGATGATGACTCCTGGACTGCTCCATTCAACCTCGTATCGCAGCTGTATGAAGCCGGACAGGGCATTCTGGTACGGCCGGGAAAAGAAGGTGATACCGGTAGCGGAACTGTGGATACTGGCGATGGAACTACAGGCACAGGGAGTACGACTACAGACGGAACTTTGGTTTTCCGGTTTCCGAAACGGTATGATACATACCAGTACTATGATTTGGAGACTACGGAGGCGATGAGTAATCGGTGGGAGACCCTGACCCGCAATGCGGCAGATGTAGGGCGTTTCATTTATGAAAACGCTTCGGGCAGTATCACTTTCCCTTATCATGTACTGTTGGAAAACAAGCGCCCGGGTGATGTTTTTCTGGCTGGTAATCCATTCATGGCACACATCAATGTTAAGGAATTCTTTAACCTGAACCCTGCCGTACAGGAAATCCGTTTCCTGAAGAAGAATGGAGGTACTTATTCGTATGAAAAATGGAATAAGAAAGATACAGATGCTGATGTAGACAAAAGGCAGATAGCTCCGATGCAATCTTTTTTGGTGGTAGTGGCCGATGCTTACAAAGACATGTACCGTTATCAATTGAATATCCACTATGTGGAAGAAATGCTTGAAATGAAAAAACAGTAAAAACAAAATATAGATTATTGAGATATGAGAAGACTGTCGTGTTACATAGGATGTATGCTGGCCACCTTATTGATGATGGCTTGCAAATCGGATGACCCCTTACAACCGGAAGGAGGAACGGGGGACGGCGAACCTGTACTGGAAATCTCGGTAGACGGTGATTTCTACATGGATACCCGCTCTGAAACGGGGGCAGCTTCGTCGGGATACAAACTGGTCAGTTCGGAAGCGGTACAGCACATAGAATCCATGTATGCCTATATTTTTGAAGGAAATGATGAGAATGCTACCTGTGTGTTCGTGACGAAGCTTCCCTGGGAGACTGCCTCACAGCCACAGGGAGCAGCTACCTTGAACTACTCGCTGAAGGAGGTAGGGTTGGATAAATATGGTGCAGAAGACATGCAGGTGCTGGTGATAGCGGTGGATAACCGGTCGGACACCTATGATTTTCCGTATCCGGATATTGAAGGACATGATAGTCAGGGCATGATTGGGAAGGAATTAAAAGAAGTCAAGTTACAGTTGGCAGAAAAGGCTACAGGGACAGATGGAGGTGCGGAAACGGTGGCTGAAAAAGCCTATCGGATGGCCAATACCGAGGTATTCTCCGGTTATAAAGCCTTTAAGGCATCCGACCAGGTGATACGCGTAGAAATGATGCGATGTGTGGCGGGAGTGCTTTGTTACCTGACAGATATTCCTTATTACGTCAATGGACAGGAGGATGACCTGAATGTCATCCGATCCATTGAACTGCGATTAGGAGGAGAGTTGAACCTCAACACGTCCTATTCTTCTTTTTATAAGAATTATACGGAAGGAGCGACGACTCTTGTACACGCTGAAAAATCCTTAACCGATGGAAACGTGATTGCGTCCGTAAACATTTTAGAATATATTTACGGTATCGGGGTAACGGATGAGAAATTGGATAAACAGGCAGGTACTTCTGGGGGAGAGACTCTGCTGTATGTGCCCGAACAGAATAACGGTGTTGTCAAGACTCTGGAGAATACCATCCTTTTCGGTGCATACCTGTTGCCTATCAAGGCAACACAAGCGAATAATGAGACAAACGCTACGTTACAGCTTGTTCTTAAAAATAATGTTGAAGGTGGAGAGCTAACTTATTATGTAAAGAATATGACTTCGGGTTCTCAGTACGCCTATTCATTGGATCCGAACTGCATCTATAGTATCGGTAGCAAACCTTCGTCTACCGATACTGAATCCGACCGGCCGGCAAGTTTGAAAGGGAAAGAACTGAACTTTGAGGTTGTCCAATGGGGAGGCGCAGGCAATGAAGACGATGTCCTTTTCCCACCTTATGCCTTGAATTCTTACATTTCTGCCAGTTGGGATGAGAATTATGAGAATTATATCTTTGACTGTATCAATACTACGGAAGTTTTTCAGGTAAAATTATCTCAAACTGATGCTGAAGGTTTAAAGGATGGTAATTTACAGTTGGCTATGTTTGAAGCAAATGCAGATGGTCAGACGCAACCGGCTACTTGGGCAAATTTACGTTTTGCAGGACAGACTGACGATGATTGGGAAGACGTGCTGGAGCTGAAAAATGTCCCTGATAATGCGCGAGAAGGAAATATTATAAATGTGGAGATTCGTCTACATGATTATGTGGTAGAAAACGATATTATGGGAGATGAAACTTTGTCTTTGGCTGATAAAATTGAGAAGTTGAGTAATGATTTCCGGACTGCGAATCTGACGTTGAGTAAGGGAGCAGAGGCCCTTTCTTCGGTTCCTGTCAGGCAGTTTAATGCGATAACAGTAGAATTTACTTATGATAAAGAAACGTATACTACTGCTTTTAGCAGAGTTGATTTGGGAGATACCATGGGAGATGATGGCGTAGCCTTAGGTAATGGGTCACAGATTCCATGGGGGCTTGATGGTGTTTATGCTTGGATACTTTTTGGATCAAAACTAAACCATCGATTAGATGGAAATGTTAATGGAGAAGAAGATTATAAAAAGGCATTTGATTCAGCTAAAGGGGATAACTATGTTGGATTTGAAGATTCTGCGATTGCTAAAGCTTATAAGGAAGTGGTTATGAATGGAGTTTCCGGGAAATATTGGTATCTTCCTGCAAGAGAGGAACTTTATGCATTTGTGACTCAGGTAAATGCTAATAGCTTGTCCGGATCGATGAATCTTCAGAATGCTTATTATTGGACCTGTTCTTCTGTTGCAGGGCGTCCATATCATTATGCTTATGCAATTTCGTCTGGGGCAACTTCTGGTGATAAAAGTACTGAGTGGGATAAAAAACGAACTGAATATTTCTTTTGTCGGCAGGCTGTAAAAATTCCTAATCAATAAATGGCTATGAATAAACTGATATATCTTGTACTCTTTGCCTGTCTGCTAGTAACAGGTTGTAAAGATGAACCGATGGCTGTAGGCGGGACCTTCGGCGAAGGAACCGTTACCTTGCAGTTTGTAGCCGGTAGTCCGCTCGAAATAGCAACGCGGGCAGACGATGACAGCAATACATCGGCAGGGGAGGATTCCCGGTTGGAGAATGCTTTGGTCTTCGCTTTCGATGGCGATGGAAACTGTGTTGCCAAACGTTGGGTGTACCTGGATGGAGGTACCACAATGTCGATGTATCTACCAGGTACGACCGCCGGCTTATATGCCGTGTGCAACCTACAGGATCCGGAGGCAGTCATGAACAGTGTCAGTACCTTGGCCGAACTGAATGGGCAGGCAGTAACCATCAGTGAAGCGGATGGAGCCTATAAAGGTAAGTATGTCATGTCGGGTAAACTTACTGATGGGAACTATTCTTCTGGAGAAGACTCTTATACCATAAGGCTGACCCGTCTGGCTGCCAAGTTCAATGTAACCATTGTGTTCGATCCGGTTACGAAGAGCGATCAGTTTATGTTGAGTGAGATAACCTTGCACAACATTCCGAAGGGAAGCTGGCTGTTGCTGCAGACGTCTGAAAAGATACCGTTTTTTGAGAGAGAAACTCAGGAAGGTAATCTTATTCCGGTGTTTACTTCCGATGGAGGTGACAAGGCCGATTATGTATACAATGAGAACGCGACGGTGATGAACGGTCGTTTTTTTGAAAAGGATGCATTGGAGTGGGAGGATGTTCAACCTGCAACCGTTGATAACACCGGATTTGAGGTGAAGACCTCCTTCAACCTGTTTGAAAACCATCGGGGAACATTGGATATTACTGATGTGGGTTGGAGTAAGAACTGGCCGGAATTGGTAGATGCGGGAGTGGATAACCAGAAGATGTATGCCCAGCTCTGGAAAAAGGACTTGGCGGAGAGTGCCGGTTTTACTTATGCCAGCTACCTGACCATCAAGGGATTCTATAATCAGTTGGGGACAAACTATGAAACGACTTATTATGTGTACTTGGGAAAGGATAATTTCAGTGATTATAACGTAGAACGGAATACCAAGTATGATATGACCGTGACTATCCAGACCATCGACAAGATAGATACCCGGGTTGAAAAGGAAATATTGGGAGACATAGCAGTGTATTACAACGAAGACAATGTGTTGGATACGCATTTCAATGCGGAACAGACCTTGCTGTATGCCCAGGAGGATTGGGAAATGTGGGTGGAAAATCCCGAGGAGAACCCTTGGCTGGAACTGTCGCTCGAAAAGGAATATCACCCGCATACCCTGGGACAGACTGAGGAGCTGGATAAGGTGGCTTCCAGCCGTATTTCCGGTAGTGCGGGGATGCGGTATGTGTATGTACATACCGATGAATATGTACCGCTGATTGCTTCTCCAGAATCTAATACGGCAAGCATCCGTCGGGCGCGGGTAGGGTATCGGCTAAAAGGTAGTGATGAAGCCCAGTATTTTACTGTCTCGCAATATCCGGCCCAGATGGTGGTGCTTGACCAGTATGATCCGATAGCCGTCAAGCATGTGCGGGATACCTTCTATGTAGAACGGATTATGGAAAAGAAGAATCTGCAATGGGGGTTCTTGAAATACTGGAGCCGGACAACCGACGACCTGATGGCTTATGATGGGTATTCGGACGGATTGGGGAATACAAAGACTCTTTACGATGTGGCACTGAACGGTGACCGCTACAGTGACCCGGCATATCCGAGCGGAACCATTCCATCGGATGTGGCCCTGCGTTATGTCATTGACAAGAACCGTGACCGTAACGGGAACGGAAAGATAGATAATGACGAAATCGTCTGGTACATGCCGGCAGTCTACGAACTGCAGGCCTTGCAGGCGGCTCTGGCAGACCGGAATGTAACATTTGAAGGAGGAGACGATTTCTTCTATTCATCGACACCCTCGGCAGCCGACCCTGCAGGAATTACACCCGGTTTTGTCTGGTATGTAAAGATGCAGAGCGGGAAAAGTGCTGTCGGCCAACGGGATTTGAAGTATAATGTCATTGCCATCCGTCAGAAAAATGCCGATAAAGGTTCGCAGACGGCCGGAGGAGAAGGTACGATAGATAAGAACGAAGAATGGAATGACGACGAGGAAGTGATAATGCCTAAATATTGATAGGAGGAACAACACATGAGTAAACAGATAATGAGTGGCCTGATGGTTCTGGCCGGACTGCTGGCCGGATGTTCGCAAGCCGACAGTCCGGTGGCTGAGAACCGGCAGACACAGGCCGTTTTCAACATACAGAGTCGTGCAGACGGAGAAGCCCTGACTGATGAGTGTCTGCGCCTGTTCATTGCCGACCGTCGGCAGGAACACAACAATACGGAAGCCTTGCATTGCGGTACGGACTGGCGTATTGATTTGGAGTCAAACCAATACACTCTGTTGGGCATGACCGCACAATGGTATAAATTCGCCTTTGTTTCGGTACCTGATCTGAAAGAAGTGGATACCGACGGAAAAGCCATGTTCACGGTAGCTGAGGGGAGTGATGAAAATACGTGTGACTTCAATAAGCTGGCAGTGAATTATGGTCCGGTGCTGGAGTTGCAGCAGGATGGTGCAAACAGGGTTTATGCCGAACAGGATAAGCTGGATGTATGGCGTACGCTGATGGACCGGTGGCTGCTGCCCGATGAAGTGCTGACGGAGAATGTTACCCTGAAACGTCTGACAGGTCGGTTGATACTGAATCTGGGTATACCGGAAGACCAGTTCCGTAGAAGAATTGCGGAGGTACGGGTGGTGATGTATAATGTCCCTCAGACTTTCCTGATTCATGACGGAGGGGAAGGCCTCATAATGATGGAGAAAAGCGGTAACTGTGTGTTTACGTATAACGATATTCCGTGGCCGGGAGACGAAGGCTACCAGAAAAAGGATTATGTCATTACTCTGGCGTTGCCACCGCACGAGGTGAATGCGTCATTGGTAGTTGTGTATGATGACGAAAACAAAGAACCTGCGCAGGAAGCATATCCTATTGTGGCGGATGATAAGGAGAATGTGACTGTAAAAGCCAATACCCGGACCTTGATCCAGTTCAACGGTATGGAAGAAGGAGCCTTTGAAGTCCGCTATGCCGGTTTTGACGGAAGCGAAATCGGTGTAGCCGACGACGATTGGAACGGATGGCCGACCGACGGTGATAACGGTCAAGGGAGCAGTCCGGGCGATGGACAAGATAACGGTCAAGGAAACGGACAGGATAGCAGTCCGGACGATGGACAAGATAACGGACAGGAAGGAGGAGCATAATGATGAAACGTAGTATTATACTGAATTATCTGGGGGCAGGCCTTCTGTTGATGGCCGCCTCTGCGTGTGTGGATGAACAGTACACAAATGTACCTGTAGACGGCGCTACAGACAGTGCTTTGGCAGAAGGTACGTTTGTGGTGGATTATGCGGTATCTGACGGGGAAGATTCCCGGGCTGTCATCGGAGATAAATTGGCAGCGAACAAGCGGATTCGTTCCTTGCTTTACTTGCTTTATGATTCTGAAAATATGTTGGTGAAAGAACGGGTAATTCCAAATATCAACGAAAAAACCACGTGGCCGTTACAGCGTGCTACCATGACTTGGGAACAGCGTGAGGCCCTGAAAGATACATTGGATGCCAATAGTTCGTATACCGCTGTTTTCATCGCCAATGCAGATAAGGCCTTGTTCGGAGATACACAGACGGACGAAGTGTTGGCTGGAAAGGAAAAACTTTCCACCCTGGTCTTGAAATTGCCTAAAACACCATTCGCCGATAACAATATGTATTATTTCTGGAGTGGGGCAATCAGTTATGAAAAGCCTGATGATGCTATCAGTGAGGATTCCCGCGATAATCCGGTGTCGGAAAACATTGTGCTCAGAAGGCTGGTGTCCCGCATCGATATGGAACAGATGGAGATTACGGAGGAAGTGATTAAAGAAGGTTTCGGAGGCCGTTTTGATGAGCTGTTGAAAAAGGAACTTACAGGGAATTTAGAAAATCTGATAAAGCAATTAAAGCGATTAAAAGGTGATAAAACCGATGAACGGTTTCGGCAGAATTGTGAAGCGCTGGAAAAATTGTTGATAGATAAAATTGGAAGTAAGGATAACACAAATACCTTGTTGGGTGGAACTCATACCGGCTTTATCGATAAGTTGTTGGAAGTCTGTAAAACGGAGGATACTGATGAACTTAAAAACCCTTATAATGCACGGACAGCTTCCTGGAGTAACTTTAAAACCGCTGAACTGAAGTTCGAGGATATGCATAACACCCTGTCGTTGGAATCGCTGACCAGCAGCTATGTGACTCCCGCTGACGGAGAATCACCTACTTTGCCGACATCGTATGTCTACGACCTGAATGAAGGCAAAGCTACGTGGATAGGTTTTGCGGATGAGGGTACTCTTGCGGATGGACAATCGCCAAGCATGATTCTACAAGGTATTACTCTTAGTGGGAGTACTACAGACGGAACGACGGGTGATGAAACTGGAACCGATACAGGAACTGATGGGGGAACCGATACAGGAGAAGGAGAATCCGGTACGGATAACCAGAATACGGTTTCTTTGAACTTGAATTTTTCTGACACACCTGTTACGATTTCAAAGAACGGACGGAAAACATATATCTGTAATCCTATTGGTGAAATCTCTCCGAAAGAATTGGGTGAGGAGGAAACTTATACTGGCACATACAAGTTCACTGTAAAGATGTCGGAGTATTATGGAACTCTGGATGAGTTGTTGACTTCAGGAAATGGATTCCGATTTGATGGTGATACTTCTACAGAACCACAAAACACAATGGAAAGCTTTAAGAAGGCTGTCAGTGATGTATTTGATGGCTGGGAAAGTGAAACAGGTGTTTCATTTACCATAAGTATCCCGGATGCTGGTCAGTTCTCTTATAAGGCTACACTTGAAGAGACTACACCTCAAGGGGATGGAAGCTCTGATGATGCTGGCAGTACCGGAAACGATGTAGGGGCTGGAGGAGATGATACCTCGGCCGGGGAAGGAGCCGTTGTGCCTTAACCACGTACCTTCGGTATCCTGAGATTGGAATCAGTGATAACGCAAGCAGGGGGTGTACCATCCGGTACGCCCCCTGCCGCGTTAATTGGAGTAAAAAGATGAATTAATGTATCAGCGTATTGGTGCCTTCCACCATGTTTCCTTGTGAGAAGACACAGCGTACGTTCAGTTTCTTGTCGAGAATCAGGATATCGGCATCCTTGCCGCGCTGGAGGGTACCCTTGCGGTCGCCTATGCCGATGATGTTGGCCGGAGTTTCGGAAGCCATGCGGATGGCATCGGCTACCGGAATGTTTGCCTTGAAGGCCATGACTTGAACCAGCTTGTCCATGGTGGCGATACTACCTGCCAGGGAAGAATGGTCGGCCAGCTTGCAGACACCGTTCTCAATGATGTAGCGTGGGTCGTCCACTTCGCCGTCGTAAGCGGCATATTTCAGAGCGTCGGTTACCAGACAGGTCTTTTCTACACCTTTTACCTTATAGACCAGCTTCAGGATGGTAGCCGGCAGGTGGATACCGTCGGCAATGACTTCCACCGTCATCGGGTCGGTCAGGTAAACACTCTCTACCGTACCTTCGTACTTGTATTCACGGCGCTTGTGGAAGCCCGGCATGGCGTTATAGAAATGGGCGGCGTGGGTGAATCCGGCCTGGTAGGCAGCCTTGATTTCATCGTATTCGGCCTCGGTGTGGGTGATGGCAGTCAGGATACCCCGTGAGGTGGTCTCATGCGCGAACTCGTGCGCGCCCGGCAGCTCCGGACTGATGTCCCAGCGCTTGATACAGGTGGTGCTGTCCAGCAACGGCAGGTATTCGTTGGGATCCGGGTCCTTCAGACAGTCTTCCCATTGCTTGCCGGCCATCTTCCGGTTCAGGTACGGACCTTCGATGTGCAGTCCCTGAATCTGTCCGTTTCCGGCAGCCATGAGTTGCTCGCAGGTTTCTACCGCCTGGCGGATGGTATCGAAACTGGAAGAAGAGAGGGTGGGGAAGATGGTGGTGGCCCCGTGTTTCAGGTGGGCTTCGGTAGCTGCCTGGAAGGCTTCGGGGGTAGCTTCGGTGAAGTCGTGTCCGCCGCCACCGTGGCTGTGCATGCTGACATAGCCCGGCACGATGTACATGCCTTTGGCATCAATCACTTTGGCGCCGATGACAGCCAGATCGCTGTTGGTCACTTCCAGAATCTTTCCGTCGCTGATGAGTACGGAACCGTCTTTCAACCACCCTTGCGGGGTGAGGATTTCTCCATTGATTATCTGTGTTAACATAGTCGTTCGTTTTTAAAAGAGTTGGTTTGTTCCTTCCACAATCTTACCCATTGCCCAGACAGCGCGTACGTTCAGGTCTCTGTCCAATGCCATGATGTCGGCATCCTTGCCGCGTTCGAGGGTACCTTTGCGGTCGAGTACGCCCATGATGCGGGCCGGGGTTTCGGAAGCCATCCGGATGGCGTCTTCCAACGGGATTTCGGCTTTCTGTACCATGGTACGGATGAGGCGGTCCATGGTGGCGATACTACCTGCCAGAGCCGAACGGTCGGACAGCTTGCATACGCCGTCTTCGATGATGACACGCGGGTCGAACGCTTCTTTGCTGTCGCTGTCGGCACAGGCCAGGGCATCGGTAATCAGGGCGGTCTTTTCGACTCCTTTTATCTTATGTACCAGGCGCAGGATGGTAGGAGGCACATGGATACCGTCGGCTACCACTTCAACGGTCATGTCGTCCATCAGGTAGATACTTTCTACCGTACCTTCGTACTTGTATTCGCGGCGCTTGTGGAAGCCCGGCATGGCGTTATAGAAGTGAGTGGCATGGGTATAGCCGGCATAATAACCGGTATAGATGTCTTCGAATTCGGCCTGGGTGTGTCCGGCAGCGGCCAGCACGCCTTTCGAAGTGATGTATTTGGCGAACTGCATGGCACCCGGCAGCTCGGGAGCGGCATCCCAACGCTTGATGCAGTGGGTTTCTTCCAGCAACGGGATGTATTCTTCCGGATCGGGGTTCTTGATGTTTTCCGGCATCTGGCCGCCGGCCATCTTCATGTTGAAATAATGTCCTTCCAGGTGAAGTCCGAGTACCGGGCTGTCCGGTTCACTCATCAGTTTTTCGGTAGTAGCCGCTGCGGCGCGGATCATCGGGATAGTAGAAGAAGAGAGGGTAGGGAAGATACTGGTAGTACCGTGTTTCATGTGGGTATGGATGGCGGTGCGGAATGCGTCTTCGGTGCCTTCCATAAAGTCACGGCCACCTCCTCCGTGTACATGGATTTCGATACCGCCCGGTACGATGTACATGCCTTTGGCATCAATCAATGTGGCTCCGACAACGGCCAGGTCACAATTTGTCACTTCCAGAATCTTGTTGTCACGGATCAGGACAGACCCGTCTTTCAGCCAGCCCTGAGGGGTCAGGATGCGGGCATTTATTATTTGGGTTAACATAATGGTGAGATAATAATTATTTTTATTTTAAAACTGCGTAAATATACTTAATTAAAATAAGAATCCTCCCTGTTGTCCGGTTTTTTTTAAGAATCCGGCGGATATTTCTGTGAAAAGTGTTCCGTAGACGCCTTATTCCTTTTATATATAAGGCGATTGTAGCATCGTAAACCGGCCCGGAACATTTTTTAGGAAATAAAAAAGGAATTTCTAGATAAAATCAATAATTATTTGTATCTTTGTCGCCCGATTTATATAGTATTGCGAATTGGGAAAACTTGCTAAATATAAGGTTGAACTGAAAAATATGCGCGAAGACGCATGCAGTTATGAGTACGAACTGACGAATCAGTTCTTTACAGACATCGATGCCAGCGAAATCCACAAAGGCCAACTGAACGTACAGCTGAAGGTGAAGAAAAGCATAGGTGCCTATGTGCTGGATTTCCATATCACAGGTAGTGTGACGGTGCCGTGCGACCGGTGCCTGAGCGATCTGGAACTTCCGGTGGATACCGAGAACGTACTGAAAGTGAAGCTGGGAGCCGAGTTTTCCGATGAAGACGATATGGTGATTGTCCCCGAAGAGGACGGCTATATCAACGTGGCCTGGTTCCTGTATGAATTCATCGAACTGAGCCTGCCTATGAAGCATGTACATGCGCCGGGCAAGTGTAACAAAGGTATGATGGGCGTTCTGAAGAAGCACATGACCCATGCTGCCGATGATGAAGAAGCACCTGTCTTTGACGATGAGGAGAATGACCTGCCGGACGGCGGGGAGGAGACTCCGACAGATCCGAGATGGAATGAACTGAAAAAAATATTAGATAATAATTAAATAAAAGTTTAGAAAAATGGCACATCCAAAAAGAAGACAATCAAAAACGAGAACTGCGAAGAGAAGAACTCACGATAAGGCAGTTGCTCCTACTTTGGCTATCTGCCCGAACTGCGGCGCATGGCATGTTTATCACACTGTTTGTGGAGCTTGCGGTTATTATAGAGGGAAAGTAGCAATCGAAAAAGAAGCTGCTGTATAATCGGCACGCTTCATTAACCTGTTTGCGTAATCACGGATAAAGCCGGAGGGCCTTCGGCTCCCCGGCTTTATCCGTTGAATGACGCGAATCAAAACTTGGAATGATGGAAAAAATTAATGCTGTAATTACAGGTGTCGGCGGTTATGTGCCTGATTATGTGTTGACCAACGATGAGTTGTCAAGAATGGTGGATACCAACGACGAGTGGATCATGACCCGTATCGGAGTAAAGGAAAGACGTATCTTGAACGAAGAAGGTCTGGGTACTTCCTACATGGCACGTAAGGCTGCCAAGCAGTTGATGCAGAAAACCGGATCAGACCCTGCTTCTATCGACTGTGTAATCGTGGCTACGACGACTCCTGACTTTCATTTCCCCTCTACAGCTTCTATCCTGTGCGACAAGCTGGGCCTGAAGAATGCCTATGCCTTCGACCTGCAGGCTGCTTGTAGCGGTTTTCTGTTCGCCATGGAAACGGCTGCCGGTATGATTCAGTCCGGACGTCATAAGAAAATCATCATTGTCGGTGCCGACAAGATGTCGTCGATGGTGAATTATGCTGACCGTGCCACTTGTCCGATTTTCGGTGACGGCGCCGCTGCATGTATGGTGGAAGCTACTACAGAAGACTATGGTATCATGGACTCTATCCTGCGGACCGACGGTAAGGGACTTCCGTTCCTGCACATGAAGGCCGGAGGTTCGGTATGTCCTCCTTCTTATTTTACGGTAGCCAACAAGATGCACTACCTGTATCAGGAAGGCCGTACCGTATTCAAGTATGCTGTATCGAACATGTCGGACGCTACCGTTCAGATAGCTGAAAGAAACGGCTTGAGCAAGGACAACATCGACTGGATTGTTCCGCATCAGGCTAATCTGCGTATCATCGACGCGGTGGCTTCCCGCCTGGAAGTACCTCTGGAAAAGGTGATGGTGAATATCCAGCGTTACGGAAACACCAGCGCCGGTACATTGCCGCTTTGCCTGTGGGACTACGAAAAGCAGCTGAAGAAGGGCGACAACATCATCTTCACTGCGTTCGGCGCCGGATTTACCTGGGGAGCAGCGTACGTGAAATGGGGATATGACGGTAGCAAATAATACGAAAGATAGTTAAATAACCGAATACAAAAGAACGCATCTCAACCTGATGCGTTTTTTTGTCTGTAAACGAACGGATTGATTATGCATAAAGCCGGATTTGTGAATATTGTGGGTAATCCGAATGTCGGAAAGTCTACATTGATGAACCTGCTGGTGGGGGAACGTATCTCCATCGCTACGTTCAAGGCGCAGACAACGCGTCACCGTATCATGGGTATCCTGAATACGGAGGATATGCAGATTGTCTTCTCTGATACTCCCGGGGTGCTGAAACCCAACTACAAACTGCAGGAGTCTATGCTGAACTTTTCGGAATCGGCCCTGGTGGACGCAGACGTCCTGCTCTATGTGACCGACACGGTAGAGAAGCCCGACAAGAACGGCGAGTTCATGGAAAAGGTGCGGAACCTGACTGTACCGGTCCTGCTGCTGATCAACAAGATTGACCTGACCAACCAGGAAACCCTGGAAAAACTGGTGGAAGATTGGCATGAACTGCTGCCGCAGGCAGAGATTATTCCGATTTCGGCCGTCGCCAAGTTCAATGTAGATGTGGTGATGAAACGTATCAAGGAACTGCTGCCCGACTCTCCTCCTTATTTCGGTAAGGACCAGTGGACCGACAAGCCGGCACGCTTCTTCGTGACGGAAATCATCCGCGAGAAAATCCTGCTCTATTACGACAAGGAAATCCCTTACTCGGTAGAGGTCGTGGTGGAGCAGTTCAAGGAAGAGGCCAAAAGCATCCACATCAACGCGGTCATCTATGTGGAACGTGACTCCCAGAAGGGAATCATCATCGGCCGCCAAGGAAAGGCACTGAAGAAAGTGGCTACTGAAGCGCGCAAGACCTTGGAGCACTTCTTCCAGAAATCCATCTACCTGGAAACTTTCGTGAAGGTGGACAAGGACTGGAGAAGCTCGGACAAGGAACTGAAGAATTTTGGATATCAATTAGATTAATGAACGGCTGCGAAGCTGTAAACAAAACAGAATATGGGAAATTTAGTAGCAATTGTGGGACGCCCCAATGTGGGGAAGTCGACACTGTTTAACCGCCTGACCAAGACGCGTCAGGCTATCGTGAATGAACAGGCCGGAACAACCCGCGATCGCCAGTACGGCAAATCGGAGTGGCTCGGAAAGGAGTTCTCTGTCGTGGATACCGGAGGATGGGTAGTGAACTCGGATGACGTGTTCGAAGAAGAAATCCGTAAACAGGTGGTATTGGCCATTGATGAGGCCGATGTGGTCCTGTTTGTAGTGGATGTAATGAACGGTGTGACCGACCTGGACATGGAGGTGGCAGGCATCTTGCGCCGCTCCAAGACACCGGTCATCCTGGTGGCCAACAAGACTGATAATATCGATCTGCAGTATAACGCTGCGGAATTCTATACGCTGGGACTCGGAGACCCTTACTGTATCTCTGCCATGAGCGGAAGCGGTACGGGCGATCTGCTGGACCTGGTGGTAAGCAAGTTCCGGAAAGAAACCGATGAGATACTGGATGAGGACATACCGCGCTTTGCGGTGGTAGGACGTCCGAATGCCGGAAAATCGTCTATCGTAAATGCCTTCATCGGCGAGGAACGGAACATCGTGACGGATATTGCCGGAACGACCCGTGACTCGATCTATACCCGGTATGACAAGTTCGGATTTGACTTCTACCTGGTGGATACGGCCGGTATCCGCAAGAAGAACAAGGTGAGCGAGGACCTGGAATATTACTCGGTAGTCCGTTCCATCCGCTCCATCGAGAATTCGGACGTGTGTATCCTGATGTTGGACGCTACCCGGGGTATCGAAGGCCAGGACCTGAACATTTTCTCGCTGATTCAGCGTAACCAGAAAGGGCTGGTAGTCGTGGTGAACAAATGGGACCTGGTGGAAGACAAGAGCGTGAAGGTGATGAAGACTTTCGAGGATGCCATCCGCAACCGTTTTGCTCCGTTTACCGATTTCCCCATCATCTTTGCTTCGGCACTGACCAAACAGCGTATCTTCAAGGTACTGGAAGCGGCTAAGGAGGTCTATCAGGCACGTACCTCACGCATTCCGACTGCCCGGCTGAACGAAGAACTGCTCCCGCTGATTGAGGCTTATCCGCCTCCTTCAAACAAAGGCAAGTATATCAAGATAAAGTATATCACTCAGCTGCCGAATACGCAGGTGCCTTCGTTCGTGTTCTTCGCCAACCTGCCGCAGTATGTGAAGGAGCCGTACAAGCGTTTCCTGGAAAACAAGATGCGTGAACGCTGGAAACTGTCGGGTACTCCGATCAATATCTTTATCCGTCAGAAATAGGCTGTGGCCTGCATCTATACAGAAAGGCATGAACCTGTTTCCCGTAAGGGGGCAGATTCATGCCTTTTCTGATGCTTATCGGTGCCGGAACGTGACGTCCGGAAATGATTTACCGTTGTTTCAGACCTTCGTCCTTTACTTTACGCAGCAGGTCGGACGCGAAGATGAAGTTGTTCAGCCGCTCGTTGGTGGCGGTGAATACATCGTTCTTGGTTCCTTCCCATTCCTTGTGTCCCTGGTAGATGTAAAGGATGCTGTCGCCGATGCCCATTACGGAGTTCATGTCGTGGGTATTGATGATGGTGGTCATGTTGTACTCGGTGGTGATGTCATGAATCAGGGCATCGATAACCAGCGAGGTCTTCGGGTCGAGTCCCGAGTTCGGCTCGTCGCAGAACAGGTATTTGGGCTGCAGGGCGATGGCGCGGGCAATGGCTACACGTTTCTGCATACCGCCACTGATTTCGCCGGGGTATTTGTTCTGGGCATCGGTCAGGTTGACACGGTCCAGACAGAACTGGGCCCGTTTCACACGGTCGCGGTAGGTGTCGTTGGAGAACATGTCGAGCGGGAACATGACATTCTCGAGTACCGAAAGGGAGTCGAACAGGGCGGCGCTCTGGAAAATCATCCCCATCTCACGGCGGAGGGCTTTCTTCTCTTTCTTATCCATGGCGTTGAAATCGCGGCCATCGTAGAGGATATGCCCCTTTTCCGGAGTGAGCAGTCCGACGATACATTTCATCAGTACGGTCTTTCCGGAACCGCTCTGACCGATAATCAGGTTCGTCTTTCCGTCTTCGAACGAGAAATTGATGTCGTCCAGTACGGTACGTCCCTCGAAGGATTTATAGATAGATTCAAGCTTTATCATCCCATTAACAATTGAGTAAGAATTAAATCAGAAAACAGAATCAGTACGCTGCTGCTTACCACTGAATTGGTGCTGGCCTTACCTACCGAGATGGAGCCGCCCTCTACGGTATAGCCGAAATAGGCGGAGACACTGGCAATGATAAAGGCGAAGAACAGCGATTTGATGAAACTGCACCAGATATACCACTCGATGAAGCAGTATTGCAGACCGTATTCCAGGTCGGTGGCATTCATGATCCCGCCGAACCAGGCCGTGCAGAAGGCTCCGAAGATACCGGCGCAGATACTGAAGATGACCAGGAACGGAATCATGGTCATGAGCCCCAGAATCTTGGGCAGAATCAGGTACGAAGCCGAGTTGATACCCATGATGTCGAGCGCGTCAATCTGTTGGGTGACACGCATGGTCCCGATCTCGGAGGCGATGTTGGAACCGACCTTTCCGGCCAGGATGAGACACATGATGGAAGAAGAGAACTCCAACAGGAGGATTTCACGGGTGGTATATCCTACAACGAAGCGTGGCATCCACGGACTTTCGATGTTCAGCTTAATCTGGATACAGATAACCGCACCGATGAAGAAAGAAATCAGCAATACAATACCGATGGAATTGATACCCAACTGGTACATTTCATTGACGTACTGCTTGAAATACATGCGGAATCGTTCAGGGCGTCCGAAGACACGTCCCATGAGCATCAGGTATTTCCCGAAGGTTGTGATGGGTCTTATCATACAGTTTTTCTTATATTTGCGACAAAAGTACGCTTTTTTGGCTATATTATCCTAAAAGATAGAATGAAATTAAAGCTGTCTACCACATAACCCAAGATTTTTACTACTTTTGCGCCAAAGAATCAGAATATGGCAGAACAGGAAAACCTTCAAGAGACAAACGGACAGGCGGCGGAAGCCTTCGAATTGCCTGCCGACGGACGCATGGTGCTCCGTACGGAAAACCTGGTGAAAAAATACGGGAAACGTACGGTGGTGAGTCATGTCTCCATCAACGTGAAGCAAGGGGAAATCGTCGGACTGCTGGGGCCTAACGGCGCCGGTAAGACCACTTCATTCTATATGACCACCGGATTGATTGTGCCCAACGAAGGGCATATCTACCTGAACGATCAGGATATCACTTCCTACCCGGTGTACAAACGTGCCCAGAATGGCATCGGCTACCTGGCACAGGAAGCTTCGGTGTTCCGGAAAATGAGCGTGGAGGACAATATCGCTTCGGTACTGGAGCTGACGAAGACCTCGAAAGAATATCAGAAAGAGAAGCTGGAGAGCCTGATAGCCGAATTCCGCCTGCAGAAGGTGCGCAAGAACCTGGGAGACCAGCTTTCGGGAGGAGAACGCCGACGGACGGAAATCGCCCGCTGCCTGGCCATTGACCCGAAATTCATCATGCTGGACGAGCCGTTTGCGGGAGTAGACCCCATTGCGGTAGAAGACATCCAGCACATCGTATGGAAACTGAAGGACAAGAATATCGGTATCCTGATTACCGACCACAACGTACAGGAAACCCTGAGTATTACGGACCGTGCCTACCTGCTGTTCGAAGGGAAAATCCTGTTCCAAGGTACTCCGGAGGAGCTGGCAGCCAACCAGATTGTCCGTGAAAAATACTTGAGTAACAGTTTTGTACTGCGGCGGAAAGACTTCCAGCTGCGTGAAATCCGTGAATGACCCGAGTTGTCCCGTTTTTTTTAGGGTGACAGTTTGGTAGTTGACGGATTAAACACTATTTTTGCAACCTGTTTGGATAAAAGAAAAAGAAGTAACAATTAAAATAAAGATCGGAAATGAATATTTCATTGCAAAATGTTGACAAAGTAAGTGCTGTACTTACTGCTCAGATTGAAAAAGCTGACTATCAGGAAAAAGTAGAAAAGGCTCTGAAGACTTTGCGTCAGAGAGTAAATATGCCGGGATTCCGTAAGGGTATGGTTCCGATGGGACTCATCAAGAAACAGTATGGAACTTCTGTTCTGTTGGAAGAAGTAGACAAGCTGTTGCAGGAAAAAGTCGGCGAATACATCCGTGAAAACAAGGTGAACATGCTGGGTACTCCGCTGCCGAAAGAAAATAACATCAACTTCGAAACAGACGAAAACTTCGAATTCTCTTTCGATATCGCTCTGGCTCCGGAATTCAACGTAGAACTGTCGGCTGCTGACAACCTCGATTACTACGACATCAATGTAACAGACGAAATGGTAGACCAGCAGGTGAAGATGTATACTCAGCGTACCGCTAAATATGAGAAAGTAGAAGACTATCAGGACAATGACATGCTGAAAGGTCTGCTGGCTGAACTGGACGAAAACGGTAACACCAAAGAAGGTGGCCTGCAGGTAGAAGGTGCTGTCATGATGCCTTCATACATGAAGAACGATGACCAGAAAGCTATCTTCAACGGCGCAAAGGTAAATACGGTGTTGGTATTCAACCCGTCGGTAGCTTTCGACAACAACGAAGCTGAACTGGCTTCACTGTTGAAGGTGAAGAAGGAAGACGTTGCTGCTCACACCGGTAACTTCAGCTTCCAGATTGAAGAAATCACTCGCATGATTCCGGGTGAACTGACTCAGGAACTGTTCGACCAGGTATTGGGTGAAGGAAAGGCTTCAAACGAAGAAGAATTCCGCGCTCAGATCAAGGAAGCTATCGCTAAGCAGTTTGAAGGCGACAGCGACTACAAGTTCATGATCGATGTACGCGCTTATCTGGCTAACAAGGTTGGCAAGCTGGAATTCGCTGACGGACTGATGAAACGTATCATGTTGGAAAACAACAAGGAAAAAGGCGAAGAGTTCGTAAACGAAAATTACGACAAGAGCCTGGAAGAACTGACATGGCACCTGATCAAGGAAAAACTGGTAGAAGCTAACGGTATCAAGGTAGAACAGGGCGATATCACAGACATGGCGAAGGAAACTACCCGCGCTCAGTTCGCTCAGTACGGTATGATCAATGTTCCTGATGAACTGTTGGAAAACTATTCAAAGGAAATGCTGAAGAAACGTGAAAGCGTAGAGGCACTGGTTAACCGCGTTATCGAATCTAAGTTGGGCGATGCGCTGAAAGCTCAGGTAACCCTGAACCACAAGGCCGTATCTGCAGAAGAATTCAATCAGATGTTCCAGTAATCTCTGATGAAAGCGGAATAAAGCAATTGCTAAAAAATATTAAAAGAAGAGAGGCTTTTGACCCGACTTTTTTCGTAGGAGACACGCGTTTTGTACCTTTGTTTCCTTCGGATGAAAGAGGTTGGAAGCCTCTCTTTTTAATATAAAAATAAGAATGGAAATGAAAGATGATTTTAGAAAGTATGCTACCAAACATTTGGGTATGAGTAGCATGGTACTTGATGACGTAATCAACTCGCAGGCCAGTTATCTGAATCCTTATATCCTGGAGGAACGCCAGTTGAACGTTACTCAGCTGGATGTCTTCTCCCGTTTGATGATGGACCGCATCATCTTCCTGGGAACTCCCATCGACGATTATACAGCCAACACCTTGCAGGCACAGTTGCTGTACCTGGACTCAGTAGATTCCGGCAAGGACATCTCTATTTATATCAACTCTCCGGGCGGCTCGGTATATGCCGGTCTGGGTATTTATGATACCATGCAGTTCATCAGCAGCGATGTCGCTACAATCTGTACCGGAATGGCGGCTTCGATGGCGGCCGTACTGCTGGTAGCCGGAAAAGAAGGAAAACGTTCTGCATTGACCCACTCACGGGTGATGATTCACCAGCCGATGGGCGGCGCACAGGGACAGGCATCGGATATTGAAATCACAGCCCGCGAAATCCAAAAGTTGAAAAAGGAACTGTATACCATCATCGCCGATCATTCGCATACTGACTTCGATAAGGTGTGGGCAGACTCTGACCGCGACTACTGGATGACTGCTCAGGAAGCCAAGGAATATGGCATGATTGATGAAGTCCTTTCACGCAAGCCTTCACTCTAACGGGGAAGGCCTGTGTATTTGTCGTTCATTTAAAACAGATTATTTTGGAAGATAAGAAATCAACAAAAGGCAACAAACGGCACTGCAGTTTCTGCGGCCGTTCGGAAGATGAGGTCGGTTTCCTGATTACCGGCGTCAACGGATGTATCTGTGACAGTTGTTCGGAACAGGCCCATGAAATCGTGAAAGAGGCCATGCGGCAGAAGAACAGCCCTAGTAGCTTGAACCTGAGTGAACTGCCGAAACCGAAAGAAATCAAGGACTTCCTGGACCAGTATGTCATCGGCCAGGACGACGCCAAACGTTATTTGTCGGTAGCGGTATATAATCATTACAAACGGTTGATGCAGCCGGTAACCAAGGATGATGTGGAAATTGAAAAATCAAACATCATCATGGTGGGAAGCACCGGTACAGGCAAGACCTTGCTGGCGCGTACCATTGCCAAGTTGCTGAATGTACCTTTTACCATTGTCGACGCTACAGTCTTGACAGAAGCCGGTTATGTGGGTGAAGATATCGAAAGTATCCTGACCCGTTTGCTGCAGGTGGCCGATTACAATGTGGAAGAGGCGGAACGGGGAATCGTCTTCATCGATGAAATCGATAAGATTGCCCGTAAGGGGGACAACCCTTCCATTACGCGTGATGTGAGTGGAGAAGGTGTACAGCAGGGCTTGCTGAAGCTGCTGGAGGGCTCCATCGTGAATGTTCCTCCCCAGGGCGGACGTAAGCATCCGGAACAGAAGCTGATTCCGGTCAATACGAAGAATATCCTGTTTATCTGTGGAGGTGCCTTCGACGGTATCGAACGGAAGATTGCGCAGCGCCTGAATACGCATGTGGTAGGATATGGCGCAGCCAAGTCTACCGTCAACATTGACCGCAAGAACATGATGCAGTATATCGCTCCCCAAGACCTGAAGTCATTTGGTCTGATTCCGGAAATCATCGGTCGTCTGCCGATTCTGACTTACCTGAATCCGTTGGACCGTACCGCCTTGCGGAATATCCTGACTGAGCCGAAGAACTCTATCATCAAGCAATATATCAAGCTTTTCGAGATGGATGGGGTGAAGCTGGATTTCGAACCCGATGTGTTCGAGTTTATAGTCGATAAAGCCATCGAGTATAAATTGGGAGCACGCGGCTTGCGCTCGATTGTGGAAACCATCATGATGGATACCATGTTTGATATTCCTTCGCGGAAAGTCAATCATTTTACAGTTACCTTGGACTATGCCAAGGAGCAGATGGATAAGGCCAATCTTTCTAGGTTGCAGATGGCCTGAACGAAAAAAGTAGAGAGAAAATACAAATCTTCAGTAAAATAATAGGCTGAAAATTTGTGTAATTTGGAAAGTTGTTTATAACTTTGTTATCATGAGATTCATTCTTACAAAGAGAAACTACTAATAAAATCTAGGACAATGACGGAAAATATCAATTTAGCGGAGCAACTGAAAAAATATTTTGGTTTTGATACCTTTAAAGGAAATCAGGAAGCCATCATCAGAAACCTGCTCGCCGGAAAGGATACGTTTGTATTGATGCCTACCGGGGGTGGAAAGTCGTTATGCTACCAGCTGCCTTCCCTGCTGATGGAAGGAACAGCAATTGTTATTTCACCGCTCATAGCCTTGATGAAGAATCAGGTGGACGCCATGCGTAACTTCAGCGAAGAAGACGGCGTGGCCCATTTTATCAATTCGTCATTGACCAAGTCGGCCATTGAGCAGGTCAAGGCAGATATCCTTGCCGGAAAGACCAAGCTGCTGTATGTCGCTCCTGAATCGCTGACGAAGGAAGATAATGTAGGCTTCTTGAAACATGTGAAGATTTCTTTCTATGCCGTGGACGAGGCGCATTGTATTTCTGAATGGGGACATGATTTCCGTCCGGAATACCGCCGCATCCGTCCCATCATCAATGAAATAGGGAAAGCGCCTATCATCGCGTTGACCGCTACGGCTACTCCGAAGGTGAAGATGGATATCCAGAAGAGCCTGGGTATTACAGACGCTACGGAATTCAAGTCGTCGTTCAACCGCCCGAACCTGTATTATGAGGTACGCCCGAAGACCAACAACGTAGATAAGGACATCATCAAGTTCATCAAGCAGAATCCGGAGAAATCGGGTATCATTTATTGCTTGAGCCGCAAAAAGGTGGAAGAACTGACCGAGATACTCTGTGCCAACGGTATCAAGGCACGTGCCTATCACGCGGGAATGGATTCGGCTACGCGAAACGCCAATCAGGACGCGTTTCTGAAGGAGGATATCGAGGTGATAGTAGCTACCATCGCGTTTGGTATGGGTATCGACAAGCCGGACGTGCGCTTTGTGATTCATTATGATGTGCCTAAAAGCCTGGAAGGCTATTATCAGGAAACCGGACGGGCCGGACGGGATGGAGGGGAAGGACAGTGCATCACCTTCTATTCCAACAAGGACTTGCAGAAACTGGAGAAGTTCATGCAGGGAAAGCCGGTATCTGAACAGGAAATCGGAAAACAGCTGCTGCTGGAAACAGCGGCGTATGCCGAATCGTCCGTATGTCGTAGAAAGGTACTCTTGCATTATTTCGGAGAAGAATATACTGAGGACAATTGTGGAAACTGTGATAACTGTTTAAATCCGAAAAAACAAGTGGAAGCTCAGGACTCGTTGTGTGCAGTGATTGAAACAATCATTGCGGTGAAAGAAAATTTCAAACAAGATTATATCGTAGATGTGCTGTTGGGTAGAGAAACTTCGGAAGTATTGGCTCATAAGCACGAAGACTTGGAGGTGTTCGGTTCCGGAATGGGTGAGGAAGACCGGTTGTGGAACGCGGTCATCCGTCAGGGACTGATTGCCGGATACCTGGACAAGGATGTCGAAAATTACGGCCTGCTTAAGGTGACTCCGGAAGGACACAAATTCTTGAAGAAACCCAAATCTTTCAAGATTGTAGAAGATACGGATTTCGATGAAGAAGAAGCGGAAGAGACTCCGATGCGGAGCGGCGCTTCGTGTGCGGTCGATCCGGTACTGTACTCCATGCTGAAGGATTTGCGTAAGAAGATGTCAAAGAAGCTGGACGTTCCTCCTTACGTCATTTTCCAGGATCCTTCGCTGGAAGCCATGGCAACCATCTATCCGGTTACATTGGAGGAACTTCAGAATATTCCGGGAGTGGGAGCCGGAAAGGCAAAGCGTTATGGTCAGGAATTCTGTGAACTGATCAGAAAGCACTGCGACGAAAACGAGATAGACCGTCCGGAAGATTTGCGCGTACGTACTGTCGCCAACAAATCGAAACTGAAGGTATCCATTATTCAAAGCATCGACCGGAAAGTGGCATTGGATGACATTGCTGTAGCCAAAGGTATCGAGTTCAGTGAACTGCTGGATGAAATCGAAGCTATTGTTTATTCAGGTACCAAACTGAATATCGATTATTTCCTGAACGAAATCATGGATGAAGATCACATGCAGGACATCTATGATTATTTCAAGGAATCTACTACCGATAAGATTGATGATGCAATGGATGAGCTGGGCGACGATTATACGGAAGACGAAATTCGTCTGGTTCGCATCAAGTTCATATCAGAGATGGCCAACTGATCATTGTCACGATAGCATACGTGTGGCAACAGGGTAGACAGAGGCTTCTGTCACACCCTGTTGCCACATTTTTTTCGGATACCGTCCGGTGTGTGGCAAATGAAGCGTAAATAAAAAAAGATGTTAAGCATGCTTCTGAATTTGAATAAAAATTGTATATTTGCACGCAATAAATTCTAAAGCATAAAGCCCTATGTCATTTATTGCAGATAAAGTTGTAATGGACGGATTAACCTATGATGATGTATTGTTGATTCCGGCCTATTCTGATGTATTACCCAAAGCTGTCGAGCTCACGACCAGATTCTCCAGAAACATCGAGTTGAAAATTCCTTTTGTAACTGCTGCCATGGATACAGTTACAGAGGCCCAGATGGCCATTGCGATTGCCCGCGAAGGAGGTATCGGTGTGATTCATAAAAACATGTCTATCGAAGAACAGGCACGTCAGGTTGCCATCGTAAAACGTGCCGAGAACGGTATGATTTACGACCCTGTAACCATCAAGCGTGGGTCTACGGTAGAAAATGCGTTGAACATTATGGCAGAATATAAGATTGGCGGTATACCTGTGGTAGATGATGAGAATTACCTGGTAGGTATCGTAACCAATCGTGACCTGCGTTTTGAGAAGGATATGCACAAACGTATCGACGAAGTGATGACGAAAGAAAACATCATCACCACGACTCCGGGTACGGATATGGAAACTGCTTCCCAGATTCTGCAGGAAAATAAGATTGAAAAACTGCCGGTAGTCGACAAGGCTGGTAAACTGGTAGGTCTGATTACTTATAAGGACATTACAAAAGCTAAAGATAAACCGATGGCTTGTAAGGATGCCAAAGGACGTCTGCGTGTAGCCGCAGGTGTTGGTGTGACATCGGATACGTTGCAACGCATGGAGGCATTGATTAATGCCGGCGCTGATGCCATTGTCATCGATACGGCTCACGGACATTCTCAGGGCGTTATCGATAAGCTGAAAGAAGCCAAGAAGAGATTCCCGGATGTAGACATTGTGGTAGGTAACATTGCTACTGGCGATGCTGCCAAGATGTTGGTTGAGGCCGGAGCTGATGCGGTAAAAGTGGGTATCGGTCCGGGTTCTATCTGTACAACCCGTGTCGTAGCCGGTGTGGGGGTTCCCCAGTTGAGCGCGGTATACGATGTTGCCAAAGCACTGGAAGGTACCGATGTGCCTTTGATTGCTGACGGTGGTCTGCGTTATTCAGGCGATGTAGTCAAGGCTTTGGCTGCAGGTGCATACAGTGTGATGATCGGTTCATTGGTAGCCGGTACAGAGGAATCACCGGGCGACACCATCATCTTCAACGGCCGTAAATTCAAATCTTACCGTGGAATGGGTTCTCTGGAAGCTATGGAACATGGTTCAAAGGACCGTTACTTCCAGGCAGATACCGTCGATGTCAAGAAACTGGTTCCGGAAGGTATCGCAGCCCGTGTTCCTTACAAAGGTACTTTGTATGAGGTGATTTATCAGTTGGTAGGTGGCTTGCGTTCCGGTATGGGATATTGCGGCGCACACAATATCATGCAGTTGCACAATGCGAAGTTCACCCGCATCACAAATGCCGGTGTACTGGAAAGCCATCCGCATGATGTGGCCATTACCAGTGAGGCTCCTAACTACAGCCGTCCTCAGTAATTTTGAGATTAATCAGAACTGAACGATAAAGAATCGGGCACGAGTTACACGATGGAATACAGTGACTATTCCAGGGGTGTGATTCGTGCCTGTTTTGTCATTGAAGGAAATATATGAACAGCAAACGATTGTGGGGGTTCCTGTTGGGAATCGTCCTTCTGTACACTTTACCGATGTACGGTGCCATGCCGGACAAGACGCTGCTGCGTATCGGCGGGAACGAAGTTACCTCTTCGGAGTTCGAATCTTATTACCGCATGTACGCCGATTCTGCGATGGAGACACCGCAGCATTACCTGTCTCGTTTTGTCCTGTTCAAATTGAAGGTGGCCGATGCCCGTCGGCAGGGGTGGGATACGCTCCCAGATTTCCGGCAGGCATGCAGCGTACTTCAGGCTCAGGTCCTGAAGCGGGCACTGGTAGATACCGATAAGAAAAAGGCTTTTCTGCGCGAATGTTATCAACGGAAATCGGCACGGGTACAGTTGCGCCAGTGGGTGCGTATGGAGAGTGTCAGTATTCTGCTTCCGCAGTCCGCTTCCAGGAGTTGGTTGCGGCAGGCACAGGACCGGATGGAGGAGGTCAGCCGGAAGTTGCGCCAGGGAATGGGCCTGGAAGAAGCAGTCGGACAGTTTCCGCAGCAGAAGGACATCAGTCTCGTGGTGGATACGGATACACTCTGGCGTCCGGTGGCAGGACTTCTGCAGGAGTTCTCTGCTCCTTTGCTGGAAATGAACGCAGGCGATTATTCCGCTCCTTTTGTTTCTCCGTTAGGCGTTCATCTGGTCCGTCTGTTGGAACGGAAGCAGGAAGTCGGTTTCACACAGGCCTTACCTTTACTGGAAAGTTACCTGGACAGATTGGGCGCCAGCTCACAGTGCCTGAACATGGATGCCTATACGGCTTGGAACGGCCAGAGTAAAGAGGCTATTCCTGAAGCGGTGCGTCTGGAACTGCAACAGGTAGCCGATGGCTTGCTGGCTGCCTGTTGGGATAAGCAGAATCACATCGGCGGTCATGCGGATGTGTCTGCGGCCGAACTGGAGCGGTATTTCGACCGGAACCGTTCGGAATATGCCTGGGCTTTCCCTCATTATAAAGGGGCCGTCGTTCATTGTCAGGATAAGAAGGCGGCCAAGAAAATCCGGAAGATGTTGAAGAAAATGCCTGAGAGTGAATGGAACGCGGCCATCCGGAAATGGTCGGAGGAACATCCCGACAGTCCGGCACAGATACAGCAGGGGCTGTTTCAGATAGGGAAGAATCCCTATGTCGATAAGCTGGCCTTCAAGTGCGGGGCCTATCAGCCGAAGGAAGGTTTCCCTTATGTCTTTGTGCTGGGGAAACGGTTGAAGGGACCGGAAGTTTATACGGATGTACGCCACGAGGTATTGGAGGATTTCCGGATGGCTCAGGAGGAAGTCCGTCTGGGTGATTTGCGGAAGCGGTTTGCGGTGGAAATCAATCCGGAGATTTTAAAAACCGTTAATTCTAGCGGAAGTAATTAATTTATAGTGTATCTTCGTTCACTCAATTGTCATTCATGAAGCTGAAAGAAGCATTTGGAGGGATTTTCGCACTGTCGCTACTGCTGTCCGGTTGCAGTCAGTCTGTAGACCATCATGGAAAAACTCCGTTGGTGGAAGCCGGTGGTGTGTTCCTGTATCGTGAAGACTTGCTGCCTGTTATTCCTCCTGCACTGAAGGGAAAGGACAGTGCCCGGTTTGCCGAGGCATACATTCGTGAATGGATAGAAGATGCCTTGCTTTTTCAGAAAGCTGAAGGGAATATTCCTGACAATGCCGCCATCAACGAACGGGTAGCGGCTTACCGGCGTGCATTGATTATGCATACTTACGAAGAAGAACTGGTGCGTCAGGAGGTCGGCGAATACGTTACCGATGCGGAGATTGAACAGTATTATCTGCAGAACAAGGAGCGTTTCCGGGCTGACCAGCCTTACATCCAGGGGCTGTTCCTGAAGGTCCCGCTTCATGCGCCGCAATTGAATCAGGTCCGTGCCTGGTGCAGGAAAGTTACGGCGGACAATATCGATAAGCTGGAAAAGTACAGCATTGGCAATGCGGTGAGTTATGACAGCTTTCTGGACGGATGGAAGCCGGTATCGGAATACGCAGGGAAACTACCGGCACGGACACTTACGTCCGACCCCGATTATCTGAACCGGAACCGGAACGTGGAAGTCCGTGATACGGCTTTCTGTTATTTCCTGCACGTTGAGAATTATTTGCCTCCTGGAGGCACATTGCCTTTGGAACATGCCAGGAATGAGATCAAGGAACTATTAATTAACCTGAAGCGGGTAGATTATATAAATCAGATGAAGAAGAATCTGTATACTACCGCTTCAGAAAACAAGGAAATAATCTATTATTGACTATTCGGATGAATAAGATGAATTTTACAAGAATTTGCGCTTGTCTGCTTTTTCTGCTGCTGGGAGTGAACATGTATGCTCAGGAAAATGTGATAGACGAAGTGGTATGGGTTGTCGGTGATGAGGCCATATTGAAATCGGATGTGGAAACCGAACGCCTGAATGCCCAGTATGAAGGGCGTCGTTTCGAAGGAGACCCGTATTGTGTGATACCGGAAGAACTGGCTGTACAGAAACTGTTCCTCCATCAGGCGGAGATAGACAGTGTGACGGTATCCGATCAGGAAGTTCTGCAAGAGGTAGACCGACGTCTCTCGTGGCTGGAAGAGCAGATCGGTTCGAAAGAAAAGATGGAAGAATATTACAACAAGACTACCACCCAGATTCGGGAAATGTTGCGTGAAAATATTCGCGACGGATTAACCGTACAGGAAATGCAGAAGAAAATTGTAGGTGATATCAAATTGACTCCTGCCGAGGTGCGGAATTATTTCAATAAGTTGCCCGATGACAGTATTCCGTATGTACCGATGCAGGTGGAAGTACAGATTATTACTCGTGAGCCGAAGGTGAAGGAAGAAGAGATAGAACGCGTAAAAAAGGAATTGCGTGATTTTACCGACCGTATCAACAAAGGTGAAACCACTTTCTCTACGTTGGCCCGTATGTACTCCGAAGACCCAGGTTCGGCCCGTAAAGGCGGTGAATATGGATTTACCGGTCGGGGCGAGTTGACTCCGGAATTTGCCAATGTGGTGTTCAACCTGACTGACCCGAAAAAGATTTCTAAAGTGTTCGAGACAGAATATGGTTATCACATCGCTCAGTTGATAGAAAAACGTGGTGACCGTATCAGTTACCGTCATATCCTCCTGAAACCGAAAGTGGATGAAGCAGAAATCAATGAGGCACTCGAGAAGCTGGATACCTTGGCCAATGATATCCGTAAAGGAAAGGTTACCTTCGATGAGGCGGCTACCTGGGTGTCGCAGGATAAAGATACGAAGAACAACCATGGCTTGTTGGCTAACCCGCAGAGTGGAACTTCTCGTTTTGAAATGCAGCAGTTGGCCGGATTCGTTTCTCAGGAGGTAGCAAAAGCGGTCGAGAACCTGCAGATCGGCGAGGTTTCACAGCCGTTTACCATGGTGAACAGCAAAGGCAAAGAGGTGTGTGCCATTGTCAAGCTGAAGAATCGGATTGACGGACATAAGGCTACGATTACCGAAGACTATCAACGCCTGAAGTCTATCGTAACAGCTAAACGCAGTGAAGAAAAATTGCAGAAGTGGATTGTTGAGAAACAGAAGAATACGTATGTCCGTGTTAATCCGGACTGGAGAAAGTGTGATTTTAAGTATCCGGGGTGGATTAAATAACCGCTGATACCTTGCTATAGAAAGGATATGTCTGATAAAAGAACAAAATATACATGGATAGGCGGGCATAGGATACTGGTATTGGGTATCCTATGCCTGTTCGGCTTTTGTCTGCTGGCTCAGCGTCCGGTGCAGAAAAAAGTGACAGGTACAACTGCGACTGCCCCAAAGAAAGATTCAGTGGCAAAGACGGGGAAACCGGCCAAGAAGGAAGAACCGAAACAGAAGAGTAAAGTTTATCTGCTGCATTCGGATATATTGAAAAAGACACTCGACCGTTCAGACGCACAGGTGGTGGTAGGAAATGTCATTTTCCGTCACGACAGCCTGTACATGTATTGCGACAGTGCCTATTATTTCGACCAGCGTAACTCGTTCGAGGCGTTCGGGAATGTACGGATGGAACAGGGAGATACCTTGTTCCTGTATGGCGACCATCTGTATTATGACGGTATGACTCAGATTGCCCAGATGCGTATGAATGTACGTCTGGAAAACCGGAACACGACGTTGCTGACCGATAGTTTGAACTACGACCGGGTATATAGTCTGGGATATTTCTTCGATGGGGGTACCTTGATGGACGAACAGAATGTACTGACTTCCGAATGGGGGGAATACAACACCCAGAACAAGCAGTCGGTATTCAACTACAATGTGAAACTGGTGAACCCGCAGTTCACGCTGACTTCCGATACCTTGCGGTACAATACGGCAAGTAAAGTTGCTAACATTGTAGGTCCTTCAGATATTTTGAGCGACAACAATCATATTTATTCCGAATCTGGTTATTACAATACTCAGACAGGGAAAGCAGATCTGTATCAGCGCTCAGTATTGACAAACGACGGAAAGCAGCTTACCGGTGATACATTGTTCTATGATCGTAATGAAGGAGTAGGTGAGGCGTTTCATGACATGGTGATGACCGATACCGTCAATAAGAATATGATGACGGGTGATTACGGATTTTACAATGAAAAAACCAAATATGCTTTTGCTACACGCAAGGCAGTTGCAATCGATTATTCACAAGGAGACAGTCTGTTTCTTCATGCCGATACCTTAATGCTGAAAACCTTCCATCTTGATACGGATTCTATGTTTCGTGAGATGCGTGCTTTTCATAAAGTGCGTTTTTATCGTACAGATGTGCAGGGGGTCTGTGATTCGTTGGTTTTTTCTACCAAGGACAGTTGCCTGACCATGTATGATAATCCGATTCTTTGGAATGAGAACCAGCAACTGATAGGTGAAAAGGTGCTGATTTATATGAATGACAGTACCATAGACTGGGCACATATCATCAATCAGGCTTTATCCGTGGAACAGATTGATACGACAAAGTACAATCAGGTGACCGGTAAGGAAATGAAGGCTTTCTTCCGAGGAGGAGAAATGAAAAAGGTTGAGGTTATCGGTTCGGTTCGTCTGGTGTATTATCCGATGGATTCAGACAGCACTCTGATAGGTATGAATGTGTCCGAGACTAGTCAGCTGGATATTTATCTGGAGCAACAGAAGTTGGACCATATGGTCATGAGTCCGCAGTCGAACGGTACACTTTATCCGTTGCCTCAGATACCGAAGGGAAAAGACAAACTGGACAATTTTGTCTGGTTCGATTATATCCGTCCGCTTAATAAGGACGACATCTTTGAATGGAGAGCTAAGAAGGCCGGCGATGAACTGAAGAAAAATATCCGCGGGCCGATAGAGCTGCCTAACCAGCATTTGTTTGACCAACAGAAAAAGGAGGAGTGATTATGGGAATGTTTTCAATGAGAAAGCCACGTGCGTATCACCATGAATATATCTACGTGGACGAGCGTAAGGAAAAGTTGCAGAAGATAGAAGAGTCTGCCAAACGTGATCTGGGAATGCTCCCACCCAAGGAATTTTCGCCGGAAGATATCCGGGGTAAGTTTATCGAAGGGACTACTTACCTGAAGCGTCGGAAGGAAAGTGGGCGTAAACCGTTGGCTTACGGAACTATTTTTGTCGCCATTGCTGTTCTTCTGTACATTCTGCATTACCTGATAACCGGAGAATTTACTTTCTAATCTTTAGTTGATTGGTAGACGTATGAGCGATATTATCCGTTTGTTGCCCGATTCCGTAGCCAATCAGATTGCGGCGGGTGAAGTAATCCAGCGGCCTGCTTCTGTAGTCAAGGAGTTGGTGGAAAATGCCATCGATGCTGGAGCGCATCACATTGATGTGTCGGTGACTGATGCCGGTAAAACATGTATTCAGGTAATAGACGATGGAAAAGGTATGTCTGAGACCGATGCGCGTTTGGCTTTTGAGCGGCATGCTACTTCGAAAATCCGGGAGGCTTCCGATTTGTTTGCCTTACATACCATGGGATTCCGGGGAGAGGCTTTGGCTTCTATTGCGGCTGTGGCACAGGTGGAACTCAAGACTTGCCAGGAAGGAGAGGAATTAGGAACTGCTATTACGATAGCCGGTTCTAAGGTGGAGAGTCAGGAAGCGGTTACTTGTCGTAAAGGAAGTAATTTTGCCGTGAAGAACTTGTTTTTCAATGTCCCTGCCCGGCGGAAATTCCTGAAATCGAATCAGACCGAATTGAGTAATATCTTGACTGAATTTGAAAGGATAGCTTTGGTGAATCCGGATGTCTCCTTTACCTTGCATCATAACGATACGGAAATGCTCAATTTGCCGGCTACTCAGTTGCGTTTGCGCATCATGGGAGTATTCGGTAGAAAACTTAATCAGGACTTGCTGTCGCTGGAGATAGATACTACCATGGTGAAGATACATGGTTTTATCGGGAAGCCGGAAACGGCCCGTAAGAAAGGGGCTCGTCAGTTCTTCTTTGTGAACGGGCGTTATATGCGTCATCCGTATTTTCACAAGGCGGTGATGGATGCTTACGAACATCTGGTCCCTGTAGGTGAGCAGGTTTCTTATTTCCTCTATTTTGAGGTGGATCCGGCCAATATTGACGTGAATATCCATCCTACCAAAACCGAAATCAAGTTCGAGAACGAACAGGCTATCTGGCAGATACTGTCGGCTGCTGTAAAAGAAACATTAGGGCGGTTCAATGCTGTTCCTTCCATCGATTTCGATACGGAGGGAATGCCGGATATTCCGGCTTTTGATGCATCGCCTTACTCGGTTGTACAGCCTCCGAAAACTTCTTATGATACGTCGTATAATCCGTTTGATACTTCGTCTGTGGTACCTCCATCGGCTTATTCTTCGTATACTCCGAAGCCTTCTACCGAATGGGAACCTTTATTTCAGGGACTGGAGAAGAAGCAGCAGACTTCTTCTTGGCCGTCGGAAGCTCCGGAATTTTCGGAAGAGTCTTTTCAGACGGCATCAGTGTCATCAATGCCGGAGGAAGAGCCTACTTTGTATGATGAGCATCCGGCAGAAGTTGTCAAGGAAAAAGTGGCGCAACATTATCAGTATAAAGGAAGCTATATCCTGACCTCTGTCAAGTCGGGATTGATGATTATTGACCAGCAACGGGCGCATACCCGCATTTTATATGACCGTTATATGCGTCAGTTGGAAAATCATCAGCATGTTTCCCAACGGATGTTGTTCCCGGATATGGTGCATTTCTCTCCGGCAGAGGTACCGGTACTGGAGGAAATCATGAGTGACCTGAATGATTTAGGTTTTGATTTGAGTAGTTTGGGAGGAGGTACATATGCTATTAATGGGATACCGGAAGGTATCGAAGGCTTGAATCCGGAGACACTGGTGACGAATATGGTACAGTCCGCCATCGAGAAAGGCTGTAAGGTGAAGGAGGAAATCCAAAGCCTGCTGGCACTTTCCTTGGCGAAAGCGGCTGCCATCGTGCCGGGACAGGTCTTGACCAATGAGGAAATGAACGGTTTGGTGGACGGTCTTTTTGCCGTGTCTACCCCTAATTATACTCCGGACGGAAAAGTGGTCCTTTCTGTGCTGAAGGAAGAAGATTTGGAAAAGATGTTCCGCTAGTAGGCTGTTAGACGATATGAAATACTGCCCGCATGTATGAAGAAAATTCTGAAAGACATGTGGGCAGTGTTTTTTGTGACCTATATATTCTTTTTCAAATACCATGGTTGAGTTTATGGAAGGTTTCTTTTTGGGGAAGATATGAAAAAGGATTTATCCCAGCACGAAATTCCAGGATTTTCCGGAATCATCGGTACCACTGAAACGGAATCCTTCCCATTCGAAATTTTTCAGTTCTTCCGGTTGTTCTATCCGGTTCTTCAGAATGAAACGGGTCATTTCTCCCCGGCACATTTTGGCATATACCACAACTGTAGCCAGTTTCCCGTTTTTCCAAGTATGGAATTCCGGAGTAATCACTTGTACTTCACGATTTACTTTTTCCCAATCGAACAAATCTTTCATTTCTCCGCTGGCCAGGTTTATCAGGATATTTCCTTGTTCTCGGATGGCTTCGATAAAGTAATCGGTCAACCGAGGTTTCCAATAGTCGAAGAAAGAGATTCCTCCCAGTTCGGGAAGTTTTACATCGCCTTCCAACCGGTAATTTTTGATGGCATCCAGTGGGCGTAATAGTCCGTACAGGAAAGAAGTGATGAACAGGTGCTCCTGGGCGTATCGGAAATCGTCTTCGGTAAAATCCTTGGGACTGATGCGCTTGAATACCATACCGGTGTAAGAGAGGAGAGCGGGCAGTGCAGGCGTTTCGTCCGAACAGAAATCCTGATAGCGCAGGTAGTTGGCGGCGGCCAGTTTGGAATTGATGTGTAACAGTTTCTCCAGTTCCTGGGTAGAGAACTGGGAGAGGTTTAAGGCATGTTGTTGGGCTTCGGCCTCGAAATGAGGTATAGTAGTGAAAGGTACCCGTACATTGGAGCGGGTAGTCATGGTCTTGGCACAGGAAATGAAAGTAAGCATTCTCTTTTTTTGAGGGTAAAGATAGTGGATTTTGGGGATTCATCGAAAGTCTTTTTTATCTTTGTCGGTAAAATGATAAAAACGGATATTTGGTATGAGAAGTATTAGAATTTTCAGTCTGTTGGGATTGATGCTGGTATTTATGTTGGGTGTGAAAGCTCAAGGAGTAGAGAAGTTGAAAGTAGGTGATGCATTGCCGACTTTTTCTTTGAATTCAGAAGTATATGGTAAGGTGACACCGGCCGATTTGAAAGGAAAGGTCGTATTGGTTTCCTTGTTCGCTACCTGGTGCGGTCCTTGTCAGTTGGAATTGGGACAGGTGCAGAAGGTGTTGTGGCCGAAGTATAAGGACAATGCGGATTTCAAGCTGCTGGTCATCGGTCGGGAGCATACGGATGCCGATTTGAAGAAATACAACGAACGGAAGAAGTTCGCTTTCCCGTTGTATCCAGACCCGAAGCGTGAAGTATTTTCTTTGTTTGCTGACCAAAGCATTCCTCGGGTTTACCTGTTCGGGAAGGATGGTAAACTGGTGCATGCTTCCATCGGTTATACTGCCGAGGAGTTCCAGCACCTGATGGAAACCATTGAAAAGGAACTGGCCAAATAATTCTTCTGCTGAGATGCAGCAGGGTACATAAAGGTCCATGGATAATCGTTAAGGAGGGTTGTCCATGGACCTTTCCTTATATGATTATCCGTATGTTGTCCCTCTGTATGTTCTTGGCTTGAAAGAGCGGTGTTGACAATCTGTCATTTTGATAATTTGGAAGACTGAGAATCGCACGGTTCGCTTCCTTGGACGGATTTCGTGAAAAGAAGTGATTCTCAGAAAGGACACAATTGTCGGAAAGTGACGGAAATTTTGTTTCTGCGTGCTTTATGTTTCAGATTTGTAGTGTGTACCTGTCTGATGTCCTGCGGAATGGATATATCCTGTCTTCTTGAATCTCCGGAAATGCAGCTGCAACGGTATGGCCTGGCTTCGTCGGACTCTAAAAAACATTTCCGGAGGTACTTTTTCAAGATGCCTAGGTATATTTGTTCACTTGCCTAGGCATGTCTACCTTCTTATGCGCTCAAAAAAATCTTTTTCCCGTTCGTTTTTAAAGTTTCTAACCGATCTCAAGATGAATAAAACCGGTATATAACTGCAGTTTGAGTGTATATGTATGCAATGTTAGTGGTTTTTTTATTTCAGATTCCCGAATAATGCAAAGAGACCTGTTTGTTGAAACGATGGATTCCTTTCAATATGTTGCAATTGTTCAGGTTTTGTTGTCAACTTGATTTTGTTGGTTGTCGGTTTTACGGTTCTGCTTTTATTTTTGGGTAATAAGAGCGGAATAATTTTCCAGTTGGTTTATATCTAGGTTTTTGTAGAGATCGTCTTTAGATGACATGCCGGAATAAATATACCTGACTTGTGTTGATTTCGTCGGTTTTTAATCAGGCTTGATTACTTTGGAGATATTTTCAAGACAATTCAATAATATAAAAAGGGTGGAACCCATTGCAGTCCCACCCTTTTTTATGCGGTTTTAAATACCG
>ERZ773133.641-NODE-641-length-47564-cov-4.853249_pt1 | contig 47564 bp, 42 predicted proteins | sample MGYA00580861_ERZ773133 | MGnify/ENA primary metagenome ERZ773133 (study PRJEB29015, sample SAMEA2737844) | human gut metagenome | biome: human gut; feature: human-associated habitat; material: faeces | place: China | collected 2012 ...
TTTTCAGTTCGTGCAGCTCTTCTGCGAATTGCTGTTCGGCATGTTGTCTAAGTAAAGTACTCATATTGTTTTGTATTATTTATTGTCATTAAACAAGCTGTTTATTTTTTCTTTCATTCTCATATACTCCGCTGTCAGTCGGCAGAATTTGGCAATGGCATGGTCGGCATCGTATGCCACTGCCTGTTGTTCCACTTTGGGCAACATCTCCGGAGGAAAGTATAGCGACAGGCGTTCTGCCATCTCTTTCGGATAATAGTAATAATTGCTATGGAACAATCTTTGTAAAGCTCGTGTGGAGAATTTTATTCCCCATTGCGTCCCGTCCGCATTATACCAGGGTTCGGGAATATAATTGCTCTTGCTGTCTGTCTGGAAGTTGATTTCCTCCCGTTGCTCCGGCGTCAGTAATCCCATCAGTGAAGAGGCGTAGGCTTCATTTGCATCTTCTTTCAGGGTTTGATACGCCCACAGATTGTCACCGAAGTTTTCTATCGGCTGGCATAAGTTGAAGTAGGAACCGAATGGTGGCTTCTTTGCCAGTTTTGCGGCGGCTTTCTCCGGTGAACAGTCGTAGAACTCTGCCCAGAAACTGAGCGGTACACGTTCGGCGAGTTGGCGGAGCAGAAACTCTTCATCTTTTTCTTTCTTGTTGGAACTGACCTCTTCCAAACCCAATTTCTTCATCTCAGGTGTAAAGGTGATTTTATCGTATGACCAACCCAGCAACATCTTATAATGAAGTTTTCCACGCAGCAGGTCACAGTATGTTTTTACCAGTTCCGAGTCGGGCAGACTGCATAACAGGCGACGGGCGGTTTCTTTTACATTACTGCTTCGGTCGGTAGTGACAATCTCTTGCAGGAAGTTTTCATCCGCTTTACTCAGATTGGTGCGCAGGCATTGTATCAGTTCGTCGCGGTGGGCGGCAGATTCATTTTTCAATTCGGTTTGCAGCAAGGCAAGTCCCTGTCCGGGATTCTCTTTTCTCAGGCGTTGCAGCATCCGCTTCCGTTCTTCATGCGAGGCTGTTTCCCAGGTTTCGTTTCCGGTATCTCCCCAGTCCGGTAATTCCATGTGGGTAAGCAGCCAGCGTCCACGGTTACCTGTTAAGGAAGAAAGCAGTGTTTGCTCTTCGTGCTTATCGGGATTATTGCGGTCGTAGGCATGTGAAATTAGCGTCCGCAGATAGAATGGCGGAATAAGCTTGTTGCACCGGGCAGCTTTCCGGTAGGCATATAATAAAAGATGCCGGTTCTGTTCATTGACCATCTGAATCAGCAGGTCGCCGATATTCCGGTCGAAATAGGACAGACTGTCATCCGGTGCTTCATTCATGGCGATAGCTTCTCCGGCAGGTAACGGTTCCATTCCGGCACGGCTGTAGGCGAAAGTCAGGGCTGAAAACTGATAGAAAGCATCTTCCGCATCTTCACTCTTTTCTTGCAGCAGCCGGAAGTTTTCTTCCAGAGTTTCCGGTAAACCGTTTGGAATGAATTCTTTGGCAGCGGTTCCCAATAAGGCTGCATTAATGATTGGTTCAGTTACGTTCATCTCTCCAAATATAATAGTCAGATTGATACCACATTGAATTTAGCTCCCAGCAATTGGCGTCTGCCAGAAAGAAGGCGGCAAACGGCTTTCCACCCGTGACGGACAGGATGTCTGTTCGGGTGATGTCTTGCATCTGCACAGGCGTCAGTTCGTTGTTTGCATCCTGCACACAGAGTTGTTTCCCTTGAACAGCCAGTCGCAGATTTTCTACTAATACGGGTACATTTTCGGCAAATGGGTTCTGTTGCAGGGCTTCCCTGTATCGGGTGGTTGCTTCTTGCAGATTCGCACAGAAATGCGGGGTAACCGCTTCTTCGGATAATTCACATTCTTTGAATAAGGCTCGAAGACTGCCTACTCCTTTATAATAACAGAGTTTTCCGTCGTAGGTACTTCCGGGAACAAGATTGAATTCCGCCAAGGTTCCGGGAGCTGTGAAACTGAGATAGATGGAGAAACGATTGCTCCGGTATCCGTATAGCCAGTAAATATCATTATTCAGCTCGTTTATCTTCTGACTTCTCTTATGGAGTACCAGCCACTGGTCGGTAATTGTTTCACCCGCCAGCACATCCTCTTTTGCTTGCGGATAACCTATCTGTGTGCGGATTTCCTGTTGCCACTCTTCCGGTTGCAGGTCCAGGTTCCGGTAACTCTTCATCAGGAGATAGAGTTTTCCGAGTTGGTCGGTTAACTTGTATTTCCAACTTTCCTCGTAGAAGTTTATTTCCTGGATGGCTTTCAACCGATTGGCAAGTCCGGGAGCCTGGGCGTCGACCATACGGCGGGCAATACCGTCGAAAAGAGTATAAGCCCGTTCCGGTATATTGATTAACCCGTTGCGTAGCAGATCTTTCAGCCAAATTTCCAGTTCATCAATACCGTTCAGCACCTTTTGGTGGCGCATAGCCTGACGTTTGGCTTGTGCAGCTTCATCTACAGGCGTGTCGTTTTGGGCTTTCTGTTCCTTCTTTTCGGCTTTTTCTTCCCGCTTGGAAAGCCAGGAAGTCACCCATTCCGGTTCGTCCGCTTCTTTGAACTGCTCAGCTTGTGTGGCATATAGAAATAAGAGTCCCAATCCATGCTTGCATGGAAACTTCCGGCTAGGACAGGAACATTTGAATGCTACGTTTTTTGTATCGATTACGGTCTGGTATGGAGTTTTCCCACTTCCCTGGCAATGCCCCCAGATAGCACGGTCACTGTGTTCCAGCAACACCCACTTGGCTCTTGTCGCCAACCCTTTTCCGGCTTTTACGGAGGCTGCATCCGGGGCTAATTGTATGATTTGTTCTTCTGTTAGATTTAATAACATGATAATCTTAGTCAGCTATTAGTGTGTTTTTAGATTGCAAGTATAATGCTTTTTTTCTGTTTTTCAGATTTTTTGAAGAGAAGAGTTTTCTGTTTTTACCGGAAATCATCTGATCCGTATTCTTAAAGCCGGGAAAGATTCTGTAACTTTGCGGCAACAGGCATCACATACCTGCGAGTAATATATAAAACCGATTTGTATGGATTTTGAAACTTGCATAGCCTCTCATTCTTCAGTTCTGATGGAGGGGGCATTGGGAGAACGATTGAAGCGTGAGTATGGTCTCACCATCAATGGCAGTGTAGCTATGGCTGATTTGATTTATAGTCAACAGGGGCGGCTGGCATTGGAAACTCTTTGGCGGGGCTACATGGGGATTGCTGAAAAATACAATCTACCGTTCTTGGCTACCACCCCAACCAGACGGGCCAATAAGCAGCAAGTTATTCAGGCCGGGTATGATGAGGCTATTATTGAGGATAATGTCAGGTTCCTCCGTAAGATAAAGGAGACATCAAATATTGAAATGTATATTGGCGGTCTGATGGGGTGTAAAGGAGATGCTTATACAGGCACCGGTGCTCTAAACATTGAGGAAGCTCACGACTTTCATCATTGGCAGGCGCAACTATTTAAACTTGCGAAAGCAGATTTCCTGTATGCGGGAATTATGCCTGTGTTGACCGAGGCAACGGGTATGGCGAGGGCTATGTCCGATACCGGAATCCCCTATATCATTAGTTTTACCATCCAAAAAGACGGGAAACTCATTGATGGGCACACCATCGACTATGCTATCCGGTTTATCGACGATAATGTATCTCGCAAACCGGTGTGCTATATGACAAACTGTGTACATCCCTGCATCGTCTATGAAGCTCTTGCGCACAACTTCAACCAAACCGATACTGTCCGGACGCGGTTTATCGGTATTCAGGCCAATACTTCCGCATTGTCTTATAGTGAACTGGACGGTTCCGCTGATCTGCAATCTTCTTCTCCTGCCGACTTGGCTGAAGGTATGATGAAATTGAAATCAGAATATGATTTTAGGATATTTGGAGGCTGTTGCGGAACGGATGATACACATATGGAAGAAATCGCCAAGTCTATATCTTGCGGAGCATTGTCCTGATGCTTTCGGTCTTTTCCGAAAAGAGTGAATTTGAATGAGTTAATTTTGACTATATCTTAAATTATATTATTATGCTTACTTGGTTCTTGAATTTGCTTGGTTTTAAGAAAAAAAATATTGGTAAAGGTATTTCTGAAGATTATGAGCCTATTACTCAAGAGTTGATAGATGCAACTCCTGAAGATGAGCTATATACTAAAATTATGTGGAGTTTGCTTAGCGATGAAGTTTGGTTTAGCGATTCACAAAAAGCTTTCTCTCTTATTTATGAATTGGATGGAGAAGTTTGTAACGGAGGATTTAATCAATACTATTTCAATCCGTCGGGTGAGGATCGGTATGAAGTTGAAAAGGCTTTGGAATTGATTGGAGCTATTGACTTCTCCAGTCTTATGAGACGAGCTAATGCTTGTTACGAGACAATAAAACCAGAATTAGAAAAGTTTGATGACGGTACATCGGAAAATTTTAGTAAAAGTTATGAGGATAATCTTCTGACAGAATTTGATAATGAATATTATGAGTTGAATAATGGAGGCCGTCTTTTTGTATTGATGTCACAATTTGTAAAGAAACATCCACAGGATTTTATTAGTAAGTAAATTAAAGCCTATCTAAAAGAGAATACTATAATACTCAAAAAATGAAAATTCATTCCTTTTTTGTATATTTGCCTCTTAACTTTTAAAATACCACAGTTATGAGAAAAGTACAACTATTGTTAGTTTGTTTAGTGCTTTCAGTGGCTGCTTCTGCTGCTGATAAGGTAGTTAAGTTACCCAAGCCCAATTTGAATCGTGCCGGTACGGTAATGAAAGCATTGTCTGAACGTCAGTCTACACGTGAATATGCTTCGAAAGCATTGAGCCTTGCTGACTTGTCGGATTTATTGTGGGCTGCTAACGGAATTAATCGTCCGGAGTCTGGAAAGCGGACAGCTCCATCGGCTTTGAATAAGCAGGATGTAGATGTATACGTGATATTACCCGAAGGGAGCTATGTGTACGATGCGAAAAATCATCAGTTAAATCTGGTTTCTGAAGGAGATCATCGCGATGCTGTTGCAGGTGGTCAGACTTTTGTAAAAGCGGCTCCGGTATCTTTGGTACTGGTCAGTGATGTTTCCCTCTTTGGCGATGCTCAGAAGCCACAAAATCAGGTGGTTGGAGCTATGGATGTTGGTATCGTTTCGCAGAATATCTCTTTATTCTGTGCTAATGCCAAATTGGCTACAGTGCCACGAGGTTCGATGGATGCCACTCAGTTGAAGAAAGTATTAAAACTGAAAGATAGTCAGATTCCTATGCTGAATCATCCTGTAGGATACTTTAAATAATAGAATAAGAAATGAGGGTGTGTCGGAACTCTCATAAACTTAAAATCCCCCTCGCTACAACTATCTGTGGCGAGGGGGATTTTAAGTTTGTTTATTTGGCATCTTCAATAATAGAACAGATACTAACCCGGTTCCAGTCTGGTTCTGTGAACATGTCACCCACTCCCTGACCTTCTGCAGTAATACGTGACGGGTTGATTTTATACTTATTGACCAAGATTGTCTTTACGGCTTCGGCACGTGCTTTAGCTATTCTTGCATTGACTTCGGCACTACCTTCCGGTGAAGCGTAGCCTTTAATCACCACTGTTGTATTTGCGTATTTCTTCATGTAAGAAGCCACACGTTCCACATTTGGCAACTGAGAGGCATCGACTGTAGATCTACCTTGTTTGAAAGTAATGATGGATTCCGGAATACGGCTGGTTTCCACTACCGTCTCAACAGGGATTACCCGGTTCTGTAAGTTGTTTACTTCTTGTTGCAGTGCGCTGATCTTCTGTGCGTCGACATTGATCTGACCGTTCTTCTCATTCACTTGTGAGCGAAGATTATTGATAGAATTGTTCAGGTCGCTAATCTCGGCTGGATCATAGAGTTTAGCCAAGGTAAAGTGATGGCTTCCGTTGCTACCACCAAAGTGGTAAGCTACACCTGCTGTTAGTTCAAAGGCGGCATTGTTTACATTGAATCGGCTACGGTTGTGGTCGCCTTGCATATCATATACCAATGCCGGTTTGACTCCTATCGTCCAGGCTTTAGCTTCTCCGAGATTGAAGTTGAAATTCATTCCGAAACGGCTGGACCAGGAGTTCACATCTCCAGGGCCGTCCATGTAGTAGTGCAGCCATCCCGCACCGGCTACGGCCTCTACTTCGAATATGCGCGGAGTACCTGTATAGCCTGCGAACAGATTCATCAGGTTAACCTTACCCAATAAACTAAGGTCTGAGGCATCAAAAGCTGTCTTACTGTTCGAAGTGTTTATATATCCCATGCCTTGAACTCCCAGTCCGAAAACAGGGGTAAGTTGCTTCGTAAACTCAATTCCCAAAGCCGGGCGGGCATTCTTGAAGAAAGCGCTGTGGCTTACAGGAGTTATAATACCGGTTTTTAGTTCTATAGACCAATTGTCTGTGAATTTGCTGCCTTGTACGGTAGTCTGGGCATTTGCAGCCAATGCTGCTAAAACAAATGCTGCTAAAATAATTGATTTTTTCATAATTGAAATGCATTAATAGTTGATACAATAAAATATAACATGCCCTGAAGTAGTTTATTTGTTTGCTCTTTTCAGGAATAAAGCGGGAGGGTTAGGTTGCAGATTTCTTGTTTGCTTTGATCTTTGTTAAGTTTAAAGTTAGTTTAATCATATAATCTACTCTTTCTCGAATCCCGTTCATTAACGTAACAGCGATTCTTTCTTTAAAAATTTAATTTTCTTCTTCATAATTCATTATTTTAAATTCATAATTAAGGTTGCTGTTCATTTGTAACAACATAATCTTTGAAACATGGTTCGATGTATGAAAGGGTAATTAACAATAATTTAATGTTGCTCAAGATTCAATAAAAAGTTGGCTCGGTTTACTCTCACTACCCTCACTTTTAAAATAGCTTATTGATAATTAGAATATTAAGTGTGGGTGAGAGTAAAAATCCGGCGTGAGAGTAAGCCGCTTACTCTCACGCCGGATTTTTACATTTCTACATCATAACTTCTTCTGTTATACCGTAATACCCCACGTTTGGCGCATATATCGGTTGGTTCTGTAATCCGATGTTTTTTAGCTTTCCTTCCCCGCGTAAGCGGCGGATATGCCCCATTGCGGTCGATTTCATCATGCCGCATACCCTTTGGAAGTCACTTCTTGTCATCATGTGGCGCTGACTGAAGTAGATGGTTAGCCGGCTGTCTATTTCTTCATCCGATAATTTGTTGGAGTGTCCGTTGTGTTTTATATTCTTCAGTTTCACATTTCCGATTTCACTTCTCAGTTCCTGATCCGCCCGGAATTTGATGCCTTTCAGCCTTACTTTCGTATTCTTCCGTTTTGTATCTTCTTTGATTTCTTCCGTGCAGGTCAGGGTAGGGTGGAAGTAACCGATACCATCCAGATGTACCTGCCTGCCTTCCGCCAGTTCTTCACCCATTGCATGAGACAGGGCGTCGAGCACGGCCGATACATCAGTTTCCGTCAGTGAACAACGTTCCTGGATTTTGCGTCGCAACCTGTCGGTTCCTGTTTTTCCGTTCAGTGTGATGCGTGCATGCAGTTTTGTTTCTTCTTGTGACTGGTTGGGAGCCACCGGGTTTTCGTACCATTCAAATAAGATTGCCATAGTTGCTTGTTTTAATTATAAGGTATTAATTTGTTTTACATTAGGGACTATTCTGTTTCCTCCTAAGGAACATCCCTTTTACCCTTAGGAACGATTGGGTATTAACCTTGGTCAACAGGCTTGTCAACGTTGGTTGCTCGGCTTGTTGACCTCCATTGCACGGCCTGTTGACCAAGGTTAACACCCAATAGAACTTACTACAAAGATACAAAATAAGCAGGGCTAAGTCAAGTGATTCCCTGTTTATTTCTCAATTATTATTGAAGCTTTTACTGCAAAATGTATGAGCTGAACTTTTTTGAAATAAATGCAGAATAATATGCTTAAATACTTGACTTTCGCTTTTTGGAGCAGTATCTTTGTAACTCTTTAAAGGAATTATACTATATAAATAAAATTCAAAACAGATAATGATATGAAAATCACTTCAATAAGACATGACAAAGATGCAGGCAGAGAGATGATGACCGTTTATGATGCCGACGTGCTGATGGAGAAGATGAAAACGGAAACCAGAGACGGGTATGTGACGGGGTTACGGACTATTATCCCTCAGTTGGAAGGTACTGAATCCGCATTCTCTCATATTGACAAACTTCCACGTGTCTATCCTGCCGTGGAGTACGCCCGGACTAAAGACGGAGGGCGAAGAATGAAACGATACAATGGTCTGGTTCAGCTTGAAGTGAAGAAGCTGGCTGGACTGGCGGAGGCTGAACTGGTGAAACGTCAGGCGATGCTGCTTCCTCAGACGTTTGCCGCTTTTTGCGGTTCCAGCGGAAGGAGTGTGAAAATATGGGTGTGTTTCGCCTTACCGGATGGAAACTTGCCGAAGCGTGAACAGGAATCCGCATTGTTTCATGCCCATGCCTATCGTCTGGCGGTGAGTTGCTATCAGCCGTTGTTTCCGTTTCCTATTACCTTGAAAGAGCCTTCACTGATGCAAAGTTGCCGGATGACGCTCGATGAACATCCCGGATACAATCCTCATGCGGTACCTTTCTGTTTGGAGCAGCCATTCTCCATGCCCGGCGAACAGACCTTCCGGCAACGGCAGTTGGCTGAGAAAAATCCGTTGCTGAGGCTGGAACCGGGTTTTGAAACATCGCAGACCTTCACCATGCTTTTTGAAACCGCCCTCGATAAGGCGCTCCGGGATATGGAGAACTGGCGACGGGGAAATAATCTCCAACCGTTGCTTGTCCGCCTTGCGGAGTATTGCTACAAGGCGGGCATACCGGAAGAGGAAGTTGTGAGGCAGACGATTATTCATTATTATGCACAGGCGGAGCAGCAAACGGTACGTGCTATGGTTCATAATATTTACCAAGAGTCTAAGGGCTTTGGCTCTAAAACTATTTTGACTCCGGAGCAGGATACCGCTCTGCGCCTGGAAGAGTTTATGGAACGGCGCTATGAGTTTCGTTATAACACGGTGTTGAACGATCTGGAATACCGTCAGCGGAATTCCATTCATTTCTATTTCAGACCGGTGGATCGGAGGGTACGCAATACGGTGGCGATTAATGCCCTGAAAGAGGGGATTCGTGCCTGGGACCGTGACGTGGAGCGTTATCTGACATCAGAGTATGTGTCTTTGTACAATCCTGTTGAAGAATACCTTTGCAGTGTGGGGCGTTGGGACGGAAAAGACCGCATCCGGGCGCTTGCCAATCTTGTGCCATGCAATAATCCGCATTGGCGGGAGTTGTTTTATCGCTGGTTTCTCAGTATGGTGGCTCACTGGCGTGGGCTCGACCGCCAACATGGAAACAGTACGTCGCCATTGCTGGTTGGGGCACAGGGGTATCGTAAATCTACCTATTGTCGCATTATTTTGCCGCCTGAACTGCGTTTTGGATATACGGATAGTCTTGATTTTAAGAGCAAACAGGATGCGGAGCGTTATCTGGGGCGTTTTCTGCTGGTGAACCTGGATGAGTTTGATCAGATTAGCTCCAACCAGCAGGGGTTTCTGAAACATCTTTTGCAGAAACCTGTGGCAAATTTGCGGAAACCTTACGGTTCTACCATTCAGGAAGTGCGCCGTTATGCTTCGTTTATCGGTACCAGTAATCAGATGGACCTGCTTACCGATCCTAGCGGCAGCCGCCGTTTTATCTGTATCGAAGTGACTGCACCTATTGATACGAATGTCACCATCAACTACAAGCAATTGTATGCTCAGGCTATGGATGCCATTTATAAAGGTGAGCGCTACTGGTTGAATGATGAGGACGAAGCTATCCTGAAAGAAACCAACCGAGATTTTGAACAGGTCAGTCCGCTCGAACAGCTTTTCCACTGTTATTTCCGGGTGACGGAAGAAGAACGGGAAGGGGAATGGCTGACCGCAATGGAGATATTCAATTATCTACAGCAGAAAACCCGCGATAAACTGTCGGTCAGCAAAATAGGGCACTTCGGCCGTTCGCTGAAGAAATTGGATATCCCTTGTAAGAAGTCGAATAGGGGGACGGTGTATCATTTGGTGAGACTTGGATAGACTATTCTGCAGATAATCCTCCCAGCACCAATGCTACATTACCTATTAAAGAACGGTGCAATTGGAAAGGTGGATAATCAGTATGGTCGGAGACAAGCGTCAGATGCTCTTCGTCTTTTCCCGGATGTATTCGTTTTATGAGTGCTCCCTGCGGGGTAAGCAGCAGATAGATTTTGTTCCATTGGAAGAAAAGCCCTTCGTTGGAAAGGCATTTGCAGGCTATGATATCACCACCTTTATATTGTGGAGCCATACTGTTGTCTTTTACCGGAATCAGAAAGTCTGCCTCATTGAATAGAGGTAGGGAGAAATGTTCCGTAGCTTGAGAGAATGTTCCCTTTTTACCGGTAAATAGCGTCGGTAATGTTTGGTAGGAAATTAGGGGAATCCCTTTTTTTTCTGTTACCGGAGGCGAAAGTGTTATCTTCGAACCGGAACGTACCATATTGCCTTGTCCGGTAAGCAACCAATCCGGGTTGATCTCTTGATATATTCTTAGAATATTTTCTAATTTATCGGTGCCAATAGCCCCATTGTTTTTCAGGGAACGTCCAAAAGAAGCATTTGACATTCCGATACTTTTCTCAAAAGCGGAGATAGAAATACCCTTTAAATCAATATATTCTTTGATCCGCTGTAATATCATAGAACAACCCTCCTAAATAAAATTATGCAATAAGTAGGAAATTTTCTCCGATTTTATTTGTTTTGTATTAGATAATTTCCTATAATTGCGAAACCTAAGAAATACAAACAGCCGTAAATATACAAAAATAGCCAACTAAACAGAAAGCGAAAGAAACTATAACGTGACAATAAATGAATTTTTAAAAACTTAAAAGCTAATTTATGGAAAACGAGAATGCGGATTATGTTCATGGAAGTGACCTCTTGGTAGGCATTTTAGTAGAGGATGTTTTTAACCCTCTGGGACACAGTAAGACGTGTACGATTACTAACACGGCTGAGACAAAAGACCGTGCGGTGAAACCGACATTGGAAGAGAAGGCAAAGGCTGCCGCTGCCGGTAAATGGAAAGAGAAATCCGTGAGTGGATTGAGCGTAAGTATCAGTTCCGAAGGATTTGTTTTTTACGGTGATGGCATGGGCTATGACAAACTGTTGGAGATGTGGGAAAGCGGGAATCCTGTTCCTGTGAAGTATGCGCTTCGTGGAGAAGAAGACACGAAGTATCGTCAGGGCAATTTCATTATTACTTCGTTAGAAGAGGTGTCTGCGGCAGATGATGATGCTACTTACAGCATCTCGCTGGAGAATAGCGGGCCTGTGGAAGTTAAAGTGGTTACACCCAAAGCATGAGTATGAACAAAGTAATACTGTATGGTAAGGAATATCCTAATCGGGTGACGATGGGTGCCATGATTGACTTTAAGCGTGAGACGGGTAAGGATGTAAATGAAATCGGCGCGGATATGGAGTTGTTGACGATGTTTATGTTTTGCTGTGTTCGTTCTGCTTGTCGTGCTGATGAGGTGACGTTTGATCTTGGCTTTGAACGTTTTGCCGATGGTATTGACCTGAGCGAGTTCAATCGGTTTCAGGAGAGTATGGTAACCGGGGGTGAGGATGGCTCAAAAAAAAAGGGGCAGGAGAGGAAGCTGTAGGCATTGAGGAATTACTGGGTTTGGCAATGGGGTGTATTGGGATGAATTTAGACGATTTTCGCCGATGCACCCCTGTTGAGTTTTCGGTTATTTATCATTTTTGGCTGCAACATGATGAACGAAATGTACAGAATGATTGGGAGCAGACACGCTTTTTGGCTTGCTGTATGTTGCAACCTTATAGTAAAAAGAAATTGAGTCCGACGGATGTTTGCAGATTCTCGTGGGAGAGGAAACGGGAACAAGAAGCTAAGAAAGAAGTTAGTACAAAAGAAAGGTTCGAAGAGATAGCAAAGAAATGGGGGTAAAGAAGGGATGTTATTTACTTTTCTTTATCATTTGAGGAGTTGTTCTCATCCACTGAATTTGTATCTTTTTCGCGAAGGTGTTGTAACTCTTTACGATTCATGAGAGCTTCTTCTTTGTATTTAGCCCACTTTTCTTCTTCTTTGCGGCGATTCTCTTTTGCTTTTTCTGCTTTAATTTGAGCTAGTTTCTCTTGTGTTTGCTTTAATTTTTCTTCCGCTTGTAGTCGCTCTTCGTGACTTTTTTGTGCAGATTCTTTTAATTTCTGTTCAAATTTGCTTGGTTGGGGTGATTTCTTTTGGGAATTGTAGTGACTTGGTAAGTGACCGAATACGCCAAAGATAACCATTCCTGCAAGAATGAAATATAGTGATATAAAAAATAGTCCCATACTCTTATTTTATTAATTAAGTTAGGTTGCGAATATATGGAAAAGATGACATACGATATAGTTTTTAACTTGAAAAATGATCTTTCTGAAGCGGATAAACATACTTATTTGTTATTTAAAGAATTGTGCTTATCTCCATTTAATGAGTCTACATCTTTTTTATGTAATTCCCGAATTTCTGTTTCGAGTTGTTCTATTTTTTCTTGCATTTTGGCTTGCTCCTGCATGATTCTCTGCGTCTCATTATCTTTAGAACTCGTATTCTTTGCTATTTTATGTATATTGCCATAAAAGCTAGCAGATGCGATAATACCAAGGATCATCATTATTAGTAATATATAAGGTCCCATTTTTATGAAGTATTTAATTTAGATTACAAATATATGGAAAAAATAACATATGATATAGTATTTAGTTTGAAAAATACCCCTTCAGGAATTCTTCGAAAAATGTGTAATATATTGCTTGATATACAGAAGAATATTCAAGGTATGTCAGTTCTTTTATCTGTTCAAAAAATGGTAGTGAAAGGAGTATGGGATATGATGAAAAAAGGATGGTTGAATATTTATTTATGTTTTGCTTGTCTCTCTTCTTTTTTGCGACGCTTTTCTTCTTTTTGTTGTTCTCTTTCAGCTTTCTCATGTGCAAGTTTTTCACGAAGTTGCTGTAATTCTTCACGTTGTATGCGAACTTCTTCTTCAAGTTCATTTATTTTTTCTTGCTCCTGTTTGTCTTTTTTTGAATTATTTTTATTGGAAATTTTGTCTATATCCTTGATGAATCCCCCTGCTCCTATAAAACCAAGAATCATAAATGTTAATAATATAATGTATGTTCCCATAATTTGATTATATATTTAATTAATGCACAAAAGTATGGAAAAAAAATCATATGATATAATATTTAATTTGAAAAATAATCCTTCAGTATCTCTCCGTGAAATCAATAAATTATTGGTTGATATAAGAAAGAATACTCAAGAAATGGCAACTGATGTATCTCGACAAATTAGTGCAGTACAATCCCCTGTAGACGACCTTAGAACGAAATGGCTAGGTCTTGCAGGAGGTATGGGAGCAAGTTTGGCTCTTTTATCAGAAAATGCATCAGGAATAATATTAATGAGAAAAGGTTTAAAAACTTTACTGACTTCTGTTAATTCTACGGCTACTGGCGCTAAGATTTTAAATGGTATTATTGCCGCCAGTCCTTGGATTATTGCTGCTACTGCCGCTACCGCTTTGGCTGTCGGTATATATAAACTATGTTCAGAAAGTGATGATGCAGCTAAAGCCCAAGGGCGTTTAAATAGCATAATGGCTACTTTGAATAAAGAAGTTGCTACAGAGCGCCTCACCTTGGATAATCTCTTTACTCCTTTGAATAAAGCTCGCGAAGGCACTGAAGAATGGCAGAAGGCAAAGGATAACATTGTAGCCAAATATGGTGGTTATCTTGATAAGATGGGCATTGAAATAACCAATGCGGATACAGCGAGAAAAGCGTACGATAAATTGAGTGAAGCAATAATCAATTCTGCTCGTGCCCGTGCTATGGAGTCAGCAACAGCAGGTGCTGCAGATGTTTATACGGGAAAGGAAGCTGAAACAATAAAAAATATAAGGGAGCGGCTTTATGGAAATATAGGTTCCGGAGATGGAAAAATATCATCGCAGGAGGCTGGAAAGGCTATGGGGCAAATAATGCATGCAGTACGTAGTGGGAAGAATATTCCTAAAGAAGCGAGAGATATCTTATCTAAGTTGGAAACTGTTTGGACAGATCCTGAAGGTTTTGCGCATCGGGATAATTTTGTCGCGAACTATATTTATCAGAGTATTTCTGATATTCGTAAAGCTAAAGAAAATTATGAAAAAGAACTAGCCACTGCAAAAGTTATGTTTGGTGGAGGGCAAGATCTATTGTCTACATCGAACGCAGAAACAGATACAAATGATACAACGAATGGGACTGTAACGATTGAACCTCGTGTAGAATTAGAATCTGCCGAAGGAAGTTTATCCGCTTTGGAAGCAAAACTTTCAGAACTTAAAGAGAAACAACAGAAAGCACCTCTTGAAGAAATCATTACTTTTTCAGTAGATATTGCTAAGTTAGAATCAGATATAGCCAATGCTAAATCTATCATAGATAAGACTAATTTTCAGGTAGCATATCCGGTGAGGCCAGCGAATTTAGATGCAACTCCTGTTGGAGGAATAGCTACCGCCAGCTCTTTAGAACTTGGCATCAAAGATGGAGGTTTGAAAGATATGAAACTCGAGCCGATGAATTTTGATATTCAAGATCCCTTAACCGATATGGAGAGATGGAATGAGGCTGTGGGATTGGCAAGAGAAAAGAATCAGGAACTGACGGATAATATAGGAGCGGTAGAAGACACAGCAAGAAAAAATTATTTGTTTTTTGCTTGCCTCTCTTCTTTTTTGCGGCGTTTTTCTTCTTCTTTTTGTCGTTCTCTTTCTTCTTTTTCGCGTGCAAGCTTTTCACGAAGTTGTTGTAACTCTTCACGTGCTTTTAGTGCTTCTTCTCGGCTTTTTTGTGCAGAAGCTTTCATCTTTTGTTCAAACTTGCTGAGTTGTGGAGGCTCTTTTTTAGAAGTATCACTTTTAGATAGCATTCCACCTATACTCCATGCTCCTATAGCACCGAGTATGAGACAAATAAGTATAATATAAGGTCCCATATGTTTAATCTTTAATAATCATGTTACAAAGATATGGAAAAAATAACATATGATATAGTATTTAATTTGAAAAATACCCTTTCAGGAGTTCTTCGAAAAATGAGTAAGATATTACTTGATATACAGAAGAATATTCAAGGTATGTCAGTCTTTTTGTCTGTTCAAAAAATGGTAATGAAGAGACTATGGGATATGATGAAAAAAGGATGGTTGAAAATTTATTTATGTTTAGCTTGTTTTTCTTCTTTCTTGCGACGCTTTTCCTCTTCCTTTTGGCGTTCTCTTTCAGCTTTCTCACGTGCAAGCTTTTCACGAAGTTGCTGTAAATCTTCACGTGCTTTGAGTGCTTCTTCTCGGCTTTTTTGTGCAGAAGCTTTTAGCTTCTTTTCAAACTTGCTTTGTTTAGGTGGCTCAGGTTCTTCATTTGTCTTCTTATTATAAAGAAAATCATGAAGTACGCTTTTACCAGCCCAAAAACTCAGAATCATCATTATAAGGAGTATGTATGGTCCCATAGATATTAACTTTGATAATAATTGCAAATATATGGAAAAGATTACATATGATATCGTATTTAACTTGAAAAATAATCCTTCAAGTTCTCTTCGAGAGATAAATAAAGTGTTGATTGATATACAAAGGAATACTCAAAATATAGCTTCTGTTGTTACTACTCAAATGAGTATGATGCAAAATCCAATTGATGAGGCTAGATCAAAGTGGCTAGGCTTAACAAAAGATACTGGTGCTTTTTTTGCTGTTTTTTCGGAAAATTCTTCTGGGATACTTCTTCTAATTACTATGTATGAGAAATTAGAAAAATTAGGTGCTACTACAAAGATTGCATCTGTAGCTCAAGATGCTTATAATAAAGTTATAGATTTAGGAAAAAGAGCTATTTATGTGTATCAGATGCGAGTCTTAGCTGCTTGTGGAGCAATTTCCACCACTACTGGTGCCACCAAAGCTTTAAATATCGCTTTGGCAGCAAGTCCTTGGATATTAGGAGCTACTTTGATTGCTGGTGCGGCGGTTGCTATATATAAATTCTGTTCAGGTAGTAATGATGCGGCTAAGGCTCAAGGACGCTTGAATGACATAATGACTACGATGAATAAAGAAGTGGCTACGGAGCGTCTTGCTTTGGATAATCTCTTTACCCCCTTGAATAAAGCCCGTGAAGGAACAGAAGAATGGCAAAAAGCAAAAGATGACATTGTTGCTAAGTACGGTGATTATCTTGAGAAAATGGGTATTGAAATCAGCAATGCAGATACCGCTCGAATTGCGTATGATAAACTGAGTGAGGCTATTTTGAACACTGCCCGTTCTCGTGCTATGGAAAAAGCGACATCCGGAGCTGGCGAGGTGTATGCAGAGTCTGAAACAGATGCATTGAAAGATATTCGTAACCACTTAAACAAAGGTATCGGTGAAGGAGCAGGAAAAATAACTGCCGATCAGGCGGAAGAGGCTTTTATGCAAATTCGGGATGCTATACGTAGTGGAAGCGATATTCCGAAAGAAGCACAAGAAATACTGGAAAGTGCCAAAACTAGTTATTCCAATCAGTTTGGAAGTTATATAATTAATCCTTTAGCCGAATATATTTATAAAAGGTTGAATGATGTACGTAAGGCACAGGATGCTTATAAGAAAGAAATGGCTGATGCGAAAGCTATGTTTGGAGGAACTGGTAATCTGTTGGGAGTATCATCGGGTACTGAGGTTCCAACAGGCAATGTGGTTGTAACGAATAATGACAATGGTAACAATACACCTCCAATTATTCCTCACGTAGAATTGAAACCTGCCGAAGGCAGTTTGGCTGATTTAGAAGCGAAACTCTCCGATTTAAGAGAAAGGCAGCGAAAAGCACCTCTTGAGGCAATCGTTACTTTCTCAGTAGATATTGCCAATTTGCAGTCTGATATAGCTTCAGCCCAATCTATTATAAATAAGATGAATTTTCAGGCAGCGCATCCGGTGAAGCCGACTGATTTAGGTGCGGCTCCTGTTGATGGAAGATTTGATACGACTAGTTCTTTAAAACTTGGCGTCAAAGATGGAGGTTTGAAAGATATGAAACTCGAACCGATGCACTTTGATATTCAAGATCCCTTAACCGGTATGGAGAGATGGAATGAGGCTGTGGGATTGGCAAGAGAAAAGAATCGGGAACTGACGGATAATATGGGAGCAATGGGGAATGCTATGGGAAATGTTGGTAACCTGATAGGTGGAGCAGCAGGTGAATGGTTACAGTGGGGAGCCAATGCAGTACAGGCAATAGGACAAGCTATCCCGCAAATTATGGCATTATTAGGTGTTCAATCTACGCAAGCTACGGCTAACACTGTTGTTGCTGGAACAGGGGCGGCTGCCAGTGTGTCGAGTATTCCTATTGTGGGGCCTATATTGGCTATTGCGGCTGTAGCGAGTGTATTGGCTGCTTTGGCCAATCTGCCTAAGTTTGCTTATGGCGGTATAGCCTATGGCCCCACTTTAGGCCTTTTCGGAGAATATTCCGGGGCGATTAATAATCCGGAAGTAGTAGCTCCGCTTAATAGATTGAGGCAGTTGATACAGCCTGTTGGAAATGTGAATGTTGGCGGTACTGTGGAATTTAAGATTGCCGGACGTTATCTGAAAGGAATACTGAATCGCGAAGGAAACCTGAATAACAGAAGCTAAAAACAGAAGTTATGCAATATTTGAAGTATAAAGGAGAGTTTTTAAGCCGGAATAACACAGTATGCTCTGTAGAGATATACCGGGAGGCTGCTGCTGCCTATGATCTTATTGGGAAATTACAGTTCCCTTCAGATGAACCTGTCGTCATAGAATGGGCACATTCTGACAAGGAGGAAAGCTTGTGTGGAAGCGTAGCCGATGTTACTATTATAAGTCCGGGAGACCGTACTTACGAAGACTTATATACCATTACTCCCGGAGATATCACCTTGAAAATATACCGTAACGGCTCTCTTTATTGGAGCGGGACTCTTGACCCTGAATTTTATGAAGAACCTTATTCTTCGGGATCTGAATATGAAGTGACACTCACCTTCAGTGACTTCGGAATATTGAATCGCATGAAATTCAATATGAAAGGCATGCAGTCTATGCAGGACATTTTGAATGACGCATTGCAACGAGCGAAACTGGGACATTGCTCCCCAGTCCGACAATACATATCTACTTGTATGAAAGGGAACTCGACGCCTGTCACATTGTCTGACCTGAGTTTGCGGGCGGACAACTTCTATGATGAAGATGGGGAGGCTCTTTCTATGTACGAAGTTTTGGAAGGCATGTTGCAGCCACTGGGGCTACGGATGGTGCAACAGGCGGGAGAAGTGTACGTGTACGATCTGAACGCTCTGTACCAAAAGGTCGGTACGGAACAAGTACGTTGGGAATCAACCGATCAACACATGGGTACGGACAAGGTGGCAAACAATGTGAAAATCACCTTTTCGCCCTATAGCGATGCAAGGCTGTTGGCCGGAGATTTGAAGTATGGAGGTGATAAAACCGAAAATACGGGTATTCAGCCCGATGGTTCCAACTGCTATAAATATCTTCCAAACTATAAGAAACCGGAGGATTACGACTGGGATTACAGTGATATTTCTTTCTTGATGTATGTGGGCAGCAAGGGTACAGGAACAAGTAGTTCTTCTTATAAGCGTTATTTTGAGATAGCACCTATATTGGGAGGTTCCAAAAGCACAGGAGTGGCTTACTTCTTTTACACCGGCTACGGATCTCTGTCTTCAGGAGTTCCTAAACCGGTAGGAACACCTCCATCGACTCGTAACGATACTCCTGTGATAAAGACAGAGAAGATATATCTGCCTGCAATAGGTGCGGACGAAACGGCGCATACTTTGCTGCGCCTGCAACTTGGCATACTGATAGATGCACGCTATAATCCTTTCAGTGACGCTGATGGTGATAACGAGAAAGGGAACTATAATGCTATATTGAACGATGCCGGTTATCTGTATCTTCCATTCCGTGCCGTAATATATGATAATGTCGGCAACGTGCTGTGTCATTATGCCAATAAGTACGAAACTACTAAGACTTATTTGGAGCCGCACATGAAATATACCACTGGAAAATGGGTGGATGGGGCACCGGCCGAATGGGACGAAGCGGTGCTGGCCTACTATAATACTGACGACCCCGGAGGGACACTACAATCGTTGGGCTGGAGAACCAATCGGCAGACACTGATGCGGAACAAAAAATTTATTATGCGGAGGCCGTCATGGCTGAAGGTTGACGACGGACAATATATGGCATATCCTCCTGTATCCGGATATTTAGAGATCAGTATACTGACAGGTATAAGAACATGTAAAACGTTTTTGTGGAGTTCTCGGGAGGATAGCAACGATATAGTGTTAGAGACGGATATAACCTCCCGCGTGCGTTGGATGCTCTATAAGCTTCCGGCACTGTCCGTGGTAAGGACGAATTCTGTATTTGAAGAGTATAGTAGTGATGATGTGGAGTATACCGGAGTACTGAATGAGAATGCCAAAGACAACATAAAAATAGATACAATCTGCGGTACCATGGAGGAAGTAAATCCTGTAGCGCGGGGAGCTTATCACCAAACTTCCACCGGGCTGCAGATAACAGAAATGACCAGAGCTGGGCGCACTACGCAGGTGGAACACCTATTGATAGGTACACTTTACAGTCAATACGCAGAACGAAAAACCGTACTGTCGGGCACAACCCGGCTGACGGGGGGAGGACTGAAGTCGTGTACTGATGCAAATCAAGAAGATAAGCGCTTTATTGTATTGCAAGACGTACAGGATTTGATAGCTGATGAACGGGAATTGAAAATGGTGGAATTACGACCGGATGAATATGAAGAGAAATAAAATCGTGTATTGAAAGACGTTGGAGTGGTATTTTAAAAAAAGGAATTATTATATGAGCAAAAAAACTTATACAGCCGGTACTGTCCTGCGTACTCCATTGCCACGGAGTAAGCGGCTTAGAGAACTCGGAATGGGAGGAACTTTATCTAATTCATCGACTGTGGTTAGTGTGACGGGTGGTTCGTCTTCATCTGGTTCTACAAGTGATGGGCATACGCATGCCAACAAGGCCGACATAGACAAGGTTATCACTGATAACGACCGTTATATCTATCTGAAACAACTTGAAGAAACAGAAGACGGATATGAATATATAGAAAAGAAAGCTAAGGTGGGGTATGCTGATGAAGCGGGGCATTCCGCAAAGGCTGATGACGCTATCCATGCCGACAAGGCGTATGACGTAGATGCTGACAGCCCGGTATATGATAAGTTTTTACGGAAGGATGTGGCGGATATTGCCGCAAAAATCACTACTTTTCTTGAAGGTTTATATATAGGCAATAGCGGGCATAGCATATCTATCAGTGATTCCAATGTGGTTACGGCTATCTTTGACGAACTTAAGAATATCTTTGGCATCGTGTCTTCCGATTTTGTTTCCGGAGATTTGGGAACCGGATTCAGCCTTAAATATAATCAGGAGACGGGAAGGTCTTATCTTGAGGTGGATGAAATCCTCGTACGGAAATTGGCATATTTCGTTGAACTAATCATCAAACGCTTATCATACGTCGGTGGGGAAATCATTCTGACTCCGGCATCAATGAAGTGCGTAAAGGTAGAGGAGTACGATGCCTGTTACCGTTGTTACTTTGAGCAGGATAGTGGGGATAAATCCATCATACAGGAATTTAGAATCGATGACCAAGTGCGTGCACAAACCTTTAATATCAAGGAAGGAACGTCTCATAATGTTACTAATAGCTATTATTGGCGTTTGGTGGTTGCCATAGGTGATAATTATATCGATCTTTCAAAATCAGATTGTGATACGGGCAGCGGTGTTCCTGAAGCCGGCGATTCCATCGTGCAGCTTGGCAACCGGACGGATACAACACGACAGAATGCGATAATCCTTTCGACGGTGGGCGACGATGCCCCTTCTATCAAACAATATAAAGACATTGATTCATATTCTTTGGAAGGCAAAGAAGTTACCATCATTTCTCCGTTCCTGAACAAATTTATCGGGCAGTTTATCTCCGAAGCGACCGGGAAGAGTTATGATAGTATGTTCAATGAACTTCAGGCGGACCTTGGTCTGATAAAGGAGCAGACAGATAAGGAATATACGATATGGTTCTTTGAATACGTTCCGACATTAGCCAATATACCAGCCATAGATTGGAATACCAGCGAATTGAAGATGATGCATGAGCAGGATATGTTTTATAACACAGCTTCCGGACTGGCATATAGATTCGTAAAGTCTGCTGACACTTGGGAATGGATAGATATTACTGACCAACAAACGATTAAAGCTCTAGAAAATGCCGCCAAGGCCCAGGACACGGCGGACGGCAAGCGGCGGGTTTTCGTCTCCCAACCGACGGAGGCGCAGGCGTATGACGTGGGGGACTTGTGGACGAATGCGACTTACCCGGCGGTCGCTCCTTATACATACGAGAATGACACGCTTGTCTGCAAGACGGCCAAGACGGTGGGAGCGGCTTTCAGCATCGACCATTGGAAGCCGGCAAGCAACGGTACAACGGCGTATATGAAGAATCTGGGAGATAGTATCCTGTTGCAGGTAAGCGGCAACTACGATGAGTTGAACGGGCTTATTACCCAGAATCAGACATCCACCGATGCCGCCATCCGGGAAGCGGAAACGAAAATAGCGTCTGCGGTGTCCGCGGCGGCGGATGCCATGGCGAAGGCACTGGAAGCGTTCAATAATGCGGGCACGGCACAAGATACCGCTGATGAAGCCAATGAGGGCATCACGGCTAATGCCGCCGCCATACAGGTGACCGACAAGAAGATTACTGCTTTGGCGGCGAAAGTGACGTTCGACGATGACGGGCTGATTACGAATGTCAATAAGTCCGGACTGGTAACTACCGCCGAGATGAACTCGCTGATAACGGAGAAATTTACGTTCGACGCTGACGGGAAAGTGACTAATATCAGCACGGCCGGATTGGTGACGGAAGACGACTTCGTGGGGCTGTTCGCCACTCGGGTTACCGCCGAAGGGTTGGTAAAACAGACGGATATCAGTGCGTTCATAACGGAGGACGAGGCGGGAAATTTGATTTCGAATGCGGTGATACAGGCGGATAAGATCAACTTTATTGGGAAGACAGTTATTTCAGGAGGTAAGTTTACCGTTGACGAAGAGGGGAATGTGTCAATGACAAACGCTACGATTGCAGGAACTGTTAATTCGAAAAACGGATATATCGGGGCATTTAAAATAAATGAATATGGACTTTCTAATATCGGTGATAACCCTTTGGCAAGAATAGAAATAGAGAAGGACGGAGGGAAATTCTTCAGGATCAATACATCTTCCAGAACAATGTGCGCTATCCGGGGAGATGGTATTACGGCGCTTGGTATAAGCGCTTTTGGTGATAATTCGATTGGAATAGATGTTACAGCCCAGGCCGGAGATGAATCGATAGCGATACGAAGCTATGGAGATGTTGAGATGACAGCTCGCCCTACTGAATCGCTACAGTTTAAAGGATCTCATACTTATATTGAGGGAATGGCAATAAAGGTAACGAACGTATCTGCCGATACTACGCTTGACCTATCAGTAGGCTGGGTCACTTGCTCTAATCAAAATAAAATAAGAGTATATCTTCCGCTAAATCCTCCAATTGGAAAGATCGTATATTTGATGAGAACTGCTAAGCAGGTAGATGTTGATGGAAATGGAATAGCTATAAGTTTTAAGGGTAGTATTATTTCAGTTCTTGAAATAACCAATAGGGCGGAAATTAATTTTTTCTTATATGATGGTACATATTGGATGAATGGATGGTTTAATGGAACTGTTTAATTGAAAATAAAGGAAATAATGAAAGTGAATTTTAGAATAATTGAGGTACAAGTCTCTTTTGAAGGTGAGAAGAGAGTATTTGATATTGCCCGTGAAATAGGCAATATGATGATGTACAACGGAAGTATTTTACTTGATATCGGCTTCGAGGATCTGGCTCGTACAATCTACTACTCTGATGGGGAAGTGGAAGTACCGGAACGTTATTGTAAGGCTATTATTGAAGTGGTGAAACAATCTTCGTTTATAGCAGCTATCAAACGTGAGGTAATAAATCTGTTGGGAGGCTGTTGACATGGGATACATAAGGTTTGTGATGAGTTTGCGAAAGGTGGATGAACAGGGGCATGCCACTCGTGCTGTTATTAGCCGTATTGAATCGGATATGGCAGATAACGCCATGCTTGAGACAAACCTGATTATGCATGCTTTGTCCGCTCCGGGCGGGAAGATTGTAGAGAACCTTGATTTTACACTGGATTCGGGAATATTGGATAATGATATATTAGGATAGTATTATGGACAGATTGGATAAGATATTCATCAAGGGTAATGTTCTGAAAGCGGAAGAACTGAACGAAATAGTAGGGAAGATTAATGAGCTTGCGGATGCATCGTTAATTATCGGTGACACTACGGGCACGGCTTATGATGGTGCCATGGGTGCGGCATTGGAGCAGATGGTACGGGAACTGACAGGTGGTGCCGGAACCATGTATAGCGTGTATGTGCGGAATAATATGCCTTCTTTGGGCTTTACTGCACAACACGGTGAGAAGTGTGTGCTCGACTTTACCTTTGTTTCACAGTATCGGGATGACATCAGTGAACCATATAAACCGACCGGAGAGCTGGGACTCTGTACGGTTATGATAAAGAACTCTAAGTTCACCGACTTCACGGTTGTAAAACGGATGGAGATATCGTCTAACGTTTCAGTTAAGCAGGACGTGTCCGAATGGCTGACCAGCGGTAGCAATAATATCAAAGTAAGTGTTGAGGGTGAGAATACCGACAAGACTACCGCTCCTGTTACTTATATCGTGCAATTGACTTCGCTTGGCATCAGTGCGCCGAACTTCGTCTGGTGGATGGCATTTGCGGGAGACATATCCATTCCAATGATTATTAATGGCAACATCAGCAAAACGTTGCATGTGACAGTTACTGGAGATAATTACAATCAGGGTTATAACCAGAATCTTGGTACAGCCGTATATCTGGATACTCCTTATATCTATACGCTTCTGCATCCTGGAGCCACCGGTGTGTATAATGTCAGCTTCTACCTTTCGAATTCCGACAATACGATCCAGACAAAACTGGTATCTGTGAACATCATGTGTTTTTCTTCGGGTGAATCCGTGAAGCTGATGTGTGTGAACAATTTGGCTGGTCTGCTTACCAACTGGCAGGATAATACAGTCTTCGATTATGCCATTTATGACGGTTCGTCCGCACAGACTGACGCATTGTTTGCTATAACTAAAAACGGAACGGAAATATATAGTTCTGAGAATACCACTATTGCGACGAATACAAAGAACACTTTCACTTATCCGATGGAAGTGGATACAGATGACGATGCGAATTTTGATGTTGTTGTGTCTGTCACCAGTGGCAATAACAATCTGATTGAACCGATTACATTTGGTGTGAACAATTCGTTTGGATATTCCGCCACGGCAGGTGCAGTACTTTACATCAATCCCAAGACACGGAGTAACTCACAATCCAACAGCCGCAGCATTGTGAATGAGGCGGATAAGTCTGTTATCCCTGTGATCTGGAATAACTTGAACTGGGGCAATGACGGATGGGTGACGGATGATGAAGGTGTGAAGGCATTGAAAATATTTGCCCGCAGTTCTGCGGTGATAGATTATCAGCCTTTCACTATTGAAGCTGCCCGCAGGGGTAAGAGTATTGAGATTGATTTTAAAGTGGAGAACGCTTCGGATGCTTCGAAGAACATTATTACTATTGCCGAAGGGAATGTCGGCCTAAAGGTGTCCGGCGAGAATATTTCCTTCTTCTCCCAGTCTGAACATGAAAGTACCACACAGGATGTTCCTATAGATAACGGTGTGCGTATCCGACTAACAGTGGTTGTCATGCCGGATGCTTATGGCAATGCTGGGTTTAACATTGTCGCCATCTATATCAACGGAAAGAAGAACCGCCAGTATGCCTACGAAAGTAATGACTACTTCAAAAACACCGGAAAGATAACGTTGGGCAATGATTATGCAAACCTCTATCTTTATGGGTTACGTGTGTACGATTCGGCTCTGACTTCGGAAGCTGTACAGAAGAATTATATCAACCAACTCGTGACAATTGATGAAAAGCGAACAGAAAAGAATGTCAATCAGGTGTTGGATGGTGAAGGAGTGAATATTGACTTCAATGCCACGAGAATGCTGTACAACGTGTTTGTTGTTGACAAACCTTTCCCAAACTTGAATAACCCTTCAGGAGTGGCGGGTAATCTGGAAGTCTTCTTCAAGGATAAACCGGAAAGGAATTTCACGCTCACCAATCTGTTGGTGGAAGGTCAGGGAACTTCATCAAAGAAATATCTGGAGTGGAATATCCGATTCAAAATGAAAGGGCTGAAAGACGCTGAAGGCAATAAGATAAACTCCATCGCCACGTATGTCAACGGGACTACCGATAAGAACAAGGTACTCATGTTTGATGGGGTGCCGAAGTCCGGACGTCTGACAGCCAAGAAGAACTGGGCGAGTTCCATGCAGGATCATAAGGCCGGAAGTGTGGCTGCCTTCAATGATTTATATAAAGAAATAGGGCTGAGAAACGAGGCAATGGTAGCAGATGGCGAGATACGTGTAGCTGTTTATCAGGAGCCGTTTATCGGTTTCTCCAAATCCGTGAATGAGGAAGGGCGGGAGGTATATACTTGTATGGGAGAATTTACATTTGGCCCAGACAAAGGGGATGACCTTTGCTTTGGTTATGATACGGAAGCTTATCCGGCGCTATTGTCTGTGGAGGGGTCGGACAATGCTCCGCTGGGGGCTTTGTTCCGTGTTCCCTGGAATGCTACTAAACCATATTGGACCTATAATCCTGATGAAGAGGCTTTCCAGTATAACAATACCAATTGTTGGGATTTTGATGCGGGGGAACTAAATGCCGATGAAGCGGAACCTCTGTCTGCTCAAAAGTGGATGGAGGCCTATAACACTGTATATGTTTGCAATAATCGTATCAGACCGTTCAATGGAACACTTGCCGAATTGAACAATGCCATAACTGAATATCGCAGTACGGGCTATGAGTACTGGATTGCCAAGGCCGGTGATGCCAACCTTTATAATCTCTATTATTACGAGGCGGCGGAAGGAAAGTTCATTCCTTCCGATATTGGTAATGGCCAGATCAACTTGAGAACGCAGTTGGCTGCATATCTTGCATCCGAGCTGTCCGTATTTACATCCGACCAACTGAATGAGCTGTTTATCGCTGCCCGCGGACAGCTATTCCGGGCGACTGTACCGAACTACTTCGACATCAACGATGCTGTATTTCATCATAATTTCGTTGAGTTCACGGCCGGGACCGATCAGCGGGCGAAGAATACTTATCCATATAGTTTCTGTACAGCCGGGAGCAAATGGAGGTGGAGACTGGATGATGCCGATACCATTTTTCCAATCGACAACCAGGGACAGGACCGCAAACCCTATTGGTGTGAGATGCATGATTATTACGACAACGGTCAGCCTATTTGGAATGGTGAGACGTCTGTCTTTTGGAATCTGTTAGAACAGGCTTTCAGTGCTGAGATTACTGCGGGAATGCGTAAGATGTTCGCTGCTATGGAAAGTTTATGCGGCCAGTCTTCCGGTACTCCTTATGACAAGGCCTATGCTTTCTACAAGAAATATTATTTAGGAATTAAAGAGTACTTCCCGGCTACGTTAGTAAATTCTGATGCCAAGCGTTATGAACTTGCCAAGATAGCTTATGATAATGATTCCTACAGCAATGATACTGATCCTATCACGCAATCTCATGGTGATTTTTATTCGGCGGAAACTGCATGGATGAAGAAGCGTATCATGTATATTATGAGTAAGTATAATTATGGCTTATTCTCTGCCAATGGAACCGATACCATCATCGTACGTGCTGCCGGTGATTTGATAGACTATGACATCATTCCGGCTTTCGATATGTATCCTGCAATCGCTAACGGTACGTCCATAGTGTCGGGGAAACGCACCAAGGCTGGTGAAACATGTCGCATTACTATTGACCTTGGCGGTAGTGCCGACCAACAGAATGCGATTCAGGCGGCGAGCTGGTTATTAAGTATTGGAGACTGGCATAAAAAGAATGTTTCCGGTACCATGGTGGTACGCGGTAGACGACTGTCAGAACTCATACTTGGGAGTAAGACAGATAACGTAATAATCTCTATAACAGGACTTACGCTTGCTGATTGTAGTAGTATGCAGAAGATACTTTTATCCAATATTACCACTTTACAGGGGACTCTGGATTTAAGCACAATAATCAACATTCGAGAGGTTTATGCAGATGGAACTAATCTGAGCCAGATAAAATTACCGAATGGTGGCGGTCTTGAAATCATCGAGTATCCAGCCAACAATAAGTATATCACTTTCCGGAACTTTCCCATGTTGACGACAGAAGGTTTGAGAATTGGTCAATGTGCCGTTAATATTACCGACTTTTTGATTGAGAATTGTCCTTTACTGAAGCCTGTGAAGCTGCTCTCAGATATCATTGAGGCGCAGCAGTCACAAGGTACTAATCATCTGTTGAAGCACATTCGTGCGGTCGGTTTCGAAGAAGAATATTATACTGCTGATGCTCTTGATATGCTTGCAAATCTGGCAGACGGAACCTATGAAGGTTTGTCTGCTGAGGGACTGGCAGGAGAGGAGCCAATTCCGGTTCTTGATGGTAAGATTACAGTACACTCAAAGTACTATCAGGACTCTGTGAATTCGTTGAGGAATATATTCAACAAACTGGATTTGGTGATGATAGGTGGTCCAGCAATAAGATTTATAGATACAGAAGTGTTTCATGTGTTACTTAAAGCAACTACAGGAAATACAAGCAATACTGCTGGATACACTACTGTGCGGAAGGTTGATTATGATAATGATGGAATGCTAACAGAAGAAGAATTAGCTGCTATAGAAACTCTTTCAGATCGTAATGACAATGCATATAGTATGTTTGTAAATGGTTATGGCAAAGGGAATAATGTCATTGAAACTTTTGACGAATTTAGATACTTTACAGGATTAACATATATAAATGGGGACGCTTTCGGTTGGTGTTCAAATTTAAAAAAAATAACTCTACCATCTAGTATTATATGGATAAAACAAGGTGCTTTTAGAGGTACGGCCATTGAAGAGTTGATTATAAATGAAGGATGTGAAGTATGTGATGATAATATAATAGATGGCAATAAGAGTTGTATATTAATAGATTTCCCAAGTACAATAACCTCAATAGGAACTCGTCCCACCAATAATGGTGGAAAGGAATTAGTAGTTATCTGTCGTGCAATTGTCCCTCCAACTTTTAGCGGTAGTTGGGGTTATACGAATGCAGGAAAACCTATTGCCATATATGTACCTGATGCAAGCGTGTTAATATATAAATCAGTAACAGGATGGAGCGAAAGCGCCAGTTTAATACAGCCTTTATCAATGTATGAAAAAGATTATTAGAAATCGTATCCATATATCTGAGATGCATACAGATTCCAGTTTGTTGCAGCTTTGTAAGTAGCAACGCTTTCGTGAGGAACGTAAATTTTGCATGGGTTATTATCAAATGCCCATGTACCAAGTGCTGGTGGTATCGTAGCCTTTATATAGCAACTTTCCATTGAAGTACAGTCTTGAAATGCCCTTTGATCAATAACTGTGATATTCTTATTTAGTATAACTATTTTAAGAGATGTACACTTCCAAAATGCACCATAATCAATAGAGGTATAATAATCACCAGCATCAACATATTCAATGGATGTATTTCCTTTAGCGGAATTTGCGCTAACACTTGATGCGTATTTACTATTACCATATATGACCTTTTTAATTCTTGTCAGATTTACAATATATGGCGTAATATTAGTATATAATGCTGATAAATCAAGAATTTCAATTTTTGCAGCATTATCGAAATTTTCAAAAGAAACAAGTCTATTTTCAGAAGCTTCCGCTGCTGTTATGAACCCGTCATGATCTGTATCCCAAAGACTAATAGCTATTTCACGCCAAACAGGATCGGCCAGATAAACAGCAGGCTCTCCTTTCATTATCAGTTCCAACTTATTGAATGCTCCCCGTAATTTATCAACGAAGTCCTGATAGAACCCTAAAATATGCCATAGAAATGTATGTGGAATACTATTAAATGTTATAGTAGAAAATTTGTGTTGACATTTAGTATGTTTTTAGAAGTTTTTGGGGATTTCTCAAATAGCATTTACTAGATAGATACGGAAGGATTTGTTGTGTGGCATGGTGGAGTAAATTAGTTTGTTTTGATAGAATTAAAGTAGAATCTTTAACTTTGTCCTCTAATATAGATATGCAAGATATAATGGCTGAAACAATTCCTCAATTCTACAAGAGAATACAACGTTGCGATCCGAAACAGGATGCAACTTATTCTAAAGGGAAAGAATATTTCAATATCTTCTCCCGCCGGTGCAATTTCGGTACTGTGCAATTCAGCTATCGGGATTTCTATAAAGTAACTTTAATCATGGGTATTGGGAAATTATATTATGCTGATAAATGGATTCTGGTAGATCGTCCGGCGCTGCTGTTTTCCAATCCTCTTGTGCCTTATGCTTGGGAGTCTGTCAGTGAAGAGCAGAGGGGTATGTTTTGCATTTTTAATGAGCAGTTTGTGCAATCCGAAGAGAAGAACGGCTCTTTGGCGAATACACCTTTATTTAAACTGACGGGTGACAAAGTCTTCTTCCTGGATGAATCTCAACTGATGAAAGTACAAAATATATATGCTCAGATGCAGGAAGAGATACAATCCGGTTACACAGGTACACTTGATGTGTTGCGTTGTTATCTTCATTTACTGATACATACGGCCATGAGGATGCAGGATGCTAATCAGTATGAATCGCATCCGAATGCTTCACAGCGTATTGCAGAATTGTTTATGGAGTTACTGGAAAGGCAATTTCCGATAGATTATCCCCGTGCTGCATTAGTTCTGCGTACGCCGACTGATTATGCCAATCGGTTGTCTGTGCATGTGAACCATCTGAATAAGGTTATTAAAGAAACGACAGGAAAAACGACCTCAGTACTTATTGCAGAAAGAATCGTAAAAGAAGCTGTTCAATATCTGCAACATAGCAATCTTTCTATTTCAGAAATGGCATTTGGACTGGGCTTTGAGTCTGTTTCTTACTTTAGTAAGTTCTTTCGTAAACATACAGGTAAGTCGCCGACTGAAGTCAGGGGGAAGGTAACTATTTGATTTGTACAAAGGATGATTTGAATAGTACTCATCCGTCCGTCCGCTAACACCTAACTTTGCACCGAAATGAAATATTAAAATTATGAAGTACAGAAAATTAGGTAAAACAGATGTGCAACTTTCCGCTATCGGACTGGGTTGTATGGGAATGAGTGCTGCGTATGGAGTGGCGGACGAAAAAGAGAGTATCGCAACGTTGCACCGTGCCTTGGAATTGGGCATAAACTTTTGGGATACGGCTGATGTGTATGGGAATGGAGCCAATGAGGAACTGCTTTCGAAGATGGTAAGTGAAAAAAGAGACCGGATTTTTATTGCTACAAAGTTCGGCTTTCGTTTACGTAATAATCAAGGCAGTGTATTTGGTGGTGGTGAAAGTTATGTGGACGGTTCTCCCCGGTATATTAAACAAGCGGTAGAAAACAGCCTGAGGCGATTGAAAATAGAAACCATTGATTTGTATTATGCTCATCGGATAGATCCTGCTGTTCCGGTTGAAGAGACTGTGGAAGCAATGGCTGAACTGGTGCGCGAAGGTAAAGTCCGATATTTAGGTTTAAGTGAGTGTTCGCCCGAATCCTTGCGAAGAGCTTGCGCTGTGTATCCTATTGCCGCTGTAGAGAGTGAATATTCTCTGTTGACCCGCGATGTGGAGAAAGAAATTCTGCCACTGACCAAGGAACTGGGAGTTACGTTAGTTCCTTTCTCACCATTGGGTAGGGGGCTGGTTGCCAATGCAATCCGTGTAGAGACATTGGGTGAAAATGACTTTCGTAGGCATTTGCCGAGATACACTGGTGAGCATTGGGTAAATAACCAATGTCTGGCTACTGATTTGGCCGGTATGGCTGCGGAGAAAGGTGTCACTTCTGCCCAACTTGCATTAAGCTGGATACTGGCACAAAGTGAGAATATCATTCCGATACCGGGTACTAAGCGGATGAAATATTTGGAAGAGAACGTTCGGGCGGTTGATGTGGATTTGTCAGTTCAGGATATGGCGGATATAGAAAAGCTGTTGCAAAAGTATCCCAATGTTGGCAACAGATATAATGAGCATGAATTTAAGTTTGTAAATAAATAAATTTAGTACTGATAAGATGAAAAACTCAATTCCCCGGTATACATTCTATAAGAATAAGTATGGAAGTGAACTTCTGATAGATGTGGTAGAACTGAAATATGTAAAGAGGTTCCTGGCTGAAAGCGCCGTACACACGTTGACTTATTATGACATTACTTTTGTAACAGAAGGGGAAGGGAGTTTTTCTATTGATAACCGGACATATCAGGCTGTTCCCGGTGATGTTTTCTTTTCCAAACCGGGTGAGGTGCGGAATTGGGATACTTCCATTCTTCAAGATGGAAAAAACTGCATCCGGATTGCACTTGCCCGATGAACTTTATAAGCGTATGCTTCAGCTTTTGCATGATATTAAGGTAGAAATAGACCAATACAGACAGGACGATGTACATGTGTTGAGGGCATATCTTTACGAGGCGCTGATGTTACTGAACCGAGCCTATCAGAATCTGATTTCGATGGAAGAGGGGAACAAAGAAGCGGGTGGTACACATATCAGTAAATTTATTGAATTAGTCGGGGCAGATATGAGAGAGCACCATTCTGTCCGGCATTATGCAGACAAACTTTGTATCACTCCCAATTACCTGAATGAGATTGTAAATTCAGCTATGGGAATGAGTGCGAAACAATATAATTGCATTTGAACTTCATTTTTCTACTGTTTCTTATTTTGTGCGATGCTTTCGCCAATGTACGGGTGAGACCCCTTTGGTTTACCGGAGTATGCATAAACCGTGAAAAGTACTATTTCTCCCTTTGTTTTTGTTATGCCGATTTTCTGTTGTGTCCTTATCTTTGCCTCATTCAATAACCATTAAAATAATAATAGAATGAGAGATGCGGAAAAAACAATCGGGAATATGATTGATAAATTGAAAATCGCTTTCCTGGGTTCGGTGGATGAAGAAGGCTTCCCAAATGTAAAAGCTATGTTGCAACCCCGGAAAAGAGAAGGGATAAAGACGATTTATCTGTCGACAAATACTTCATCGATGCGTGTTGCACAATTCCGGGAAAACAATCGTGCCTGTATGTATTTCTGTGATTCGAGGTTTTATAGAGGAGCAATGTTGCGTGGCACGGTAGAGGTGTTGACGGACAGTGCCAGTAAAGAAATGATATGGGAGGACGGGGATACCATGTATTATAAAGAAGGTGTTACTGATCCCGACTATTGTGTACTGAAGTTTACGGCAACTTCCGGAAGATTTTACAGTAACTTTAAATCGGAGAGCTTTGTTGTGGTGTAATTACGTATTGCTTGGGAGATATCAGATTTCTTCCAATGCATAATACTGGTAGTCGCGGAGAACGGTCTGGAGAAATTTCTCCTGATCGTTCTCACGGGGTGTCACAGAAAGAAGTTCCTGAACTTTTTTTGTCAGTTGTGCAATGTACCGTATGCGGTCTTTTTTCCCGGATTGTAAGGTTCGGGTAATTACGTTTATCTGTTCCAGCGATAAGTCAGCGGCTTGCGGATAAGTAGGCTGGTAGTTCTGGGTCAGATAATCAAATTCGTCAAGGCTGACATGTATCTTGCGGTAGTTTTTCTCCTTGATAACCATGGTACCCGCGGCAAGGTCTCCCATCCGTTGACTGTTTTTGGTTAATAGAGCGACTAATAGTCCGAGACCTCCGGTAATCGGACCATCGATAGGGAAGAGGAGCCACCGGAGTAAGTAGGAGCTTATGCCCGGAACGGAACCGTCAGCTTTTACAACACGGATATTCATCAGTCGTTTCCCAAGGCTTTGTCCGTAATTGAACATCTCACATAGAAAAGAATAGAACAGCACCGGTAAATAGATTACCGCCAGGAAGAAAATCATAGTGAAATCCGAAGGCAGGCGGAGCTTGGATAATACCGTTACAGTTGAAAATATATAGAATCCAATCAGAACGTAATCAATAATCAAAGCAATGATTCGCTCGCCAATACTGGCGGGCGTCTGGCTGATGCGGACAAATTGCCCTGTAAGAATAGTAGATTCTGCCATTGCTGATTGAATATTTCTAAGTATTTCGTTGCAAATATATCATTATTCTCTTACTTTTGTTATTGATTTCAGACAAAACTCATTCGAAGTCAGTAAAAATATGAAAGAAGTAACGTTTATTCGTCGGAATATAGAAAAATGGAAAGAAGCCGAAGGCGTGGTGGAGCAAGCCACAAACTCGTCTCCTGACCGGCTTGCCGATGTGTATACGGATCTTACTGCTGATCTGGCATTTGCGCAGACGCATTTCCCGACTTCCCGTATTACTATCTATCTGAATAATCTCGCTTCTGCTTTACACAATAAAATTTATCGGAACAAGCGTGAGAAATGGTCGAGAGTCATCACTTTCTGGACGAAGGAAATTCCTCAGGTTATGCACGATGCACGCCGGGAATTGCTGGTTTCATTCCTGATTTTTATAGTGAGTGCCTTGGTCGGTGTTATATCCGCTGCCGCTGATCCGGATTTTGTCCGCCTGATTATGGGGAATTCTTATGTAGACATGACGTTGGACAATATTGCGAATGGCGAACCCATGGCGGTGTACAATAGCTCATCTGAGGTTCCGATGTTTTTGGGAATCACGTTGAATAATATTATGGTTTCTTTCAACTGCTTCGCAATGGGGATACTGACCTGTTTTGGTACAGGTTATATGCTTTTCAGTAATGGAGTCATGTTGGGAGCTTTCCAGACATTCTTTTATCAGCACGGTTTGCTTTGGGATTCTATGCTTGCCATCTGGTTGCATGGAACGCTCGAAATCTGGGCTATCATTGTAGCCGGCGCTGCCGGTTTGGCTTTAGGTAACGGATGGCTTTTCCCCGGAACTTATTCAAGACTGGAATCTTTTAAAAGAGGAGCGAAAAGAGGATTGAAAATTGTAGTGGGGACAGTCCCTGTGTTTATTATGGCAGGTTTTATTGAGGGGTTTCTCACACGCCATACCCAACTGCCGGATATGTTGAGACTCGGCCTGATCCTTACATCCCTGACATTTATTTTATTCTACTATATTTATCTACCTAATAGAAAACGACATGGAATCACAAAAGCCTAAAATCGCAATGTATGTAAAACGTAATTTCGGTGAGAAACTGAGTGCGTCTTTTGATTTTATAAAAGAAAACTGGAAGCTGATGCTGAAATTTACTACGTATCTGCTTTTACCGATTTGTCTTATTCAAGCGCTGAGTTTGAACGGGATGATGGGATATATGACGGTGCTGGCTGATTTATCAGGTGGCAGCGTATCTTCTGATGCATCTCTAATGATGTCATTCTTTTCTTATTATAGTCTGTACATGTTTGTTTTTTTGATAGGAACGATTGCGCTGACTTCTTTGATTTATGCATTGATCCGAACCTACAACGAACGTGACGAACGTCTGCAAGGCGTAACTTTGGGGATGTTGAGGCCGATGTTGCTCCGTAATGTGAAAAGATTGGTTGTGATGACTCTTTTCGGATTGCTCTTAATGGTACTTTTAGGGGTGATTATGGGATTCATGGCGGCATTGCTTTGGCCCGTCCTGTTCCTGGTGATTCCGTTTGTGATTATTTTGGCTGTACCATTTGCTCTTTGGGCACCGATTTATCTCTTTGAGGATATCTCCGTTATGGAATCTTTGAAGAAGACTTTTCGTCTGGGTTTTGCTACGTGGGGAGGTATTTTCCTGATTTCCCTTATTATGGGTTTGATTGCCGGTATCTTGCAGGGAGTGACGATGATGCCCTGGTATATAGGCACTATTGTGAAATCCATATTTGCAATGAGTAGTGGAGGCAGTGAGGCTACGGTATCGGTAGGATATAATTTCATGCTTTATCTGTTGGCCATTGTCCAGGCATTCGGTGCTTATCTTGCTATGATCTTTTCACTTGTAGGTCTGGCGTATCAGTACGGGCATGCTTCGGAAAAGGTGGACAATATCATGGTGGAAAGTGATATCGATAATTTTGATAAGCTCTAAAAACAGAATTGTATAAATGATAATTTCTCCGGCTGATACATTGGTATGTGATACTACCCAGCTTGCCGTGTGGCAATCTGATCCGGCGTATGACTATGGCCGTGAGTTGATGGCTCCTGATATTAATGTGTTTGAATGGTTCAACAGGTGGTTTGGAAAGATTCTGCAAAAAATATTCGGCAGCCATTTTGCTGAGGAATACTCGGAGCTTATTCTGATAGGCATTGCTATCCTTCTTTTAATTTTGATAATCTGGTTCGTTTACAAGAAGCGACCGGAGTTATTCATGATTTCCCGTAAAAATGCTTTGCCTTATGCAGTGGAAGAAGACACTATTTATGGAGTTGACTTTGCGCGAGGTATTGCTGACGCGCTTTCGCGTAGTGATTACCGGGAAGCGGTACGATTGCTGTATTTGCAGACGTTGAAACAACTCAGTGATGAAAAGCGTATAGACTGGCAGCTCTACAAAACGCCTACACAATATGTTTATGAAGTGCGGATGCCCGCTTTCCGACAATTGACCAATCATTTCCTGCGAGTGCGTTATGGAAATTTTGAAGCTACGGAAGCATTGTTTCATGTCATGCAGTCTTTGCAGGAAGAGGTGAAGAAAGGAGGCACTGTATGAGAGGAAGCCATTGGTTTATCATCTGTATCGTATCCTTTCTGGTCCTGATGTTTGCAATAGAATGTCGGTTGCCGAAGAAATTCGTATGGACTCCTACTTTTAGCCACTATGATAAACAGCCTTTCGGATGTGCTGTTTTTGATAGTTTACTCTCTGCTTCATTGCCGATGAGATATTCGGTATCCGGGAAAACCTTTTATCAGTTGGAGCAGGAAGATACGGTTTCCCGCCGGGCGATATTGGTTGTTAACAATCATCTGGCTCTGACAGATGTAGATGTGAATGCCTTGTTGAAAGGGGCGGAGCGGGGAAATAAAATAATGTTGGTGAGTAATTCATTTACAGGAAACTTACGGGATACACTGGGGTTTGAGAGTAGCTACTCTTATTTTAGTCCGATTGTGTTGAGAAAGTATGCCGCTTCATTGTTGTCGAAGGATAGTTTGCATTGGGTAGGAGATTCTACTGTCTATCCCCGGCGGATCTTTCGTTTTTATCCGCAATTGTGTTCCTCTTATTTCTGGCAGGACTCGCTCTCTGTGAAAGTGTTGGCGGAGAAATCTATTTCATCAGATGAATTCAGATATGACTTTGGGGTGAAGTTTGATTCATTGCAGGTGGATACCCTTTGCAATGTTCCGGTTGCCATGTCTTGTTCGTGGGGAAAAGGGGAAATTATTTTGGTTTCTACTCCGCTGCTTTTTACCAATTATGGTGTACTGGACGGAAAGAATGCAGCTTATATTTTCCGTCTGCTGTCTCAGATGGGAGAGTTTCCGATAATACGCACAGAGGGATATCTGGAGGAAGCTGCACAGGTACAGATGTCTCCTTTCCGCTATTTTATTTCGCAACGACCGCTTCGCTGGGCTTTGTATCTGACAATGATTGCCATTCTGCTCTTTATGACATTTACTGCGCGAAGAAGACAACGTGTGATACCTGTGATTCATGAACCGGAAAATAAATCCATGGAGTTTACGGAACTGATCGGTACGCTTTATTTTCAGAAGAAAGACCATGCCGACCTGGTTCATAAAAAGTATATTTACTTTGCCGAAGAGTTGAGAAGAGAAATCCAGGTGGATGTGGAAGACGTGGCGGATGATGAACGCTCTTTCGATAGGATTGCTCAGAAGACCGGCATGAGTGCGGAAGAAATCGGTAAGTTTATCCGTACGGTCAGACCGGTGATTTATGGAGGGCAAACGATAACTGCGGAGCAAATGAAGCAGTTTATTGATAAAATGAATGAAATAATCGATCATATATAAAGAAGAAGTTTATGGAAGAGAATACAGAAAAACGGGTGGATCTAACTCTCTTTTCCGAGAAGATACAAGAGTTGAAAGACCGGATTGCTTCCGTCATTGTAGGGCAGGAACAGATGGTGGACTTGGTGCTGACCGCTGTGTTGGCAAATGGGCATGTGCTGATAGAAGGAGTGCCGGGAGTGGCGAAAACATTGTTGGCACGCTTGGTTGCCCGTCTGGTCGATGCAGATTTCAGCCGCATCCAGTTTACTCCGGATTTGATGCCGAGTGATGTGCTGGGTACAACGGTATTCAACATGAAAACCAATGATTTTGATTTCCATCGCGGTCCGATCTTTGCTGATATTGTACTGGTAGATGAAATAAATCGTGCTCCTGCCAAAACACAGGCTGCCTTGTTCGAAGTTATGGAAGAGCGTCAGGTCAGCATTGACGGAGCGACCTATCCGATGGGAGAACTTTATACGATTCTGGCTACACAGAATCCGGTGGAGCAGGAGGGGACTTATAAATTGCCCGAAGCACAACTTGACCGTTTTCTGATGAAGCTGACGATGGATTATCCCTCATTGGATGAAGAAGTGAATATTCTGGAGCGTCACCATACGAATGCTGCATTTGTGAAGCTGGAGGACATTACCCCGGCTATTACTAAAGAGGAGCTTTTGTCGCTTCGTAATCTGATGAAGCAGGTGTTTATAGACCGTACATTGCTTCAGTACATCGCCTTGATTGTACAGCAGACGCGTACAAGTAAAGCTGTATATCTGGGGGCTTCTCCACGTGCGTCCGTGGCAATGTTGCAGACTTCGAAAGCCTATGCGCTTTTGCAGGGACGTGATTTTGTGACACCGGAGGATATCAAGTTTGTGGCTCCATACGTACTTCAGCATCGTCTCATCCTGACGGCGGAAGCTGAAATGGAGGGCTACTCACCAGTGAAAGTAACGCAACGCCTGATTGATAAGGTAGAAGTTCCGAAATGATTCTGACCCGTCGGTTTTATATGGTTCTCATCCTAATTATCCTGTTGATGGGTAGTGGGTATGCTTTTGCTCCGTTGTTTACCATCGGGCAAGGGTTGCTTTTTCTCCTCTTGCTGTCGGTGCTGGCAGACGGATATATGCTTTACCGGATTCGTGGGATTCGGGCATTCCGTCAATGCTCCGCTCGTTTTTCCAATGGGGACGAAAATGCGGTGAATCTTCGGGTGGAAAGCTGCTATCCGTATCCCGTCTTTGCGGAGGTTATCGATGAAGTACCTTTCATTTTTCAGCAGAGAAATATTAGTTTCCGGGTACAGCTTCAGGCGAATGAAGGAAAACAAATCTGTTATCATTTACGTCCGACAAGCCGGGGAATTTATGGTTTCGGACAGATTCGCGTATTCGTAACCGGTCGGATAGGTTTGCTCTCCCGGCGTTATACATGCGGAGAGGAGCAGGATATTAAAGTGTATCCTTCTTATCTGATGCTGCATCGCTATGAATTGCTGGCAATGAGTGATAATCTGACGGAGCTGGGAATCAAGCGTATTCGTCGTGTGGGGCATCATACTGAATTCGAACAGATAAAAGAGTACGTCAAGGGGGATGACTACCGTACAATCAACTGGAAAGCCAGTGCCCGCCGGCATGAACTTATGGTGAATGTATATCAGGATGAACGTTCACAGCAGATTTACAGTGTGATAGACAAGGGAAGGGTTATGCAGCAGGCATTTCGCGGAATGACTTTACTGGATTATGCAATCAATGCTTCCTTAGTTCTTTCGTACGTTGCCATGCGGAAAGAGGACAAGGCAGGGATTGTGACTTTCAATGAACATTTCGATTCGTTTGTTCCGGCCTCAAAGGCTCCCGGTCAGATGCAAACTCTGCTTGAGAATCTCTATAGCCAGCAGACTACCTTTGGTGAAACGGACTTTTCCTCTCTCTGCGTGCATTTCAATAAACATGTCAGTAAACGCAGTTTCCTGGTTTTATATACCAACTTCTCCAGTATGGGAAGTATGAATCGCCAATTGGCTTATTTGCAGCAACTGAATCGTCAGCATCGCTTGCTTGTTGTTTTCTTTGAAGATGCTGATATGAAAACGTATATTGCCTCTCCTGCGAAGGATACGGAGGGATATTACCGCCATGTCATTGCAGAGAAGTTTGCTTTTGAGAAACGTCTGATTGTATCTACACTGAAACAGAATGGTATCTATTCGTTATTGACTACACCTGAAAATCTCTCGATTGATGTGATAAACAAGTATTTGGAGATGAAATCAAGACAATTACTCTGAAAAACAGGAGCAAATCATAAAAGATGCCTATTTTGGATAATCATATCCGGAATAGGCATCGTATATTTGTGCCATGAATCAAACAGTGGACAAACAGTACTGCCAAAGTTGTGGGATGCCCCTCCGTTTCGATGTGGAAGAGTATTTAGGTACCAATGCTGATCACTCCTGCAGTGACGAGTATTGTTACTATTGTCTGAAAGATGGGAACTATACGGTGGACATCTCTATGAATGAAATGGTGGATATATGGGTGAAATACACGGATAAGTACAATTGGTATTCGGGAACCGACTATACTCCACAAGAATTAAAAACCTTATTGAACAAGCGTCTTCCCACCCTGAAACGCTGGCGACAGAAAGAGATGACGCAACATGTTCACTATGAAGCTGTCAATGGGGTTCGGACTTATATTGATCAGAATCTCTTTCATGAGCTTGATCCCGAACAGTTGGCTGAAATGGTTCACCTTTCATTCTTCCATTTCCGAAAGGTTTTCAGAAATGTTACCGGTGAGAATATCGGTACATATATTCAACGTTTACGGCTGGAATATATTGCCCATCTGCTTATCGCTACCGGACAGAGTATTGAAGAGATAGGTATGCAGACTAATTATCAGACAAAGTTTAGTCTGGCAAAGGCTTTTAAGAAGCATTTCGGCATTTCAATGTCAGCTTATCGCGAAAAGTATAAATCTGTCAATGCGAAACAAGCACCGGATAGTATGCCTGAGGCTAAAATAAGACGTATCAATACTTTGAAAGCCGTTTGCATAGAAGTAGGTGATACTTTTCGTGATAAATATGCTTACACTACAATCTGGAAGCAATTACTGCATTATAAAGCAGTTCATTTGCAGAATGGTCCCGGTAATCGTTTTGTGAGTATAAGTCAGGATAATCCTTGGGTTACACCGATGGAACAACGGCGGTTCTATATCGGGGTTCTTGTTGAAGGGCGTGTCAATTCCGAAGGGAAATTATTACTTCGGGAAATTCCCGGAGGGATGTACGCTGTTTTCAGGTATAAAGGCAGTTATTCTGATTTACCAGAATTTTATAAGACGATCTATAATCAATGGTTTCCTTACAGTATGTATCATCAGAAACGTCCGTTGACGTTTGAGGTGTATCTTAATGCACCGGATGAAACGCCGGTTGAGGAATTGCTGACGGAGATTTATATTCCTATTGATAAATAACTAAATGATATAAGAGTATGTTAGAATTGCCAGAAGTACTTACACTGAGTAAGCAAGCCAATGATGTTTTAAGCGGTAAAACGATTACGCAAGTGTTCAATGCTACCAAGCCTCATAAGTTCACATTCTATAGTGGCGATCCACTGGAGTATGGGAAGTTGCTCGTCGGAAAGACGATTTTGTCGTCTAAAGGATATGGAATGTTTGTCGATTTTTATCTGTCGGGCAATGTGATAATGAATATCGGTGATGGGGTGAGCGCACGTTACTATAATCCGGGTGATAAAGTTCCTGCCAATTACCAGTTGCTGCTGACTTTTGAAGATGAATCGTTTCTTGTATTCACGGTTGCCATGTATGGTTTTATCAGTGCCTATCCCGATGGCGTTATCGACAATAAATATTATACGATAAGTCGTGAAAGTATTTCTCCGTTGAGTGATGCTTATACGGAAGCGGAATTTGAGAAATTATTAGCTTCAGCTAAAAAGACATTGACGGCTAAAGCTCTGCTGGCTACCGAACAACGTATTCCGGGTGTAGGCAATGGGGTAACGCAGGATATTCTGTTCAATGCCGGGATTCACCCGAAACAGAAAGTGATTGACTTGTCGGATGGACAGAAAGGGGCACTTTTCAAATCTCTGAAGGATACCTTAATGGCTATGACTTCCGGAAGAGGCCGTGATACCCAGACGGACCTTTATGGAAATGAGGGAGGGTATAAAACGATTCTTTCTTCCAAAACATGGAAGAATCCTTGCCCGCGTTGTGGCAGCGTAATTGTCAAAGAAGCCTATCTTGGAGGATCGGTTTACTATTGTCCTGAGTGTCAGAAAATAAGGAAAATATAATAACAACTTAAATTACAGTTATGGCGAAAGGAACAGACATTATGCTCCTGCAACAGCCGGAGCAGACGGCCATTATTGTGGAAAGATGTGCCGACATGAATTCTCTGGGGCAGCATATTGGAGAAGGTTTCATGCGAATAGGAACTTATCTGAAAGAAATGAATGAACTGCCTTCGGATATACCATTTGTGGAGTATCCGGCTTATGAAGAGATGACAACTGATAAGATCCAAATGGTTATCGGATTTTATACGGCAAATCCGCTTCCGGATAAAGGCGATATGCGAAGCATTATTATTCCGTCAAGAAAAGTAGTAGTTTGTTTGCATAAGGGTTCGTATGATGAATTGGCAAACCTCTATAATGAAATGGCGGCGTGGATAAAGATAAAAGGATATGAACCGACAGGAACGAGTGTGGAGCATTATTATACCGGGCCGGAGGTGCCTGAAAAGGAACATGTCACAAGGGTGGTGATGCCATTAAAGTAGGTTTGGTATCTAATCTACAGCTGCTTTGAGAAAAGCGGCTTGCTTTTTTCTCCTGATAATTTGCGGGAATAAAAAGTCTGCCTATCTTTGTGGAGATATAAAAAAATGTTGAATGTTTAAAGTTAAGAAGAATTCGGTAAGTAAATAACTGTGGGCATCATGAGTAACGAAAATAAATCTATTCACGAATTCGATTTTAGTTTAATCTGCGAATACTTTTCAAGTGTAGAACGTCAGGGACCGGGAAGTGCTGAAACAACAATCAAGGCTCTTAGCTTTGTTGAGGGGCTTACGGATAAATCTCTGATTGCTGATCTGGGTTGTGGCACAGGTGGCCAAACGATTACGCTGGCGCAACATACTCCGGGGCAAATTACAGGCATTGATTTGTTTCCTGATTTTATCAACCAATTCAATAGTAATGCCGAGCACTTTAACCTTCAGGATAGAGTGAAAGGTATTATTGGATCAATGGATGAACTCCCGTTCCGGAATGAAGAATTAGATCTTATCTGGTCGGAAGGAGCCATCTATAATATTGGTTTTGAATACGGGTTGAATCTATGGCGTTCGTTTTTGAAGAAAGGCGGTTATATTGCCGTATCAGAGGTATCATGGTTCACTGACGAACGTCCGGCTGAGATCAATGATTTCTGGATGGATGCTTATCCTGAAATAAATACGATTCCCAATAAGCTGGCACAGATGCAGAAGGCCGGATATATTCCTGTAGCCTGTTTCTGTATACCGGAAAATTGCTGGATCGAGCATTTCTATATGCCACAGGTTGAAGCCCAAGAAAACTTTCTACGAAAATATGCGGGTAACCAGGCGGCTGAAGAACTGATTGCCAATCAGCGCCATGAGCAACAATTATACTATAAGTATAAAGACTTTTATGGTTATGTATTCTATATCGGAAAGAAAATCTAAATGAAGAAAAGGCCGTATCAGAATGGATGATAATCCTTTGTTGATACGGCCTCTTTTATGGGTTGTAAAACTCTAATTCATCCACTGCTTTCCATCCAAAGATACCGTTTTTTATTGTAACATGCAGTATACATCCCATAGCTACTTGTGCATTTATGGGGACATGGAAGTAAAGACAGTCGTCAGGATTATCTTGGTCGACAGCTTTCAGAATTCTACATTCAGGCAATATGGTCCGATAACGAGCCAATTTGTTGGGCTTTAGAAAACGGATTTCTGTTACTCTGTATTCTTTGCGTACGGGAGTCCTGCTTGCCAACCAATGATTCATATTCAGTAACAGATTGACACCCATACCGTGAAAAAGCATTCCTATAACAATGCCAAAGGCGATGGTTTTCAGGTAATATCCGACTTTTGTGTATTTATCTGCCAGTAGTATGCCAATAACAATGATAAAAATGGCGGTGAAAAGCATCACGAATGCCATGAGTGGGCGATAACTGATACCCCGAAATGCTGTTTGCTGGAGCAATACAGTACTGGGAGTGGCCAGATAACCCACTCCGACAAGTATTGCCAGGATCACAATTACTATCAGCCAGACATATATAGATTGCCTGCGCTCTTTCTTTTTTTCCCGGATTTGTCCGGTGGTTGTTATTCTTCGATATCTCATTCTGTTGACGAAGGTACGCTTTTATATCTTCATATAGCCTATCTCCTTTAAAATTCTATTCAAGCTTCTTCTGAGAAAAGAAATAAAAGGCTTTGTTTATAATAAGCTTAAAGAGATTTTGTATATCTTTGCATAATTAAAAAACTAGACTTAAAGAAAACATTATGAAGACAAAACGCTTATTAGGATTATTGCTATTAATCCTGTCAATCACTGGCTTTGTTGCTTGTAGTGATGATGAACCGCAAGACAAAGTAAAAACTGTAAAAATGCTTATTTCTGACAAAACAGGTGCTTATCAGCCTTGGGGAAGTGATTCTCCCATTGATTGTATGCTGGTGAAAGAAGAAAGTGAAAGCGACTACAAAACGCTGGATTTTCAAGGTATTACTGATTTCGTTTACGAAAAAGGCTATGAGTATGCTTTATGGGTTGAGAAAAGAACTTTGGTTGATCCTCCTGCTGATGGGAGTAGCATTGTCTACAAATTGATAGATGTAATATCGAAGGCAAAAGTAGAGTATGAATACACTATAAAAGTAGATGGCCCTAATCCTTTTATCCTGTCTCCCGAAGGTGGTGAATATGAAATACCTTTTACCTGTAAAGCGAAGAAATTTGCAGAGGGTGGTCTGGTTGAAGATAGGTATATTCCTTTAAAAGGGTTGAGATATAATATGGGTACCAATTACGGAGGGTTGACAAGAGTCGTAAAAGATGGTGAAAAGGTTGGGTTTTATAAATTTGTAATAGAAGGTATTCCGCGTTTTAATATGAAAGCGGCTCCTGTATGGTATTGTGGTATTTACACTCCGGATGCAGATTTACTTTTCGGACCTGAGCCGGAGCCTATTTATAAGCAACTGTTTGAACAACCGCAAACAGAGGGTGAGGATTATTTTATGTATTCGGTAGTCTTTATGTCTACAGGCACATTTGCTGAATAAACTCTAAAATAATATTTGAAATATACCTGAACCGTGTCTGGTCCGTACCCGCTCCGTACCTGGTAAGGCAGCGAGAGTATATTAGCGGATGCATCAAGAGTTGTGGGTGAATCTTATATTTAAGAATATTAAATGTTTTTCTTCTTTATAAACCAAATATGATTTTTTCGCTTCGTCTATAAACAGAGAAATCAAAACATGAAATTTCTGTAATCCGAGCTAATGGTGGCATTAGTATCTGTAAATGACATAGAATGATGCGATTGAATAAAGTAATCTTATCTGTAATCAGCTATATTGTAGTAGGCAGTTTTCAAATAGTCGTATGGGGACAAACCATTAGCGGCAAGATAATAGACAGTGAACAGCGCCCCATAGAGGGGGTAACCATTGTATTGCAAACGGTAGACTCTATTTATATAGATGCGTCGATATCAAACGCTGACGGTATATTCACTTTGAATGGCCAACAAGAAAAATACCGCTTGATTATCCAACATCTTTTATTTCATACGAAGCAAGTAACCGGCAATGGGAAAAATGCCGGGACTATTCAGTTGCAGCCTCAGGATTATGCTTTGGATGAAGTGGTGGTAAAGGCGGAACGCCCATTTGTAAAAGTGGAGAATGGACGTTTAGGTTATAATCTCGCTGTTTTATCTGAAAAGCAAGTAGTGAATAATGCTTATGAAGCATTGATGAGGTTACCGGGAGTGCAAGAAAGTAAGGGAGTGTTGACTCTGGTCGGTGCAGGAAATCTGACTGTAATCCTGAATGGAAAACCTACCACAATGGATGTCGGGCAGCTTGAAACTCTTTTGCGTAATACTCCGGTAAACAGGGTGGAGAAAGTGGAAGTAATGTATAGTGCACCCCCTGAATATCATGTACGGGGAGCGGTTATCAATGTTGTTTTAAAACGCTCGAATGACTATTCTTTTCAAGGAGAAGTAAGTGCTGATTATAAGAATCAATATTTTAATAGCGGTGGCATGAAAGGGAATTTCCGTTTATCGACACCCAAAATGGCTTTTGATGTGATGTATGGAGCGAATGATGTGAAGAATATGGAATATATAGACCTCGATTCCAGGCATGCACTGAAGAATGAACGGTACGATATCAGCCAGAATGAGCAATTACGCAGTAAGTATTGGAATCACAATTTCAGAACTGCGTTTGAGTATAATTTCAATGACAATCATACGATTAATGTGATATATACAGGTAGCTATAGCCCCGATCAGTATAATAGCAGCGAAACGACAGGGAATTATCAAACCAGTAATGTGGATAAATATCTTGATACGCGGATGAATAATGTCACATTGCAGTATCATTCAGGATTTGGACTTGAAATAGGTGGTGATTATACGCATTATAAATCCGACAATCATCAAAGTCTTTATGCCGACTATCAGGATGGCAGGCAAAGCAGTTTTTCAATGGTTGGCGGACAAAGAATAGATCGCTATTCTATTTATGCAGATCAAAAACATTCATTATCTAAAGGATGGAGTTTAGGATATGGGGTATCCTATCGGTTTGCAAAAGATCGTGATTTTCAGACTTATGATAAGGTAGTGGGGGATATTCATACTCAGAATATGTACTCTGATCTGAAAGAACAGACTACTAATTTTTATGTGTCACTCAGTAAAAACTACGAGACAGGAGTTTCGTTCTCTGTATCGGCTACGGGAGAATATTATACTATCGGCAATTATCATAAATGGGCGGTTTATCCACAGGCATCGCTAACTTACTTTAAAACGCCAAAGCATACATTCCAATTCTCCTTATCTACAGATAAGACGTATCCGGGCTATTGGGATATGCAATCGTCGGTTAGTTATCTCAACGGGTACACTGAACTGTGGGGAACACCGGGATTGAAACCTATGACTAATTACAATTTGAACGGGAGTTATATCTTGAAGCAAAAATATATTTTTAACCTGTTCTTTATGCATACTCCAGATTACTTTATACAAACTCCTTATCAATCTACCGACAGACTGGCGCTAATTTATAAAAATACAAACTGGAACTATATGCAGTTGTGGGGAGCAAACATCATATTACCTTTCAAAACAGGAAATTGGTTGGATTCTCGATTGACTGTAGCCGGTATGCAGATGAGGCAACGTTGTGATGATTTCTTTGATATACCTTTCAATCGAAAAAAGTGGGTGTTCAGTGCTATGCTGGATAATACTTTTAAAGTGAATAAAAATCTGGCTTTTGAATTGATGGGGAATGTACAAACACCGGTTATACAAGGAACATTCGATATTGAATCTATCTTTAATCTTACTGCCGGATTGAAATGGAGTTTTGCAAACGACAGGATGAGCCTTTCCGCTCGTTGTAATGATATTCTTAATACAGGGATGCCTAAGACAAAAGTTCGTTTCAAGGGACAGGACTTAGATATGAACAGTGCTTTCTATTCGCGGGCTTTTACTCTGAATCTCAGTTATCGCTTTGGGGGGTATAAGAAAAAGAATCTGAAAGA
>ERZ773133.647-NODE-647-length-47036-cov-5.511632_pt1 | contig 47036 bp, 32 predicted proteins | sample MGYA00580861_ERZ773133 | MGnify/ENA primary metagenome ERZ773133 (study PRJEB29015, sample SAMEA2737844) | human gut metagenome | biome: human gut; feature: human-associated habitat; material: faeces | place: China | collected 2012 ...
TTTTTGTTACATTTTTCATTACCATTAGTTTAAGATATTAATAACTACATTCTCTCTTCATTAGCTATTAAAGATAGCATCAACTGTCATCGTACTTGCATTTCATAATCAATCAGTCTTTTAAGATTAATAATTTGACGGTTAATAATCATATTACTATTATTACATATATTAGCGTTTCATGTCATAAGAGGAAAGAAAAATGTTTTCCATACGCATCTCTCCCAATAATATAGTCGCTTTTTCTCAGCAGCAAATGTATGCATCAGAAATGGAACATCAGACACGATCATGCTACACGTTTTTTTGATGGCATTACATCTTTCTCTTCGATGTTACATTCTTTTTTGACTGCATTTCGTAAAACAATATATCAAACTATATATCAAACAATTACAAACAAAATAAAGAACCCTTTTTTAAGACAAAAAGAGAGCTTAAGAAATCACTTTAGAGAGAGAAAAACAGTATAATAATGAATCAAAAATCTCAAGAGAAATGCAAGAAAAAACAGTGTGGTAACGTATCACAAAAAATATGTAACCCACTTGTTAAAGCTAAAAAATGACTTTCATTCATTTATTGCAGCAATACATCCATTAACACTTTTAAGCCTTTTTGATTATTTTCTATCAAGATCAGACAGGGGATGAACATATCTTTCGGAAATGAATATAAACAAGCAAAAGAAATAGTAGAAGAAGGTGCACTTGATTAGACTCACTATGCAAGGAAAGAAGTCCTTGAGAATGGAGGGGTTATATGGCAAAAGAAATATGCTGACAGATGAAGATAGAGTAAAGGGAAAACCTGTCAGGCTACTTACGTAATTTGAGCAAAATGAGCAGCTTGAGCGAAATGGGCAATATGACAAAATGTAAATCGTGATGTCTGAGGTTGCTTTCTTTCGTACCATTAGTTGCCGTGATACAAAAAAAGCAAGGATTACCTGTTAGGCGAATGCAGTATGATTTGTAATGGTGAAAGGAAGCGCATTTTAGAAAGAGATTCCTTCTTATTTCGTTCTTATTAATTGCGCTTTGATCGTATTTTCTTCAAATATGATTATTTGATTCCGCCACTTATCTTCTTTGAAATAGAAGAATATTGCCTGCTTTTCAGAAAGGCTACACCCTTTTTGGGTGATGGTGTCACCTTTTGGTAAGGATGGTGTAGCCTTATGGGGCAAAAGGTGTAGCCATTTCTCAAATTATATCATCCGTTTAGGGAGAATAGATGATCTGATTGATTAGAATAGATCATGTAATGGAGCAGAATAGACCATCTGTAGCATAACAATAGATGATATGAATCAGATAAAACAAGGTTTTATCCTTCTGGAAGTAACTTTCTGATTGGGACCTTTGTTATTAATAATGAAAAAAAACAGATGTATTGCAACGAAATACATCTGTTTCACTATCTTATTGTCATATTGCACCGGGCGCGTAAATTCCGGTGTTTCTCAGTCAATCAAGTTTAGGGAATCATGGAACATCCATTTGAAACGGCGAAGCCGGAAGTCCCGCCTTATTCTTCAAATTAGCCTCTTGCGGATTATCATCCCAAGCATAGCGAACCTTTGTGGGCTGAGCAATCCCTTCACTCCAGACTATCACTTTATTGCCTTCCACGGTCGCCTCAGCCCATTTATAACGTCCGTCCGTTCCCGCCAATGCAAAACCTTTAAGTTGAGCTACAGGCACTAAATCATCCGTTCCCGCCTCAAAAGATAGAATGACCTTTCCTCCCTCAATAGCGGCGGCAGTGCACAGCGGACCACTATGAACTATATCTTTGTGCCCGTATACTTTCTTCTTGACCTGAAGCGCCACTCTCCTTGCCAGTTCCTTCTTATTCAGCGGATGAATATCATTCCACTCTCCTAAGTCTATTGCCACAACCAAAGAGGTATTAGGCAACTTCAACGTCACCTGCCGCTGTGCTTCACGCATACCTGCCCAACCACTTTCTACAGGCTGCTGATGCGTCTGCATAAAATTGGGTAGCTGCATTATAAAGAATGGCAAGTCTTCATCTGCAAATTTCACCCGCCAGTCTTTGAGCATGGCAGTCAATAAAGCTTCATATTCACCCGGACGTCCTGCATTCGATTCGCCTTGATACCACAAAGCTCCCTTAAAAGTAAGATTCCTCAAAGGAGAAATCATGGAATTATACATACCGGTCGGAATGTTCTGAAAAGATACACCTCCTCTTCCGGCAGGCATTTCACACCCCAGCCTATACTTCCACTGCTCGGACAAGCGAACCGTATCCCCATCTATCGCCATGCAATAGGGTTTACCTTTTACAAAACTGGGACGACCACCGGAATTAATAAGACGTACCGTAACCAGATTCTCTCCCGCTTTCAACACCGATGCAGGAACTTTATAAATGCGCGGCGGATATTGATAAGAAGTAGTGCCTACAAAAACACCATTCACATACACAGAGTCCGCATTTACCATACAGCCTAAACGCAATATAGCATCTTTATCAGCCTGCTCGGCTGTAAGGCGAATGTTCTGCCGGAACCAGTGCGATCCGCTTACCGGATAACCATCCTTGCTGCCCAACTGATAAGAAAACATATTCACCTCCTCCCAGTCGGAATCATTCAATTCCGGTTCATACCATTTAACCGGAGCATGAAGGCCTTCATCACCTTTATATAAAGAGAGGCTCCAGAATCTCGACATCATTCCTCCCGCTTTATTCATCAAGGCCTTATATTCGTCGGAGTTATAGATATCCCGCTCGCGCAGGTTCTTCGGAAATGCCTGAAGCGCATCTTCACTCATCCAAGCTTCAATGGAACTTCCTCCCCAACTGGAATTGATAATGCCGACAGGAACTTTCATCTCATTATACATCTCTATTGCAAAAAAGTAAGGTAATGCGGCATAAGACTGGGCAACCTGCGGATTCAACGCTGTCCAGTTCATTTGGGATATATCTTCTTTGGGACCATGCAAATCATTACCATAGGGAGTCTTGACATAGCGGACCATTGAATTCTCGTAAGTAGCCGTCTCTCTACCGAACATATCCGCTACACGCGCCACCGTCAGTTCCATATTCGATTGTCCCGAGCACAACCATACATCTCCTATCAGGATATCCTTCACTGTCATTTCGTTCACTGTCAGCTCATAAGGGCCACCGGCCTTCATTGCAGGAAGTGTTACCAGCCATTTGCCATTTTCATCGGCTACTGCCGTATATTTCTTCTTCTTGAACGTGACAACCACATTCTCACCCGGATCAGCCGTTCCCCATATTTTTATGGGACGTTCACGTTGCAATACCATCCCATCCGAAAGAACGGATGGGAGTTTCACTTTAGCCTCAGCCAACACAGAACAGATGCAGGCCAGTACTATCAATAAAGCAAATCTGTATTTCATAATCTTTTTTTTAGGAGTTATGGGAGTTCCTTAAAAACATTCCCTTCTCACAGAACTCTCCGGCGCTCCCAGGAAAGAAGGTTTCAAACCTCCGAAGTCAATCATTATCTTCTGCATGACAAGTGCCGGATCAAGCGGACGGATGCGCAAGGTATGCTTTTCTTTCTTATCAAGCAAATGTTTCGTTTGGGTAGTGATGATATGCTCCGCCTGCAATCTGCCAAGTTCACCTTTATAATCACCGTTGATGTTGACTATCTGTTCGTCACCGCCATCCAGTGAAACCGCATATCGCAGTCCTTTATAATCATTGAAATTCAATGTCGAAGAGAAACGTACGATAACTGTTGCTTCACCACTCTTCTCCGTTTCAAAATCATATTCCAGATACATATCTTCGCTCGGAGTAGCTGTGGAAGGCAAAGTAGTGACGGCTGACAAGGTACGTCCCAGATTAGGGATCGTAATCCAATCAGCAGATGTACCATTTGCTGAACGGGTATAATGTTCTGCTTCAATAGATATATATCCATCCTTTTCTACAAACACAGGTGGTGCAGGAGCTATACGGGGCTCGGGTACAAAGGTCACTTTAGGCATTATATTGCGCTTCGGATCATTCCAGGATCTATATCCGATGTGAGTCTGATCCATGATATGATTCCATTTGCCCCCACTCATTACATGATTATAATGATAAGTCAGCACGGAGTCGCGCTCGAAACAAGCACGTGCCTTATCCGCCCATTTATTGGCTTTCACATCATTGACCTCTGCCAGTTTACGGTTCATTGCCACGGCATAGTACATATCATATAAGTTGGAACATGCCTGTATCGGGAAAAGTACCAGTTGGTCGAAAGCATCCCGGTATTCGGCAGGCATCAGATAATAAAGTTTCAAGGCATCCAGACACAATGCAGCGTATTCATCTTTTACACTTTGCCATTCGTTATAATTTTCCAGGCTGTAAGTCCGGTCATTCAACATTTCCGGAGTAACCCTACGGTTGTATTTAGTATAAGTGTCGATCAGACGAGCCGCTTCTTCGGCATAGTATCCGCCAAATTGCTGACGACAGAAATCCACCGTATGCTGAAACAGATTATTTTCATTGAAACGTTTCGGTTCCCAGGCCATATCTAAAAAGAAGGTGATAGGATATTCCATCGGCTTCAAGTCACCTACATTCACCACCCATAATTCGCGCACGCCATAGTCATAAGTCAGCATCATCTGCTCCCACGTGCGTTGTATCTGAGTAATATTTATCCATTTGGAGTTACGGGGAGCCCCTACATAGTCGAAATGATAATACATGCCGTAACCACCTTTACGAGGCTTCGCTTTCAAGTCGGGCAATTTACGTACATTGCCCCAGTTGTCATCACAGAGCAGCAACGTTACATCGTCGGGCACTCGCATACCTTTATCATAATAATCCTGCACTTCCTTATAAAGCGCCCATACCTGCGGAGTTTCTTTAGCCTTCTTACCGGTTACCTTCTCTATGATTTTCCGCTGATCTTTCACGATATTCTGCAACAAGGAGATATTGGCATCTTCGCTCATCGGTTCATCGCCGTCGCCACGCATGGCAAGGGTGATCACCGCTTCCCAATCCTTGCAGCGTTCCATCCCCTGCTGCCAGAAGTCGCGCAACACGGCACCGTTCGTAGTGTAATTCCACTCTCCTTTTCCACGACGTTTCCAGTCTTTTTGAGCCTGTCCCATCGGTTCATGATGGGAAGTATTCATCACAATTCCCATCTCGTTGGCCAACGGACCGTTCATCGGGTCATCATCGTAGAAAGCACTGTTCCACATGGCAGGCCACATAAAATTTCCTTTGAGGCGAAGCACCAGTTCGAACACCGTTTCGTAGAACTTACTATTGAACCCACCAAAGGTAGCAGACGCCCAGCCGCCTAAGCTGGGCCATTCATCATTCAGGAAAATACCGCGGTACTTCACTGCCGGTTCACCATCGGTATATACACCTTCTTTAATAGATATAATATCATGCTTCTCCACCGGAACATCTGCCCAGAAATACCAGGGAGAGACACCCATCTGCCGGGAAAGCTCGTAAATACCGTAAATAGTTCCCCGCTTGTCACTACCAGCAATGACAATTGCTTCTTCTACTCCTTCCACGGGCTGCTTCACCGTCTGAAGAATGTACTTCTCACGTTTCCCTTTCAAATCTGCAGCTGGAATCTTTCCTGCCTGCATCAGCTGTTTGATCCAGGAACTATTTTCAACAGAACCGATAATCAGCATACGATTACCGGATGGGGAATGAATAATTTCCGGAGTAGCACCTGTCACTTTACCTGCATCTGTCTGCAAATTAGCAACAGCCCTCAGTACACCTTTATCTTCCTGCAAGTCTACCAGTATCGGATACGCCTTTCCTTGCTGTATCCAGGTAAAACCATTACTCTCATTTGTCACAAAACGCTCTGCCGCCGACAAAGAGGGAAGTAACATGAAACTTACTAAACAATAAAAAATCCAACTAATTCTTGTTTTCATGGTAAGATACTTTTTAATTAACCTTCGTTTTGTACAAAGATAGTTCATTACAAAGTACTTTTCGAATCTTCGTGTTCCCATTTGCTACGGTCAATGTTACATCCCGTCTTTTCATGTTACATAAACTTACATTGATGTAACATCCGCTCAAAAAATGGCTCTGGTCGGCCCTAAACCTGCATCTTACCTTTGATTTACCTCCATCACTCATGTCCCCTGGCCTTAGCCTATCAACAATGCCGATGATGCCCACCATCAATACCATTGATGATAGGCATCACACTCAAAGTGAAGTTACTCCATCTGGTCAGAGTTTTACCGTCACCTTCTTTCCAGTATAAGTAACCGTCTTGCTGTTGCCGTCCACTATCTTCACCGTAAACTGGCGTTTTTCAAGCATGCCGTTATATTTTCCCTTGCGTGCACCGATAGTGAGCGTACGGGAAGCATTATTCCATGTCATAGGAATTTCCGTATATGCTCCTGATTCATAGTTATAATTATCAAACTCATCTTCGTAAAGAGTGAAACTGCCATTCGCACCTACATACACTTTCAACTCAAGATTATCCCAGGCTTTTTCTGTCGCATATTGCACATCGGGACCGATGGGAACAATACTTCCGGCTCTGACGTAAAGTGGAATCATATCAATAGTCGTTTCTCTTGATATTTCCTGGCCGCCATCATATTTCTCATTAGTCCAGAAATCATACCATACAGTACCTGCGGGCAGATAAACCTTTGCAGTTTTCTTTGTAGTGAAGTCTACTGTCATGCTGCCTTTGCTCTTATTTTTATTGTCATCCCTGTCCCAGCCTGTCTCTTCCGATGCAGTAGCTGCCACTTCCGGAGTATATTGCGCTTCCACAATCGGAGCCACCAGGATGGACTTGCCAAACATATATTCGTCATTCATGTCCCACACCTTCTTGTCATCGGCAAAATCCATCATCAACGCACGCATAAAGCTTGACTGCTTATTGGTGACCTGCCAAGAAGTAGAATATATATAAGGTAACAGAGAATAACGCAAACGGATAGCTTTTTCGATAGCATCGTAAATGGGTTCTCCTTTCTTTCCAAACTGATAAATCTCTCTCGGAGCTTCCGTTCCGTGCGAACGCATCATCGGATTGAACGCTCCAAACTGTACCCAGCGTACGTATAATTCCTGATAGGACGGATTCTTTGTAGCCGATCCATCATTCCATCCCTTATTGTAATGGCCTAAGAAGAAGCCCCCGATATCACTATTGAAGTTGGGATTTCCCGTAAGGGTAAAGTTTAGCCCGGCAGGTATCTGTTTACGCAATGATTCCCAGGTAGAAACGATATCACCCGACCATACATTACATCCGTAGCGCTGCTGCCCAGCAAATCCTGAACGGGTAAGAATAAACACACGCTTGTCTGAAGTCGTAGCGCGTTGGTGATCATAAACACCACCTACGGCCATCAACGGATAGGCACTGCGTACTTTGCGGAATGAACCTAAATAGGTAGGTGTATCAAAATCTTCAGGTTTTGCATCCAAATGATCTGGTTCGGTGGAGTCCATCCACCAACCGTCCATACCCAAATCATAGAGGCGGGTCAGATGTTTCCAGTAAATATCACGTGCAACGGGGCTGTAGGCATCATAAACTCTCACGCCCGACAGATAGTCTTCCCTAGGAGGCCACGTATCAGTGCCTGCAAGAGGCCAAGTCCTAAAATTAAACAATAGTCCTTTTTCATTCAGCTCCTTATAAGGCTTGGTCTGTGGACCGAATGAAGACCAGATCGTGATAATCATGTGCGCATTCTTTGCATGAATCTCATCCAGCATCTGCTGGGGATTATAGTAATTACCATCCAAAAATTCCATTGCATTCCACAAGTAGTTACTACCCCAGTACTGCCAATCCTGCACGATACCATCCAAGGGAATCTGTAATTCACGGTATTTGTTCAGTACGCCCAGTACTTCATTCTGACTTTTATAACGCTCTTTGCTCTGCCAGTAGCCATACGTCCACAAAGGGAACATGGGTACTTGTCCGGTAAGAGTACGCATTTGGGCAACTACGCCATCGGCATCTCCACCATACATGAAATAGTAGTCTGTGCAATCACCAACTTCCGATTCAAATGAAGTCTCATTCTCATCATCAGCAAAGTTAGTCGGAGAATAGTTATCCCAGAAAAGACCATAGCCTTTCACGGACTGGAAGAAGGTGATTCCGTCTTCCACATTGCCCGGCATCAGATACTTCCGTTGGTTACGTTGCGACATTTTTCCATTCTGAAGTATTCCTAATCCATATATAGCCTCCTCTTTTTCAAGCATAAAGGCCTGGCGAACTTTATAAGTGCCCTTATCGGCTTTGCCCTTATTCGGATAAAAAGAAGGGGTTCCCTTTTCTGCCAGTAATTCGTTGTTTTTTGTATCGGTGAAGCGTACCGTTCCATCGGTCTTGTTTAAAGTAACAATCATATCAGACGTTTTCAATCTGACATCATCTCCCTGTTCCTTAAAATCAATCTTAGTTTGTTCCGGCACCAATGTTACGGAAAGACTTTCTTTGTCCGGCATCTGATCCTTTACCGAAGGATACTTCACTATGCGGACAATAGAAGGAGAATAAAAAATAACTTCTGCATTGAAGTTTCCTTCCGCCACATTTACCTTTACACCCTGTGGCGTCCTATTCACATTTTGCGCCATCAGTAAACCGGATATTAAAAGAAATATACCGGTAATTCCTACTTTTACTTTTCTCATGATATTTCATTTAAAAATTGAATTATGAGGGCAAAAGTAGCCTGAAACCTATAAAACACGTGGTACAAATGTTGCAAGAAGCAACAATCTCGTTGAAATGTGACTATTTCGGTTGTTCTTTCAGACTATTAACGTACTGCAAAGGACGCATACCAAACTCTTCCTGAAAACATTTACTCAGATAACTGGATGTACTGAATCCAACCCGGTCAGCAACTTCGGCCACCGTATGTCCTTCTTCCAAAAGTTGTGCGGCACGTTTCAGACGAATGGAACGGATAAAATTTGTCGGTGTCTTTCCTACCACTGAAACCAGTTTTCGATACAGCCCCGTGCGATCCATTCCCATGTCCCGACTCAATACCTCTACTGAATACTCGGGATTGTCTAGATTCTGTTCTACAAATTTCAAAGCCTTACGAAGAAACAATTCATCGGCCGCCGATAGCAAGGAGTTGTCCGGCGCAGCTTCCGGAGTTGCTTTCAGTTGTTCTTTCCTTTTCTCCTGTTGTTCCAGCAACTGGCGCATATTCATCAACAGTTCTTCCAAAGCCAATTCATTTTCAGCAGGCGACAGAGGGGACAGGACTCCTTCCGAAAGCTGGTCAACCAGTTCTTTCAACTCTACGGCATTATTCTGTATTTCCTTCAATTGCAGTTTGGTTCTGCCTTCATCCGTATGTTTTAAAATGGTATCCAAGGGAGAGATTATACGATTGATAGGTTCTGCCAGTTCCTGATTGATGTTTTGCAGGAAAGTGGACTTCATTTCATCCAGTTTCTCTCTTTGTTCACGTACCAGTTTTCGGCGTTTGCGTCGTATATATACAAAAACTAGGGCGATCAAGCTTCCCGTTGCGAACAGGAAATAAGAGAGATAAGCATAAGTGGTTTTCCAAAACGGAGCTTTTACGGTTATTTCAATTTCCGCATATTTTCCCGTCCACGACTCACTATTATCAGCGGCTTGCACTCTAAAAGTGTAAGTGCCAGGCGGCAAGTCAGTATAAGTGGCAGTACCCTTACCATCGGAAGAGCGGATTTCCCGTTCCGAATAGTCAATACCCGTCAGTTGGTAACGATAATAGGTCTGTGTGGGATTGATATAATTCAAGGCAGAAAACTCTAAAGTGAAAAAGTTCTGATCATAGTTCAGGATAATCTCTTTGGTCAAGGTTATGGGGCGTTGAAGTATCCTGTTACCATGATACATTTTTCCACTTTCCACACGTTCACCAAACAGATCAAAGCCCACGAATAAAGGTGCGGCATACGCCCGCTCCATTGTGGTATGAAGCGGAACAAACTTATTAAATCCATTAATACCACCCCAGTAGAGAGTTCCATCTTCTGCGACAAAAGAGGACCGCTCGCAGAATTCATCCGTAATCACACCATCGTACCGATTGAAATTTGCAAACGAATATCGTATCTGTTCTCCCTCTCCCGTTACAGTGATACGTGTTATCCCGTTAGAAGTAGATACCCAGATAGCATGATCTTGTGTTTGAATGATGGAACGGATAGAGTTATTGACCAATCCGTCCATGGTATGAAACGTGTTTTGTTGTCCGGTAGCTATGTTGCAAAGCAACAACCCATCTTCCAGACCAATCCAAACTTGCTTTTGTCGGTCTACAAAGATGGAAGTACACACATGAAAACTGGGGTTAAAGGTATATTCTTTTTGGGTACAATCATAAACAAACCAACCTTTCCGTGTAATGCCTGCTAAACGATCCTTCCCCAAAGATGCCAATTGGTAGACAGTCAAATTCTCCGTCTGAGGTAGTCCCTGCTCCTTTTCATATTGTCCGGTTTCGGGAGTAAATGTACCGAAACCCTGGTTTTCAGTACATAAATACAGAGTTCCGTCCGGTTGCTCCATAATGGAATGAATTGTCTGGCCGGACAACGGATAATGTCTGGTTTCTCCATCCGGCAGCATACAATAAAGTCCCTGTCCGACACTTCCCAACCAAGCACGTTGCCGACTGTCCTTAAACAGGGTATTGCAATTGACAGTGGACAATTCCTTGGAATATAAGTTTATGTCTCCATTAGAAAGATGATAGGAGAATAGTCCTTTCCGGGTCCCCACCCACATATTCTCCTGGTTTTGTGCTGCAATGCAAGTTACATAAAGATTCATATTTTCCGTAACGGGAAACAATGTCCTGCCAATATTCTGAAAACGGAAACGGTCCGGATGATAATACAGAATTCCCCGGTTCAAGGTCCCTACCCACATGCCACCTTGGCTGTCATTGTAAAGCGTACTCACTTCTGTATTTATATTGCGTCCGTCCACTAATTTCAAGGTTGGTATATATTGTTTTCTTTCCAGCCCCGCATCTATATTCCATAATCCTTTATGACAACTAATCCATATGCTTCCGTCTTTATCAACAGACAGGTAATTCAGCCAATAGCTTGTCTGCAACACGATGTTCCATTTTCTTCTTTCTACATCATAAGCCAACATTACCCCGCCTCTGTTACCATTGCATAACTGGTAGAAAGTATTCGTTCCCGGCACTACGTAAGATGTATTCCCATACACTCCTTCAGGAAGTTCATCCGACAGTTTCTGCCGATATATTTCCTTTTGTGACTCCATAGCGTAACAAATCAATAAACCGGAACGATAGAACAGATATAAGTTCCCGTCCAACACCCCAAGATCATAAACCTGATCGGTGGTATCTCCAATCAATGAAACACGATTCAGAAAAGTACTTGCCTGCAGAGTTGTCTTATCTATGCGTACCAAATCATCCTTATCCGTTATGACCCATAAATTCTTTGTCTTATCCATGAAAAAATCCTTCATCGGAGTATCTATCCCCCATAAAGCCAGCAAACTGTCCGGTCGCTCAATAAAACATTCACGTCCTATATCCACCACCATCAGTTGGCGTTGATTTTTAAGCCACATATATCCGTGAGCATCTATATATTCGTGATGAAATCCGGAATAGTCTGATAAACGGCAGATATCTTCCCGATCATAGTGCAGGTAACTGAAATTAGTACCGTCATATAAGTTCAGTAATCCTTCCGTAGTTATCATCATGCGCCCGTCCGGCAACTGAGTGATATTGCGCACCTTATTTCCGGACAATCCATGCGTTCCGTTAATTGGAGTAAAGACACAATGCTTTTCCGCAATACCGGATAGTGGAAAAATCAACAGAAGTAGCAGAATCAATATGTATTTCATAGCTTGGCATATACTTTTAGTATTGCAAATATACATCTTTATCACCATATAAATGAGGTTGTGTTTTCACAAACACAACCTCACAGACCTAAAAATAATTAACTAACCTAATTTGGTAAACCTATTCACTGAAAACTGAAGTTTCATTTTACCTTTACCTAATTTCCCTATATCATTTCTTTTTTTATTTCTGCAAATTTATCCAATCCCCTAGAATACATCTGCATCATTGCGCTACACGTATTTATACTGGTATTACATACTTTCTCATATCTGTTACATATACTTTCAATGATGTAACATAGCCACGCAGCATATGGATGTGGTATACAAATGAGGTATGAATGAAATGAATATTTCAATATTGAAGAGATGAGGTATAGACATAAAAAAAGGAGTACCGCTGTACTCCAACCTTTGTTAACCTTAAATCTAATACTATGAAAAACACAGTGCAAAGGTACGCACTTTTTTGAAAGTAGCAAGTTCCGTGTGCGAAAACAACGCATTTATAACACCATTTAAGAGAAGGCATTCTCTTTTTCACTTCCTTTTTCATATTTAGCTTTAAAACGAAGACAAGCTGCACTTTAGCATTAAAAATAATCAAGCTTATTTTGTATTGCTTTCAGTTTGCATTATCTTTGTAGAAAAATAATCAAAACGACTTATGCCTGACTATGATTTGATAGCTATATTAGGTCCTACCGCTTCCGGTAAAACTCCTTTCGCCGCAGCACTGGCAGATGTTCTTGACACAGAAATCATCAGTGCAGATTCCCGGCAAATCTACCGTGGTATGGATCTCGGTACAGGTAAAGACCTGGTAGACTACACTGTAAATGGTAAACTAATCCCCTATCATCTGATTGATATTGCCGACCCGGGTTATAAATACAATGTTTTTGAATATCAGCGTGATTTTCTGATAGCGTACGAGACTATTAAACAAAAAGGGAAACTTCCCGTTTTGTGTGGAGGTACCGGTATGTATCTGGAATCCGTATTGAAAGGCTATAAGTTGCTGCCAGTTCCCGAAAACCCGGAGTTACGTGCACGCCTTGCCGATAAATCCCTGGAAGAACTGACTGAGATGCTGAAGCAATACAAAGCCCTGCATAATACTACAGATGTCGACACCGTAAAACGAGCGATCCGGGCCATTGAGATAGAAGAATATTATGCACATACACCGGTAGACGAACGGGAGTTCCCGAAACTGAACAGCCTTATCATTGGTGTAGATATAGACCGGGAATTACGCCGTACGAAGATATCCAACCGCCTGCGTCAACGTCTGGACGAAGGGATGGTAGATGAAGTACGACGCCTGATAGAACAGGGTATCCAACCGGATGATCTTATCTATTATGGCCTGGAATACAAGTACCTGACTCTGTACGTTATCGGCAAACTGACATACGAAGAGATGTACAGGGAACTGGAGATTGCTATTCATCAGTTTGCCAAACGGCAGATGACCTGGTTCCGGGGAATGGAACGACGCGGCTTTACTATCCATTGGATGGATGCCGGGCTGCCTATGGAAGAAAAGATTGCTTTTGTACAAGCGAAACTCGAAGGGAATTAGTATCTTTGGGGCAACAAAGACAAAGACTGCGGGGAGAGTACAAAAATGATTATGTAGGACTTTACTAAGAGATAACAATATGAGCGTAGAACCCGAAAAGTGGGGAGTGATATACAATCCCAAAGCCGGCACGCGGAAAGTGCAGAAACGGTGGAAAGAAATCAAAGAATATATGGACAGCCGAGGCGTGTCTTATGACTAGGTGCAGTCTGAAGGGTTCGGATCTGTGGAACGTTTAGCCGGCATTCTTGCCAATAATGGATACCGCACCATTGTTGTGGTGGGCGGTGATGGAGCACTAAACGACGCCATCAACGGTATCATGTCGTCCAATGCAGAAGATAAAAGAGAAATCGCCATAGGTATCATTCCCAACGGTATCGGAAATGACTTTGCCAAATACTGGGAAATGACTTCGGAATACAAAGATGCCGTAGATTGCATCATAAATAACCGACGCCGGAAGATAGACGTCGGATTTTGCAACTATTACGATGGTGAAAAGCATGTAACACGCTATTTCCTCAATGCAATCAACATTGGTTTAGGAGCCCGTATCGTGAAGATTTCCGACCAGACCAAACGTTTCTGGGGAGTGAAATTCCTGTCCTATCTCATGGCCCTCATCTCACTTTTCTTTGAACGGAAGCTCTACCGGATGCATCTCAAAATAAACGGAGAACACATCCGGGGACGTATCATGACGGTATGTATTGGCAGTGCATGGGGATACGGACAAGCACCAAGTGCCGTGCCGTATAACGGTTGGCTCGATGTATCCGTTATCTATCGTCCGGAGCTGTTACAACTCGTATCAGGACTGTGGATGCTTATCCAGGGACGTATTCTGAATCATAAAGTCGTGATGCCTTACCGTACCCAGAAAGTAAAAGTACTACGTGCACAAAATGCTTCGGTGGACTTGGACGGACGTATTCTCGACCGGCATTTTCCACTGGACATCGGAATTATGCATGAAGCGATAACATTGATTATACCCAACTAAGAATAACGATTAACGTTAAGCACTATACACTAATTACTTATGATTGAATTAAAGAATAATCCTGCCGGAAATTTCTTTTTATTGGCAGGTCCTTGTGTGATTGAAGGAGAAGAGATGGCAATGCGTATTGCCGAACGTGTGGTAAATATCACGGAGAAATTACAAATACCTTATGTATTTAAAGGCTCTTATCGCAAGGCCAACCGTTCACGCCTGGATTCATTTATGGGAATAGGCGATGAAAAAGCGTTGAAAGTGTTACAGAAAGTACACGATACTTTTGGTGTGCCTACTGTTACAGATATACATTCTGCAGAAGAAGCCGCAATGGCCGCCGAATATGTAGATGTACTGCAAATACCAGCATTCCTTTGCCGCCAGACAGACATTCTGATAGCTGCTGCAAAAACAGGAAAGGTGGTTAACATCAAAAAAGGACAGTTCCTGTCTCCACTCGCCATGCGCTTTGCTGCGGAAAAGGTAGTAGAAGCCGGAAATAAGGAAGTTATGATTACCGAACGTGGAACAACTTTCGGATATCAAGACCTTGTTGTAGACTACCGCGGCATTCCTGAAATGCAAACCTTCGGTTATCCGGTCATTCTGGATGTTACACATTCTCTGCAACAACCCAATCAGACAAGCGGAGTGACAGGTGGTATGCCGCAGCTTATTGAAACCGTTGCCAAAGCCGGTGTTGCGGTTGGTGTAGACGGATTGTTTATTGAAACACATGAGCACCCCGAAATAGCCAAAAGCGATGGTGCCAATATGCTGAAGCTCGATTTACTGGAAGGACTGCTGACGAAACTGGTACGGATTCGTGAGGCAATAAAATGATAATTTGCTAAATTATCATTCATATAAAAAATAAATCCTTCCTGTGATTTCTCCTCTCCCTCTTCGACAAATAGGTCAAGAAACAATTTTAATTTTCATCAACATGAAACATTTATTTCACAGTTTACTGGCAGTAGCATTCGTTCTATGTGCCGGTTTCCAACAAGCGGTAGCGCAGCAAATGCAGTTTCCGCCCCTTCCCGTGGACAAAAATGTCCGTATCGGCCAATTAGACAATGGCCTGACGTATTACATACGCCACAACAAATTACCCGAAAATCGGGCTGAGTTCTATATTGCCCAGAAAGTAGGTTCCATTCTTGAAGAACCGCAACAACGCGGACTTGCCCACTTCTTGGAACACATGGCCTTCAACGGTACTAAAAATTTCCCCGGTGATGATAAAGGCCTCGGCGTCATCCCTTGGTGCGAAACCGTAGGTATCAAATTTGGTACTAACTTAAATGCTTATACCAGCATAGACGAAACTGTTTACAACATCAGTAATGCTCCGATTGACCGCACCGGTGTGTTGGACTCCTGTCTGCTGATCCTGCACGACTGGTCTAACTATATCCTACTCAAAGACGATGAAATCGACAAAGAACGTGGTGTGATCCGTGAAGAATGGCGCAGCCGCAACAGTGGTATGTTGCGCGTCTACACTGACCTGCTCCCAACTATATATCAGGGTGACAAATATGCAGATTGTATGCCTATCGGCTCTATTGATGTAATCAACAACTTCCCTTATAAAGATATCCGCGATTACTATCACAAATGGTATCGTCCTGATCTGCAAGGTATCGTTATCGTAGGTGATATCGATGTAGACACCGTAGAAGCTAAACTAAAGGCAGTATTCGCCGATGTACAAAAACCGGTAAATCCGGCAGAGCGCACTTACTATCCTGTTACTGATAATAAGGAACCCATCGTAGCTATCGGTACAGATAAGGAAGTAGACGACCCGTCAATTGAGATTTACTTCAAGCAAGATGCGACTCCTGATTCAGAAAAGAATAATGTAGGCTACCTTGCTTCACAATATATGACGAGCATGATCAGTAGTATGTTGAACGCCCGCCTGAGCGAATTGGTGCAAAGTGCCAACCCACCGTTTACCCGTGCAAGCAGTTACTATAGCGACTTCTTTGTCGCCAAAACCAAAGAAGCCTTCGCACTTTCTGCCTCAAGTAAAGCCGACGGCATTGAAACAGCCTTGAAAACCTTACTACAAGAGACTGAACGTGCACGTCGCTTCGGCTTTACCGAATCAGAATATGCACGCGCACGCGCCAACTATTTGCAGAGTTTAGAGTCTGCCTACAACGAACGCGAAAAGACCAAGCACGGTTCTTACGTAAGAGAATATGTACAGAACTTCTTGAATGGCGAGCCTATCCCGGGGATTGAAGCTGAGTACGCTATGATGAACCAACTGGCTCCTAACATTCCCTTACAGGCCATGAATATGGTAATGCAGCAACTCGTTCCGGATAGCAATCAAGTAGTTATAATTGCCGGTCCTGCAAAAGAAGGCTTGAAATACCCGACAAAAGAAGAAGTTATCAACTTACTGAAAGGTATGAAAGATCTCGACCTGCAAGCATACGTAGACAAAGTATCTGACGAACCGCTGATGAAAGAAGCTCCGAAAGGTGGTAAAATCATTTCTGAGAAAGAAGGCGATATCTATGGTAGTACAAAATTAGTTCTTTCAAATGGTGTAACTGTCTATGTAAAGAAGACTGATTTCAAAGCTGATGAAATCCGCATGAAAGGTACCAGTCTGGGTGGTAAATCCATTTTCCCCGACAAAGACGCACTGAACTTCGCCTTTATGGACAACGTAATAGCTGTAGGTGGTTTGGGTAACTTCAGCCAAGTAGACTTGACGAAAGTACTGGCTGGCAAGAAAGTTTCCGTCAATGCCGGTCTGGGTGCTACCACTGAGAATGTATTCGGTACCTGCTCACCAAAAGATTTTGAAACGATGATGCAGCTGACATATCTCACCTTCACCGCTCCCCGTAAAGATGCGGAAGCATTCGAATCTTTTAAAAACCGTATGAAAGCCCAATTGGAAAGTGCGCAGGCAAATCCTCTTTCTTCTATAAACGACTCTTTACAGAAAGCAATGTACAATAATCACCCGCGTGTAGTAATGATGAAACCGGAAATGGTGGATCAGATTGATTACGACCGTATTCTGGAAATGTACAACGACCGTTTCAAAGATGCCAGCGACTTTACATTCTACTTTGTCGGAAACATTGACCTTGAAACTGCCAAACCACTGATTGCCGAATACTTAGGTGCACTGCCTGCCATCAATCGCAAAGAGACCTTCAAAGATACGAAGATGAGTATACGCAAAGGTGTGTACAAAAATGAATATGCCAAAGAGCAACAAACTCCTACAGCAACCATCGTATTCCTGTACAGCGGTAAAGCTCCTTATACTCTAAAGAATGACATTTTGCTGAGCTTTGCAACTCAGGTTCTTGATATGGTTTATACTGAAGAAGTACGCGAAAAAGAAGGTGGTACATATGGTGTAAACTGTTTTGGCGACTTACAGAAGTATCCGAAAGAACAATTATTGTTGCAGATTGTCTTCCAGACCGATCCTGCTAAGAAAGATAAACTGGCAGGTATTGTAGTAGATGAGTTGAAGAAACTTGCAGCCGAAGGACCGTCAGACGTACACTTGCAGAAAGTAAAAGAGTACATGCTGAAGAAGTATGCCGACAACCAGAAAGAAAACGGATACTGGATGAATAATCTGAACGATTACTTCTATTATGGCATGGATATGACAGAAGGATACACGGATATCGTAAATAGCATCACAGCTAAAGATATTCAAAAGTTTGTATCTGACCTGTTGAAACAAGGAAATGAAATCGAGGTAACCATGACGGTACCCAACAAATAGTGATAAAGGATAAGTGATTAGTGATAAGCGAGTGCATTCTTACTTATTACTAATCACTACCTTCCAATCACTCCATTAATCACTAACAACTAATCACTAAACAGCATGAATCTATTTCTTGAGCTACGCAGACACGGAAAGTTAGCTGAAAAGCGGCATCCGATGTACGAGAAAAGTAAGTTCGGAAAGTTTTGGATGTACTTCATGAGTGTATTCTGGGCAGGGTATCTCATTTTCTTCGGAACAACATTCGCTTTCGCCTTCGACGGAGGCGCCAAAGAAGCCTATCACGTAATGAACAGCGGCCTGATCTTCATACTCGCCCTGGACTTCCTTTTGCGGTTACCCTTCCTGAAAACACCGACACAGGAAGTTAAACCATACTTACTGCTCCCCATCAAAAGGAGTCGTCTTATCGATTTCCTGCTCCTACGTTCGGGACTTAACAGCTTTAATTTGCTTTGGCTCTTCCTGTTCGTTCCGTTCGCTATTATCACTGTTACCAAATTTTATGGAATAGGAGGTGTATTGACCTACTGCATTGGTATTTGGCTGCTCATCGTATTCAATAATTACTGGTATCTGCTATGTCGTACGCTGATGGACGAACGCATCTGGTGGGTTCTCTTGCCGATAGTCGTATACGGAGGTATTGCAGCTGCACTTTTCGTTCCAGATGACAGTCCGTTATTCGGTTTCTTCATTGATCTGGGTGAAGGATTTATCACGGGAAACATACTCACATTTATCTGTGTCCTGGTAGCCATTTCCCTTATGTGGTTCATCAACCGGAGCATTATGCAAAAACTGGTCTACAATGAACTGAATAAAACAGAAGACACTACCGTTCAAGTAAAAACAGTATCCGAATACAAGTTCCTGGACCGTTATGGCGAAATAGGCGAATACATCCGGCTGGAGTTGAAATTGCTACTACGCAACAAGGTGTGCAGGAAGTCACTTTATTCCGTTACCGCTATAGTACTGATTTTCAGTCTTACCATCAGTTTTTCTGATATTTACGATGGTGGCTCCCGCGACTTCTTCGTACTTTACAACTATATCATCTTCGGAATTCTGTTCCTCTCTCCGCTGATGAGCTACGAAGGTAACTACATTGACGGACTGATGAGCCGCAAGGAGTCCATCTATTCATTGTTGCGTGCCAAATACATCTTGTACAGCATCGCACTCATCATCCCGTTTGTGCTGATGATACCGGGTATGGTGACGGGTAAAGTATCTGTACTGGAATGCACCGCTTGGATCATATTCGTTCCGGGTGCCGTATACTTCTGTCTGTTTCAGTTGGCAGTGTACAACAACAAGACGCTCGACCTGAACGCCAAAATGACCGGACGGCAAAATGTGGGTACCGGTTTGCAGAACCTCATTGCAGGAGGTGCATTCGGAGTGCCGTTGCTACTATTCTTCGTACTGAATGCGACGGTGGGCAAAGAAGTAACCCCATGGATTCTCTTAGTTGTCGGCATACTATTCATCGCAACTTCAAGATGGTGGCTACGGAATGTATATCATCGCTTCATGAAGCGCCGATATAAGAATATGGAAGGATTTCACGATAGTAGACAAAAATAATAACGAATATGATAGAGATTAACCAACTTCAAAAAAACTTCGGCGAAAAGAAAGCCGTAGATATCGAGAAATATAGCATCTACCAGGGCGATATGTTAGGATTGGTAGGCAACAATGGTGCGGGTAAGACTACCCTCTTCCGTCTGATACTGGACCTGCTACAGGCAGATCTGGGAAATGTGACAATCAATGACATCGATGTATCCAAAAATGAAGACTGGAAACAATTCACAGGTGCTTTCATCGATGATGGTTTCCTGATTGATTACCTCACTCCCGAAGAATATTTCTACTTCATCGGTAAAATGTACGGTCTGAAAAAAGAAGAGGTAGACGAACGTCTGCTTCCATTTGAACGCTTCATGAGTAACGAAGTCCTCGGACAAAAGAAATTCATCCGTAACTTCTCTGCCGGAAACAAGCAGAAAATAGGTATTATCTCCGCCATGCTGCATCATCCGCAATTGCTGATCCTGGATGAACCGTTCAATTTCCTTGATCCGAGTTCACAGTCCATCATCAAGCACCTGCTGAGAAAATACAATGAAGATCACCATGCCACAGTCATTATTTCAAGTCATAACCTGAACCATACGGTGGATGTGTGTCCGCGTATTGCTCTGATGGAGAATGGAGTGATTATCCGTGATATTCAGAATGAGAATAACTCGGCAGAAAAGGAGCTTGAAGACTATTTTAATGTCAGAGTAGAAGAAGAAATTGAAGAAGAGAAAATGGAAATGACGGCTCAGGAAACAGCAATTCAAGAAGTGCCAGTTCAGGAAACGCCCGTTCAGGAAACAATTGTTCAACCGGAAGAGAAAGAGGAACAAGCATGAAGAAATACCTCTCTTATATAGTTGCACTTATCGGACTGACCTTTAGTTTAAGTTCTTGCCATACATCAGCACCTCGTCTCGACTACAAAGCGCTGGCAAAAGCTTCTGTCCGCATGGGAATAGACATAAATAAGGAAGATAACCACAAATTGTACATAGCCTCTGCGGAGTGGATAGGTGTCCCCTACCGCGCAGGCGGTGACAACAAACGCGGAACAGATTGTTCCGGACTGGTATCACAACTCTATAAGCAGGTATACAACATCCGTTTATCCAGAAGCACCGATGAACAACTCAAAGAAAGCAATAAAGTCTCCCGTCGCAACCTGCGTGAGGGAGATTTGGTGTTTTTCACCAGTCGTGCGTCCAAGAAAAGAGTGGCCCATGTGGGTATCTATCTTAAAAATGGGAAATTCATACATGCCAGCACAAGTAAAGGAGTTATTGTCAGCAGTCTCAACGAGCAATACTACACGCAATACTGGCTTCGCGGAGGACGAGTAAAATAATAAGCAATATTCAAATGAACTCTAAATAGAAAAATAATGAAAAAGATTTTAGGTATTCTCCTTTTTATCGGCATCGCACTGAATGCCAATGCGCAGTTACTCTGGAAAATATCCGGTAACGGCCTGGAAAAGCCCTCATACATTTTAGGAACGCACCATTTAGCTCCGCTAAGCATAAAAGACAGCATTGCCGGCTTGCCACAGGCAGTAGACGGCACTTCACAAGTATATGGAGAAGTAGTTATGTCCGAAGCAATGTCTCCTGAATTCATGCAAACGATGCAGCAAAACATGATGATGGCGGGAGACACGACCCTTCAAGTTCTCTTCACCCCCGAACAATATGAGTTAGTAGGTAAGGCTGTAAAAGAAAACCTGATGGCGGATATTGCCATGTTAGCTAAAATGAAACCGGCTTTCATCACCCAGCAATTGACTCTTATTTTATGTATGAAGCATTTGGGTGGTTTCAATCCACAAGAACAACTGGATACTTACTTCCAACAACAAGCTATACAGAGTGGCAAGAAAGTAGGCGGTTTGGAAACTCCGATATCACAAATCAACGTACTGCTCAATAGTCAAACATTGCAACGCCAGGCCAATCTGCTTTACTGTTTAGTAAGTGACATCGATAAAGCTATGGATCAAACCAAACGCCTGAACAATGCCTATAAAGCTCAAAACCTGGACGAAATGTTGAAACTGATGGAAGAGCGTGACGGCAACTCTTGTGACCCTCAACCGGGAGAAATGGAAGATCTGTTAGACAACCGCAACAAAGCCTGGATTGAGAAAATGCCTTCAATCATGAAAGAAACCCCTACTCTCTTTGTAGTGGGTGCAGGACATCTGCCAGGAACAAATGGGGTATTGAAGCTATTGAAAGAAAAAGGTTATACAGTGGAACCTATGAAATAAAATACTATAAATTCTCTCTTTACTAACATTACCTAAACACGAAAACAATGAAAATATCGGGTGATCGCAAGTGGTTTGTGATCACCCGTTTTTTTGATCAAAGTTGTTTTTATCTTCTCTTCTTTATACTATCGAAGTATAAATCTCAGCACTCCACCTTTTACCAGTTCTTCATGACTGATACGGTAGCGGGATAATTTCTTCCCTCCTAACTCCATCTCACGAATGTATAAGGACTCTGTTGAAGGGCGCCCAGTTTCTATCACCAGCTTATCGCTTCCCCAAGTATCAGAGTCAAGACGAATCACCACCTTGTCGAATACAGGCGTAGTAAGGGTATAATACGGATCACCAGGACAGTCGGGGTAAAATCCTATCATGTTAAAGATAGCCCAGGTAGACATGGTACCGGTATCATCATTACCGGGAATACCATCGGGAGCATTTTTAAAATACTTCTGCAAAAGCCTTCGAGTCTCTTTTTGCGTACGCCATTCTTCGCCCTTGAAATAAGAAAAGAGATGAGCATAAGCAATGTCGGGTTCATTGGCAGGATCATAGAGACCATCGTCAAAGACACGCTGAAGTTTTTCAATGAAAGGTTTCTGTCCACCCATGAGACGGGCAAGCCCTTTCACATCGTGGGGAACATAGAAACTGTAATTCCAGGCACATCCTTCATGAAAACCGGGATTCGGTTCAAAATTCTCTCCCTGTCTCGGATTGAAAGGTGAATAGAACTGACCGTCAGGCAGAATGGGACGGAAAGTACCAAATTCCTTACTATAGTAGTGTTTATATCCCAATGAACGGTTATAAAAAAGACGGGCATCAGCCTGATATTTCCGTGCTTCTGCTTTTTTACCCTGTTCCGCAGCCCTCTTACCCAATGCATCCGCCAGCAGGGAAAGAGAATAATCCGCAATATAATACTCCAATGCATGAGAAACTGAATTATCGTACTGTTCACGCAAAGGAACATATCCTAATGACATATAATCATCATTATCCGGCCTTAGCAAATTCTCGGCACCGGGCAAAGTGGCAGATTTATACATAGCTTCATAAGCCAGATCGATATCAAAATCACGTAAGCCTTTCAACCAGGTATCAACGACGACAGGAATAGACGGGTCACCCTCCATAGTCAACGTTTCACGTCCGTAGAGTTCCCATTTAGGTAGCCAACCATGTTCGCGATACATATCGAGCATGGAACGCACCATTTGTAACTGACGTTCGGGATAAACCAACGTAAGGAGTTGGTGAACATTACGATACGTATCCCAAAGCGAGAAAACAGTGTAACGCTCTCCCTTTGTTGTCAGAATCTGATCACTTTCCATGGCGGGATACTGACCATTGACATCTTGCAGGATATTGGGATGTATCAATGTATGGTAAAGAGCAGTATAAAAGACAGTTTTCTGTTCTTCCGTTCCGCCTTCGACAAGGATACGCGAAAGATCCTCATTCCAACGCATACGGGCATCAGCCAATACCTGACTGAAATTCTTTCCACTTTGCTCTGTATCCAGATTCAAACGGGCATTCTCAATGCTAACAAAAGAAACTCCCATTTGCACTTCGATCTGTTCATCTTCCGTCGTGTTGAAAGTAAGAAAAGCACCGATATCATCTCCGGCTATTTCCTTACGATAACGGGTATAAAGTTTGTAGCGTCCGTTGTCGGGATCCCATTCAGCTTCCACTCCGGTCATGGGACGCTGCTTTTTCCAATAACCGCTGGATGCCGGTTGCTTGTTGACACGCATTACAAAATAAATGGGAAATACCGCCTGGGGGTTATAGCAGAAAGTTCCCAATAATTTCATACCTTCAAATTCGGTGTCGCTCACCTGTTTCAAGAAAGCACCGGTTTCATTCGTCAGTCCTTCACCCAAATTCAGTAATACATGACTCTGTCCGGCAGGAAACGTAAAACGTGAAACACCCGTGCGGGGAGTGGCAGACACCTCAGTCTTTACATTATAGCGAGTGAGGAAATTACTGTAATATCCCGGAGAAGCCTGTTCATCTTTATAACGACTTCCATACTCTTTATAATCTACGGACAATTCACCCGTAGTAGGCATCAGCAATAAAGATCCCAGTTCGGGACACCCTACACCACTCAGATTGACATGCGAGTAGCCGGTAAAAAAGCAATTGTGATACTCGTAAGGAGTAGACCACCAACGAGCATCTTTATCATACTTATTATCTTCCGATCCCATCACATTGAAGGGGACCACGGACATCATTCCATTAGGACAGACCGCTCCGGGATTAGTGGTTCCAAAGTTGGTAGTACCGATGAAAGGATTGACATAGCTTATAGGTAAAGCCCCCTCTCCACCTCCGGCAAACGCCGGAAGCAGACAAAGGGCAGAAAGTGTGTAAGCCAATAAAATACGTTTCATAGTCGACTGATTCTTTAAGGGATTAACTATACAATGCTGTTTTTCTTCGTAAATTCTATGATTTCCGAAATATAGCCAAAGGCCATGCCAACAACTGTATCGGCAGCGCCATAATATACAGCTACTTTATCTCCATCCTGCAAAGAGGCGCAAGGGAATACTACATTGGGCACATCTCCCTGCAATTCATAAGGAGCAGCAGGTGCAAGCAGATACGGACGGGTACGATATAACACTTTGGCAGGATTCTCTTTATCAAGAATGGCTGCTCCCATAGAATAGCGGAAACCGTTGCAAGTAGTAATAACTCCATGATAGAATATCAACCAGCCCTCTTCAGTAAGGAACGGAACAGAACCTGCCCCTATCTTCGTACACTGCCATGCACTTTCGGGGAAAGGAGTAACTTTCATCACACAACGGTGTTCCCCCCAATATTTCATATCCGGACTGTAACTGATGTAAATATCTCCAAACGGTGTATGACCGTTGTCGCTCGGACGACTCAACATAGCATATTTACCATCTATCTTCTGCGGAAAAAGTACTCCATTGCGGTTAAAAGGCAAGAAGGCATTTTCGCACTGGAAGAATTCTTTGAAGTCGAATGTATAACCGATACCAATTGTAGGTCCGTGGTAACCATTGCACCAAGTAATCCAATAACGATCTTCAATCCAGGTGACACGCGGATCATATTTATACTCGGACTCTATCATCTCCGTATTCCCCGCCTTAAAGCTGATGGGCTCGTGATTTATCTCCCAATTGATTCCGTCTTTACTAAAGCCCGCAAAGATATTCATCTGCACCGACTTATTGTCACAACGGAATACACCGGCAAACCCATCTCCGAACGGAACTACCGCACTGTTGAAAATACTGTTGGAACTTGGAATGTGGTAACGCCCGATAACCGGGTTCTTAGAATAGCGCCACATGACATCTGAGCAACCTTCAGGACGTTCTTCCCAAGGCATTATAATTTTACTGTCCATAATTCTTCTTATTTATATTGTTAATAATATCATTTTTTCTTTTCATCCGGATAGGTAAACGGCACAAAATACGTTATCAGGAATGCCGGAATAGTAGCAAACATCGTGAAGATGAAGAATGTCTTATATCCCAACGCGTTACTGACAAAGCCACTGATAGAACCCGGTAACATCACACCCAAATTCATGATGCCTGAAGCAAAAGCATAATGAGCCATCTGGTGCTTACCGGGTGCCACTTGCTGCATCATAAACAGCGACAAACCTACGAATCCGAAACCATAACCGAAATATTCAAGCACAATGGCACCGCCTATCAACATGCCGTTCTCCGGCTGATAAATGGCCAGTAGCGTATAAGCCAGAAACGGAAGATTGAAAATGCAGCACAGTGAAAACAGCGTGCGACTCAACCCTCTGTGAGATATATAATAGCCGGCCAACAGGGAACCCAGTACAAATGCAGCCGCCCCATAAGTACCATAGTACAAACCGATCTCCTGTTCTCCCAGTCCCAGACCACCGACTGAACGTTCCGCCTTCAGAAACAACGGTACTATCTTCATGACAAAGCCTTCGGCCAAACGATAAAGAATGATGAAAGTAATGTAATACCAGATATGTTTCTTCTGAAAGAAATTCCGGATAACTTCCACCAACCGGTTCCAGGTTTCCTTGCCGGATGTCGTGCCCGTGGCAGCAGTGCCTCCCGAAGGCAACATACGCATGTGATACACTCCCAGCAATACCATTACAACAGCCAGAATGAACATAACCGTCATCCAAGCCTGCACAGTGGCTTCATGACGAACAGTCTCCTCCGCTCCCGGAACTCCCCCATAGTGTTTCAGCAACCACCCTGCCAACCAAACCAACCCACCGGATGCGACAATCTTAGCAATATTATAGAAAGCACCTTGCCAACCGATATATTTAGCCTGATCCTGCTTATTCAATTCTGACATATAAACACCATCGGTCGCAACATCATGCGTTGCCCCGCTGAAAGCAATAATCGCCAGTAAAGCAATACATACGGCAAAGAAAGCCGGAAGATGCAACGCCAACGCTACCAGGGCAAAGCCTGCCCCGGTAATCAGTTGTGTCAACACTACAAAGAATTTCTTCGTTTTGAACATCTCCAAGAACGGACTCCAAAGGAATTTCAGTGTCCAGGGCAGCATAATCAGTGATGTCCACAAAGCAATCTGCGCATCATCGATGCCCAGGCCTTTAAACATCAGTACAGATACCATATTCAGCACCACAAAGGGAAGTCCCATAGCAAAGTAGACGGTGGGTACCCAGGAAATCGGATTACGACTATTTCGACTCATACCTATTTGACTTTTATTTCAGCGGTTCACCGCCCATCGTTAATTCCAGAGTACCACCGTCTATCATATCTTGATGTGCAAAAAAGGGCGCATTCAGTTCTTTACCATTCAGGACCATCTTCTGCACATACTTGTTCTCGCGACTATTGTTATGTGTTACGATGGTGAAAGTCTTCCCGCCTTTCAGGTGAATGGTTGCTTTATCAAATAAGGGGCGGCCGATAGAATACACAGGTTTGCCCGGACATACCTGATAGAATCCCATTGCATTGAGAATGTACCAAGCAGACATCTGTCCGCAATCCTCGTTACCCGAAAGTCCGTTCGGATCATTAAAATAAAGTGTATGCAAAACTTCATCTACCAATTCCTGAGTTTTGTATGACTGTCCTACATAATTGTAAAGATGTGTAATGTGATGACTCGGCTCATTGCCATGCGCATATTGTCCGATCAACCCTGAAATATCAGCAGATACCAGTTCCCCTTCCAAAGCGGAATTAGCCGTAAACAGTGAATCCAGTTTGCCTATGAAAGCTTCACGACCTCCCATCAAATCCACTAATCCTTCTACATCATGAGGTACGAACCAAGTCCACTGCCAGGCAGTACCTTCACAATAATCGTCACTGCGGTGATTGGAAGAACGGGGATTGAAAGGTGTACGCCAGTTACCCTCACTGTCCAGCCCACGCATAAAACGGGTGGAAGGATCAAAATAATGTTTGTATCCTTTGCCAAACTCGGCATATTTCTGCTGATTGGCCGCATCGCCCTGCTCACCGGCAAGAACAGAAATACACCAGTCATCGTATGCGTATTCCAGCGCTTTGGCTACCGCCTCATTATCTTTATCGCAAGGCACATACCCAATCTTATTCTTCCAGTATTTAGCCTGTGGCATCAGATGGGGCAATACCAAAGGAGGGCACTTTATTCCTGTCGTATCATATTCGGCAGCACGCAAACAAGCCTGATAGGCCTCTTTCACGTCAAAATTACGGGCACCTTTCATATAAGCATCCGTGATGACGGAAGCGGCATGATAGCCGATCATCGTACCGGTATAGTTTCCGGCCAGCTCCCACATCGGGAAGACACCGCCTTCACGCTGCTTAAGAAGAAGAGAGCGTATAAATGCCTCATTCAAATCCGGATCTATGATGGTCATCAAAGGATGATAAGCACGGAAAGTATCCCACAAAGAGAAGATGGTATAAACAGGTTGGTCCACACTTCCCTGATGAGGTTTCAAATCCATACCCAGATAGCGGCCATCAGCATCTGTAAACAAGTTAGGCTGCACGCCTGTATGATAAAGTGCAGTATAGAACATAGTGCGCTGATCAGCATTTTCAGTTTCGATGTCTATCTTTGAAAGATAATCATTCCAGGACTGGCGGGCGGCTTTCTTCACTCCGTCAAAATCCCATCCGGGAATTTCAGCTTCCACATTCTTGCGTGCTCCATCCATATCGACAGCCGAAACGCCTACTTTCACAAGCACCTGTTCATTTTCTCCGGTTTCGAACTGCAATAAGACTTTAGCGGTGGGCAACAGCGGGCCGTCTGCATCCAATGCCATAGAATCGGTCACTAATGTATAGGTGAAAGGCTTGGAGAACTTAGCATAGAAATTAATATATTGGTCGAAAGCCCAATATACGGTTTTCTTATGTCCGCGGATTTCCGTATCACTGATCACTTCCAGCACCATATCCTCATTCGTCTGGCGTTGCAGACTATAATCCAAATCGAGAATAAACCCGGCATCCGCTGCTTTCGGGAAGGTATAGCGATGAATAGCGGCACGTTTGGTTGCGCTCAGTTCTGCTTTGACCTGATAACGGTCTAAGTATACGGAATAATACCCCGGTTCAGCAGTTTCATTTTCATGAGAAAAAGCAGAAGCATAGGCCATTTGCTGACTTTCCGTTCCCATAGCCTGATAACTTTGCTGTCCTACGGTGGGCATCAACAATACGTCACCATAGTCACCACAGCCGGTGCCATTGAGATGGGTATGTGAGAAACCGTTGATCGTGGAGTCAGCATAATAATAGCCGGAACAAGCGTCCCACTGATAAATACGCGTATCAGGGCTGGGTTGAATCATCCCGTTAGGAACTACCGCTCCGGGATATGTATGTCCATGTCCGCCTGTACCGATAAAGGGATTCACATAGGATGCGTGGTCTTGTTGCTGAAGCACGTATGTACAGCTACAAACCGCCATTCCCAGTAATAGGAAAGCACTCGCCTGCTTTGCAATGGATTTCATGTTTTTCATTATTAAATTCAGTTTAATGAGCATTGACGCTCTTTTTTTCACTATGTATCAATAATACAACTCACTTTGTTAGAATACTACCCTTAGAGTTTCAATTTTAATTTTAATTAGCATATCTCCTGTTGTTTCATTCTAAAACAGAAATGCAAGTCCTTGTAACTATTAACTACAAAAACTTGCATTTACTGTAAAGCAAGGCTTATTCTTATAAATAAGCAAAACTATAAAGTCTTTCTAAACTTTAACTATAAAATTATTTTATAGCGACCGGATCATACCTCTTCGCACACCCTCATCTCCATACCTTTATATACCACTACAACCTTATGCAGACGAGTGTTGCCAACAGCACATTTCACAGTATCGGTATCTGCATAACGGTTGGCCTGTTCAATGGCTTCCCGACGTAGTTCTTCCACACGGTTTTCCGGATCTTTGTATTTAGCATACTTCAATTCTACGATATAGCTGTGCATCATATCAGGATAGATATCCAGGTTCACTCTTTTCATAGCTACTGAAACTCAGCTCTGCCTCATCATACGTATTCAACAGATAGGTATAAAGATAGTTGTGCAGTTCGGAACTTACCAATGAGAAATTAAGTTTCAACACCAGATAGCTATTCCGGTCTTTGGTGGGATGCTGCCCTATATACAAATCTCCAAAGAGTGCATCGAACTTGTCCCTGGCATTCACATCGTAATAATGTTGCAGCATATTCAACGTCAAGCTCTTGCCAAAGCGACGAGGACGCATAAAAAAGAAGAAACGATCCGAGCGCTCTATCAATGGGATGAAAGCAGTCTTATCCACATAATAATAATCATCACGACGGATAACCGCGAAGTTCATCATACCATAAGGCAACAATTTACTATCTGATATATTCTCCATAATTCACGCCTTTTAAGAATAAATTATCTATATGCAGATACAAAGATAAACTTTCCGCGACAGCTTGACAAAGTATAATCCACTTTTACAGTAAATTCCCATTTTAGTTCATTTCCCGGATGAAACGTAAACGGTTCTTTTCCTTACTTCCTTCTGTATAAGCGAAACAGCCGGATAAATATATCCGGCTGAAAAAAAGAACAGTACAAAAGTCAATCGCCTAATCGAATAAAGAACGTGCCCATTCAATAGGACGGCCTATAAAATCATCATAGCCCACCATATGATTATTCGATGCTACCACCACAAATATCCATATTAAGATCGCAATAATAGCAAACCATACTCCTATCTTAAACATCCAACCTTCAGACTCTTCATACTCTTGCCGATCCCTTTTAGGCAAGTGGGTGTTTTTAGTGGTCCATTTCTTCTTTTTTTTCTTCATTATATTTATCGTTGTATGAATTCCGTAACACTTTTCTATCAGTTCCTGCTGTTTGAAACACTTCAGGATCGTAATGAACTCATTCCACAAGATATTTTGGGAGACAAAACAAGCCTTTCACGTATAATATTCTTACGTTCTGCGATGTTATTTTTCTATCCTCTACAAGTATTCGCCATTTTCGCAATTCTATATCCATAAAAAACACCAAAGATTAGCAACATTAGAAAACTAAAATATATAGAGATTTTATCTAATCTAAGGAAAACATATAGAACAATATACCATATAAAAACTTTTTCTACAATTACATCCGAATTCATGTAAAATCTTTTTCTTAAGCTTTTCTTATCATAACAGGTGCTTTTTCCTATCATTGGAATAGGCGCTTTTATAAGACCCGCTATAACTATAGAAATAGATCCAAGCAGAAGTAGAATCCTTAATGGAAGCAGATAGAGATTAGGAATTAAATCAATATAATCCCTAAATATACCATTACAAATCATAATAAAACACATAGGTATTATTATCTTACCAATAAAAGTACCAAATTTTTCTTTCATATTTTTGTATCTACTATTTTAACAACCAATCTATAAATTGATATAACAAGCCCTTCTTTTGAGATTCTTGAAAGCCTCCTTTCTTCTGTTCTTGTTGAACATGTTCCTGTCTTACCTCGTGAGCATCTTTACTTGGATCTGAATTAGTAGCTTGTATGCCAATCTCTGTGCCAAATGCGGTTCCAAGAACTATTATTCCTCCAGTATCCCATTGATTCGGGTCTCTTTTCGGTGTTGGATCACCACTTGGAGTTGTAGCCGTTATATTATTCTCTATACTATTTGCCACATTAGCCTGATTCTGGTCCAATTCCTCTTTATTTCTTCTATCTCTATCTCTTTGATTCTTATACTCCGGACTTAATGCCTGTTTAACATTATCATAAAACGCAAGAATAAAAATTCCTCCCGTAAACACGGCCTGATTCTTTATTGAAGAAGCTACATTATTAACTCCTTGTTTTATATCCTTTATCATTTCCTGACTAGTAGGATAGCGATATGGAGATTGAAATGGTGAATAATACATCGGTAATGGCATAGGAAAAGGACCAGTAATTGGAATTCCCTGTTTACCATCTGGATCAATTCTGTTAATCGGATTATTCTTACAGTATGTATATGGACTCCATCCGTAATACTTCTCCACCATCGGGTCCACCACATGCCACCTTCCCAACGTCGGATCATACATTCTCGCCCCATAATCATACCAATTCAATCCTTTCTTCGCATCCAGTTCCTTACCATTATACTTATAAGGTTGTACATTACCGGTACTTGCAAATGCACCTCCGAAAGGATAATAATGGTTCGTTTCTTCTACCTTCCCGGATGAATCTACTACCACGCGATTGTTTCCCTGATGATCCTGCAAATAATAATGATACTTTTTGTCATTCAAAGAAACATAACCGTAGCCAGTCAGAAGCAACTTGGCAACACCATTTTCATAGACTACATTGCCTAAATAATCAGTAGTCGTGATTGCGCTACCTATCTTATGCACAGTCCTGAGTTTCGTACCGTCAGCACCATAAGTATAGGTAATAGTACTGCCATCGGAAAAACTTACTATACTTGGCAAATTTAGCATATTATATTGAATAGAAATAATATTTTTATTCAAATCTTTCGTCAAATTCCCATTTGTATCATAAGTATATTCAGTAGTCACCTTGGCACCATCCTTGAACTCAAAGCCATTATTATAAGCAGAAGTCGTAACTGCATCATTCACAGCTTTTAGCTGGTTGCCGTTCAAAGTCAGGGCAAGATTATCAATCAAGCCATAAGACGAAGCACCTGTCTGCCCATAACGCTTCAAACCCAGGATATTTCCATTCTTGTCATAACCGGTCACTTGCTCCGTGAAACGGTTCGGATTGGCATTTATCAGATCGCCTTCCCCATAGGTAGCATCTGTCATACGGCTCACTCCATCATAAGTAAACTTATATCCTCGTGTCACTCTATCATTTCCCTTGCATGTCATGCTACTGATATTGCCGTTATAACAAGGCGTACCTTTCCCACCAGTATAGTATAAACTCTGGCTGAAAGCAGAATTATGGATGTTCGTAAGCCAATTACGAATATTATAACTGTTAGTTGTACTCAACGTATCGTTTCCACACTTGCGACACAGACGATGTAAGCGTCCCAAATCATCATAATCAAACAAGAAATCAGTAGTAGAACCGTCAAAAATATGTTGTTCATTAGTTAAGCGGCCCATATGGTCATAAACATATTTTTTTTCAAAAGGAGATATGCTTGTTTGCTCCAAACAATCGGAAGTGACAGCACCAGAAAAGTTATAAGCTTGATGCTGTACAGAAGTACGTCCCAAACAAGAACTGCGCGTCTGGATGGGACGACCATAATAGTCATAATAAAAACTGGTAAATATCCATCCATCGCTGCCGCCCAGTTCACGAACCAAGCTTCCCGTTTCCCTTCCTTTATGTACAACCCTATCTGAGTCACTACCAAAACGGACAGGATAACCAGACTTTACCACATAGCCGAGTGAAGTAGGAAATGTCTTCGAACTGCATTGTTTGTAACGATAATCATCATAATAATGCACTTCTTGGGGCGTGAACTTGTTTAACGTTAAGAAGGAAGAAGGGAGTGAATAACCATAATAATCAGTGTTCTTGCCTATAAAAGTAGCTGTCACATTAAGCCTGTTGATGGCATCAACAGAAACACTGGCAGTGTAGATTCCACTTATTACCAGATTACCATAAATATCTGATAAGTTACAAAGCCACTCACCACGTTTTGCCTGTTCGCTATTGCGACTGAACACCAATCGGTCGGCAGCATCGTAAATATAACTATTCCAGCCTGCGCCGGGAAGTTTCTTCCCCGTACAGCGGTTACGATAGTCGTAACGATACTGGTAGGCATACAGTTCCAATGCGGTAATGGGATTGGTGATATAGCGTGCCGACGCTTCCGGAGAGAGCACAAAACAAAGGTTACCATACTCATCATATACATAATAAGTATCAGAAGACACGGAAACAGTAGCAATGGAGGAAAGGAAACGACGTTCCAATACCTTATGCCCTTCCTTATCAGTAAATACCTCGCTCCGATTACCATCCTCATCAGTAGTCCGCGTCACATCCAGCAGGTTTGGAGAATAAAACCCCTTATGTACCAGCACAGGATTCTCCCGGGTACCGCCAACTATAAAAAACAAACAATTATCAGCAGTCTGATTGAAGCGATAGGCGGACTTCACGGCATGCCCGCCCACTTGCCAAGCTTCACCGGGACCATAACGTTCTACGACGCGTTCCAAAGGGGAACCTTCATAAACCATTCGATTATAAGCATAACGGTCATTGTATTGAGTAGCCGAAATGTCCTCCAAAGAATTAGTTGAAGTATATCCGAAACTACGGGATACAGAAGAGGGAAGCCATTGTTGATGTTCACGGCCTAATCCGTCATAAGCAGTGCGACTTACCCAGTCTTTCTTCCCATCGGGCGAAGCGCCATATTGCACAGTCTGTTCCGGACGGCCTAACCCATCATAATAATTTATGGAGTGAATGGCCTTACCGGGATAACGAAGTGAATCTGGCGTAGTCTGCGCCATGACAGGCACTATGGAAGTTATGTAGCTATGAGAAGTATTGGGAGTATACGGAGACATTTCTACTGGACATTCCGGTTCTTCCTCTACAGGAACAGCGTGTATAACAAGCACTACATGAGTATTACCTTCAGCATGATAATTCTCTGATATAGTATAAATTCCGGGAGATAAATGTAAATCATGAAACGGGCCCTTATTATACTCTTCTACAGAATTACCCTCCTCCGTATATATAGATAAATCAACTTGAGCATTCACTTGTCCCGTTATCTCAATATCCAGAATAGCAGGGCGTGTAACTTCAAGTTCAAAAAAACAATAAACTTTCGTAGAAAGTTCGGTTTTCAATTCATGCATAAAAAAGAGTTCCTCATCCGTACTTCCTACCTTTATAGTATTCATATTAGGTGCAGCTGAATACACGTTCAAATGTATATCTCCATTATTAGAGTAACCAGTATCTGTACCTTCACTCACCAACTCATATACCCCTTCAGCAAGCGATTCGCACAAAAAGGCTTGCTCAGTAGACATCTTTCGCAAATCCTGCTCAACATAATTTTTCACATTACTATTTTTCCAAATCCCTTGAATAATGGGCGTTTGAATCGCATCACTGGAAAAAGAAATTTCCTGAATCTTACCGTTAGAAAGATGATGTAACAAGTACATGGAAGTCCTACTTAGAGCAGAACCGGCATGGGTAAAGGCCACAACACCGGAACTTGTTACTTCAAATTTAAAACGCACATCCTTATTGGTATTACCATAAGAGTCTGTTGACGTATTGGTATCATAGCTTGTTTTCCATACAGTCGTCTGTTTTGACGTTGCATTGTTCTTCTGACAACACAACATAAACACCAGAAGCAAAAAGCTTCGTAATAAAAATGTTTTCATAAGCTAATTTTTAGTTCGATTCATTCACCAAATGATATTGGTGAAATCCTGTCAAATTCCGCTGACCCTGTTCATTAAAACGGCAAGTTTCTATCAAACGGCCTTGACTGTCATAGTTATACTCCATTTGTCGACCGGCAGGATCTGTTTTACCGGTAAGTCCCACAGAGAAAAGATACTTACTGGTCGAAACCCGGGCACCAAACAGTTTTTCTCTCAACGTGGCAACCACACTCTCGTAAGTAATGGCAGACGAACAACTTTCCGGTAACCGCCCCAATGCTTGTTGGACTTCCGCATACGTTGAGTTTTCTATTTTTGCCACCGGATACTGTCCGTGATACCCCCAAAGGTAAATAGTGGCAACACCATCCTCGTCGCGCACGGTAGGATTACCGTAGGTGTCATAGTGCGAATAGCGAGTACGAATCTCCATCTTCCCTGGAATGCCCTTCAATATTTGTGTCGGCATATAGAGCATACATCTCCCGTTGCGAACAGAATCATAAACCAATTCTTCCATATCCAGAATCTTTCCATTCAGCAAGCGCGAATGCTTCGCAAGCAAGGTTTGCCGACAATATTTATAATCATATACGTCCGTCAACGTATCCCCGCTACTTTTCAACACGGAATGCTTCAGCAAATCCCCAAAACGTGTATGACTAAACCATTCCTTATCCACTTTTTCCGCATCCGGCTCGTCCGGCACGTAAGTCCGCACAATCTGACTCTTCAGGACATAAGGGGAAAAGCTTTCCTTACCAACATGCATATACAACCCTGTACGCAAGTGTAAAGATGGAGACGGAGAGTAGAAATAGAGAACATAATTATTACGATCCAAAAAATCGTACTCACAGTTTACGCTTCTCACCACCTCCTTCTTACTGTTATAATATGTCTCTGCCTTCACTTTATCCAACATAAGCGAATAGTCAAGCGAGGGATGAGCAAATAAATTCTTATTATAAATTTTCTGCATCTCATCCTTGGCAAAAAAGACATCAGGATTATAAAAATCAAAACGGTCGTAAGTAGGGAAAATAAATTCGCCGCCATACCACTTAACGCCATATTCATACGACACAAAATCGACCACCTTATACGGATGAGGAATGGTAAGAGTCGTATTTCCTGCCTCCATATAATGTTCTATCACTTCAGGATATCGAATATGCACCGAAGGATAAGCAATATCCGTAAATCCCTGGCTATTGGTAGCCACAGCATCCACCGCATACTTACCTACAATCCCCTCATCCATGGTGAAGGTATATCTATAGAAAGGCATATACATCACCATACCGTTATCCATATTTCTTCCATAAGTATATACCACAGTTTTCACAGGAGAATTATCGGAATCCATAATATGTACCTCATGAATGCGAGCCCCACCGGCTATCTTGTTATCACTACTATTCAGCGAAGCCCTATCCGGCAAGTAATCCGACGAACGGGTCTGTTGCAAGACAAAGCTATAGCGATGAGGTTCGTACGTATACTTTGTTTTTCCGCCAGTAGGATACGTCACACATTTGAGTAGTGTACAGTCATAATCCTCTCCCGTCGGATTGCGGTCTTGGGTAGTAATCTCATAATTCAAGGGATAATCATTGAGAACGCTTATGCCCGGTACAATCCCCTGATTACTTTTACGCCCCCGCCAGAATCCCCAATGGTCAATGTTCGATGTCAATGGCGTAGGTGCCGCAATGCCATTCATACCATTATACTCAAAACTATATTTCCCATATTTGGAATGATTCACCGAAGTCAAGAACATACGATTGCCTGCCTGATAAGAATATTGGAAAGCAACGGTCTTGCCGAGAGCGTGAGAGGAATAAACAATCTTATCCAACTTTGCACCACAAGAGAGGGGAAATTGTCCCTTCTGCATAGCCAGGCCACTGGTATAGTCAGGCAATTGGCTACGAGAAGAATAATACATCTTCACAGATCCCGCATCCGTAGAAATCTCGTCAACCAAAGCTACCTTGGTCAGGGAAAACTCATTATATCCGCTGAATGCTCCATGATACATATATTGTTCCGTCCCTGCCATTTTCGCCACAAAGCAATTCCTACCGGACAAAGAATAAGACAAGGGAACATCTTTCCCATCGAAAGGAGCGGGAATCACTGAAAAAGCAAATTTATAAGGTGATTCATGACAAACAGCCGGTATATCCTTATACTTTATGTTCAGTTTCCTACCACTTGGTGCTTGTATTTCGGTCAGATAATAGGCTGTTATCTCATGACGAGCTTGTATAGTACTTTCTGGGGGTAAAACATTATGCCATTCTCGCCAGGAAAGGGCTGTATACTCCAAGGAAGCATATCCCTGTCCGCCAAACGTATAGACGTAACCGTCATCTGTAGTTATGCGAATATATGTATCTTGAGCACCGGTAGACGTAAACTGTTTCATATCCTCCAATGAAACCTGATAGCGACCACCATTATTGCCCATAGCACTAATACTACCATCTAAATTGATCATGAACTTTCCCGAATGCTTGCCCATAGAAAAATAAAAGATATCGGCACAGGCCTCAATATCTCCACTTATCCCAGGAATGGTCGATACACCATTTTCCATATCTTCCCTTTGGGCATAATGATACGGATTATTGCGTATATCTTGTTCTAAAGTAGGCGAACTGAACTTTTTATTACCAAGCATACGCAGAAATCCGTCAGCAAATCGCTGTTCGGATAATTCAGGATTAGTGCGGTAAGCACGAATATCGTCCGGTATACCATTCACTTTCCGATAAATAACTCCTAAACCATTCAAAGCCCAGTTACGTCCTATATAATTATCGGGGACTTGCGGACAAAACCCGGAAGAGTTATAGGATAAAGAAAGAGAAAAGTCAAAGTCTCTGTCATTCAGTTCAACTAATGGAATAGTCTGCCCGATGCACCCGGTATTCATATTCACCTCCACCTGATCATAACGGATCATCTCGGCCACTTGCGGAGAATAAACTGGCATGTGCGCCGGAACCGCTGGAATATCCCGTGAACTCCTTATGTCTGCCGCATGCACATTTTGCGTCATGAACATCCCCGGCAAAACGAGTAATATTGTAAATAGTTTCTTTTTCATAAACAAAATATATCTAATGAATAAAAAAGGTCGCAGAGAATAAGCTATAATAGTATATCCATTCCCTGCGACAATAAGTTTCTTCTACAGTGTCATCGCATTAACGCCCAGCACCCCCGCTATCGCCGTTACCACCGCGACGGCCACTTTCAGAATCATACTCCAAACAGATTTTTTGATTGCCATTATTTCAACACCTCCTTTCCATCGGCCATTATCTTGCATTTCATGTCTCATTACTTTCAAAGCTCCTTCCTCACCTCAAAGCACGGACATTCCTTCACCCACTCTTCCGGTTCTATCAGCCCGTCCCCGTTCAGATCCGGACTGAGGTCACGATGCCCGCAGATGCAAATATTATTTTTAAATCGCTTTAGCAATTGCGCCACCAGCAAGTGCATAGAACTACGCTGTTCCGGTGTACGGGTATCTTTCGCACGTCCCTTGGCATCCAGTCCGCCTTCATAGCAGATGCCTATCGAATGAGCATTGTGGCCCTTGGCATGCGCCCCGACAAGTTCCAAAGCACGGGTATTGATTACCGTGCCATCCTTACGGATGTAGTAGTGATAGCCGATACCGCGGAAGCCACGGCAACGGTGATTTTCCTCCAGTTCGACCACAGTCAGCGAACGGTCTTCGCGTGTGGCGGAACAGTGAATAACGATGTGATCAATTGTTCTCATGTAACTTAATGATAAGTGTTTAACTTTTAATTTCCGAAGACTACGGTTTCAGAGCCTATCCCAGTGGATTCTCGTCCAATCCGCCATCGCCACCGCCTTCCTCTTTTCCACCGTCTTCCTCGCCACCTGACCCTTGCATATTCAGCTTCTTGAGCTGTGTTTCAAGGTCGACAAAATCGATGCGGTCTTCCGCACGGGTGGTAGCGGTATCCAGATTAGGACGGATGGCACTCGAAGCACGGAAATTGATGCGGACAGCCTTAATCTTCTCCGGCAGACACTCTTTCTTGAGTGCGGAGCCCACCGTAGAAGCCGAAAGACTGAAGACTCCGAAGCCGTCGACATTGACGGAACGACCGTTGTAGAGTTCACTACGCAAAGCCTTCACGAAGTTGGTGAGTACACTCTGAATATCACCCAGAGTGAGCGAACTGCTTTCTTTCATCTGAACGGCAATGCTGTTCAGGGTGGCAGACTTGCCCCAGACCAAAAGTTGAGGATAGTACTTGCCCGAACCGTCCTTCAGGAACGGATTTTTACGAAACTGTTTTTTGTACGTTACTGACATATTTATTATTATTTTCTGAAGATTGATAAAACCGGTTAGCAACCGGAATCTATCTCTGTATCGAACGAAGAAGTGGCAGAGTCGACGTCATACCCCGGAAACAGCTTCGCAGGGTCCCCGCTTTGAGGACATGACAAAGGTACGGAGTGGAGGAAAGATGGATGGACGAAACGGGATGTACCGGGATGTACTTGTATGAACTTTGTCGTACTTTGTTCTGATTGATGTAGAAAGGAAGGAAACCAGTTGACGAGTTGACAAGGGAACAAGGGGCTGCGCAATGCTCCTATGCCGCATGGAACCTTGTCCCCTTGTCAACTTGTTAACTCGTCAACTTTCCCTCAAAACCGAAAAGCAAGCAATCTTATTATGCAAAACAAGCAATGCCATGATGCAGAACATTGTTTGTTCCACACCACTACATTGCTTGTTGCCATTTCACGCTAAAAGTATGCCCCTTGCACAGCGCATATCATCCCGAACAAGAAGGCATCACTGCGATCAGGGCCGTTCCAGATACTTCACCAGCACCGCTACCTGACGCTTGCTGAATATCTGATCGTTCTTCCCCTCAGGACCTTCGTAAAGTTCATGGTGAAGAGACGGATTGAAGTTGATCCAGCGACGGAGTTTCCTTAAGGCCGCTTCGGCCGAAAGACAGGGAAAATAAAGCTGGGCCAGATCGGACTTCAGATATGCCTTGATTTCAAACCGGTAGGCTTCGGATTCAGAGTTCTCAGGAAAGGCAGTTTCGGAACTTGTGTACTTCTTCATAATCATAATGTTTTTCTATATTTTTGTTTATTCATGTTTCATTCTAAAAAAATCAGGACACCTTCAAGGCTTCGGAAGGGGTTTTCGAAAGCCTCGGAGGGTTCAATTTAGGGTCAGGGTCACTTATACCCCCGTCCTGAGGACGGTTTACGTTTCTTCCGATAGCCATTCTCCTCTTTTACAACATATTGCAATTTCAAGGCCTTTTGCAAAAGCCGTTTACCCGTAGATTCGGACATGCCGGCATTTTGCACGCTCCGGACAAAATCTGTATAAGTGAATTCTTTGGACAAAGACGACAGAATTTCATCCAAACGATGAAAACGGTGCATACTGGTAGGAGGTTGATTGGTGTCGGGCAACGAAGTACTGAGCAACAAACTATGCTCCACAAGTGTACGGACAATATCCATAGCCGTGCGGAAATCAGCGTCCGTACAGCAATACTCCTTTGCATAGCGATAATCTTCCCACTTACGGAAAATAGTGAGAATGGCAGCCAGGCGCATCCCCAACAATCCGGCGCGACGGATGAGACTACCCGAAGAATCACGTCCCTCCAACAGTACCCTACGCAGCAACTCGCTGAAAAGTGTAGTATGCAGTTGCCACTGTGCAGGACTGAAGGTGACCAGCGTGGGCGACTCTAACAACACTTTGTGCATCTCAAGCAACTCCTTCCCCAAGCCCTGGAAGTAGCTGCGCAGGTCCACTTGCTCATCACCCGGGGCACACGATTCCCATTTCTGGCTTTGCTGCCGGGTATAGAACGCGAAACGGGAAAAAAGCCCCATTTCGAGCGAACGGAAAAAAATAAGAAACTGCTCTTGCGTACCGGCAATGTTGAGTGCTAGATGCGGATGTTTCACCACTATCGGTTCCCCGTCTACCTTGTACGATGAGGAGACCTCCTCGTGATGGGCAGCCTTGCACAGAATATCTTCATACTTGCCGCAATCCTGCCCCAAGGACGAAACCATTGTATTGATTTCGGTAGTAGCCATGCAGCAACCCACTTCACCGGCAGTAGCCAGATGCTCAATAAGACGGCTCTTACTGATGGTAGCCGATATTTTGAGGTACTGAGCTTTCGGCTCTTCCGGTTTCAGATTGATGTCCGGCAGGCGTTTCTCTCGCCGCGCCTGCTGTTGCTCCGCATCCCATCCCAACAAGGCTTGTTCATAAGCTTTCTTGTTCGCACGGCGCATCTGGTCGTAATACTCCTGCGTGGGATCCAGCAAAATAGCGGTGAAAGCCATGATACCCTTACCCGCACCGGCAGCTGCCACGGAGGCCAGATAAAAATGCGGTGAATACAGAGACTTCTTATAGAAGAAACTGACATAAGGAAAAATTGCGCTGCAACTGTTCAGGCAGCCCAGCAATGCCATATCACGTTCACGCTTGTCGCTCGTATAGCGGCAACAGCGTGTCAGGAAATCGGGCAAACGGGCGAAAACCGTATCAGGAATATAGGGTGCATCGGCACGCAATTCGTCATTTTTCTCCAACACCACTTCCGGTGCATCATCCTCATTCGGGCCATAAACGGGGGTATAAGTGACCCTGACCCCTTTTTGACCCCTCGCCGGCTCTTTTTGCTCCTTCGGCAAGCACTCAACAAACTGATATCCAGCCACTACACGCTGACGAATATCTTCTGCCGTGAAATCACTCGATGCGTAGCGATCGGAGAAAAGCGAGATCAGTTTTCCCATTTCATCCGGAGAAAAACCTTTACTTCCCGCTACACGGCCCAGTTTCAAGGCAAGGTCGTTGCGGTTGCCACGGCGAAAGGGATTGTTACGTTCAAAATCGTCGAGCAACCGGGGAATGAAACCACAGGCGGAAGTAGGGACAGAGCCACGGACATCCCCCGGAATTGCTTCGGCGGCGGACAGCAACATCTTCCGCTTTTCCGATGCAGGCACAACGTCAGGCATTTCAAATGCCACAGCTTCCGCGTTATAGTACGCCCCGGGATGGTAGCTATAAAAACAGGGCTGGGTCAGAATCTTGCACTTCTCATCGTAGGGATGTCCCACATGGGCGCTTACCGCATTGCCTACCGCCGCATAGAGGCGTGCATAATCTTGCCGCACATCTTCCGTACGCACGCGGACCAGCATTTTGATGCCTTCACCGGAGATACTGATAATCGATGCGTAAGTGAAGGGCAAGGAGCATGCCAGGCCGAACACTTCCAGTGTACGCTGGTTCGTGTGGTCGAGGTCTACGCACAACAGTCCGCTATGTACTGACAAGTCCTTCACCGCATGTCCGTTCAGGCATACACCGGCGGGCACAATACACGGCATATTTTCCTTTATCGCCTGCGCTTCGGCTTCATGTCCGGGCAGAGCTTTCAGTCGGCGATATTCCAATACCTGCTGTCGATAACGGTCGCTACGCACCGTGTCCACAAATTCCCGAATAGTGATAGTACGTGATGTTTTACTCCGCACGCCCGGAAATTCAGAGACGGAACCGGGAGATTCCGAATTTGCAATTTGTTTTTGATCTGTATATTTCATTTTTGCAATGTTACAGTATCAGGCACAGGCACTATTGCCTCCGCCGCTGTAAAGGAAAGCATAATAAAATAAATCAAAAGCTGCTTTTGTACACTTCTTTTTCACAAACTACTGATTATAAAAGAGATACAAAAAAGAAGTGTACATTTTTCGTGTTTGCATTTATTAAGAATCCAAGTTTCATAAATGTGCTGAGTAAACTTATAAATGATAATTTAGCGGCGAAGCTATTGATATTCTGACTATCTCAATTCCCCTCCTCCAGTTGGAGGAGGAGAATTTGAGATACTTCAGCCTTTCATCTCCCGCTAAATTATCATTCTCATGACCCGAACTTCTCTATTTCCCTCTCTCTTATTCTGCGTTCTTTCTCCTTTTCAAATTCATCAATCAGCCTATTCCCCCTTCTTACGATACGTTTGGTCACACGTTCTTCTTCATCCGTCAGGCCTCCATTTTTCTCTATGTCGATAAAAAGTTTATCTGTCTTCTCCAGTAAAATCAGATTATCACTATGACCTTGATTTTTTCCCAAAACCTTATCTCTACACACATGACAAAGAGTTTGTGTCAAGAAAACTACTTTGCAGATTCGGTGAAATGATGATTCGCCCCTACAAGCATTATTACAGAGCTTGTAGGGGCGAACAATCATTCGCCCGAATAGGCAAAGAGACTTTTGATACCTCTTTTCGTTCTATTTCTTTTCAATCACCGGTTTATCCCCCATCGTCAACTCTAACGTTCCACCGTCCACAATATCCTGATGGTTGAAGAAAGGTTCCACCAACTCCCGACCGTTCAAAAGCATCTTCTGCACATACTTATTTTCGCGACTGTTGCCATGCGCTACAACTGTGAAAGTTTTTCCATCTTTCAGTTGTATGGTTGCCTTATTGAACAGCGGCCGGCCAATGGAATACACAGGCTTACCGGGACACACCTGATAGAATCCCATCGAATTAAGGATAAACCACGCCGACATCTGACCGCAGTCTTCATTGCCCGACAATCCATTCGGATCATTGAAATAGAGTGTGTGCAACACCTCGTCCACCAATTCCTGCGTTCTCCAAGGCTGACCGACATAGTTATATAGATGTACGATGTGGTGGCTTGGCTCATTTCCATGCGCATACTGCCCTATCAGACCTGAAATGTCAACAGATACCGATTCACCTTCCATAGCCGAAGGAGCGATGAACAAAGAGTCCAGCTTGCCGATAAAAGCCTCCCGGCCTCCCATAAGATCTACCAATCCGTCCACATCATGTGGCACGAACCAGGTCCATTGCCAAGCGGTACCTTCACAATAATCATCATTGCGGTGATTGGAAGAACGGGGATTGAAAGGTGTACGCCAGTTGCCTTCACTGTCCAGTCCGCGCATGAAGCGGGTGGAAGCGTCGAAATAAACCTGGTATCCTTTGGCGAATGCGGCATATTTTTCCCGATTAGGACCATCACCCAGAGCTTCCGCCAATAGCGAAATGCACCAGTCATCATAAGCATACTCCAATGCTTTGGCCACCGATTCGTTGTCTTTATCGCAAGGCACATAGCCTATTTTATTCTTCCAGTATTTGGCTTGCGGCATCAGATGAGGCAATACCAGCGGAGGACACAGGATGCCGGTAGTGTCATATTCCGCAGCACGGATGCAAGCCTTGTATGCGTCTTGCACATCAAAATCACGATAGCCTTTTGTGTAAGCGTCAGCAATAATGGATGCGGCATGGTAGCCAATCATGGTTCCGGTATAATTGCCTGCAAGTTCCCACATAGGGAAGATGCCGCCTTCGCGCTGCTTCAGGATGAGCGAACGGATAAAAGCCTGATTCAAATCCGGATCGATAATCGTCATTAAGGGATGATAGGCACGGAAAGTATCCCACAATGAGAAAACCGTGTAGACAGGATTTTCCACACTGCCTTGGTGGGGCTTCAGATCCATGCCCAGATAGCGTCCGTCGGCATCCGTAAACAGATTGGGTTGCACACCCGTATGATAAAGTGCGGTATAGAACATAATCCGCTGGTCATCATCGTTGGTTTCAATATCTATTTTCGACAGATAATCGTTCCATGAATTGCGGGCGGCACTGCGCACACTGTCAAAGTCCCATTCGGGTATATCAGCCTCCACATTCCGGCGTGCTCCGTCCATATCCACGGCAGAAACTCCGACCTTCACAAGGACTTGTTCATCAGCCCCGGTCTGGAACTGCAACAGTGCTTTAGCTGTGGGCAGCAACGGGCCGCCTTGGTCCAATGCCATAGAATCGGTCACCAAAGTATAGGTAAAAGGTTTGGAGAACTTGGCATAGAAATTAATGTATTGGTCGAAAGCCCAATATACCGTCTTCTTACGCCCGCGTATCTCGGTGTCGCTGATTACTTCCAGCTCCATTTCTTCATTCGTCTGGCGTTGCAGACTGTAATCCAGGTCAAGGATGAATCCCGCATCTTCCGCTTTCGGAAAAGTATAACGATGAATAGCCGCCCGCCGGGTAGCGGTCAGTTCGGCCTTCACTTTATAGCGCTCCAGAAATACCGAATAATAACCGGGTTGGGCCGTCTCGTTCTCGTGAGAGAAAGCGGAAGCATAAGCCATCTGCTGACTCTCCTCTCCCATCGCATGATAATCTTGCCTGCCCACGGTAGGCATCAACAATACGTCACCATAATCTCCACAGCCCGTACCGCTGAGATGCGTATGCGAAAACCCGTTAATGGTAGAATCTGCATAATAATAACCTGAACAGGCATCCCACTGATAAATGCGTGTATCCGGACCGGGCTGTATCATTCCGTTAGGCACTATAGCCCCGGGATAGGTATGTCCATGTCCTCCCGTACCAATGAACGGATTGACGTACGATGAATAGTCCTGCATTTTCGGAGTGCAACCATACATCCCGAGCAACAGAATTCCACCCACCATCATGGAATTAAATCTCATATTTTTCATATCTCAATAGTATTACATATTCATATCAAAGTGGCATAAAGGTAATGGCCTGTCCGCCCCCTTTCGCCATATTCACTGATAAAATATCAGTAGCGGTCACTTGCTTCTCTAGGATTTCATAGGCCGTAGGATTCGTCACCCAGTCAGCATCCTTGCCATCGGCATAGATGACCGCCCGATACGTCTTACCCTTTTCCAGAAAATCCAGCGCGACAGTGACTTCACGGGCTTCCTCATTCGTAGCTGCACCCAGGAAGTATTTCTCTCCTGCCCGGCGTACGATAACCACAAATTCCCCCGGTTCACCCGCCAAAGCTTCCGACCAGTCGCAATCAGCATCAAAATCACGGAAAAACTGGAAAGCTGGATGGCCTTCATAGTTTTCAATCATATCGGCAGCCATCTGCAAAGGAGAATAAAGTATCACCCAGTTTGCAATTTGCTTCGCCAGCGTAGAGTTTATACGGCAATCTTTGCTGTCTTTCATATTCCACTGCTTGCGATAAGGAGAGTTCTTGGCACGCTCGTACATGATATCGAATATGCCCGGCGTATAATCCATCGGTCCGGCAAGCAAACGGGTGAAAGGCAACATGACATGATGTTCCGGCGGATTACCTTCGCTCCAAGCATTCCATTCCATGCCACGGGCACCTTCACGGGTCATCATATTGGGGTATGTACGTCGAATTCCGGTGTCCTTGATGGGCTCGTGCACATCGAGGATGGTGTGATATTTAGCCGCGATTTCTACAACATTGCGATAATGACGCACATTATACTGCCCGTGATGATTGTGTCCGTCGGGAAGTCCGCCTGCATAACCGGTTTTCACAGAATGGATGCCCAGATCAGCATACCATTTATATGACTTATCCAGTTGTTTCTCATAATTCATAATATTGCCTCCCGTCTCATGGTGTCCGATAATTGCGACTCCTTTTTCCCGGGCGTAGCGGGCAATTTCCTCTATATCAAAATCGGCATACGGACGGGTATAGTCGAACGTCTGAGAACCACCCCAGTTTTCCCAACCTTCATTCCAGCCTTCATACATCACTGCTTCTATGTTGTTGGCCGCTGCAAAGTCGATGTACCGCTTTGCGTTCTCTGTTGTGGCACCGTGACGATCATTTATCACCCAACTTTCCACTCCCAGATGCATTCCCCACCAGATACCTACATATTTCATCGGACGTATCCAGTCCGTAGTTT
>ERZ773133.651-NODE-651-length-46943-cov-10.330212_pt1 | contig 46943 bp, 40 predicted proteins | sample MGYA00580861_ERZ773133 | MGnify/ENA primary metagenome ERZ773133 (study PRJEB29015, sample SAMEA2737844) | human gut metagenome | biome: human gut; feature: human-associated habitat; material: faeces | place: China | collected 2012 ...
AACTCAATTCTATCACTATATCTTTCCGCATTTCACTTTTTTGTAGTAACTTTGCCTCCCGAAAATAAAACGAATAACCAATCAATTCACCTTATATAATAGTATATGATTTCAGTAGATGGCTTGACCGTAGAATTCGGCGGAACCACCCTGTTCAGTGACATTAGTTTCCAAATCAACGAGAAAGACCGCATCGCCCTGATGGGAAAGAACGGTGCCGGCAAATCAACCCTCCTAAAAATCCTGGCCGGCGTGCGCCAGCCTACCCGCGGAAAAGTGACGGCACCGAAAGACTGTGTAATCGCTTACCTGCCCCAGCACCTCATGACCGAGGACGGCAGAACCGTCTTCGAAGAGGCCTCGATGGCTTTCGCACACCTGCGCGAAATGGAGGCGGAAATCGAACGGATGAACAACGAACTGGCTGTCCGGACCGATTACGAAAGCGACTCCTACATGGAACTGATAGAAAAGGTGGCGCTCATGAGCGAGAAATTCTATGCCATCGACATGACCCACTTTGAGGAAGACGTGGAGAAGGCCCTGCTGGGATTGGGATTCGAACGCAGCGACTTCGACCGTCCGACCAGCGATTTCAGCGGCGGATGGCGCATGCGCATCGAACTGGCGAAACTCCTGCTTCAGAACCCGGACGTCCTGCTGCTGGACGAGCCGACCAACCACCTGGACATCGAATCCATCCAATGGCTGGAGGATTTCCTCATCAACAGCGCCAAGGCAGTAATCGTCATCAGCCACGACCGGAAATTTGTAGACAACATCACCACCCGCACCATCGAGGTGACCATGGGACGCATCTACGACTACAAGGTGAACTACTCGCAGTACCTGGTACTCCGGAAAGAACGCCGCGAACAGCAGATGAAACAGTACGAGGAACAGCAGAAGATGATTCAGGAAACCAAGGACTTCATCGAACGCTTCAAGGGTACGTACAGCAAGACGCTCCAGGTGCAGAGCCGTGTGAAGATGCTGGAAAAGCTGGAACTGATAGAAGTGGACGAGGAAGACACCTCGGCACTGCGCCTGAAATTCCCGCCTTCGCCCCGCAGCGGCAGCTATCCGGTCATCATGGAAGGCGTAGGAAAGACATACGGCAACCACACCGTGTTCCGCAATGCGACCCTGACCATCGAACGGGGCGACAAGGTGGCCTTCGTCGGTAGAAACGGGGAAGGTAAATCCACGCTGGTGAAGTGCATCATGAACGAAATCACCCACGACGGTACCCTCACCCTGGGCCACAACGTACAGATAGGGTACTTCGCACAGAACCAGGCTTCGCTGCTGGACGAGAACCTGACGGTCTTCCAGACCATCGACGAGGTAGCCAAAGGGGAAATCCGGAACAAAATCCGTGACTTGCTGGGTGCCTTCATGTTCGGCGGTCCGGAGGAATCGATGAAGAAGGTGAAGGTGCTTTCGGGTGGAGAACGTACCCGCCTGGCCATGATCAAGCTGCTGCTGGAACCGGTGAACCTGCTGATTCTGGACGAGCCGACCAACCACCTGGACATGAAAACGAAAGATATCCTGAAACAGGCGCTGATGGATTTCGACGGTACCCTCATCGTGGTTTCGCACGACCGTGACTTCCTGGACGGGCTGGTCACCAAGGTCTACGAATTCGGCCACCAGCGTGTGAAGGAACACCTGTGCGGTATCTATGAGTTTCTGGAAACCAAGAAGATGGAGAACCTGCAGGAGCTGGAAAAGAAATAATACAATATTTGTGGTTATCCACTATCGAAAACACAAACAAACGTCCTCATGTTTTATCAAACGCGAGGACGTTTGTTTTATCCCACCAGTCAGCCCCGTCCGGCCCGGTAAACCTGGAGAGTCATTACGATTGTCAATACCACCAGGAGGGTGAAAGCCAATACATTGAATGCGACGGCCCACTCCATCGGGAGCCCCAGCCGGCTGTTCCGTTCCGTCCAGCAGGTAGACACATTAATCATCGGTAACACCAGGTTCAGCCAACGGGCAAAATGACACTTCCAGTAATTCTGTATCACCGTACGCTTCGGGTTCATCCGCACCGGGACATTGACGAACGACGGATTCCGGGAGGCAAAAAAGCCGATTACCCAGAACAAGACGGCAAGTACCATCCACACGGCGTACGAAGGACTTTCCGGTCCGTAGTTTTGACCTTTCTCCCATTCCTGCAGAAACACGAACAGAAGTAACTGCAAGATGACCAATGCCATCCCTGCCATATCCAGTATCCTATCCGACATCCGATAAGGCAATTCACTGCCGCTGCGGTGCAACGAAAAAAACTTTCTCATACATTTTCCTCCTCTTGGCCGGCTTCCGTTTCCGGCTTGTTTCTGGGTTTCTTCGGTTTCTTCAGCCGGCCGCTTTTCTTCAGCGCCTCCGCGATGATCCATTGAAGCTGACCGTTGGTGGAACGGAACTCGTCGGCAGCCCACGCTTCTACGGCATCCATCATTTCGGCGTCTATCCGCAGCACAAAACTCTTTATCACCTCTTTTTTAGCCATCGCATTCCGTTTTACAGTCCGTTTAATGATTCAAGGTACCGGAATTGATAACCGGTTGGGCAGGCTCATCGGCACAGAGTACCACCAGCAGGTTGCTCACCATGGCCGCCTTCTTTTCTTCATCCAGCTCGACAATATCGTCCGAATCCAGACGGTCCAAGGCCATCTTCACCATCGAAACCGCCCCTTCTACAATCTTCTCGCGCGCACTGATGATGGCACTGGCCTGCTGACGGCGCAACATGACGGCCGCAATCTCGGGCGCATACGCCAGGTAATTGATACGGGCTTCGATGACCTCCATGCCGGCCATGGCCAGACGCTCGTTCAGCTTCTGTACCAACTGTTCGTTCACCTCATCGCCACCGTTCCGCAGGGTCAGCTCCTCCTCTCCCCCTTCGTTATTGTCGTAGGCATAGAGTCCGGCCACCTGACGCAAGGCCGCATCGCTCTGTACACGGACGAAATCTTCGAACGCCTTCATCCGGCCGGCCAAGGAAGTACCGACCTCGTTCGGCTTGCTGGCCATGGTCTGCGAATCGATTTCGAACAAGGCCTTGTAGGTATCCTTCAGTTTCCAGACCAGCACCAGGCCTATCAGAATCGGGTTTCCCACCTTATCATTGACTTTTATCGGGTCAACATTCAGGTTACGTGCCCGCAGGGAAAGCTTCTTAGCCGTCATGAACGGATTGATCCAGAACAGTCCGGTCCGTCTGAACGTCCCTTTGTACGTACCGAAAAAGACCATGGCACGGGCTTCGTTCGGTTCCAACTGGATAATTCCCGGCCACAGAAAGAAAGTAAAGACAATTCCGACAATGCCGATTACGTAAGCGGAAACTCCCAACTCTTCTTTCATAAAGAAAGAAAGAACAAACAAAACAGTCAATAACAGGATAATAAAAATCATCAGAAATCCATTGACAACCATCCCTTTAAATTCAAATTCACGTCCTTCCATAAGCATTTGTTTTGATATTATTCTAATATCACAAAACTACAGAAAATTTCCATACGGTGTCAATCAGGCAGGTATGTTTGACAGCATAAATCTGTCATTTTGTCTTTCCGGCCGGTTCCTGTCCGCAGTTGAAATACGGCAGGTTGATTTATATCAATAAAAGGGCACAAAAGCGAAAAATTATGCTGAAAAACACATTTCGTATGAAAAAAGGCGCTATGTTTGCATCGAAATCAATGAACAACAGGTTCTGAAACAAGAACCGATTTTAAGGATAAAAAGATAACAAGGATTCGAGGCCATCCGGGAGGAGCGCCGAGAAAAAGCAAAAATTAGACTTAGGTATTAATTAAATGAAGAAAGGGTAACAATTATGAAAAAGGTAAAAAGTATTTTCAAGAAGATTTCAAACGCCGATCCGATGATTTGGGGTTACGTGATGCTGAACGACAAGTTGAGCAAGTAACCTGCCAATCGGAAGGCGTTCGAATCCATTCAGATTCGAACATGAGCCGAAAGGCTTTTTAGGTAATAACGAGGCGACCTATAGAGGCCGCCTTTTCTGTTTATATAGCCATCTGACAGCCGAACGGATATTCTGCAAACAGTATGCAAGGGAGGCATTACATTCCTGTTACAATTTACCACAGTTTGCCTTTCTTATAGCATTTATTTTTGATTTATATCAATAAAACGGGGGTAAAATTGAAATTCATGCTGTAAAACATATCCAGTATCGAAAAAGTCCGTATATTTGCATCGTCAACAAGAAAGACAAAGACTAGATTCAACAAACTAAAGAGGTTTAAACAAAAGGTATTAAGGTAAACAAGATTGTTCGAGGTCATTCGTGATGAACCACCGAGAACACCCTATAAGTTTTTATTAGGTATTAAAAAAGAAAGGATAACAATTATGAAAAAAGTAAGAAAAATCTTCAACAGAATCGCTAACGCCGATCCAATGATCTGGGGTTACGTCATGCTCAATGACAAACGGAGCAAGTAAGTAAACATGAAACGCACGGAACCGGATATCCTTCGGTGAAGGCGGATCAAGTAAAAAGAATCTGATAAATGCCGAGAGGCTTCTCATACTCTCACAAAGAAAGCGGTTATCCACATAACCGCTTTTTTTATTGCCTGTTTATTCGTATTTTTGCCGGACTTAACCGATTCTTATGGCACAGACTCCCATCGATACCGACAATCCTGAATTTCAGAATGCCCTGAAGCTGATTCAGTACACCCGCCAATCCGTCTTCCTGACGGGAAAGGCAGGAACCGGCAAATCTACCTTTCTGAAGCATGTCTGCCAGGTGACCCGGAAAAAATACGTGGTCCTGGCACCGACCGGAATCGCGGCCATCAACGCCGGAGGGAGTACCCTGCACAGTTTCTTCAAACTGCCGTTTCACCCGCTCTTGCCGAACGACCCCCGCTTTCAGGGCAGCAAACTCTACGACTTCCTGAAATACAGCTCCAACCACCGGAAACTCATCCAGAACCTGGAGCTGGTCATCATCGACGAGATTTCGATGGTACGTGCCGACATCATCGACTTCATCGACAAGATTCTGCGCACCTACTCGCAGAACATGCGTGAGCCTTTCGGCGGGAAACAGGTGCTGCTGGTGGGAGACATCTTCCAACTGGAGCCGGTGGTGAAGAACGAGGAACGCGAAATCCTGAACCGGTTCTATCCGAACCCGTATTTCTTCTCGGCCGCCGTCTTCCAGCAGATGGAACTGGTGGCCATCGAGCTGACCAAGGTCTACCGGCAGACGGACCCGGTGTTCATCGGCATCCTGAACCGCATCCGGACCAACACCGTGCAGCAGCGGGACCTCCTGCTGCTGAATACCCGCTACCAGGCTCCTGTCCGCCCGAACGAAAACGACCTGTACATCACGCTGGCCACCCGGAGAGACACGGTAGACTACATCAACAAGCAGCAACTGGCCAGACTGGAGGAAGAACCGGTGACGCTGAAAGGAGAGATACACGGTGAATTCCCCGAAAACAGCCTGCCGACCCTGATGGAACTGGTGGTGAAACCCGGTGCCCAGATTATCTTCATCAAGAACGACCCCGAAAAACGGTGGGTGAACGGGACCATCGGAACCATTGTGGGTATCACCGACCAGGACACCCTCTATGTACGCACCGAAAACGGGGCGGAATACGAGGTGGAACGCGAAAGCTGGAGCAACGTACGCTACCGGTACAACGAGGAGGAGAAGAAAATAGAAGAAGAAGAGCTGGGCACCTTCACCCAGTACCCCATCCGGCTGGCCTGGGCCATCACGGTACACAAAAGTCAGGGGCTGACCTTCAACCGGGCGGTCATCGACTTTACCGGAGGCGTCTTTGCCGGCGGACAGGCCTACGTCGCCCTGAGCCGCTGCACCTCGCTGGAAGGCATCCAACTGAAACGGGAAATCAGCCGTTCCGATATCTTCGTGCGGCCGGAAATCGTCGCCTTCTCGCAGCGGTTCAACGACAGCCAGGCCGTAGAACGGGCCCTGAAGCAGGCACAGGCCGACGAACAGTACATCGCGGCCGTCAAAGCCTTCGACAAGGCCGACTTCACGGCATTCCTGGACAACTTCTTCAAAGCCATACACAGCCGGTACGACATCGAAAAGCCGCTGATACAACGGTTCATCCGCAAGAAGCTGGGCATCATCCGCAGCCTGAAAGAAGAGAACAGCCGACTGAAAGAACAACTGAGGGAACAACAGAAGAACCTGGAGAAATACGCCCACGAATATTACCTGATGGGGAACGAGTGTATCCTCAAGGCCCACGACGCGCGGGCTGCCATCGCCAACTTCGACAAGGCCATCGAACTGTACCCCGCCTACACCGACGCCTGGGTACGCAAGGGAGTCACCCTGTTTGACGAAGACCGCATAGACGAGGCCGAAGCCTGCCTGAACGAAGCGGTCCGGCTGCGCCCCACCGAATTCAAGGCCGTCTACAACCGGGGGAAACTGTACCTCTTCAGCAACCGCCTGGAAGAGGCCCTGACAGACCTGGACAAGGCCACCAGCCTGAAGCCGCAGCACGCAGGCGCCCACAGCTACTTTGCCGAGGCGCTGGAAAAGGCGGGCAAAACGGCCGAAGCCGCCATCCACCTGCGAATAGCCAAGGAGCTGAAGAAACGGAAATAAGGAACTGTTTGACCTCGCATTTCGTATCTTTTTTGTATTTTTGCAATTGTCCGGGTCACATCCCGGCCCTAACCCCATGATACAACGCTTATACACCAAGAATAACAACCCCAACGACCTGCAGCGCATCGTAGACATCCTGAACGACGGGGGAATCATCATCTACCCTACCGACACCATGTATGCCATCGGGTGCCACGCGCTGAAGGAACGCCCCATCGAACGCATCTGCAAACTAAAAAATATCGATCCGCGTAAACATAATCTGTCGATTATTTGTTATGACTTAAGCAACATCAGCGAATATGCCCGCGTAAACAACGCGACATTCAAACTGATGAAACGGAACCTACCCGGTCCGTTCACCTTCATTCTGGCAGCGGACAGCCGCCTGCCTAAAATCTTCCGGAACCGGAAAGAGGTGGGCATACGGGTACCGGACAACAACATCATCCGGGAAATATGTCAGCTATTGAACGCGCCGATTCTGACGACGACACTGCCGCTGGGCGAAAACGAAGACATCGAATACATTACCGACCCGGAGCTGATAGACGAGAAATTCGGCGACCTGGTGGATGTAGTCATCGACGGAGGTATCGGGGGAACCGTTCCGTCTACCGTCATCAACTGTATCGAGGACGAACCGGAAATCATCCGTCAGGGGAAAGGGGTATTGGACGAATAATTCTTTACTTAACTAAATAACTGAATCATTAAATTTATGTTACTGACACTTTTAAACGCAGCACTGCTGAGTGCATCTTCTTCTAAATTCAAGGTTGACTGGAACTCCCTGATTGAACGCATGACCGACTGGTCCATCGAAATCGGGAAAAGTATTCTGGGAGCCATCCTTATCTATATTGTCGGCCGCTTTATCATCAAGCAGATCAACCGGCTGGTATCGAAGGTTCTGGAAAAACGGAAATTTGAAATCAGCGTACAGACCTTCCTGAAAAGCCTGCTGAGCCTGCTGCTGAACCTGATTCTGGCCTTCGCCATCATCGCCAAACTGGGAGTGGAGACCACCAGCTTCGCAGCCATCCTGGCTTCTGCCGGTGTGGCCATCGGTATGGCCCTGTCCGGTAACCTGTCCAACTTTGCCGGCGGACTGATTATCCTGGTGTTCAAGCCTTTCAAGGTAGGCGACTACATTGACGGCCCCAGCAACGCCAGCGGTACGGTGAAGGAAATCCAGATTTTCCACACCATCCTGTCGACCACCGACAACCGCATCATCTACGTACCGAACGGTTCGCTGAGCAGCAATGTCATCGTGAACTACAGCAAACAGGAAACCCGCCGTGCCGAATGGGTGTTCGGCGTGGAATACGGAGAAGACTACGAACGGGTGAAAGCCGTACTGGAACGCATCATCGCCGCCGACGAACGTATCCTTCAGACTCCGGCTCCGTTCATCGGACTGGGTTCGCTTTCTGCCAGCAGCGTAGACGTCAAGGTACGTGTATGGACCAAGAGTAGCGACTACTGGGACGTAGTGTTCGACATGAACCGTGTGGTCTATGAAACCTTCAACAAGGAAGGCATCGGATTCCCGTTCCCGCAGCTCACGGTACATCAGGCCAACGATTAACACCCGCAGGGGGCTTCTTCCCCAAGAAGCCTCCCAACGACGATACCAAAAGAGAGCCGTATCACCCAGGAGATTTTCCTGTGATACGGCTCTCTCGTTTTATCGGACAGCCTGTCCGGAACTCCCGGACGGGTTGCCTTTCTCGTTACTTGCGGTCGGCTTTCAGACGGTCGGCCATTGCCTTGGCCAATTCTTTAGCCTGCGCATAGTTGTCCTGCTTCATGGCCTGCTTCATTTCTACCGGATTGCCCACCAGTTCGAATTTCTGTTTCTCGGCAAATTCACCCAGCTTCTTGACAGCGGCGCTCGCCCAGGTGTAGGAACCGAAGTAACCCATGACACGGTTCTTCATTTCGCGGGCAGCCACCTTGCTCAACAGCGATTCCATTTCAGGGTACAGGTGCATGTTATAGGTCGTACAGCCCACAATCAATGCCTTGTACTTGAAGATGTCTGACAGGATAAAGGAATGGTTGGTCCGCGAAACATTGTACATCACGATGTTCTTGATACCTTCTTTACTCAATTCCTCGGCAATGGTTTCGGCCAGTTCCTCTGTGTTGCCGTACATGGTTCCGTAAGCGATGACCACGCCTTCTTCGCCTTCGTAACGGCTCATCTTGTCATACAGATCAACCACACGCGGAATCTCTTCTTCCCACACCGGACCGTGAGTCGGACAGATGGTATTGATTTTCAAGCCGCCCAATTTCTGCAAAGCCTTCTGTACCGGATTGCCGAACTTGCCCACGATGTTGGCATAATAGCGGCGCATCTCGTTCCAATAGATATCGGTATTGATGTTGCGGTCGATGCAGCCACCGTTCAAGGCACCGAAACAGCCGAACGCGTCGCCCGAGAAGAGGATACCCTCGGTTTCATCGTAGGTAACCATCGTTTCCGGCCAGTGAACCATCGGAACCAGGTAGAAACGCAGGTTGTGGTGACCCAGCTTCAGGAAATCGCCTTCGCCTACCACATAGCGTTCGCCGGTTACTCCGTAATAGCCTTCCACCATATCGAAAGTCTTCTTGTTGCCTACCAGCACGATTTCCGGATAATACTGCTTGATCAGCGCGATAGAGCCCGAGTGGTCCGGTTCCATGTGATTGATAATCAGATAATCGATTTTACGGTCTCCGATGATGCTACGGATTTTCTTCAGGTAGACTTCGAAGAAACATACATCTACCGTATCTACCAAAGCCACCATTTCATCGTCGGCGATAAGATACGAGTTATACGATACGCCGTAAGGCAACGGCCACAGGTTTTCGAACAATGCTTTGTTGCGATCGTTCACTCCCACATAATGAACTTTACCTCTAATTTCCATTTTTCTATAATTATAAGATATTTACCATCATTTTTTCCAATATTTTCCTTGCCAGGAATCACGTTCGCGCAGGCGTCTGCGCACCTTTTCCGTGAATTCGTGGTTCTTCAACCCCCAGTCGGGCGCTATCAGTAGTTCTTTGGGCGACTGGGAAATGAAACGCTCCAGCACCAGGTCCGGACGGAGATGTTCGATATAATCAATGACCAGCTCGATGTACTCGTCCGCACTGTACAGGTGAAAATCAGCAGGACACAAGGCGTATTCATGCGCCATCCTCGTCCCCTTTATCAGCTGCAACTGGTGCAGCTTCAAGGTAGTCAACGGCAAGTCGGACAGCCTCTCCGCCTGAAGAATCAGTTCCTCGCGTCCTTCTCCCGGGAGGCCGAGAATCACATGTCCCCCTACACAGATTCCCCGCTCTGCCGTACGCCGCACCGCGTCGCAGGTGCAGGCAAAGGTATGTCCGCGGTTAATCCGCTCCAACGTCCGGTCGTCCGTACTCTCAATGCCGTACTCCACCAGGAGGAAAGTACGCCTGTCCAGCGTTTCCAGGTAATCCAGCAACGCATCCGGCATGCAGTCCGGGCGTGTCCCGATGACCAGTCCGACGACGTCGGGCACCTGCAAGGCCTCCTCGTACATCCGTTTCAGCTTTTCCAGCCCGGCATACGTGTTGGTGTAAGCCTGAAAATAAGCCAGGTATTTCATTTCCGGATATTTCCGGGCAAAGAACGATTTCCCTTCCTCCAGCTGCTGCGACACAGACTTCTCCGTGCGGCAATAGGCCGGATTGAAAGTCTGGTTGTTGCAATAGGTACATCCGCCATATCCTTTCGAACCGTCCCGATTCGGACAGGTAAATCCGGCATTCAGCGAGATTTTCTGCACCTTGTAAGGAAACCGGGCAGCCAGGAATCCCGAAAAATCATTGTAACGCAAACGTTCGTCCATCCGTTTCTTTTTAAAAGCGTTGCAAAGTTACAAAAAAATCACGGAAACGACAACATTCCCAAACGAGTGACGAACAGAAGAAAAACTCCCGTCCGCAAACACCCGGACCCGCGACACGGGGAATCTTGTTTCAAAGCTGTAAACTCTTGCATAATCCTCCTTAAAAACTTCCACAAATTTGTATTTTATTACTATCTTTGCCCAACCTATCTATAAAGAAAAGAACATGCAGACGAGTGACAGCATCGTTATAATTCCGACCTATAACGAAAAAGAAAATATCGAAAACATTATCCGGGCCGTATTCGGACTTGAAAAATGCTTTCACATCCTGATTATCGAGGACAATTCACCGGACGGAACCGCAGACATCGTACGCCGGCTACAGCAGGAGTTTCCGGAACGCCTGTTCATGATTGAACGGAAAGGCAAGTTGGGACTGGGCACAGCCTACATTACCGGATTCAAATGGGCCATCGAACACGGCTACGACTACATCTTCGAGATGGACGCCGACTTCAGCCACAACCCGAACGACCTGCCCCGCCTTTACCACGCCTGCCACGACGAAGGGGCGGATGTGGCCATCGGTTCGCGCTACATCAGCGGAGTAAACGTCGTAAACTGGCCGATGGGACGGGTCCTGATGTCTTATTTCGCTTCGAAATACGTGCGCATCGTCACCGGACTGCCCATCCACGACACGACCGCCGGATTCAAATGCTACCGGCGCAGGGTGCTGGAGACCATCCCGCTGGACAAAATCAAATTCAAAGGCTATGCCTTCCAGATAGAGATGAAGTTCACCGCCTACAAGTGCGGATTCAAGGTCGTGGAAGTGCCCGTCATCTTCATCAACCGCGAACTGGGAACCTCGAAAATGAATTCCAGCATCTTCGGCGAAGCCGTCTTCGGAGTGATGCGGCTGAAATGGGACAGCTGGTTCAAGAAATACCCGCACCCGCAGAACTGAAACATTAACCCTTAACCCCTTCTGATAAACAATTGTCATGAAACGTACCTGGATACACCACGCCCTTATCGTGAACGAAGGCAGCTGCTTTGCCGGTTCCGTAGTCATAGAAAACGAAGTCATCAGCGAAGTGCTTCACGCAGACGAACGCCCTTCCCGCCCTTGCGACGAAGAGATAGACGCCCACGGCTGTTACCTCATTCCAGGTGTCATTGACGACCACGTGCATTTCCGTGACCCGGGCCTGACCCACAAGGCGGACATGGCCACCGAAACAGCCGCTGCCGCAGCCGGAGGCGTGACCTCCTTCATGGACATGCCGAACTGCAACCCCCAGACCACCACGCTGGAAGCCCTGGAACAGAAGTTTGCCGACGCCGCCACCAAATGCATCGTCAACTATTCCTTCTACTTCGGAGCGACCAACAACAATGTCCACCTGCTGAAGGAACTGGACAAGACCCGGGTATGCGGCGTGAAGCTGTTCATGGGAGCCAGCACGGGCAACATGCTGGTAGACCGGATGGAAGCCCTGCGCACCATCTTCTCGGAAGCCGGCATGCTGATAGCCACCCATTGCGAGGACCAGAACACCATCCGCCAGAACACCGAACACTACAAGGCCCTGTACGGGGAAGACCCGGACGTGTGCTACCACCCGCTGATACGCAGCGAAGAGGCCTGCTACCGCTCTTCTTCCCTGGCCGTGCAACTGGCCAAGGAGACAGGTGCCCGCCTGCACATCCTGCACGTGAGCACCGCCCGCGAACTGGCACTCTTTGAAGACAAGCCCATCCACGAAAAGAAGATTACCGCCGAGGCCTGTGTCTCTCACCTGTGCTTCTGCGACGAAGACTACCGTACCCTGGGGACACGCATCAAGTGCAATCCCAGCATCAAGACCCGTCAGGACCGCGACGCCCTGCGTGCAGCCCTGAAGACCGACAGGATAGACGTCATCGGCACGGACCACGCCCCTCACCTGCTGAGCGAGAAGAACGGCGGCGCCCTGAAAGCCGTTTCGGGCATGCCTACCCTCCAGTTCTCGCTGGTAAGCATCCTCGAACTGGTACACGAAGGCGTACTGAGCATCGAACAACTGGTGCAGAAGATGTGTCACGCACCGGCCGAACTCTATCAGATAAAGCACCGCGGCTACATCCGGCCGGGGTATCAGGCCGACCTGGTACTGGTAGACCCGAACCGGACCTGGACCGTCACCCCCGACTGCATCGAAAGCAAATGCGGATGGAGCCCGATGGAGGGAAAGACCTTCCATGCACAGGTGGTACAGACTTTTGTGAACGGAACTTCGGTCTATGCCCACGGAAAGGTCAACAAAGAACACCGCGGACAAGCCTTGACCTTCGAACGCTAAGCCCATGCAGACAGACATTACCGTAACGACATACCAGCTACACGACCTGGCCGAATACATCAACTGGATTTACTTCTTCCATGCCTGGGGATTCCAGCCACGCTTCGCCACGGTTTCGGATATACACGGATGCCCCGCCTGCCAGGAAGGCTGGGTGAGCCGTTTCGACGAAACGGACCGTGCCAAGGCCAGGGAAGCAATCAAACTGTACCGCGACGCCCGGCAACTGCTGAACGAGCTGGACGGCCGCTATCCGGTATACGCCGTCTACCGGCTGATGGAAGCCAATTCCGACGGCGACAACCTGATACTGAACGGAGTACACTTCCCGCTGCTCCGGCAGCAGACACGCGTGCATGCCGAGGCCCCGTTCCTCTGCCTGAGCGACTTCGTACGCCCGCTGTCATCGGGCATCCCCGACACGGTGGGCGGATTCGCCACGACCATCGACGAACGGATGGAAGCGGCATACAGCAACGACGACTATCAACAGCTCCTGGTAAAGACCCTGGGCGAACGCCTGGCCGAGGCCGCTGCCGAGAAGATACACGAAACCGTGCGCAAGGAAGTCTGGAAATACGCCCCCGACGAACAACTGTCCATCCGGCAGCTGCTGAACGAAGAATACCAGGGCATACGTCCTGCCGTAGGCTACCCTTCGCTTCCGGACATCTCGGTGAGCTTCCTGCTGGACGAACTGATAGACATGAAACGGATAGGCATCCGCCTGACAGAAAACGGGATGATGCAACCCCATGCCTCGGTATGCGGGCTGATGTTCGCCCATCCGGCCTCGCGCTATTTCGCTGTCGGGAAAATCGATGAAGAACAACTGGCCGACTACGCCCGGCGGAGGAACCTTCCGACAGACACGATAAGAAAATACCTTACCGCCAATTTACAGAACTGATTATGATGATTCTACTACGCGTAACAATTGCTTTTCTGCTCCTGCTCCTGCTGCCGGACTGGTACATCCACCGGGTATACCTGAAAGGCCTGGCCAACTGGCAGAAAAGACTCTACTGGGCCCCCAGCCTCCTGCTGCTGGCGCTCTTAGGCATCTTCGTCACCGCCCAGGAAACCTTTCACGACTACTTCGGGATTTACCTGATCGTGGTACTCTGCATCGCTGTCCCCAAGACGTTCTTCGTGCTGTTCAGCCTGCTGGTACGCGGCATCGGGAAACTGTGCCGGTGCAGCCTGCCCCACGGATGGATAGCCCTCTTCCCCTCGTTGGGTGTGTGCGGATACGTCATCTACGGGGCGGTCTACGGAAAAGAGAATTTCAAGATACACGAAGTGACATTCTGCTCGCCCGACCTGCCCGAAGCCTTCGACGGCTACCGGATTCTGCAGATTTCGGACATCCATTCCGGAAGCTGGAAGGGCAACAGCGAAGGGCTGCAACGGGCCATCAACCTCTGCAACGCCATACAGCCCGACCTGGCCGTGTTTACCGGTGACCTGGTGAACAGCCGCTCGGACGAACTGCCCGAGTTCGCTCCCGTCTTCAGGCAACTGACCGCCAAAGACGGAGTGTACTCCATTCTGGGCAACCACGATTACGGCACCTACGCGCACTGGGACAGCGAACAGGACAGGCTGGCCAACGTGGACAGCCTCATCGCCTACCAGAGACGCATGGGCTGGCAGCTCCTGCTGAACGAACACCGGGTGCTGCACCGGGGCAACGACTCCATCGCCCTGGTGGGTGTGGAGAACTGCGGGAAACCGCCTTTCCCCGACAGGGCGGACCTGCCCAAAGCCCTGCAAGGCACCGAGGGCATGTTCAAGGTACTGCTGAGCCACGACCCCACCCACTGGCGCCGCGAAGTGTTGCCCGACACCGACGTCCAACTGATGCTGGCCGGCCATACCCACGACATGCAGATCAGCCTCCTCGGGTTCTCCGTCTCGCGGTTCATCTACCCCGAACACCGGGGCATGTACCTGGAAAACGGACGGGGACTGTATGTGAACATCGGCCTGGGCTACGTGCTCTTCCCGATGCGGCTGGGAGCATGGCCCGAAATCACGGTACTGACCTTACGGAAATGTAATTAATCCAATAAAATTCCTAACAGTTATGAGAATCTTATACATCATTTACCAAATCTGCATCGGACTGCCCATCTTCCTGGTCCTGACGATCCTGACGGCACTGGTCACCACCCTGGGATGCTGGTTGGGAAACGGCCATTTCTGGGGATACTATCCCGGTAAAATCTGGTCACAGCTGACCTGCATCACGTTCCTGCTGCCCATCAAGGTAGAAGGCAAAGAAAACATCGACGAAAAGACCTCGTACGTCTTTCTGGCCAATCACCAGGGAGCCTTCGACATCTTTCTGATATACGGGTATCTGGGAAGAAACTTCAAATGGATGATGAAGAAGAGTCTGCGGAAAATTCCTTTCGTGGGAAAAGCCTGCGAAATGGCCGGATTCATCTTTGTGGACAAGTCCAGCCCACGCAAAGTATACGAAACCATCAAGAACGCGGAACGTGTCCTGCAGGGAGGTACCTCGATGGTGGTATTCCCGGAAGGGGCCCGTACCTTCAGCGGCCACATGCGGGAGTTCAAGAAAGGAGCTTTCCAGATGGCCGACCAGCTGCAGCTTCCCGTCGTACCGATGACCATAGACGGCTCTTTCGACGTCCTGCCGCGTACCAGCAAGCTGCTGCACTGGCACCGCATGAAGCTGACCATCCACCAACCGATTTACCCCATCGGGAAAGGTCCAGAGAACCAGAAAATGCTGCTGGAAGAATCCTACAAAGCCATTGAATCGGGACTTCCGGAAAAATACAAGGGACAGGTGCCCGTCCAATAAGCGGGCATCCCCGAAAAAGAAACGTCCGTTTCGAGCAGTGGAACCTGCTGGAAACGGACGTTCTTCTATGCTACGTTCTCCTTACGGATGATGATTCATCTTCTCCATATTACTCCGGGCCACCGCCACGTATTCCTTGACCAGCGGGTCGTTCATGAACGATTCGGGAGCCTTCGAAACAATCTCCTCCATCATGGGAGTCAGCATCGGATAAGGCATACCGTTGAACAGCATCAGGAATACGCCCGGTCCCAACACGTTATCATAATTCTGCTGGATAAACTCCTTGGCCAGGTTATTCATCTCATCGGCCAGCGCAGCCCGCTTCTTACCGATTTCATTATGTACCGTAGCCAGGTCGTGACCGTCCATAATCATCCGGCTCTCTTCGTGTTCCACATCGTAAGCCCTGTCGTCCAATGAATTCTTCTTCAGGATAAAATCGTTGAAACTGTCATTCAAAGGGGTTCCCTTGATGGTGATGCCGGCATTGTCGATGGAAATGCGGATGTTGCCCGGTTCGATAACCAAGGGCATGATACATTCATCGTCCATATACAACGAAGCGAAAACGGTGGAGTCCACCTCCCCCTTCATCTTGAACAAACCATGGATGACTTCGGCCGAATCAATATTTTCCCAGTGGTCGCCTGCCGGAACTTTGATGAAGAGCATTTTGCCGTCTAGCAAAGACACGGAAGAAATGCCTTCTATCTTATACTTCTTGGAGCAAGAAGCAAAAAGAACTGCGCAGAACAGAAAAAAATAAAGTTTATACATGCAGAAATCCTTCTTATCATTTTACGGGACAAAGGTATAATCTTTACGTCACGTTGGAAAGAATTTTATCAAAAATTAAACTTAATAGGGGTTTATTACTGAATTACACATTTGTTTACTTAAAAGCAGTAGAAATATGTATCTAACAAGCAGGTAGTGAGTAGATTCATTTCCCCCGAAGCACCTGCGGAAAAGCCGTTCCGCCACCGGGAAACGGCCGGAAACAGGCGGGATTTCCCCCTGCTCCAGCCCTTCTTCCGGCACCGGTCCGTTTATCGAAATCGTGATTGGAAACAGTAATTTTCATAAGCACGGCCATCGGCTTTCCGACCCGGCAAGGCGGACAGCATGTCATACAGGCAACTGTACAATGCCCACCTTCTTCTTCCCGTTCATCTTGATGGTGAGCGGGCGCTCGAAACGCACCCACCGGATGAACTTGGTCTCCTCGACCGCCGGCATGGCATCGAGCACCTCCTGGTTGTACAGCCCGTCGTTCATATAGGCGTTGATGGTGAAATATCCCACGCCCAACGAGGTCAGGTTCTGGAAGAAATGGGTGCCCTGGCTCGGATCGACGCGGTAGTTGGTCAGACCGGCCTCGACGATGATACGTGCCGCCGAGATGTTCGGCCATTTCACCGGAATGCCCAGCCAGGTATCACTGCTTCCCCACCGTCCGGGGCCTATCAGCACGTAATGCTTCCCTTCGTCCAGGAAACGCTTGTTCCATTTTTCAATATCGTAGGCTATCAGCTGGTTGTTGGAAGCGGAATACCCCTGAGTCTTCACGTAAATGACATCGCACACATCGTCGATGATGCCATGCCCCAACGCGTTCTCGCTCTTAAGCAGCAACTCTTCCTCCGGCACCGCATGCAAGTCTTCCGCCAGATCGGCCTTCACATCCACCATCGGACGAATCTGAAGCAGGTAGAACGTACCGCTCTTGGTCTTGGCATCGAAATTGACCGCGAACTCAATCTCTACCGGCCGCCTCATCTCACCCTGTCCGTACTTTTGGGCCAGCCGGAGAATCTGCGCCAGCGGAAAGACATCATGCTGCAAGATGTTGGCAAAAGTGATGAGTTTGCGTCCCCCCGGATAGATACCGTCGCGGATGACCATGTCGTAAGGGTCGTAAGTAGAGGCCAGATAATCCAGTGCCCCGTCGGCCTCGGCATCCTTGACGGAAAGTTTCAACAGGTTGAAACCGTCGTCCAGGGAAAACTTCTGCCCCATATTCTTCAGGTCGAGGGCATAGAAACGGGTCTGCGTCTCGCGCAAGGCAATCTCCATCTCGCTGGTCTGCAGGACCTGCGTAGGATGATACGGACAGACACGCAGGGTGACACCGCCGTCGACGATGTATTTCCCCAGTCCCAGGGCCAGGCTGACAATGCCTTCCTCGGCCAGTTCATCGTTGATCGGGTAATAATTGATGGAACGGGCCACTCCCGAAATGGACGGGTAATACCGGTCGCCATACTGTGTACCCACCACTTCCTGCAGGATGACCGCCATCTTCTCTTCATCGATGACATTGCTGGTGGCCTGCATGTAAGCCTTGCTGTCCTTATAGAATACGGAAGCATAGACCGCCTTGATGGCATCGCTCAGCATGCGGAGCATTTCGTACTTGTCTTCCAGGTATGGAATCATATAGGTGGAATATACGCCTGCAAACGGCTGGTAGTGCGAATCCTCCAGCAGGCTGGACGAGCGGATGGCAATGGGTGTCTTGACCACCTCGAAGAAGGTGAAGAAATCCTCCACCAGGCGGTCGGGCAGCTTGGCACGCAGGAAGGCATGCAGGATGGTATCGTCGTCCACATCGCTCAAGGCCAGCTGATACAGCTGGTTCGTTTCCATGAATTCATCGAAGATATCGGTACAGAGCACCACCGTCTTGGGAATCACCACCGACGCGTTCTCGAACTCGTCGAATTCCAGGTGACGTTTCAGCAGGTTATCGATAAAGGCCAGACCACGCCCCTTGCCCCCCAACGAGCCGTCGCCGATGCGGGCAAAATTGGAATAGCGGTCGAACCGGTCGCGCTTGAACTCGGCCACCACGCCCTGGTTCTTCTGCTTCCGGTAGCGGACAATCGCCTCGAAAATAATCTGCCGGTGGGCATCCAGGTCCTGCAACGACTCCCAGGTAACCTGCTTCAGGAACTCGGCCACCGGGAAAATGGCCCGTGAATACAGCCAGCGGGAAACGTGGTTACGCCCGATATGATACAGGAAAGAATCGGCCGGAATGGTAAAGACGGCATTCTGCAAATCCTTCAGGTTATGGATATGCGCCACCTCTGCTTTCGTCACCGGGTCGCGGAACACGAAATCGCCGAATCCGAAATGCTCGGAGATGGCCTCGCGCAGGTCGATATTCATCTTCTTGGAGTTCTTATCGACAAACTGGGCCCGGCATTCCACGGCATATTTCCGGTTTTCCGGCTCGGACGATTGCAGAATGAGCGGCAGGAAGGGATTCATGGAACGGATTTCTTTCAGCAGCCGGATACCGGCATACGGGTCGACCACCCCTTCGCGCGGGAAACGGGCATCCGAAATCACCCCCAATACATTGTTGGCATACTTCATATACAACTCCTTGGCCTCCTCGTACGAACGGGCCAACACGATTTTGGGACGTCCGCGCATACGCAGCGTACGCTGATGCTCGTTCAAAGCCTCCGTAGCAAACTCCTGGCTCTGCTTCAGCACGAACTTATACAGGTTCGGCAATACGGAGGAATAGAAACGGATGGAATCTTCTACCAGCAGAATCATCTGGACACCCACTTCCTTGATGTCGTGTTCCAGGTTCATCTTGTCCTCTATCAGTTTGATAATGGATACCAGCAGGTCCGTATTTCCCAGCCAGCAGAACACATATTCAAAAATACTCAGGTCTTCGTGCTCCATGCGCTTGCGGATGCCGTGCGAGAACGGGGTGAGGACCACCAGCGGCAGGTTGGCATATTTCTGCTTGATTTCGCGGGCAATGTCGAAAGTATCGCTGTTGTCGGAGCCCGGCATACAGATGACCAGGTCGAACCCCGTATTGTTCAGCTGCCTCCAGGCCTCCTCGCGGGTGACCACCTGTGTGAAACGCGGAGGATAACGCAGACTCAGGTTCATGTATTCGTTGAAAATCTTCTCCTCAATCCGGCCGTCGTCCTCCAGCATGAAAGCATCGTAGGGGTTGGCCACCAGCAGGACATTGAAAATCCGGCGGGTCATCAGATTGGCAAACTGGGTATCTTTAAAATACAGTTGATTCAGTTTCAGATGGTTTATCATAGTCTTCTGATTTTAATCGTGGAAACAAAAATCGGAAATTCCGGCGAGTTATGCAACTACAATCCGCAAAATCCATCCGCCCCTTCCCATGAAAAAAAGCCGCAAACTTAACTTTTTATCATTCGATAGTGCTTTTTCACAGAAAAACACTTGCACGTTTCAAATAAAAAACTAACTTTGCAGTACCTAACAATTACAAATTGTCACACCTTAAACTAATCTTTTATGGATATCAACAGACTTATGTCATCCTTGGAAGCCAAGCATCCGGGTGAATCAGAATACCTGCAGGCGGTAAGAGAAGTATTACTTTCTATCGAAGAAGTCTACAACCAGCATCCTGAATTCGAAAAAGTATCCTTGATAGAACGATTGGTAGAGCCCGACCGTGTCATCACGTTCCGGGTTCCCTGGGTAGATGACAAAGGTAAGGTACAGGTCAACCTGGGTTACCGTGTCCAGTTCAACAATGCCATCGGCCCGTACAAGGGAGGTATCCGTTTCCACGCTTCCGTGAATCTCTCCATCCTGAAATTCCTGGGATTCGAACAGACCTTCAAGAATGCCCTGACCACGCTCCCGATGGGTGGCGGTAAAGGCGGTTCCGATTTCTCCCCCCGCGGAAAGAGCGAGGCCGAAATCATGCGGTTCTGCCAGGCCTTCATGCTGGAACTGTGGCGCCACGTAGGTCCGAACATGGATGTACCGGCCGGTGACATCGGCGTAGGCGGACGCGAAGTAGGCTACATGTTCGGCATGTACAAGAAACTGACCCATGAATTCACCGGAACCTTTACCGGAAAAGGACTGGAATACGGAGGTTCACTCATCCGTCCGGAAGCTACCGGTTTCGGAGGACTCTACTTCGTGAAACACATGCTCGACAAGAAGGGCATCGACATCAAAGGAAAGACCGTGGCCATCTCCGGATTCGGCAACGTAGCCTGGGGAGCTGCCACCAAAGCCACCCAACTGGGCGCCAAGGTAGTGACCATCTCCGGACCTGACGGCTATGTATACGACCCGGCAGGCATCAGCGGCGAAAAGATAGACTACATGCTGGAACTGCGGGCTTCCGGAAACGACATCGTGGCTCCGTATGCCGAGAAATTCCCCGAAGCTACCTTCGTACCGGGACGCCGTCCGTGGGAGGTAAAGGTGGATATCGCGCTTCCTTGCGCCACCCAGAATGAATTAAATGGCGAAGACGCTTGTAATCTGATAAAAAATTCCGTTCTTTGTGTCGGAGAAATCTCGAACATGGGATGTACCCCCGAAGCCATCGACGCCTTCATCGAAAACAGAGTGATGTATGCACCGGGCAAGGCAGTCAATGCAGGCGGTGTAGCGACCTCCGGACTTGAAATGACCCAGAATGCCATGCACATCAGCTGGAGCGCACAGGAAGTGGACGACAAGCTGCACCAGATTATGCATGACATCCACGAACAATGTGTGAAATACGGCACCGAAAAAGACGGTTACATCAACTATGTAAAAGGCGCGAACATCGCCGGTTTCATGAAAGTGGCCCATGCCATGATGGCACAGGGAATCGTATAAAAGACTTATGTAACAAGAAAAAATATCTCGTTTAGTTGTATTTGTATTTTGTATTGTAGCTTGCGCTGCTCTGCCTGTGAAGGCAGGGCAGCGATTTTTATATCAAGCCGGACATAACACCCAGGAATACTCAGACCGCTTTACCTTCGACAGGGGAGAAACACAATTCATGAACGGCATCTTTTTTCATCCAGAAAAAACCTTCTTCCCGGGAAATTTGCAAGGAGCCTGCGTTCTATATAATAAAATTGCACTTATGAAAAGATTCAGTATCCTGTCTATCACTCTGTTACTGCTATCCCTGACACCCGGATGCAAAGAAGAAACAGCTATAGAGAACGCACCCTACGTCCACATTTCCGGAAACAACATCAGCGCCTTCCATGAAACCACACCTGTACGTGCCAGTACCGATGAAACATTTCCTGCCTCCAGTATCATTTCCTTTTACAGTGAAGGAGCATTAAGCGCGTCCGGAATCCCACTAACCTGGACCGGTCAGCACTGGGAAAGCAAGGAGCCGCTTGTGTGGACGAATGCTTCCCCCTCCGCCGAAATCAAGGCGTATTACCCCGCCGATGTCTTCGAGTCTCAAAAACTCTACAATGACGCAGGAGAATTAGCCGACATCCTGTTTGCCTCACAGAGCAGCCAGTCCGGTAACATCAACCTGACTTTCGGACATCTCTTTTCTAAAATCACGTTCCGTATCGCCCACTCCTTCAACCATCGCATACAAAAGCTTACCATCACCCCCTCCCATCTCGTTTCATTCATCCATGCAATGGAAGCATCTGTAACGGCAGAAGAAAACACCGGGAACCTGAGTCTGACCCGAGAAGTAAATCCGGAAGGGATCTATTCATTGATTGTCCCTTCCGGAATTCCATTGTCCTTATCGCTGAAGATTACCTGTTCAGGGAAAGAATATGTATATGAACTTCCGGAACAGGTATACACACCGGGGGTAGCATACCTCCACCCCATAAACAGCCGGCAACCCGGCGTGGGAATCGACAGCGTAGAAGACTACATCGCTTTTACCCATCTGATCAACGATTACGAATACGAGGGACGTTCGCTGGATGAATTCGGTGAAACGACAGACGGAGAAACCATCTATTATCTACTCAAAGACCTGACATTCACCGAAGAGACATCCAGGGAAGTCATGGAAATAGGTTGGAAAGACTACTATAAAGATTCTGCTTTTAAGGACATCTTCGAAGGGAATTACCATATTATCAAAGGCTTGAAACTTACAGGAAGTTCCAATCAAGCATATTTTGGCATATTCGGTTATCTTGGGGAAACGGGTAAAGTCAGGAACCTGATTATCGAGGATTTATCCATCCAAATCACAGATTCAGAATCAAGCCGAATAGGAGGTATAGTCGGTTACAACAGTGGAATCATAGACAATTGCCTTCTGCAAAACTTCACCACGAATTCACAAAGTTCAGACGATGAAATGTACGTAGGAGGAGTTTGTTTTTGCAATTTAGGTACCATTGTAAACTGTACAGTAAAATCGTTCACAATATCTGGTAATTATAAAGGAGCCGGCGGAATCAGCTATATGAACCAGAGTAAAATAGCCAACTGCCACATACACTCCCTTAAAAGCGCAAGCCGTATTTTATGTGCCGCTATCAGCTATATATTGAAAGAAAGCGAATTAACCAACATCCTATGTTCACAAATATCAAATAACAAAGTTATCCAGTCAATCAATCATCGAAACGTAATCCAGCACTGCTATTATCCTTCCACAATAGATCTGCCGTTCGACAACGATTACGCCAAAGAATTTATTCCTTACGATGAAAAGACTTATCAATGCACAAACGGTACAAGTGTAGAAACAGCACTGAACCAATGGGTACAGTCTGATGAACAGGTTTTACAACCATGGATAACAGATGCAGAACAGATCATTACACTAAATACATACGGTTATTGAACTATTTTTCTGCAAGAAAGATATATACTCCACAAATTATTGTATTTTTGTCCCCAAAACAGATAATTTATGGATAAGAACAAGAAACTAGTAATAATCATCGGTGTTTTAGCAGCTATCATAGTGGTAGTAGGCTTTTGGGCTTTCAATGAATCACGAAAGAACAAAGAAATGAGTGAACTGTTTGCTGTAGAAAAACAGGAAATGGAAAATGAATACAGTACTTTCGCTACCCAGTACGATGAACTGCAGGTGCAGATCAACAACGATTCGTTGAAAGAAAAACTGGAAAGCGAAAAGCTGAAGACCCAACGCCTGCTGGAAGAACTGCGTCAGGTAAAGACTACAAACGCGGCCGAAATCATGCGTTTGAAGAAAGAGCTGCGTACGGTACGTGCCGTATTGAGAAGCTATGTAATGCAAATTGACTCACTGAACAAAATCAATGAAGCACTGACCAAAGAAAACGTGGAAGTGAAGAACAAATATTCGCAAGCCACCGCACAGATCAGCAACCTTTCTGCCGAAAAGAAAAGCCTGAATGAAAAGGTGACCTTAGCCGCTCAGCTGGATGCGACCAACATTTCTGTGCTTCCGACCAACAAACGAGGCAAAAAGGCTAAAAAAGTGAAAGATGTCAAAAAACTGGCTATTTCGTTCACCATCGTGAAGAACATTACCGCCACGACAGGGAATAAGACAATCTATGTCCGCATTGCCAAACCGGACAACGAAATCCTGACGAAGAGCAGTGCCAACACCTTTGCCTACGAAGACCGCAACATCGGCTACTCCATCAAGAAATACATCGAATATACCGGTGAGGAACAACAAGTTACCGTATATTGGGATGTAGAAGAATTCCTACCTGCCGGAACCTACCACGTATACTTGTTCGCTGATGGAAATATGATTGGACAAAATGCTTTCTCTTTACAATAAAAATTGTCTCCAAAGAATACAGCCCGCCACACCGACGGGCTGTTTCTGTTTTCAAAACCTATAAAAACCTAAACCCCAGATTATCCTTCGACGATATTCCATTTTTTATATTATCTTTGCCGCTGGAAAACAAACAACCAACTTATGCTGAAAAAATTTTCTTACTGGACTGCTAGCCTGCTCTTTTTATGGGGAACGTTACTGACCTCGTGCTTTCAGGACCGATCAGTAGAATATTATGCACTGATTCAACCCAAGACCTGGATGTATGAAGTGATGCAACAATATTACCTTTTCTACGAAGATCTGCCCAGTGAAGAAGACCTGAACTTTTTCAATAAGCCACAGGATTTCCTGAAATCTGTTGTATCCTCGCAAGACCAGAAAAACGGAGTAACTTTCTCACACGTGGATTCTGTCTTCACCACCTCACGCGCGACGAGTGAAACTCCTACGTTCGGTATCGAAGGAGCGATGGTCCAGGTTCCTTCGGGAGCGTATGCCATCCGCGTACTTTATATCCAACCGGATTCCCCTGCCGAAGAAGCCGGCATCCATCGGGGCGACTGGATTATCTCGGCCGACAACAAGAAAATGAAATCGACCGATTACACCAAATACATCTCCAATCCGACCCAGGCCTATACCTTTACATTGGGGAATTATAACGGTGAAGAATTCGATACCATTCCGCAGACAGTACAGATGCCTGCACCACGCTACATCGAGGAACATAACCTGCTTTCACAAAAGATGCTCGAAATCGGAGGGAAAAAAGTGGCTTACCTGCTGTATAACGAATTCGGCGACCAGGATGAAGAAGCCCTTAACCAATGGTTTACCGACATAGCCTCGGCCAATCCGTCGGACATCATTCTTGACTTGCGCTACAACCCGGGCGGCTACTTGAACATGGCTCAAAAACTGGGCTCGATGCTGGCTCCACAAAGTGCACAGGGACAGCCCTTCGTGAAAATGACCTATAACGACAAGTTGAACCAGGAGGAAGTACTGAAGGTAGACCCTGCACTCATTCCCGGTGGAACTGCCTTGAATTACACCAACCTGTATATTTTAACGACTTCGAACACCGCATCCGCTTCGGAAGTCATCATCAACTGCCTGAAACCGTATCTGAAAGAACGGCTGATACAGGTAGGAACCGCCACATTCGGAAAGAACATCGGGCAACAGCTTTTCACCGATGAGCAGGCTCCGCAACTGGAATTCTGGCTGACGACCATCTACCTGAGCAATTCGGAAGGATTCAAGGACTATTTCGACAACGGACTGACACCCGACTATGAACAGGCCGAAGACATGTCCGGCACCCTGGGAGAATTCGCATCTGCCGAAGACGCGCTGATACAGCCCGTATTCACCCATATCCAGACAGGAAGCTTCCCGGTATTGCCGGAAGAAGGAGAAGAAACCCTGCAGAAATCGCGTGGAAACTCAGGCAAAAACATACGCATCCTTTACAACTCCATTGCGTCAAAGCCCCATACAGCAAAAAATAAGTTGCATTGACAATCTTTTTCAACAATTTACTTGGCTTATTTGTTACAAAGTCATACATTTGCATTGTTGCATAAGCAACCAAACAAATAAGTCTGAATTGGTAATGAAAAGATTTTTAAGTATTATCTTATTGACTGGGCTGACTCTGGGAGTACACGCCCAGCGGGTTCTGACCCTGGACAGTTGCCGAGTACTGGCCCTTGAAAACAACAAGGAGCTACGTATCGCCCAAGAAAAAATAAATGCTGCCCACTACCAAAAGAAGGCCGCATTTACGAACTATCTGCCCAAAATCGACGTGACCGGTACTTACATGCGTACCCAGAAAGAGATTTCCCTGCTCAGTGACGAACAGAAACAGACCATCGGGAATATAGGTACCACCGCCAGCAATCAGATTCAGCAGGCCTTCCAGCAAATCGCAGCGACCAATCCAGGACTGGCTGCCTCCCTGCAACCGATAGCCGGTCTTCTCGGCCAGGTAGCCCCCAGTTTCGAAGGGGCACTGAACGCTATGGGACAAAGCGTGGTAGACGCCTTCCGGACCGATACACGGAACATGTATGCCGGTGCGGCTACACTGACCCAACCCCTCTACATGGGAGGCAAAATCATGGCCTACAACAAGATTACCCGCTATGCCGAACAACTGGCCGAATCACAGCACGCTACCGAAACCCAGAACCTCATCCTGAATACCGACCAGGCATACTGGCAGGTCGTATCACTGACCAACAAGAAGAAACTGGCGGAAAGCTACCTGTCGCTCGTACAGAAACTGGATGCCGATGTAGACAAGATGATTCAGGAAGGCGTAGCCACCCGTGCCGACGGACTCAGCGTAAAAGTCAAGGTGAACGAGGCCGAAATGACACTCACCCAGGTAGAGAACGGGTTGAGCTTGTCGAAAATGCTGCTCTGCCAGCTTTGTGGCCTCCCATTGGAGAGCGACATCCAGCTGACCGATGAAAACATGGATAACCTGACGCTTCCTTCCACCTATACCGAAAGTAATGTCAACACCGCGTTGGCCAACCGGGAAGAACTGAAGAGTCTGGAACTGGCCCAGAAAATATACCAACAGAAGGTCAATGTAGTACGTTCGGAATTCCTGCCGACCGTTGCCTTCACGGCCAACTATCTCGTCACCAACCCTTCTCTTTACAACGGGTTCGAAAACAAATTCCGGGGAATGTGGGCCGCTGGAATCATGGTGAAGATTCCGGTCTTCCATTGGGGCGAAGGCCTTTACAAGGTAAAAGCCGCCAAGGCAGAAGCGAACATCGCCCGCTACCAACTGGAAGACGTTAAGGAAAAGGTGGAACTGCAAGTGACCCAAAGCTCCTACAAAGTGAACGAAGCGACCAAGAAACTGGCCATGGCCCAGAAGAACATGGAAAAGGCAGACGAGAACCTGCGCTATGCCAACCTGGGATTCAAGGAAGGAGTCATTCCTACCAGCAACGTACTGGAAGCACAAACCGCCTGGCTATCGGCTCAATCCGGAAAAATAGACGCCCAGATAGACCTGAAAATGAGTGAAATCTACTTAAACAAATCAATGGGAACATTAAAATAACAACAGATATGGCTGAAAAATCTCAACGCAACAACATTCTGCTGGCATTCTTTACCCTGCTTGCAGTAATCGTTATCGTAAGTGTAATCGGATTCTTTACCCTGGGGAAAGGTCCGGAAATCATCCAAGGGCAAGCAGAAGCCACCGAATACCGGGTTTCCAGCAAAGTGCCCGGACGTATCCTGAAATATTTTGTGAGTGAAGGCGACCCGGTAAAAGCCGGCGATACCCTTGCCATACTCGAAGCACCGGACGTAATGGCCAAGCTGACTCAGGCACAGGCCGCCGAACAAGCCGCACAAGCCATGAACGAAAAAGCCCTGCGCGGTACCCGTTCCGAACAGCTTCAGGCAGCCTATGAAATGTGGCAGAAAGCCAAAGCCGGACTGGAAATAGCCGAAAAATCGTACAACCGTGTTAACCGTCTGTACGAAGAAGGGGTCATGTCTGCCCAGAAACGCGACGAAGCCAAAGCCCAATACGAAGCCATGAAAGCCACTGAACGGGCAGCCAACGCACAATATACCATGGCCAAGAACGGTGCCCAAAAGGAAGACAAGGAAATGGCCGCCGCCCAGGTAGAACGTGCCAAAGGCGCGGTAGCGGAAGTTTCTTCCTACATCAACGAGACCTACCTGATTGCCTCGGCCGACGGTGAAGTGAGTGAAATCTTCCCGAAGGTAGGCGAACTGGTCGGAACCGGAGCTCCCATCATGAACATCGCCCAACTGAATGACATGTGGGTGAGCTTCAACGTACGCGAGGACCTGCTGAAAGACTTCACGGTAGGCGGAGAAATCAAGGCAGACATCCCTGCCCTCGAAACGACCGGTACCTTCAAAGTTACCTACATGAAGGATTTGGGAACCTACGCAGCCTGGAAAGCCACCAAGACTACGGGTCAATATGACTTGAAAACATTCGAAGTAAAAGCAAAGCCCGTACAGCCCATCGCCAACCTGCGCCCGGGCATGTCAGTCATCATCGAAAAATAAACCGGTTGAACCATGTCAATATCTGTCCTTAACAGTCTGTTGCAGATAGCCAGACGGGAAGTATTCCGTATAGCGGTAAAACCCATGTACCTGTTCTGCATGGTGATAGCACCGGTATTCTGTTACCTGTTCTTCACCACGCTGATGGGGAACGGACTTCCTACGGACCTTCCTGCAGGAATAGTGGACCTTGACAACACTTCAACGACACGGAACATTATCCGCAACCTGGATGCTTTCCAACAGACCAAAATCATAGCGCAATACAGCAGCGTAAGCGAAGCGCGCGAAGCCATGCAGCGGGGCGAAATCTATTCCTTCTACTACATACCGGAAGGAACCACCGAAGAAGCCCTGGCCAGCCGCCAGCCCAAAGTTTCGTTTTACGTCAATTACTCGTACCTGATAGCCGGGTCGTTACTCTACCGGGACCAGCGTACCATGTCCGAGCTGGCCGCAGGTGCCATCGGCAGGGCGAACCTCTATGCCCGGGGAGCTACGGAAGACCAGGCCATGGGATTCCTGCAACCCATCGTCATCGATACCCATGCCTTGAACAACCCGTGGCTGAACTATTCGGTATACCTGTGTAATACCTTATTCCCGGGTATCCTGATGCTGCTGATCTTCCTGACCACCTGCTACTCCATCGGAACGGAAATCAAAGAAAATACCGCCAAGGACCTGCTGTCGGTGGCCGACGGCTCCATCGTAACCGCGCTGGCAGGAAAACTGCTGCCGCAGACGATCGTGTTCTTCATCATGGCGACCTTCCACAACGTCTACCTGTACGGATTCATGCATTTCCCGTGCAACAGCGGCATCTTCCCGATGATACTGGCGGGACTGCTCCTGGTACTTGCCTCGCAGGCATTCGGGGTTTTCCTGTTCGGACTGTTCGGAAGCATGCGGTTATCCATGAGTGCCGCTTCCTTGTGGGGAGTGATTTCATTCTCCATTTCCGGATTCACTTTCCCGGTAATGGCCATGCATCCTACCCTCCAGGCACTGAGCAACCTGTTCCCGCTCCGACACTATTTCCTCTTGTATGTCAATCAGGCACTCAACGGCTATCCCATCGTCTATGCATGGCATTCCGTTGTGGCCCTGCTGCTTTTCATGCTGCTCCCCTTCTTCGTCCTGAAGAAACTCCGGACAGCCATGACAAGCTATGTCTATTTACCGTAAACCGATATACGCATGAAAGAAAAGTCATTCAAAACGATTATCAATCAGGGTCTGGCCGGTCTTTTCCACATCTGCGCACATGAACTGAAGAACGTATTCAAGGACCAGGGGGTACTGATATTCTTTATCCTGGTTCCCCTGCTCTACCCCTTGCTTTATGCTTTCATCTATACCGATGAAGTGGTACGCGAAGTTCCTGCAGCCGTAGTAGACCACAGCAAATCATCCATCAGCCGTAAATACCTCCGGTTGATAGATGCCACCCCCGATGTACATATCCAGTCCTATTGTGCCGACATGGAAGAGGCCAAAGAACTGGTGAAGGAAGGAAGAGTATACGGTATCATCTATATTCCGGAGGATTTCAGCAAGGAACTGGCTGCCGGAAAACAGGCACACGTCAGCCTGTTCTGCGACATGAGCGGTATGCTCTACTACAAGGCCTTGCTGATGTCGGCCACCAATGCCTCCCTGGAAATCAACAGGCAAATCAAGATTGTACGGTTAGGAAACACCACCGAAAGACAAGATGAAATCAGTACGGCCCCCATCACTTACGAGCCTGTCTCCCTGTTCAACCCACAGGATGGATTCGCCAGCTTCCTGATACCTGCCGTGCTGATACTGATTATCCAGCAGACCCTGCTTCTGGGTATCGGCATGGCCGCAGGTACCGCCCGCGAAAAGAACCGGTACGCCGACCTGATACCGGCAAGCCGCCACTACCAGGGCACCCTGCGCATCGTATTGGGAAAATCACTCGCCTACCTCCTGATATACGCCATCATCTCGGCTTATATACTCTGTGCGGTACCGAAGATGTTCAGCCTGGTACAGATTGCTCAGGCAGGTACGTTGCTGGCATTCGTCCTCCCATACCTGCTGGCCTGCATCTTCTTCTCGATGACCTGCTCCATCTTCATCCATCACCGGGAATCGTGCATGATGATTTACGTGTTCACTTCGCTTCCGCTGCTGTTCATTTCCGGCATTTCGTGGCCGGGAGCAAGCATACCGGCCTTCTGGAAAGTCTTTTCCTGGATTTTCCCCTCTACGTTCGGTATCAACGGGTTCGTGCGTATCAACAACATGGGAGCTACCCTGTGGGATGTACAGACGGAATACCATGCCTTATGGCTACAGGCCGGTATCTATTTTGTCACGACCTGTCTGGTATACCGGTATCAGATTCTCCTGAGCCACAGACATGCCATCGATAAACTCAAGCAACTGAAACAGAAAAGACTTCTGTTCAAGAAAACAGAGAAAGCCTGATTCGATTTACCTTTATTAACAGTCCGGAAGAATCGAATCAGCCGGAATACTCGTAGTTTTGCAGACTATAACGAACTTTGTAAAACTACGGGTATTTTTATGACATTCAATTTGAAATACATCCTCAGTATATTAGGATTCATCTGCTGCATCTGCTTACAGCTTACAGCAGCCCTTCCTTTTCCCCAGCAACCGGAATCGGCTCCGAAAAAACATTTCAAGATTACAGTCCAGAACTCAGGCAAACAGCCGCAGAAAGGAATGATTCTGCGTATTTGGGGCGAACAGGACGAGTTTACCAGCAATGAACAGGGAGTATTCGACTTCGAAGCCGAATGTCCGGAAGAGAGCAGCCGTTCCGCTTCCCTTTATTTCCCGGAAAATCCTTCAAGGTCTGCCTATACCTTCCAGCTTCAGACCATTACTTCGGATACGATTCTGGTAGTAGACGGCGAGCAAGACATTCTTTCATTCCGACAAAGCAACACACTGTTCCCCATACAAGGAATCGTCAAGGACCAATCGGGAAATCCTTTGGCCAAGGCACAAATCAGCATACAAGGTACCGGACGCAGGACCCAGACCAACGCTTCCGGAAATTTCACCATCCAGGCCGATTACAACCATCCCATTGTTATTCGTGCCAACGGAATGAAGAACCAAACACTCAATATCCAATATTTTCTGACTAATCCTGAAATTGAGAAAGCCATTTACATGCAGCCTCAAAATACCTATCAGGTCTATACAACGGTAGAGAAGATGCCGGAATTTCCAGGAGGCATGAAAGCCTTCCAGCAATACGTCCGGAAAAATCTTCCGCAACAGAATCAAGTGAAGGAGAAAGGAGTCGTCATCATCCAGTTCATCGTCGAAAAAGACGGAAGCATCTCCAGCCCGACCATCGCCCGCGGCTTCAAGGCCGAATTAGATACGCTCTCACTGAATCTGGTCAGCAACATGCCGAAATGGATTCCGGGCGAAGCAGACAACGGCAACAAAGTACGCTGCAAATATTCGGTTCCCATCCAGTTCAAGCCGAAGGAACCTGAAGCCCCCAAGAAAGTGGCCCCCCAAAAACCGGTAGCCCAACCGGTGAAGCCGGTACAGGACTCGCTGGCACAAGATACCCTGGTTTCCTCCAAGCCACAAGAGGCTATCAAGCCGATGCCGGCAGACAGCCTGAAAACCCTTTCACCGACAGAAGCGGAAACCGTAAAGCCCGTAACCTCCACCGACAGCATACCGGGTACTGTTCCGGAACAGGAGCTAATCCCCGCTCCCGGAGACAGCCTGACACATCCTGTCCTGCCACCCGGAAAGGAGTCTCCGGCAGATACCCGGCAAACACAGGGGAACGACACGATACCGCCGGTGAAAAAGGTTTCAGAATAGCCTCTTTTTTCTTACCTTTGCAGGACATGAAAAACTAACCATTAAAACAAGATAGAATCAATGAAAAGCTTATTTGCACTTCTGACATTGCTCTTCCTCAGTCTGGGGATACAGGCACAAAAAGTCACGCTGCAAGACGTCGCCCAAGGAACCTACCGGGCACAGAACATCTACGGACTGAAGCCGATGCTGGACGGGGAACACTACACCCAAATCAGCAGCGACCACAAACGCATCGTCAAATACTCTTTCAAGACCGGAAAAGAAGTAGAGGCTATTTTCGACGTAACGAAAGCCCGCGACTGTAACTTCAAGACATTCGATGACTACATCCTGTCGCCGGATGAGAAACTCATCCTGATTCAGACCGAGACCAAACCGATTTACCGCCATTCGTTTACAGCCGTATACTACATCTATAACGTCAAGAACAATACGCTGGAACCGCTGTCGAACAACGGACCGCAACAGGTACCTCTGTTCTCGCCGGACGGCAACCAGATTGCCTTCGTACGCAACAACAACATCTTCCTGGTAAAGCTGCTGTTCGGAAACAGCGAATCGCAGGTAACCAAAGACGGTGAATACAACAAAGTACTCAACGGTATTCCGGACTGGGTATACGAGGAAGAGTTCAGCTTCAACCGCGCCTTCGACTTCAGTGCGGACAGCAAGATGATAGCCTACATCCGTTTTGACGAGAGTCAGGTACCGATGTTCTCTTTCCCCTGGTACAAAGGCATGGCACCAGCCAAGGAAGACTATGCGACCTATCCGGGAAAATACGAATACAAATACCCCAAGGCCGGTGAGACCAATTCGACCGTAACGGTACATACTTACGACATCAAGAGCCATGTAACCCGCCAGATGGACCTTCCCCTCGACAAGGACGGCTACATTCCGCGCATCAAGTTTACTTCCGACCCGGAGAAACTGGCCATCATGACCCTGAACCGTCATCAGAACCGCTTTGACCTGTATCTGGCCAATCCGCGCAGCGCCACCTGTAAGGTAGCAATCCGTGACGAGGCCGAACAGTACATCAAGGAACAGGAATACGGAAGCATCGCCTTCTACCCGAACCACATCGTACTGATGAGCGAGCGCGACGGCTACAACCACCTGTACCTGTATACCATCGCCGGTAACCTGGTGCGCCAGATTACCAAAGGAAATTTCGAAGTGACCGATTTCCTGGGTTACGACGAAGCGAACGGTACCACCTATTATGCCAGCAACGAAGGCAGTCCCCTGCGTACCGCCATCTACAAGATAGACAGCAAAGGCAAGAAAACGAAACTGTCTACCAAAGAAGGAACCAACAATGCCCTGTTCAGCAAGAACTTCGCTTACTTCATCAATACCTATTCCAGCAAAGACACTCCGACCGAAATCACGCTGAACGACAGCAAAGGCCGTGAACTGGTTACCTTGCTCGACAACAAGCAGCTGAAAAGCCAGCTTACCCACCTGAATATGCCGACCAAGGAATTCTTCACCTTCAAGACTTCACAAGGAGTGGAACTGAACGGCTGGATGATGAAACCCGCCAATTTCGACCCGAACAAGAAATACCCGGTCATCATGCACCAATACAGTGGCCCGGGCTCACAGCAGGTACTGGACAAATGGGGAATCGGAAGCTTCGGCGACGGAGGTATGTTCGAAGCCTACATGTGCGACAAGGGCTACATCATGGTTTGTGTAGACGGACGCGGTACCGGCGGTCGTGGAGCAGCCTTCGAGAAATGTACGTACCTCTTCCTCGGCGTGAAAGAATCGGAAGACCAGGTAGAAACAGCCCGTTACCTGGGTACGCTGCCCTACGTTGACGGCTCACGTATCGGCATCTGGGGATGGAGCTTCGGAGGATACAATACGCTGATGTCCATGAGCGACGGCTCCGGTGCCTTCAAGGCCGGTGTAGCCATTGCCGCCCCATCCGACTGGCGTTTCTACGATACGGTCTATACCGAACGCTTCATGCGTACTCCGAAAGAAAACGGTGACGGCTACAACGCAGGCTCAGCCATCTGCCGCGCTTCGAAACTGCAAGGTAAACTGTTGCTTATCCACGGAACTGCCGACGACAATGTACATTATCAGAACGCGGCAGAATACAGCGAAGCACTGGTACAGGCCAACAAACAGTTCGACATGCAGGTATATACCAACCGGAACCATAGCATTTTCGGAGGAAATACCCGTAACCATCTGATGAACCGGGTGGCAAACTTCTTCCTCGAGAATCTTTAATATACTATTTTCTAACGGAGCTGCAGAAGGACAATCCTTCTGCAGCTCTTCCTCTATTTCAGATATACTATGGAACACATCAAGAAGCCGGAATGGCTGAAAATCAATATCGGAACCAATCCACGTTATACAGAGACCAAACGTATCGTAGACACCCATCGTCTTCACACCATCTGCAGCAGCGGACGCTGCCCGAATCTGGGAGAATGCTGGGGAAAAGGAACGGCTACGTTTCTGATAGGCGGAAACATCTGTACACGTTCCTGCAAATTCTGCAACACACCTACCGGCAAGCCGCTACCGCTGGATGCAAACGAACCCGGACAGGTGGCCGAATCCATCCGGCTCATGAAACTGAATCATGCTGTCCTTACTTCGGTAGACCGTGACGACCTGCCCGACCTGGGAGCCGGACACTGGGTACAGACCATCCAGGCCATCCGCCAACTCAATCCGGGAATTACCCTGGAGACCCTGATTCCTGACTTCCAGGGAAAAGAAGAACTTATCCGACAGGTAACCGATACACACCCCGACATCGTATCACACAACCTCGAAACCGTCCGCCGACTGACCCCACTGGTACGTAGCGTGGCCCGGTATGACACCAGCCTTCGTGTCATCCGCCTGATTGCGGACAGCGGCGTTACAGCCAAATCGGGCATCATGGTAGGACTGGGAGAAACCATCGCCGAAGTGGAAGAAACCATGGACGACCTGCTGGCAAACGGTTGCCAGATACTGACCATCGGCCAATACCTGCAACCTACCCGGAAGCATTACCCGGTGGCCGCATACATCACTCCCGAGCAGTTTGACTCCTACAAGGAAACTGCCCTACAGAAAGGTTTCCGGCTGGTAGAAAGCGGTCCGCTGGTACGTTCATCCTACTATGCCGAAAAACAAATCCGACAAGTTTAAACTTTTTGATGTATAAAATTGTTACATGTGTGTATAGATAAACCCCAATGAGCACCAAACGAACATACAAAGGCCTACTGGTTTCCCTTGGACTGTTACCCTTGCTTATAACGTTGGTCGGACTTCATTTCTTTCCGGCCACTCTGATGCTTGGTATCGGTCTGGGCATCGGGATAACAGCCATCCTACTGAATATCATATACCTGAAAGATATCAACTTCTTTCTTCTTGTCGGCAGCATCAGTATCGGCCTATGTTTCCTATTCCGTCTGTTTACCGGATACGAATACATTCCAGACAAGTGCAATACTCCCGTTCTGGAACTGCTCATGTTCACTTTCTGTTTCATCTATCTGACTCTTCCGGACTACTACCGGAAGTTCCACATGGCCATACATCTGCGTTCCAAACGCAACTATACCCTGGAAGCCGGTATCATTGTCGTACTTTCGGCTATCCACCTGATTATACTTGCCATCCTGCAGGAACAAAACCTGTTGGATAATCCCCGCGTATTTTTGGTAGCGGTCTATCTGGTTCCCATTCTGATTTACCTGTTCTGTATTACGGTCAATATCATCGGAATCAACATGGCTGCCCGCGAAGAGGGGTTCTACAACATCATCCGCATAGCACCGCTCTGGAACGGGAAAATCTACCTTTGTCCGCATACCGATGTCAACAACTGGAAAACAGTGTGGGATGTTCCTGTGGAAGAATGGCTGGAAGACCCGTTCCGCAACATAGAACACTACTCTACTTTGCTGGGACGGAAAATAGTCCGGAAAGGGAGCATGACTCCCCGATTCATCCTACGCTACCGCCAATCGCCCGCCCCCCACAGTCTGCAAACCGTCCATCTTTACATACTCCCCCTGAAGACAGAACAAGAGCTGTCACTGAAAAAAGGACGCTTCTTTGATTTTGAAGAGTTGAGAACCGGAGAAATACTCTTGTCTGATTTCTTACAGGAAGAACTGGAACACCTGGACCTGGCAGCCTCCATGTGGAAAGAATTCTATTAAAAACATATACCCAAACACAACCTCACACCAGAAAGAATCATGATTCGAACCGTAACTTTAAACGACGCACAGGCAATAGCCGACATCTACAACGAATACATCGTTCATACCTGTATCACTTTCGAAACAGCACCGGTCAGTCCTGCAGAAATGACGGACCGCATCCGAACCATCTCCTCCACCTATCCGTATTTCGTCTACGAAGCAGATGGAGAAATGCTAGGCTACTGCTATGCGCACGGATGGAAAGAAAAACAAGCCTACCGGCAAACGGCAGAAACGACTGTCTATGTAAAAAAAGGACATACTGGAAAGGGAATAGGCCAGGCACTGATGCAGCAACTGATTGACGCCTCACAGAAAGCCGGCCTGCATGTACTGATAGCCTGCATCACTTATCCCAACGAGGCCAGCGTCCGGCTGCATGAGAAACTAGGATTCAAGCAGGTGTCCCGTTTCAATGAAGTAGGAAGGAAATTCGGGCAATGGCTGGACATCTATGATTTCCAACTCGTTCTCTCCGAATAGAGTCAAGAGCTTCCGGAAGGAGGCTCTTTTTAGTTTTACTTATAAATCAGGAAAATGCAAGGCACCTTGGTAAGGTCCGGCAAATGGCCTTTCCATTCACGGATAGTCTTGGTATGGATATACTCGCCTTCGCAAGTGATGTTGGCGGCAATGCATAGTTTGGTCTGAGGACGACAGGTCTTCACGATATCCTCCATCATCTTGTTGTTCCGGTAAGGCGTCTCAATGAAAAGCTGGGTCTGATTCTCTGAATAGATACGTCCTTCCAACTCTTTCAGACGCTTGATACGGTCGGCAGCCTCAATCGGCAGATAGCCGTGGAACGCAAAGCTCTGTCCGTTAAAGCCAGACCCCATGACCGAAAGAATAATGGACGAAGGACCTACCAACGGAACGACCTTCAGATTTTTCCGCTGTGCCATCGCTACGACATCAGCACCCGGATCGGCTACAGCCGGACAGCCGGCTTCCGAAATGACTCCCATGGAATGCCCCTCCTGCAAAGGCTTCAGGTATCCCGACAGGTCGTCCGGAGACGTATGTTTGTTCAGCGGATAAAAAGTAAGTTCATCGATATTGATGGAAGCCTCTACCTTTTTCAGAAAACGGCGCGCCGAACGGACATCCTCCACGATAAAATGTTTGATACCCAAAATAATCTCTTTGTTGTAGGCAGGCAACACCTGTTCGACAGGCGTATCACCCAGCGTTACGGGTAATAAATATAAAGCTGTTTCCATCAGAATAAGATAAAAAATCAGTGTTTCGGTGTATGCATCAAATCGGAGAAGTCATCTTTTCCGAGCAAGTCTTTCAGAGTCAGGCGCTGGTTGTTCTTCATATATTTGTCCACCAGCTGCATTCCCAGCCAGATACCGATACATGGAGGCATCTTTTCGCCGTTGAAAGTCAGTGTCTGTTCACCGGAAGTATAAGAACGGATCAGCATCGGATCGGTACTTGCCAGATGTTCCTTCTCAGCCATTTCTTTCCACAAGGCATCCATGTACTTGCGGCACCAGTTCAGCTCTTCACGCGTATATCCCAGTGTCAGCCTTCCGGAGCCGTCGGACTGCAGGATATGCTCCACCGTCCAGGCAATCTTGCCCCGATACATCATAAAGTCAAACAAGGTACGGTGCCCTTCTTCCCACGGAAAAGGAGACAGGCTCAACAGATAAAAAGTAAAACAATCGGGTACAATGCGCTCGGGTACCATCGACCGGCGCTGAAACGGATAATAATAACGTTTGTAAAGCGGATAATCCTGTCCCAGATATTTGTCCAGGCTGAATCCCAGCAGACTGTCGCCGACCACTACAGACTGGTTCAGCGCCGATATCTGCGAATAGATACGCGGAACAGGAATTGCAGGGACCTCCCGTTTCAAGTTTCTGAAACCTTTGGTCAAATCAGCTTCAATACCGGAAAGGTCCTTGAACTTTTCCTGTACATCATCCATCAACCTGACCAGCAGAGAATCGGAATAATAGGCACACAGCCGATCATTGATGTCAGGTTCGGCAACAGAACCGATACCCAGCACATCCTCAATCAGCAACTTCGTAGCCTGCGGACAATCTATGTTCATCTTCTGCAGAGCAGACACACTGTTCATCACAGTGGCCTCGTACTGAAGGCGGTCATAGCGTAATACCTTCACAGACGTCTGAAGAGATTCGTCTTTCTGCTCGCCGGAACGACAAGCAGAAAGAACGAACACTACCATTAATAATATTCCTATTATCCGATGCATCCGGTTCAATTATCCATAGATGATATTACCGTTCTCATCCTTGTATTCATCCAGACCCTTTTCATAGGTAGCCATGGCGCGCAAGCTCATACCTACACTTGAGAAACCACCGTCGTGGAACAGGTTCTGCATGGTAACCTTACGGGTCAGGTCAGAGAACATTACGATACAATAGTCGGCACATTCATCGGCTGAGGCATTTCCCAGCGGAGACATCCGGTTGGCAAAATCGAACAGCTTGTCCATACCCTTCACACCCGATCCGGCAGTAGTCATGGTCGGAGACTGAGAGATGGTATTGATACGTACATGGTGTTCACGGCCGTAGATGTAACCGAAACTGCGGGCAATGGATTCCAGCAATGCCTTGGCATCGGCCATATCGTTGTAACCGTAGAAGGTACGCTGTGCTGCCACATAACTCAGAGCCACGATAGAACCGTATTCACTGATTGCATTCAGCTTCTTGGCTACCTGAATCATCTTATGGAATGAAACAGCCGAGATATCCAATGTCTTTCCCAACATATCATAATCCAAATCATCGTATGTACGTTTCTTACGTACGTTCGGAGACATACCGATAGAGTGTAGTACGAAATCAATCTGTCCGCCCAATACTTCCATTGAACGTTTGAAAACAGTTTCCAGATCTTCCACGCTGGTAGCATCGGCCGGAATCACTTCACAGTGCAATTTTTCTGACAATTCCGAAACCTGTCCCATACGTACTGCTACAGGGGTATTCGACAACGTGATTGTTGCACCTTCTTCTACGGCCTTTTCAGCTACCTTCCAAGCGATAGACTGTTCATTCAAAGCACCGAAAATAATACCTCTTTTTCCTTTCAGCAAATTATAACTCATAGCTTTCGTATTATAAATTCGGCTGCAAAGATACAAACTTATTTAAAAACTTACTTGCTTTTGCGCACAAATATTCAAAAGTGTGCAATGTCAGTCGCTGGATTTCAGGGTTTCAGGTATAATTTTCCTGACTTTCCAGCGCCTGTCAAAGCTTTGATTCCATACATCACCAGAAAACGAACGGACGGATGAATTGAAACGAACGGACATCTTACTTCGAACGAACGCATGAATGAACTAAAACGAACGGACGTTTTAACTCAAACGAACGGACGAACTGAATCCTACATTTTCAGACATTAGCCCATCCTACAAATCTTTTTCATACCATTATATCATTAACAAAATCTAATTCCAGTCTCACTCGGAAACAATCTCTACGACAGCCTCTTCCAATCCTTCAGATATCGCTTTCAACCGGGCAGTTCCTGATGTTCCATCATTCTGCAAGACAACCAGACATTTACCGTGGAACGCCTTGCGTTTATTATCCTTGAAACGTTCCATCGAAGTCGGACTTCCATTGTCCACTCCTGCAATCGTCAGATTCCCTTCCACCTCGAAACGGACCAGATTATCCGCATCCGGACAAAGATTTCCTTTATCGTCCAGAACTTCAACCGTTACGAAACTCAGATCCTTACCGTCTGCCTCCAACGTACGACGATCAGGAGTCAGACGTATCTTTTCTGGGGCTCCAGCAGTTTGTATTTCCTTTTCCGCCACAACTTTCCCTTGTCTACGGGCAACTACCTTCACACTTCCAGGCTCATAGTTCACCCGCCATGCCGCATGCAGACAGTCATCATTTTTCCTCCTGATTCCCTGAGACTTTCCGTTGACGAACAATTCCACTTCATCGGCCAGGTTATAATAACACCACATATCGACTTCCTGTCCTGGAGTCCAGTTCCAATGTGGAAATAAATGCAAGACTTGTCTGTCTGTCCATTCCGACTGATACAGGTAATACACATCTTTCGGGAATCCAGCCAAGTCGACAATTCCGAAATAGGAACTGCGAGCCGGCCAACCGTACGGAGTAGGTTCACCGATATAATCGAAACCGGTCCAAACATACTGTCCGCTGATAAAGTCATTTTTCTTTATCAGCTTCAGGGTTTCTTCGTGCGTACTTCCCCAAGGGGTATGACAATTGTCATACGAAGAACAGGCATAGGTCGAGTCATAAAAAGGCTTGTCCCAGCGTTCCGGCCAAATGAACATCGAATCACTCGGCATCCGATAATATCCACGCGTCATCAACGCAGAATTGCTTTCCGTAATGATGAAAGGCTTCCCCGGAAAATTCTCGGGCACGGCTGGAATATTGGCATTATGGTAATTGTAACCGATTATATCCAATGCCCCGGAACGAAACAAATGATTGGCCGGATTCGGCTCATTACATCCCGCCGTAACCGGACGGGTAGAGTCTAAGGCCTTGACAAAACCTGCCAGTTTCCGAGTCAATAAAGAATTGACACTTTCCTCTCCCTCCTTGGCCAACATATCGGCCGAATGACCGAAATTCAGAATCAGGTTCGCTTCTTCCAGGCTTAAAGTATCCGCCTGCGCATCACTCCATTGTTCCAGTACCTCATTGCCGATACTCCACATGAAGACCGAAGGATGATTACGGTCCCGAAGGATAAAGTCCCGCAAATCCCGTTCATGCCATTCGTCAAAATAACGGGAATAATCGTGAGCCGTCTTCTTTTTACGCCACATATCGAAAGCCTCATCCATGACAATGAAACCCATACGGTCGCACAAGTCCAGCAGTTCCGGAGCCGGAGGATTGTGTGAACAACGTATACCGTTACAACCCATCTCTTTCAGAATCTGTAACTGCCGCTCAATGGCCCGGGTATGGACAGCGGCTCCCAAACAACCTAAATCATGGTGCATGCATACCCCGTTTATCTGGGTCGGCTTCCCGTTCAGGACAAAACCTTGCGAAGCATCGAAAGAAAAGGTACGGATACCTACAGGCGTAATGTAACGGTCTGCACACTGTCCTTCCTCCACCACCTCGGTCACCAACGAATACATATAAGGATGTTCAACCTCCCATAATTGAGGAGAATCAACGGCAAGCTCCTGAGAAGCATCAGAATGCCCCGCGGCAGAAATACTCAAAGGAGACTCAGAACGAGTCACTTCCTTACCCTCTGCATCCTTCAAAATGGAGCGTACCACTACATTCACATCCGTGTCCTTCTGGTTTTTCAACGTGGTGACCAGTTTCAGCAAAGCATGCTTCCGGTCAGCCTTGACCGTTGTCACATAAGTTCCCCATTCGGCCACACAGACATCTCCGGTCTTGACCAGCCACACATTCCGATAAATGCCACAACCGGAATACCAACGTGAATTAGGCTGTTCGGCATTGTCTACGCGTACAGCAATCAGATTCTCTTCGCCCCATTTCAAGTAAGGGGTCAAATCGTATCCGAACGAAATATATCCATAGGGACGTTTTCCCAACGATACCCCATTGACAAATACTTCAGCATTCATATATACGCCATCGAACTCTATCCGGAAATGCTTTCCCTTGTCTGCCATATCCGGAACAAATGTCTTCCGATACCATCCGACTCCCCCAGGCAAGGCACCTCCCCCTGTACCCGAAGGATTATCCTCGCTGAAATCTCCTTCAATGGCCCAGTCGTGAGGCAAATCCAGCTTCCTCCAGTCCGAATCGGCAAAATCCGGCTGAGCAGCCAGAAAATCATCATTGAAAGAGAACAACCATCCTGCGTTAAAACTCGTTCTTTCTCTAGGCTCCAAAGGCATCGGTCCACAGGCACCTAACAAAAACACACTGCATAAACCTATTATAACAGTCCGAATAAATCTGTAACTCATAACATTATAACTGAATTTCTGTAACATCTCACTTATTTTCTCTGACACCCCTTGTCCATCAATATCATCAGATCCGCCTTTCCCGCAGCACATCCGAACAACTCCTTCGAAGGTATGTACAAAAGATTTTCCTGTATGACAAATTTATACAATCCTGCTTAATTCCAACTGTCTAACATGTTTATAGAAAGGGAGATTTTGAAGTCACAGCGTATATCAGATGTTTCAAGGGAAGGTGCAGTTTGTTTTCACCGCCCACCCAACAAGCACAAGGCCTTAACAGCGTCTGCAGACATGCTGAAACAAAAAAAGTGCCGCATCCTTTTCCTTTCATGACATAGAAAGGAATACGGATACGGCACTTTATATGGAATCTATCGATTGATTATCCGAGGAACGAAATCAGGACACCGGCTGCTACCGCAGAACCGATAACTCCTGAAATGTTGCTGGCCATGCAATACTGAAGCACATGGTTCTTAGGGTCGTACTTCAATGCGATTTCATTGGCTACACGGCTTGCCATCGGCACAGCACTCAAACCGGTAGCACCGATAAGCGGATTGATTTTCTTTTTCGTGAACAGATTCACCACCTTCACAAACAGAATACCACCGGAAATAGATAAGGCGAATGCCAGGAATCCACCGATAACGATACCGATAGTTGTCCAGTTCAGGAAAGCGTCGGTAGTCATGGTAGCTCCTACAGAGATACCCAGGAAAATGGTGGCAGCATTCATGATGCTGTTGGAAGCGGCATCAAACAAGCGGGAAGTATTGCTACCGATTTCCTTCACCAGATTACCGAACATCAGCATACCGATCAAAGGAACAGCACTCGGAACGAACAGAGCGACAATGGTAGTCACTGCAATCGGGAACAGTATCTTCAGGACACGCAGGTTCTTGATTTCTGTAGTAGAAGGATATTTCTTCTCCTGTTCCTTCATATTGATGGAAAGCTCTTTCTTGGTACACCAGATACGTACCACCAACGGAATGATGACCGGTACCAGCGCCATGTAGGAATAGGCTGCAATGGCAATCGGGCCCAACAGATGCGGAGCCAGCTTGATGGTCGTGAAGATGGCGGTCGGACCGTCTGCACCTCCGATAATACCCAACGAAGCTGCTTCCTTCGGTGTGAATCCCATCAGAATAGCAACCAACAGTACGGCAAAAATACCCAATTGGGCAGCTGCGCCGAAAATAGACAGACGAAGGTTACGCAACATCGGACCGAAATCGGTCAACGCACCGACACCCATAAAGATAATCGGAGGCAGGAAACCCGTCTTTATCAACATGTAATAGATGAAGTTCATCAATCCCAGTTCATGAGCGATTTCATGCAAAGGCATTTCCCAGATATTCTTCATCACACCCTTGACCATGACCATGCCATTCTCATCGGCCTGGATAACTCCCATATCGCCGCCCGGGAAATTGGCCAGCAATACACCGAAAGCAATCGGAACCAACAGCAGAGGCTCATACTGCTTCTTGATACCCAAGTAGAGCAGGATGAATGCAATGGCATACATGATCAGAAAACGCGGGTCAGCAACAATGTTGCTGAAAGCCGTCATTTCATACAATCTTTCAACTATATCTTCCATTACAAAATCTTCATTAATACGTCATCTTCAGAAACACTGTCACCTGAATTTACACAGATAGCAGTGATGGTACCACTGAACTCGGCCCGGATAGCATTGTAAGTCTTCATGGCTTCCACATAACAGATTACATCGCCCTGATTGACCTTATCGCCTACTTTCAACGGAGTCTCCTGTGCGCTCTTGGTCAGGAAGAATTTACCTTCCAATGGAGAAAGTACCTCCTTGCCTTCGCCGGCAGGTACCGGTGCGGCAGTCTGTCCGGCAGCCGGAGCAGCACCGGCCAACTTATCCGGATGTACATCGCCGAAAGCTACCGTTACCCGGTAAGCCTGTCCGTTCACATCCACCGTCAATACCTTTGTCTGGTCGCCGGCCATGTGTGACACTTCTTTCTCTTCCCGACGTTTCTTTACATCTTCCAGGAAGTCAGCTTTGGCTTTACCGCTCTTGTATGCCTCATACTGAGCCGGATGCATGGCATATTCAAAGAGTTCTTCGTCATCCTCACCGGTTTCCCATTTCTTTTCCCACATCATCTGGCGGTATTTCTCCAACTGATCCGGATAATTATCCTGCGGATTGCCGGTAAAGAACTTACGTCCCTCACGGTTTGCCTTCTCTACGATTTCAGGAGCCAGTTCACCCGGCAGTTTTCCGGCCTTTCCCAAAATCATGTCCCAGATATCATCGGCTATCATGCCCCAGCGTTCCTTGCCTTTCTCCATCTGAATGACATTCATCATTGCCAGATTCTTGACATACTGGCTGAACGGAGTCACCAGACACGGATAACCTACACGTGGCCATACGTAAGAAACTTCATTGAACAGTTTAATCAGCAGTTCATCCTGAGTCATGAACGGCAGATTACGTTTCGCCTTATACTTATTGATGGATTCCAGGTTCGTTTCCAGATCGGCCATCAAGCTACCCATCATACCGCCCGGAAGTCCCGGACCAATCAGCAACGAATTCATCAGACGGTTACGCGGACTGATGTACAAGCCCAGAAAATCGTCCATAAACTCCTGAATCATGGAACGCACTTTCATATAAGCATGCATGTTGATTTCACGTACCTTGAATCCGGCATCCTTCAGCATAGCCTGCACACTGATGACATCGGCATGTCCTGTACCCCATGATAAAGGTTCCATACCTACATCCACGTAATCACAACCGGCCTTACATACCTCCAGGATAGAAGCCATGTTGAAGCCCGGACCGGCATGAGAATGGTATTGGATAGTAATGTCCTTGATTTTCTTGATTCCGGCCACAATCTTACCCAAAAATACCGGACGGCCGATACCAGCCATATCCTTGATACAGATTTCATCACAGCCAGCATCGATAAGCTGTTTCGCCATATCCAGGTAATATTCCACCGTATGTACCGGTGAATAAGTGATACACAAACAACATTGGGAAATCATACCGGCATCGTGCGCATAACCGATGGAAGGGATGATATTGCGCACATCATTCAGTCCGCAGAACGTACGCGTAATGTCGGTACCCTGCGCCTTCTTCACTTTATAGAACAATTTACGGACATCTGCCGGCACCGGACTCATACGCAGCCCGTTCAAGGCACGGTCCAACATGTGTGTCTGGATACCTGCTTCATGAAAAGGTTTCGTCCATTCACGGACGGCCTTGTTCGGATTTTCTCCAAACAACAGATTAACTTGTTCAAAACCACCCCCATTTGTCTCAACGCGATCAAAACAATCCATTTCAATAATGGCAGGAGCCACTTTCACCAATTGGTCTACACGCGGAACATATTTTCCGGCGCTCTGCCACATATCGCGAAAGACCAAACTAAATTTTACTTCTTTTTCCATGTCAACAACAAGTGTTTTTCAATTCGATTAACGTAATTTTTCGATTTTGATTACCTGACCCTTACCGGCAGTCAGAATGTCTACAGCCGCTTTAATGGCATCCATAGCGCCCGTATCCGAAGATGTAGCCGTAGCAACCGGCTTCTTTTTCGGTTCTTCTTCCGGAGCAACCTTGTTCACCAACTTGATCAACAACTGACTAAGGTAGATAACAATGAGAAGAATTACGAAAACGGTAGCCATACCGACTACCATCAGCAATAATCCTGTTTCCAAGTTTTCCATACATCAAGGTTATTTAGCATATAAAAAAGTGACTTTCCGTCATCTCCGGAAAGCCACCCCAAAATTACGTCATTAAAATTACATTTTCTTTTAAATAGCGTTAAAAATATGCTATTTTATCAGAAAACAATCTCATTCAGTGTCTTTCTTCTTTTTTCTGGAACCGCTTCCTCTGTCGCGTATCCAATGGGAATCAAGACGGCCGGCTCCCAACTTTCAGGCAGCGACAAAACCTCCTTGCAACGGGAAGCATCAAAATTACATACCCAGCAAGTACCCAATCCTTGTTCGGCAGCAGCCAGACACAGATGCTCCACCGCTATGGCTATGTCCACATCTGCATGGTCTTTTCCATCCATCTTCCGATGCCAGGCTTCCTGATGGTCGGTACAGGCTACAATGATACACGGAGCCGTCTGAATCCACTCACGGGGGTAGGTAGATTTCAATGCAGCCAACTTTTCCGCATCGGTCACTATCGAAAAATGCCAAGGCTGATAATTGACAGCTGACGGAGCCAGTCGTACGCACTCCATGATATAATTCATTTTATCCGCTTCTATTGCACGAGGCAAATAACTACGTACCGAATAACGTTTTTTTACCAAATCCAGAAAATTCATACTCATCTCTTTTGAAGGTTACCTCAAATCCGCAACTAAGCTCTTCAGCGTCCTTCTTGCGTCTAAACGTCCTCT
>ERZ773133.666-NODE-666-length-46438-cov-14.343682_pt1 | contig 46438 bp, 44 predicted proteins | sample MGYA00580861_ERZ773133 | MGnify/ENA primary metagenome ERZ773133 (study PRJEB29015, sample SAMEA2737844) | human gut metagenome | biome: human gut; feature: human-associated habitat; material: faeces | place: China | collected 2012 ...
CCCCGCAGTGCGGGGCTTTCCGAGGTTTTGAAACCGCAGTCTAAGGTGCACCTTGGCGGGCGTTTTCGCGGTCGTGGGTGAACATGAGGGGCTGCAAATGCCCGTGACGGCGGACTTTTCAAGGTGACTGTTCCGCAGGCGGTTGAGAAATTTGCTGTTTTCAACCACTCAAAAAAGTGATTTCAGTACAGCGGCAATTTTCGGAGTAAAACGTGCATATTTTGAGCCGCTGTAGTCAATGGAAAGGACTCCTTGACCGTCCGAAAATCGCACCGCTGCAACCAAAGAAGCGTCCCCTCCGGCAGCGCAAGAATTGCGCCGCAATAGGCAAAGATAAGGCTCTCCACTTGAGGGAGCACAAATGATAACTTTCTGATAACTGTTCCGCTTTCCGGTAGCTTTGTCCTCCTGATTACGGTATTGTTCGTTGGCGAAAGGGGCTGATACCATGCCGAAAAGACGAGCGAACGGGGAAGGGAACATCCGCAAACGAAAGGACGGTCGATGGGAGGGCCGGTACACAGTCGGTCACGATTCGGAAACTGGCAAGGCCATCATCAAAAACGTCCTCGGCAAGACGCAAGCGGAAGTAAAAGAAAAACTGAAAAAAGCCATCGAGGAAAACGTCGGTATCGACTACGGACGGGCCAAGACCTACACCGTGGGGAGTTGGCTGGAGGTCTGGATGGAGAACTACGCGAAAGTAAAACTCAGACCGTCCACGTTCAAGACCAGCCAAGGTTTTCTGAAAAACCACATCAAGCCGCAGATCGGCAGCATCCCGCTGGCAGATCTCACTTCTCTGGACTTACAACGCTTCTACAAGCACTTGTTGGACGGCGGGCGGGTAGACCGCGTTGAGGCCAAGAAAAAGCCGAAAGGTTTGGCACCGAAAACCGTGCGAAACATCCATCAGATGATCGGCTCGGCATACAACCTCGCTATGGAGCAGAAGTTGGTGAGCAGGAATCCAACGCAGGGCTGCGCCTTGCCAAAGGTGGAGCACAAAGAGATGAAAACCCTGACCGCCGACCAACTCAGCGCCTTCTTCCAGGAGGCCAGAGACAGCGGCGTGTACGAGCTCTACTACCTCGACCTTGCCACGGGCCTACGGCGGGGCGAACTGTTGGGACTGAAATGGACGGACGTCGACCTCGACCGTGGTGTGCTGAAAATCCAACGGGCCATCTCACGGCAAAACGGCAAAGTAGTCGAGGCATCGCTGAAAACGAAAAACGCCTACCGTACACTGCCGCTGTCGGCAGACGCAATAGACGTACTAAAAATGCAAAAGTGCAAGATCGGAAACAGCGAGTGGGTGTTCCCATCGCCAAGCGGAGGCCCTATGTCCCCGGACAGCGTGCTACAATGCTGCAGCGAGTGCTGAAACGGGCAGGGCTGCCCCGCATCCGATTCCATGACCTCCGACACACCTTCGCGACGATGGCCCTGCAAAACGGCGTGGATGTAAAAACGGTGTCCTCGATGCTGGGCCACTACTCAGCGGGCTTCACGCTGGACACCTACGCCCACGTTACCACCGACGCGCAGATGAAAGCGGCGCAAACAATGGGCAATATCCTCTCCCGTGCCGTCTGACGGTTTCCGCTACCCGCTCCCGTTGGGGTCAGCGTTTGGGTCAGGAAAAAGCGGCGTCCGAAAATAGCAACTTGTGAAAAACAAAAGTCCTCGAAATCAGACGATTTCGAGGACTTTTGGTACGCCGTGAGGGATTCGAACCCCCGGCCTTCTGGTCCGTAGCCAGACGCTCTATCCAGCTGAGCTAACGGCGCATGTCCCGTACCGGACAACGGTGTTATACTACCACAGCTTTCTGAGAAATGCAAGAGGAAATTTCAAATTTTTAGAAAAATTTTTTGAACCCTTCGAAACAATAGGTTTGACAGGGAAATGCAACGCGAGTACAATAAATATGATTTTGATTTTCTTGCAAGGAGCAATACTATGGAAAACACATTCAAAGGCAGCAAAAATTACGTCGCGAGCCCGGAGCTGATGAACGCGGTGAACATCGCCATGGCGCTCAAAAAGCCGCTTCTCATCAAGGGCGAGCCGGGCACGGGCAAAACGATGCTCGCCGAGGCGGTGGCCGAGGCACTGGGCAAAAAGCTTATCATCTGGAGTGTCAAGTCCACAACGAAGGCGCAGGACGGCCTGTACGTCTACGACGTGGTGCAGCGTCTGTACGACAGCCAGTTCGGCTCGGCAGGCGTGGACGATATCGCAAAGTATATCAAGCTCGGCAAGCTCGGCGAGGCGTTTTCCGCCGACGAGCAGGTCGTGCTGCTGATCGACGAGGTCGACAAAGCGGACCTCGAGTTCCCGAACGACCTTCTCTGGGAACTCGACAAGATGGAGTTCTATATCCCCGAGACGAAGGAGACCGTCAAGGCTAAGCACCGTCCCATCGTCATCATCACCTCGAATGCGGAAAAGGAGCTGCCCGACGCGTTCCTGCGCCGCTGCATCTTCCATTATATCGAATTCCCCGACCAGCAGCAGATGGAGAAGATCATCCGCGTCCACTTCGACCATGTCGACGAGACGCTTTTGATGCAGGCAATGCAGGCATTCTATTATATCCGCTCGATCGACTCGGTGGAGAAAAAGCCCTCGACGTCCGAGCTTGTCGACTGGATCCGCGCGCTCGAGCTTGCCGGCGTGGATGTCTCGAAGATTTCGAGCGAGATCCCGTTCATCGGTGTGCTCCTGAAAAAGGACAAGGATATCTCCACGGTGCAGCGCCGCCTGAGAAGATAACACGCTATGTTTACTGGATTTTTCTATCTTCTGCGCGCGCACGGGTTTCACGTCAGCCTGAATGAGTGGATGACGCTCATTGAGGGATTGATGATGGACTTGCAGCACGATTCGCTCACGGGCTTTTACGAGCTCTGCCGCGCGGTGCTCGTCAAGTCTGAGGCGGATTACGATAAGTTCGACCAGATATTCCTCGAATACTTCGACGGCGTGCCGTATCAGGACGAGCTTCCCGAAGAGCTGATGGACTGGCTCAACAATCCCGCCGCCGCGATGGAGGAGTTCCGCAAGTTCCTGCGCACGCAGGGCTATCAGGAAAAGACCGTCGAAGAAATCCTCAAGATGTTTGAAGAGCGGCTAAAGGAGCAGACCGAGGAGCACAACGGCGGCTCGTACTGGGTCGGCACAAACGGCTATTCGAACTTCGGCAACAGCGGCCACAGCCCGCAGGGCATCCGCGTTGGCGGGCAGAGCATTTACCGCCGCGCGTTTCAGGTGGCGGGGGAGCGCAAGTTCCGCGATTTCCGCAAGGACAATGTGCTCGACATCCGCCAGTTCCAGATGGCGTTCCGCCTGCTGCGGCAATATTCCGCGCAGACGCAGGAGGCCAAAACGGAGTTCGACGTGGATGAGACGATCCGCGAGACCTGTGACAATGCAGGCACGCTGTCGATCTGCTACAAGCGCCCGCGCAAAAACACCGTCAAGGTGCTGATGCTGATGGACTCCGGCGGCTCGATGGATTACTACGCGCGCCTCTGCTCCATGCTGTTCCAGGCGGCGCGGCAGTCGAATCATTTTAAGGAGCTGCACGTCTACTACTTCCACAACTGCATTTACTCCAACGTTTACTCCGACCCGCGGATGTACCGCGAGCACGCGGTGTCGACGGACTGGATCCTGCAGAACTTCGGTAGCGAGTACAAGGTCATCCTCGTCGGCGACGCGCTGATGGACATGTATGAGCTGACGGAAAAGCGCTACGACTTCCGCGCAGGCGAGGTGAAGTGGTCGGGCCTTGACCAGATCAAGCGTTTTCGCGACCATTACGATCACCTGATCTGGCTCAATCCCGAGGAGCCCCCGCGCTGGGGCGGCTACTGGGGCGAGAGCTATGGCCACATCGCCAAAGTCGTGGACATGTACCCTCTGACCGTCGACGGTCTGGAGCGCGGCATGAAAAAACTGCTTGTGAACCGGTAAAAACGCAGGAGGGCGGCGCATCGCCGCCCTCTTTTCGCTTGCAGAGGAAATACTTGATTTTGACAGCCAAAGATACTATAATAATTTTCTAATTCCTTTATTTATGCTTTTGATGGATTGCGAGGATCATTTATGGACAAAGCGAAGAAAAACGATACGATCCATGCGGCGGCTGACCGCATGGCGGCGAACTACAAGAGCTCTCAGATCCCCATGTACGGCGACGCGCTGCGCATGCCGAACCGCAACGCGGTCATCGAGATCATCCGCGACTGTCAGAAGCTCATTTTCCCCGTTTACTACGGCGACCGCGACCTCTTGAAGCTGCCGCCTGAGCAGTACAGCGCGCTTTTGATGGAGCACATTCACGAAAAGCTGACGCGCCAGATTACGCTGACGATGCCGGAGTGCGACGAAAACTGCGACCGCGCCTATGAGATCAGCACGGCGTTCATCGAGCGCATCCCCGCCATTCAGGAGCTGCTGCTCAAGGATCTGTCGGCGAACTTTGAAGGCGACCCCGCGGCTTACAGCAAGGAGGAAGTGCTGCTCTCGTATCCCGGCATGTTTGCCATCTTCATCTACCGCATCGCGCACGAGCTGTATGAGAACAAGGTCGCGATGATCCCGCGCATGATGTCCGAGTACGCGCACTCCCAGACCGGTATCGACATCAACCCCGGTGCGAAGATCGGCGAATACTTCTTCATCGACCACGGCACGGGCGTCGTCGTCGGTGAGACGACGATCATCGGCGACAACGTCAAGCTCTATCAGGGCGCGACGCTTGGCGCGCTCTCGCCCGCGGGCATGGCGACGAACCCGAATGTGCGCCGCCACCCGAAAGTCGGCAACAATGTCGTCATCTACGCAAACTCCACGCTGCTCGGCGGCGCGACGGAGATCGGCGACAATGTCGTCGTCGGCGGCAACGCGTTCCTGACGTCTTCAGTAGAACCCGATACGATCGTGAGCGTCAAGAATCCGGAGATGACGTTCCGCGGCAAGCGGCATAAGGAAGAATGATCCTGGCGGAGGGGGCGCACGTCCGCCTGCGGACGATGCGGCGGGAGGACCTGGACGAATTATATGCTCTGCTCTCAGATGAAGCGGTGATGCGATGGCTGGAGCCGCCGTTCAGCCGCGCGCAGACGGAAGACTTTTTGGAGCGGGCAGGGCTCTCCGAGCCGCCGCTCGTATACGCCGCAGAAAACGCGGAGGGAGAATTCCTCGGCTACGCCATCTACCACGATTATGACGAGCACAGCCGCGAGATCGGCTGGGTGCTCAAGCCTGCCTTTTGGCACAAGGGCTGCGCGGACGAAATGACGGTCCTTCTGACCGCACTTGCGCGGCGGGAGGGAAAGGATGCCGTGATCGAATGTGTCCCCGAACAGACGGTGAGCGCGCATATCGCGCGCAGGCACGGCTTTTCCTATGAGGGCCGCGTGGACGGCTGCGACATTTACCGCCTGCGCTGTGAAAAATAAAAACGAGGGCGCTTCCCAGTTCGGGAAGCGCCCTCGTTGTGTTATGCTGTGTACTGGCCGGTACGCACGGAGGGTGAGAGCCTCCTGCTCGATTTGAGGGGGAATCAGACCGTGGTGCCGAGGTCGTAGGCCTCACGCATTGCGGAGGAGGTGGCGGCAGCGCCGCGCTCGGAGAGGCCCTTGCCCCAGACGTAGCCCTTTTCGACCGCGCCGGGCAGGCACTCGAGCCAACTTCTGAAGCCCGCGAGCGCGCCGTCTCTCACAACGTCGCTGTCAGCGGCAGAGGTGAAGAGGAAGTAGAACTCCTTGTTGACATAACTCGGATGTGTGCTGTAGGTGCGGTCAAACACCATCTTGAGCTGGGCGTTGATGGAGTGGAAGTAGACCGGAGAAGCGAGCACGATGACGTCGGCTGCCTTGAGCGCGGGGAAGATCTCCTGCATGCCGTCGTTCTGCACGCACTTGCAGTCATGGCTGAGGCAGTAGTCGCAGGCGAGGCAGGGGTTGAGCTTCAGATCGGCGAGACGAATCTTCTGCGCCGCGTGACCGGCCACGAGCGCGCCGCGCAGGAACTCGTCACAGAGAAGATCGGAGTTGCTGCCCTGACGCGGGCTGGAAGAGAGAATGAGCACATTTTTCATTGTGGAAGCCTCCAGAGGGTATTTTGCCGGAATTTGCCGGAAAGTATTTCCCAAATTGTAGCGCGGCAAAAGGGGTTAGTCAACTTTAACAAAATGCCCTCGCATAGCGTTTGCACAGAGGATATGGACAAAAGCGCATCAAGACGCACAAAAGCCGGCAGGAGAGGAGACCTGCCGGCTTTCGCGCCTACATTGAGAAAAGAGAGAAAAGGATGATAACAAAATTAATAGAGGAGACTGCTTACAGCAGCATGACGCCCGCATCCTCGCAGGTCTTGCGCGTGGCTTCGTCCCACAGGGAGACCTGTACCTCGCCGATGTGCGCGGTGCCGATGAGCAGCATGCACAGGCGGCTCTGGCCGATGCCGCCGCCCATGGTCAGGGGCAACTCGCCATTCAGCAGCATCTTGTGGAAGGGGAGCGCGCGGCGGTCGTCGCAGCCGGCGATCGTCAGCTGGGAGTCGAGGGACTTGGGGTCGACGCGGATACCCATGGAAGAGATCTCGAACGCATGGCCGAGCACTTCGTTCCAGTAGAGGATATCGCCGTTGAGCTCCCAATCGTCATAGTCGGGGGCGCGGCCGTCGTGCTTGATGCCGGACTTTAAGATCTTGCCGATCTGCATCAGGAAGACGACGCCCTTCTTCTTGCAGATCTCATCCTCGCGCTGCTTGGGTGTCAGGTCGGGATAGAGGTCTTCGAGCTCCTGCGTGGTGATGAAGAAGACCTCACTGGGGAGCTTGGTGTGCAGGGAGGGGAAAGCGACATTCAGCGCGCTGCTCGTCTCGCTGACGGCGGAGACGATATCGCGCACGGTGCGCTTGAGATAAGCGACGTTGCGATCCTCGGCAGAGATGACCTTTTCCCAGTCCCACTGGTCCACATAGACGGAGTGGAGGTTGTCGACCTCTTCGTCGCGGCGGATGGCGTTCATGTCGGTGAACAGGCCCTTGCCGACCTTGAAGTCGTAGCGCTTGAGCGCAAGACGCTTCCACTTGGCCAGCGAATGAACGACCTGGGCATTGGTGCCGACGTCGGGAATGTCAAAGGAGACGGGACGCTCGACGCCGTTGAGGTTGTCGTTCAGACCAGAATTTTCATCCACGAACAGCGGAGCAGAAACCCGGCGGAGATTGAGGGCATTGCTCAGATTGACCTGAAAATTGCTCTTGATGAATTCGATGGCGCGCTGCATTTCATAGACAGACAGCGGGGTGTGGTAGTCCTGCGGGATATAGACTTTGCTCATACCGGTTTCACTCCTTAAGAAAAAGTATGCGCTAATTATAATCAGGCATATTAGGAAATTCAATAGTGAAATTTTAAGTAGTTGAGCTTGCAAAATAAGAAATTTTTGTCGACATGGTCAGCAATATGGAAAAACTTAATCCTTTTGCCCGTTGCAATCTGAAAGCACGCGTGATAGACTGCATAATGAGATAAAATGCAGATAGGAGGCTCTTTTGTGAGAACACTCTTGAAAGGCGCGGACATTCTGCTGCGCAAGGAAAACGGATATGAAACGCTGCACGGCGCCTATCTCGGCGTCGATGAGGCGAAGATCGACTATATCGGTGAGGAAAAACCCGAAAAGGCCTATGACCTTGAAAAGGACATGACCGGCAAGCTCCTTGCCCCGGGACTCATCAACTGCCACAGCCACATCGCCATGACGCTGATGCGCGGCATCGGCAGCGGACTGCCTTTGCAGGACTGGCTCTTCAAGGCCATTTTCCCGATCGAGGACAAGCTCGTGCGCGAGGATATCGCCGCAGCGAGCCGCTTTGCCCTGATCGAGATGATCGCGGGCGGCACGACGAGCTTTTCCGATATGTACTTTTTCCCCGAGGAGACCGTCTGGGCGGTCGAAGAGGCGGGGATCAAGGCGAACCTGAACCGCTGTGTGCAGTGCTTTGACGAAAACCAGACCGTGGAGCAGAACACGCAGATCCCTGAATCGCTCGCGCTTTTTGAAAAGTACCACGGCGCGGCGGACGGGCGTATTCAGATTGACTTTTCCATCCACGCGGAGTATACCTGCAAGAGCCATATCGTCAAGGCGTACAGCGACCTCTGCCGCGAAAAGGGCGGGCGCATGCACATCCACCTCGCCGAGACCGCGCGCGAGCAGCGCGAGTGCATCGAGCGCTACGGCAAAACGCCGACGGAGTGGTTCGAATCGCTCGGCACGTTCGATTCGCCCACGGCGGCGGCGCACTGCGTCGCGGTGACGGAGCGCGACATGGACATTCTGAAGGCCCACGGCGTCAGCGTCATCCACAACCCGACGTCGAACTTAAAGCTCGGCAGCGGCTTTGCCCCCATCCGCCAGATGATGGACAAGGGCATCAACGTGACGCTCGGCACCGACGGCACGGCCAGCAACAACAATTTAAATATGTTCGAGGAGATGCACCTCGCTGAGATCATGCACGACGGCTATCACAACGACCCGACGCTGATCTCCACGCAGGAGGTGCTCGATATGGCGACGGTCAACGGCGCAAAATTGCAGGGCCGCGACGACACCGGCGTGCTGGCTGTCGGCAAAAAGGCTGACATCATTGCCATTGATCTGAGCAAGCCCCACCTCTATCCCAATTTCGACACGCCCGCGCTCCTGACCTGCTCGGCGCAGGCGGGCGACGTGTGCATGACGATGGTGGACGGCAAGATCCTGTACGAAAACGGTGAATTTAAGACGCTGGACGAGAACAAGGTGCGCGCCGACATGGAGCGTGCCGTTGAGCGCCTTTATAGAAAGTGAGAGAAAAGAAACATGGAGAGAGCGGACAAAGACCTCGCCTTTTTGCTGCGCTACGAGAATGTCGCGTGGTTTGAAGACGGCGAGGTGCGCATCTTGGACCGGCGCATTTACCCCGCAAAGGTCGAATTTGTCACCTGCCGCACACATCAGGAAGTCGCGCGGGCCATCACCGACATGGTGACGCAGAGCGCGGGCCCCTACACGGCGGCGCCGATGGGCATGGCGCTCGCGGCGTGGGAATGCCGCGGCAAATCGGCGGACGAGCAGATGGAATACCTCAAGAAAGCGGCTTACACCATTTCCCACGCGCGCCCCACGACGCAAAAGCGCATGACGCTTCTGTGCGACATCTGCCTGAAAGAGGCCGAGCGCGCGCTTTCAGCGGGGGAGAATGTGGCCGAGGCCATCAAGAATAAGACCATCGAGCTCAACAACGTGCGCTATAACAGAATGGCGAAGATCGGCGCGTACTTAGTCGATATGTTCCCCGACAACGGAACGGTGATGACGCACTGCTTCGCCGAGACCATCGTCGGCACGATGCTTCGTGAGTGCCGCAGCCGCGGCAAAAACATCCGGCTGTTCTGCCCCGAAACGCGCCCGTATTTTCAGGGCGCGCGCCTGACGGCGTCCGTCTGCCACGACATGGGCTTTGACGTGACGGTCATCTCCGACAATATGCCGGCGTTCGTCATGCAGAACGAAAAGGTCGACTTTTTCACCACCGCGGCGGACGCCATCTGCTGCGACGGCCATGTCGTCAATAAGGTCGGCACGTTCCAGAACGCCATCGTCGCCAAGTACATGGGCATCCCGTACTTTGTCACCGGCGCGCCCGATCAGGGACACGAGACGGTGGACAGCATTCACATCGAAATGCGCGACCCGAACTTCACGCTCCAAGCCATGGGCGTGCGCACGGCGATGGAGGGTGTGAAGGGCTACTATCCCGCCTTCGATATCACGCCGCCGCATCTCGTCTCGGGCGTCGTGACCGACCTTGGTATTTATTCTCCCTACGATCTGCACCACTATTTTACGGACGGCAGCATCGGAAAGGACAATCTGGTGATCTAAATGGAACAAAATCTGGACATTCTTCGTCAGGAGATCGTGGACAAATCGCTTGAGGCGTTCCGCGAGGGCCTGTTTTCCGGCACGAGCGGCAACATGAGCTGCCGCGTCGCGCCCGATGAAATGCTCATCACGCCGACATCCGTGCGCTATGATGTACTGCGCGCACAGGACATCGTGTATATGAAGCTCGACGGCACGGTGCTGGAGGGTGAATTGCAGCCCTCGAGCGAGTGGCGCATGCACGCGGCGGTCTACAAGGCGTATGGCGAGACGAACGCCGTCTTCCACACGCATTCGCCCTATGCAACGGCGTTCGCCGTCGTGCGGAAGAGCATCCCCGCGGTGTTGATCGAATCGTGCATCTTTTTGGGCGGCGACATCCGCTGCGCGGACTACGCCGCGCCGGGGACGGAGAGTGTCGGCACGAACGCCATCCCCGCGCTCAGGGACCGCGGCGGCTGCACGCTTGCCAATCACGGCGTGCTCGCCGTGGGAGAAGACCTTGCGCAGGCCTACCTGCGCGCGGAATACATCGAGGATGTTGCAAAGATCTATGCCTATGCCAAGGCCATCGGCGAGCCGGTGGCGCTCGATACACTCTAAATTACCCTGCGCGTGGGCGCAGAAGGAGAACTGCCAATGAAAAGGTTTCTGAAAAAAGACAAGCTTCTCGTGCTTCTTGCACTGCTGGCGCTGCTCGTTTCGCTCGTGCCGATCGCCGGGCGCGTGCAGACCGAGGAGAACAACAAATATTACGAATGTGTCCTCGACTATTCGAGCCTGCGCGCCATGGCGCGCCAGTCTGAAATGAGCGAGGATGAGTGGCTCGACCTGTTCCGCTCCCTCGGCGTGGACAAGGTGGCGCTCAGCGAGGCGAGCGCGCTCGACCTGCACCAGAGCGCGGCCATCCCCGTGCACGCGATGACCGTGAAAAAGGCGATGGAAAACTACGGCTGGGAGGATAGCTACCCCGCCGAGGTCGCATCGTGGCTGCGCGAGAGCACCGACGTGAGCGACTGCCTCATCTGGACCGAGACGGCGGCGGGCTACGAGTGGATCCTCGACGCGTTCACCGCCCGCTTTGAAGATTTTGAAGCCAAGACCTATCTTGAAGGCGAGCACGGCTTCCTCTTCGTCCAGCAGCAGAAAAACGGCATGAAGGGCGAAAAGCTGCTCGACCTTTGCCTCGGCATCTGGCCCGATACGGTGGAGCTGCTCGAGCGCCACGGCTACGAGATCATTCCGCGCACCGTGACGAAGAAGGACATGAACGGCACAAAGTTTGCGGCGGCTTATATTGATGTGCTCAAGCATTATGATGCGCCTTACTTTATGAACAGCGGCAAGGAGCTTGTCGGCTACGAGAGCGACGAGGGCTGGGATATGCTCGTGCAGTATCTCAACGAGAGCGGCGCGAGCATCGCCATGATGGAGCAGAACGACCAGAGCCTCAACCTCACCTGGCCGGACATTGAGGATCTGCTCAATGAAACGGGCTATCACGGCGTGCGCGTCTTCAATGAGTGGGCCTACATCCAGAATCGCTACCAGTACTGCGGCTACGAGGGCCCGGAAGAGATCACGAACACCTTCTTCCGCGCCATTGCCGAGCGCAACTGCAAGATCATCTACCTCAAGATGATCCTGGAGCCGGACAACGACGTGAGCTGGGACGCCGACGAGAAGGAATGGACCTATGTCACCGATCCTGCCGACTATGAAAAGATGCTCAAAGACCTTGATGCGCGCCTTGCCCCCCTCGGCTACACGCGCGGCACGGTGCCGGCGATGGAGCTGAAAACGCCGCCTTTGGCGCTGCGAATCGTGCAGAGCGTCGGCACGGCGGCGCTGCTGGTGCTGCTCTTTGACCTCTTCTTCCACATCGGCGCGCGCTGGCGCATGATCCTTCTGGCGCTCGGTGTGCTGGGCTTTGCCGCGCTCAGCGTGCTGAAGCCTTCGCTTTTCCGCCTGCTGCTCTCCATGTCCGGCGGCATCGTGATGCCGTCGCTTGCGGCGGTGGGCCTCTGCCGCGTGCTGATGGAAAAGAGAAGGAGCGAGCCGCGCGTGCGCTTTGGAAAGCTCCTTGGCTACACGCTCGGCGTTTCCGCTTTGACCATCCTGACCGCGTTCTGCGGTTCGCTGCTTGCGACCTCCGCGCTCTCGCAGCTCTCCTACATGATCGAGATGGAGCTCTACCGCGGCGTGAAGATCATGCAGCTCATCCCCATCGGACTTTTCATCCTCGCTTACCTGATCGTATTCGCTTACGAAGAGACCGGCGCGCGCGAGGCCGTCCTCGCCCACGCGGGACAGCGCGGGGAGAAGAACCGCATCAAGCGATTCAACGCCTATTTCGGCGAGCTGATGCAGACGCCGATGAAACTCGGCTGGTTCCTTGCGATCGTCGTCATCGCGGTGGCGGCGGTGTTCATGCTGCTGGTGTTCGCCTACTATATGTACCGCACCGGCAACTCGACCACGACGTCGGCAAGGGAGCTTGCGTTCCGCAACTTCCTGGAAAATACGCTCATTGCCCGCCCGCGCACGAAGGAAATGATCGTCGGCTGGCCGATGCTGATGCTTTTCATCTGGTCACTGCGCCGCAGAATGAAGTTCCTGCCGATGATCTTCGGCACGGGCATGACCATCGGCCTTGTCAGCGTGGTCAACACGTTCCTGCACATCCGCACGCCGTTTTTGCTGAGCCTGCTGCGCACCGGCTGGGGCATCCTCTTCGGACTTCTCATCGGCACAGCCGTGGTCATTGTGGCGGAGCTCATTTACCGCCTTGTGCGCAGGATCTGCGGGGTGACGAATGGTTAACATTCTGATCTCGGGCTATTACGGCTTCGACAACATCGGCGACGAGTCCATCCTGCGCACGCTTGTCTCGTCGCTGCGCGAGCACATTCCCGACTGCTCGCTCACGGTGCTCTCGCACAATCCCGCCTCCACGCGCGAAAAGTACGGCGTCGAGGCGGTGGACCGCATGTCGCCGGTGGCGATTTTGCGCGCGGTGAAAAAGTGCGACATGCTCATTTCCGGCGGCGGCAGCCTTTTGCAGGATGTGACGAGCAGCAAGAGCTTACACTATTACCTCTCCATCATCCGCTGCGCGGAATTCTTCCATAAAAAGGTCTTCATCTATTCCCAGGGCATCGGCCCCATCGACCGCCCCGGCAACCGCCGCGCCGCGGCGGCGGCGCTCAAGCGGGCGGACGGTATCGTCGTGCGCGACGAGCGGTCTGCGGCGCTTTTGGAGGAAATCGGCATCGCGCGCGACAAGGTCGTCATCACGGCGGACCCCGTCATCCGCATGAAAAAGCCCGATGGCGATGTCGGCGCGGAGATCCTGCGAAAGGCAGGTGTCTCGCTGGATGGCCGTCTAACTGTTGGCTGGGCCATCCGTGAGCGGGACACAGACAGCCGCTTTGTCAAAGAGCTTTTGCGCTCCATCCAGATGATGAAGGACAAGTACAACGCGCAGTCCGTGCTCATCCCGTTCCACTATGAAGAGGACGGCGAGGTCTGCCGCCATATCGCGGCGCAGCTGCCCGATGGCACGGCGGTGTGCCTGAATGAAAAGTACCTCTCCGAGGATATGCTCTCCATCATCGGCAACATGGACCTGCTCGTCGGTGTGCGCCTGCATTCGCTCATCTATGCCGCCATCATGGGCGTGCCGCTCATCGGCATTTCGTATGACCCCAAGTGCACGGCGTTTTTAAACTCCGTGGGGCTCGACAAGCTGAGCACGAAGGAGAACTTCACGGCGGAGCTCTTTATGCCCGAGGCCGAGCGTGTGCTCGAAACGGGCAAGGAGCAGGTGCAGTGCGTCGAAGCGTATATGGCCAAGCTTTCGCGCAAGCTCGACACGAACGAGAAGATGATCTGCGCGATCATGGAGAAATCGAGGAAACATACCATGCAAGACCCTCAAAACAATACGGAGAAGAAGGATAAATCGGGCGTCCGCACGGCGGGCGCGATCAGCTTCGTCTTTCTGCTGACGCTGTTTGCCAAGCTCCTCGGCGTGGTGCGCGAGATGATGCAGGCCAACATCTTCGGCACCGGCATCGACGCGGACCTCTACACCGCGTCGTATAACTCGACGCTCTATCTCTTTACGACGATGTGCTACGCGCTGTGCATCGCGGCGGTGCCGATCCTGACGAAGGAATTTGCTGCCGACCGCAAGCGCGGCGAGAAAGCTGCCAACAATCTTTTGACCATCACGCTGCTCGGCTCGCTCGCGGCGGTCGTTTTGTGGCAGGTCTTTGCCTCGACGCCGCTTGTCGGCACGATCTGGGATCTTGACGCAGCCGAGCTGCCGCGCCTTGCGAGCTATATCCGCATCATGGCCTGCGCGCTGCCGGTCGTGGCGGCGGCGTATCTGAACGTCGCCATCTTCCAGGCGACCGACCACTACGAGCTGCAGGGCAGCATGAGCATCCCGTACAACGCGTTCCTTGCGATCTTCCTTGTGACGCTGGGCGCAAAGTGGGGCATCAAGGGCGTCGTCATCGCGAGTTCGTGCGCGTGGCTCCTGCAGCTTGCCATGAGCATCCCGTATGCGAAAAAGGAACATTATGTCTACCGGCCGATGCTCGACCGCAAGGCGGACTACGTCGGCACGTACTTTAAGACCGCGCTCGTCACGGTGCTGACGACATCGATCTTCCTGTTCTGCTATCTCATCGACACGGCGACCGCCACGGCGCTCAACGACAGCGCCGTCAGCGCGTTCTACTACGCCGATAAGCTCTTCACCCCGCTTACGACCAGCGTGCTCTACAGCATCAGCGCGGTCATGTTCCCGCGCTTTAACCGCGAGTTTACGAAGGAGGACTCGAAGGGGTACCTCGGCTACATCTGGAACGTGACGGAAAATACGCTGCTTTTCATCCTGCCGGTCTGCGCGATGATGTGCGCGTTCGGCACGGATATCATCCGCGTCATCTTTGAAAGCGGCAGCTTCACCGCCGAGTCGACCGAGATGACGGGCAGCATCTTTGCCCGCTACGCGCTCGGCATGAGCGCCTTCGCCGTGCTCGACCTTTTGAACAAGGCCTACTACGCGATGAAAAAGACGCTGGTGCCGCTGCTCATCAACCTCGGCGTGCTGGTGCTGAATCTCATTTTGAACCGCGTGTTCTACACCGATACCGGCGTCGCGCTGGCAACTTCGCTTGCGCTGACGATCGGCGCGATTGCGATGATGATCCAGCTCTTCCACGGGACGAAGATCGTGCGCCTGGTGCCGCTCCTCAAGGGCCTTGCCGCCACGGCAGCGATGGCGGTCGTCCTCTACGGCGGGCGTTCGCTTCTCGTCGCGGCGGATGACAGCAAGCTGATGCTCGTCGTCAAGTGCGGCCTGACGGGCGTTGTGGGGTGCGTTATTTACGTGCTGGTCAGCATGATTTTGAAGCAGAATATCATTGCTGATACGATTAAGAAGTTCAAAAAGTGATACTTTTTGGGATTTATCCCCACACCGTGTGGGGACGCGGCAAAGGGGGCCATTCTCTCACGTGAGAGAATGGCCCCCTTAAACCCCCAAGAGAACGCGAGGGGAGTTCCCCTCGCCCCCCGACATTGGCAGTTTGTAGCTTGAATGACTGCACGCGCTGCGCAATGTAAGTGCGGTGTACATGGCTTCGCCATGAATCCCTACGTTTCGTGACAACTCTCAACCGCGCCTTACTATCGTGAGGCGCGAGTGACGCTACCTCGGCGGCAGACTGCTTGCGGAATGCGGCATTGCTGCGCTCGCCGCACTGATGAGACTGGCGGTAGACGGAAATTAGGCTGCACTTCTACGAGACTGGCAGAGCGGCAGCGGGTAGTAGAAGCAAGCCAAATCGTATAGCAACACCCAACGCGGCTCTGCCGCGCTATGGGCAGTGCAATCGGCAAGCATTGCAGCTCTTCGAGCTGCTCGCTTGCAATGGAAGCCTTTCTCTTGGGGTTTCAAAGGGGCCATTCTCTTTTGCAAAAGAGAATGGCCCCTTTGTCCCGTTCCCCTGCGCGGCGCAGGGGAACAAAGTACAGCGCTGCCGCGCTGTGATATGTTACCCTTGACGTTTTTTGAAGGTTAAGTAACCTTCAAGCATCAGGCTCGCTGCGACGGCGTCGACGGTTTTCTTGCGCTCCTTGGCGCGCTTGCCATTATTCAATAGAATATTGTGCGCGTCGACGGTCGTGCGGCGCTCATCCCAGAGCGTGACGGGGAGCGACGTGGCCTCGCGCAGCATCTCGGCAAAGCCCTCGGCCTTTTCTGCGCGGGGGCCGCGCGTGCCGTCCATGTTGAGTGGGTGACCGAGCACGAGCTCTGTGACCTCGTGCTCGGAGATGAGCGGCAGCAGCTTTTCGATGACCGCTTCGGGCCGGTACGCGGTGATAACGGTCGAAAATCCAGTGAGCGTCAGCGTGCGGTCGGAGATCGCGACGCCGGTGTGCGCGTCGCCGTAGTCGATGGCCATGATTTTCATAAAATTGCCTCCTGAGCGTTTCTTTTGACTGCCAGCATACAGGATTTTCACCCAAAAAGCAAGCGCGGGGCAGGGAAGTGGCGTGCGGAAACGGAAAAATCGCGTCAAGAGAGGCAGCGGAAGAGAAAAAACAGGGGAAAGAGCGCAAAATCTGCGCGATTTTCTGCAAAAACGTGCAAAAAGTGCTTGACGGCTGGACATACCATGTGGTATCATCTTACTTACCTGTGAAAGAGGGCTTTCTTTTTGCGCGCTTTTGCTTCTCGGCACGCAAGGGAAAAGCACCCCTCAAATTTGAGAGCAGGGAGGCAATCGCCAGCTTCATGCCGCTTTTGGCAAACGGAGCTGAGTAAATAAGGAGGTGCCGTTAGATGCGCATTAAGATCACGCTCAGATGCAACGAGTGCAAGCAGAGAAACTACAACACGATGAAGAACAAGAAGAACACCCCGGACAAGCTTGAGCTGAACAAGTACTGCCCCTTCTGCAAGAAGCACACCGTCCACACCGAAACCAAGTAATTAGGAAAGGCTGTTGAAACATGGCAGAAGAAAAGAAGAAAAAGGACCGCAGCAAGTGGTTCCGTGAAATGAGAAGCGAACTGAAAAAGGTCGTATGGCCCACCGCATCCACCACTGCGAAGAACACCGGCACTGTGCTGCTGTGCTCCCTCGCCGTCGGCGCCTGCATCTGGATCTTCGACTACGTGGCCGTTTCCGCAGTGCACCTGCTGATCGGTCTCGCGGGCTGACAGGAGAGCAGTCATGGCTGATAATGCTAAGTGGTATGTTGCGCATACTTACTCCGGCTATGAAAACGCAGTCAAGACGGCCATCGAGAAGTTCGTCGCCAACCGTCATCTGGAGGACATGATCCTCGACATCCAGATCCCGCTGGAGACCGTCACGGAAGTGACCGACTCGGGCGAGACGAAGGAAGTCGAACGCAAGGTCTTCCCGGGCTACGTGCTCGTCAAGATGATCATGACGGACGACACCTGGCATCTGATCCGCAACATTCGCGGTGTGACCGGCTTTGTCGGCACGGCGAACAATGAACCCATTCCTCTGACGGAAGAGGAAGTCCTGGCGCTCGGCATGGAACGGCGAGAGATCGTCGTGCGCTACAATGTCGGCGATCAGGTCAAGATCACCGACGGCCCGCTTTCGTCCTTCCTCGGCACGGTCGAAGAGATCGACGCAGAGAAGAACAAGGTGTGCGTGGTCGTGTCCATGTTCGGACGCGAAACGCCGGTCGAGCTGGAGCTCGATCAGGTCGAGGTCGTAGAACCGTAATCACCGCTAAAAGCGATGAGCCGCATATGCGGCAAACGTGGGAGAGACGTTCAGTCTCGCCAAGGGCGGCCGGAATCGCCGGTCGTTACCACATTCAATATTAAGGAGGTGCCTCTCATGGCACAGAAGATCACCGGTTACGTTAAGCTGCAGATCCCTGCAGGCAAAGCAACTCCCGCACCCCCCGTTGGCCCCGCGCTCGGTCAGCACGGCGTCAACATCGCTGCGTTCACCAAGGAATTCAACGAGCGCACCAAGAACGACATGGGCCTCATCATCCCCGTTGTCATCACGGTGTATGCCGACCGTTCCTTCTCCTTCGTTACCAAGACTCCTCCCGCTGCCGTCCTCATCAAGAAGGAATGCAACATCGAGTCTGGCTCCGGCGTCCCCAACAAGACCAAGGTCGCTACCATTTCCAAGGCCTCTGTCCAGAAGATCGCTGAGATGAAGATGCGTGACCTCAACGCGAGCACTCTCGAGTCCGCGATGAGCATGATCGCCGGTACTGCACGCTCCATGGGCGTTGTCGTCGAAGAATAAGGAGGGTGTGAACAATGTTTAGAGGTAAAAAGTATCAGGATGCTGCAAAGCAGATCGAAAAGAACACTCAGTATGACGCTGCAGAGGGCTTCGGCCTGATCTGCAAGACCGCTTCCGCGAAGTTCGACGAGACCGTCGAGCTGCACGTCAAGCTGGGCGTCGACTCCCGTCACGCTGACCAGCAGGTCCGTGGCGCCATCGTCCTCCCCAACGGCACCGGCAAGAACGTCCGCGTTCTCGTCTTCGCCAAGGGCGACAAGGCTGAGGCTGCCAAGGCTGCCGGCGCTGACTATGTCGGCGAGATGGACCTCGTCGAGAAGATCCAGAAGGAAAACTGGTTCGACTTCGACGTCGTCGTCGCTTCCCCTGACATGATGGGTGTTGTCGGCCGTCTCGGTAAGGTGCTCGGTCCTAAGGGCCTGATGCCGTCCCCGAAGGCCGGTACCGTCACTCCCGACGTCGCCAAGGCTGTTCAGGAGTCCAAGGCCGGTAAGGTCGAGTATCGTCTCGACAAGACCAACATCATCCACTGCCCCATCGGTAAGGTTTCCTTCGGCCCCGAGAAGCTCGCTGAGAACTTCAACGCTCTCATGGGTGCTATCATCAAGGCCAAGCCCGCCGCTTCCAAGGGCCAGTATATCAAGTCCTGCGTCGCCGCCTCCACCATGGGCCCCGGCGTCAAGATGAACACCGCAAAGATCTAAAAGATTTCAAAAAAGCCCGTTCGGGCTTTTTTGATTCAGGATCGCACTCCGCTCTGTGCCTCGCCGCGCGTGCGCGGCTCGACACTCGCTCCGCGAGAGGAATTTTTCTGACGCGCATGTCGTCAGAAAAATGATTTGCGCTGTGCGCGGCGCAAATATGGGGTATTTTGCGGAAAAAACGATATTTGGGGTTGACAATGCTGCCAACTCTGGATATACTATCAGAGCGTTCCAAAGACAGCAGGTGAGATTCGTCTCGTAAGTCCTGCCGAGGATGGCAAACATTTATTGATTGCTTTACCGTCCTCATGTCCTGCATGAGGACGGTTTCCTTTTTAGAACGCCTCTTTCCCCTGGCACGCGAGGCGTGCCGCAAAATCCAATGGAGGTGAACTCAAGAAATGCCTAACGCAAAAGTTCTGTCTGAAAAGCAGGCGATCGTGGCCTCTCTGACCGAGAAGCTGCAGGGCGCAGCTGCCGGCGTTATCGTTGACTACAAGGGCATCACCGTCGCGGAAGACACCGAGCTCCGCGCTGAGTGCCGTAAGAACGATGTCGAGTATGCAGTTGTCAAGAACACCCTGCTCCGCTTTGCTTTCAACAACGTCGGCCTCAATGAGCTCGATGATCAGCTGAACGGTACCACGTCTCTTGCCATCGCTGCCGATCCCGTCGCCCCCGCGCGCGTGATCGCCGACTTTGCCAAGAAGCTCAACGGTAAGTTCGAGATCAAGGGCGGCTTCATGGACGGCAAGGTCGTCGACATGGCCACCGTCAATGCTCTGGCCGCGATCCCCGCACTGCCCGTCCTGCAGGCACAGGTGCTTGGCACCATGCTGGCTCCCATTTCGGGCCTGGCTTGCGTCCTCAAGCAGATCGCCGAGAAGAACGGTGCTCCCGCCGAGGAAGCTTCCGCAGAGTAATCGTCTGCACCCAACTCAAAAACTAAAACAAATATCTTAAAATTGGAGGATCATTACAATGAGCGAGAAAGTTACCGCTATGATCGAAGAAATCAAGGGCCTTACCGTCCTGGAGCTCTCTGAGCTCGTCCACGCTCTCGAGGAAGAGTTCGGCGTTTCTGCCGCTGCTATGGCTGCTCCCGCTGCCGGCGGTGCTGCCCCCGCTGCCGAGGAGAAGACCGAGTTCGACGTTGTCCTCGCCGGTTTCGACGCTGCTGCCAAGATCAAGGTCATCAAGGCTGTCCGCGAGATCGCCGGTCTGGGCCTGGCCGAGGCCAAGGCTTTCGTCGAGTCCGCTCCGAAGGCTCTGAAGGAGGGCGTGTCCAAGGAGGATGCCGAGAACTTCAAGAAGCAGCTCGAAGAGGCTGGCGCGAAGGTCGAGATCAAGTAATCCCACCCTACTGCGAGGTTCAAAAAGCCCGTGTCTCACGACACGGGCTTTTTCTTTTTGACTGTCTTATGGAATAGAACATCTATTGACATAATATATGCGCGTGTACGTCAAAAGGACGTGCGCACCATGGGCTCGGACGGGGCAACGATGTCGATGATCTGATTCTGCGTGTAAATGCCGTAGTGCTTCCACGATGCGGGAGCGTCCGTTCCATCGGGTATAAGATGGATATCAATGGCACGGGGAAGATAGTCGAGCAGTTTGGACCGTTCGAACGTGCAAAGATAGGTGCCGCTGTGGACTTCGTCTGCGTCAAATACGCAGTAGGATTCGTTGCGCACCTGATAGAGCAGGTAATTTTCAAAGATGAGCTCGATCTTGGCGTTTTCATCGGAGCACAGCGGCGTACAGTGCGCGAGAATGTCGTCGAGGGCGGCATTTCCTGTGGACGGAGTCTGTGCATTTGGCTCCGCTTTAGCGCAGCAGATGGTGACGTGCAGCTCGTTTTCATCCTCCTCACACAGCGTCAGGAGAAACGGTGCACGGCGGCCGGCGTCCACAAGGCGGCCTGCTTCGGCGAATGTGGTGCAATGAGACATGGGAGTCACCTCGTTTTGTAACGTATGAAAAATACTGCTCACCGTGTGACGGTCAGGCAGTAAAATGATAACCGGTTTGTCTCCTTGTTGTTCCAGAGGTCAGTTTCGCCGAGCTCGCGCAGATCGTCTACGACGAATTCATCGAATCGCACAGCGGCGCGGTGAACGACGGGACGCTCATCGAACGAGTAGAAGCCGCCCTGCCAGACGTGCCAGAGCTCCACGCAGGGCGCGGATTCGAGGGCAGAGCCAATGTAGTCGATCAGCTGCCGCGCGCGGCCCTCGGTATAGTAGGCCCAGTCGAGGCAGACGGCAAAGGCTTTGTCGGTATAGAGAAAACTGTCTGGGTAAGTGCGCAGCGCGAAGTTGTCGTCCGCGCCGCCGTCGTCGATCGTACCGTCGTCCACATTGATGGCGAGGTAGTCGTACTCCGGCGGAGGAAAGACCTCCGGCAGCGGCGCGTCGGAAGCGAAAAAGATGCAGGCGCTCATCATGATCCTCCTGTAATGCCTCATTTTCCTTTTGGTACGGCGATCATATCATAAAAGATATGAACAAATCTACTGCGATGCTGTTACGAGACCCTTGCGCCGCGGTGCGGGAAGAACGCGCGCCGGTGAGGAAAAAGCTGGAACAGCCATAATATAAACTGCTCGAGCGCTTGACTTTTTTGTGCAGCGGCATTAAAATGTATAAAATATAAGAGCAGGATTTTCATGCGTTGTGTATCCTGCGTACAAAATCTGATGAGAGACAGGCTGATGCCCGCGTGAGCCGAGGAATGCTTACGCGGTTATTTTTTCACCTGGATGGGAGAAAACATGAAGAACACCAAAAACTTTGCGAGCCGATGGGGCTTTATTCTGGCGTCCGTCGGTTCAGCGGTCGGCATGGCGAACGTCTGGGGCTTTCCGAACAAGCTTGGCAGCAACGGCGGCGGGGCATTTTTGCTCATTTATCTGCTGTTTATTTTCATTTTCAGCTACGTGGGTCTGCCCGCGGAGTTCGCCATGGGCCGCCACGCGGCGACGGGTACACTCGGCGCGTATGAAAAAGCGTGGTCGACGCGCGGCAAGGGCGCAGGCAAGGTAGGAGGCCTTCTTGGCTGGCTGCCGCTCGCGGGCTCGCTGTGCATTGCGTTCGGCTACGCGGTCATCGTCACGTACATCTTAAAGGCGCTGGTGGATTCGCTCGTCGGCACGCTGATGACGGCGGACACCGCGTCGTGGTTCGGCACGTTCTCCTCCACACCGTATTCCGTCATTCCGTACCACATCATCGTGGTCGTGGGGACGCTGCTGACGCTCTATTTGGGCGCGCATAGCATCGAAAAAACCAACAAGATCATGATGCCGCTGTTTTTCATCATCTTTCTGATCCTTGCGGTGCGCGTGGCGATGCTGCCGGGCGTAAGTGAGGGCTACCGCTTCATGTTCACTCCGCGCTGGGAGGCGCTCAAGGACCCGATGATCTGGATCTGGGCGATGGGACAGGCGTTCTTCTCCCTCTCCGTCACGGGTAGCGGCATGATCGTGTACGGCGCGTACCTCTCGAAGGACGAGGACGTCGTCGGCGTCGCGCAGCACACGGCGCTGTTTGACACGATCGCCGCCGTCGTTGCGGCGCTCGTCATCATCCCCGCATGCTTCTCCTACGGGCTGGACGTCGGCGCGGGCCCGAGCCTGCTGTTCGTTACGTTGCCGACCATTTTACAGGATATCCCGATGGGGCGGCTGTTCGCCATCATCCTCTACCTTGCGATGATCTTCGCGGGCGTGAGCTCGCTGCAGAACATGTTCGAGGCCGTGGCGGAATCGCTGCTGCACAAGTTCCCCAAGCTCAGCCGCACGGCGGTGCTGGCGATCCTGTGTGTGCTGTGCCTCGGCATCGGCATTTTCATGGAGCCCATCAGCAAGTGGGGCCCGTGGATGGACCTTGTTTCCATCTATATTATCCCCATCGGCGCGACGCTCGGCGCGATCTCGTGGTTCTACGTGATGAAAAAGGACGAGCTGCTCGCCGCCGTGAACACCGGCAGCAAGAAAGAGCGCGGTGCGCTGTGGTACAACGTGGGCCGCTTCGTCTACGTGCCGCTCGCGGTCATCCTGTGCTGCGTAGCACTGTTCATGCACGTGGCGTTCTGAGTTCCCCCTGAACAAAAAAGGAGAAGAATATGAAGGCGAGCAAGAAAATATGCATTGCGATTCTTTCGGTGCTGGCATTGACGGCGTGCGCTGTGGGGATCATCCGGAGCACGACCTTTCCGCTGGATCCGGCGACGCTGCCGGACCATATCTGTGATTTTTACAATATCGGCAGGCCCCAGCCCCTCTCGCCGAGTATTCGGGTGTACGACAGTGTTGAACTCGAAAATACGGTGTGGTATCTCATGGAGATTGGCGAGGACATAGATCTGGGCTATGTCAAGCTGGAACGGAATTTCCTTGGCCGCTACAAGATTGTGCACCTCGGCTACGGCGGCGGGAGCTTCCATGACGGCGTTGTGCGCAGTGGGGAGAAAGCCTACTACCTCTTTGGCGGGCGCGATGTGACCGGCCGCATCGCAAAAATCACTATGACGCAGAACGGCGAGACCTGCACGATGGAAAATGCGGAGGGAAAGACGCATTTCCTGTTCTGCACAGAGCTTTCTCCACAGCTCGGCGATTATGACTTCGACCGCAGCACGCTGCGGTTTTACGACAAAGACGGGAACGACATCACCGCGGAGTACGATCTGAGCGGCGGCGGTATCCAGTAAAAGAAATACCAAAAGGAAGGACTGTGAGCAGGTCCTTCCTTTTTCATATAAAAACTTGTTGACAAATCAACATTGATGCGCTATGATAAACGAGCTTGTTGATTTGTCAACAAATAGGAAAAAGGAGAATTACCAATGGAGGAGCGCTTTGAGACCTTTACCGTCCTGATCACGCGCATCAGCCGCAGCATCAAGCGCATCAAGGCGGACGAAATGGCGGACTTCGAACTGAAAGGGCCGCATGTGTCCTGCCTCTACTACCTCTCCCAGCAGGATGGCATGACAGCCGCCGAGCTCTGCGAGCGCTGCGACGAGGACAAGGCGGCCATCTCCCGCTCGCTGGACGACCTCGAGAAAAACGGTTACATCACCTGCGCAAGCGGCGCGGGCAAGCGCTATAAGAGCCCACTGCGCCTGACGGAGCGGGGCAAGGCGGTCGGCCGCGCGATCGGGGAGAAGATCATGCGCATCGTCGAGGCGGCATCTGAGGGCCTGAGCGAGGCCGAGCGGCAGACGATGTACCGCGCGCTCGCGCTCGTGAGCGAGAATTTGGAACGGATTTATACCCATAAGAAGACCGCGGGCGACAGAGCCGCCCGCGACGAACAATAACGGAGGAAAAGCATGAGTGTTCAGATCATTGTGGATTCGACGGTCGACATGCCCGAGCGCATGAAGGACCGTTTTCGCATCGTGCCGCTCACGGTGCATTTTGGCGCGGAGGAGTTCATCGACGGCGTGACCATCGACAAGCACCGCTTTTATGAGCGGCTTGTCGAGAGCGACGAGCTGCCGACGACCAGTCAGGCGTCGCCCGCGGCATTCGACGCGATCTTCTCCGACGTTGCGTCGGTGGGCGACAGCGCGGTCGTTGTGACGCTCGCGTCGAAGTTCTCCGGCACGTATCAGAGCGCGTGCATCGCCGCGGCGGAGTACGACAACATCTACGTTGTGGACAGCAAGAGCGCGGCTATCGGGTCTGGCATCCTCGCCGAGTACGCGCTCGAGTGCGCGGACAAGGGCATGGACGCGAAGACCATCGCCGAAACGCTGGAGAAAAAGCGCGACGAAATTTGCCTCATCGCGCTGCTCGACACGCTCGAATACCTCAAAAAGGGCGGGCGTATCTCGAAGACTGTCGCCTTTGCGGGCGGTCTTCTCAACATCAAGCCGGTCATTACCGTGGTCGACGGCGAAATTCAGGTTATCGGCAAGGCGAGAGGGTCAAAGCAGGGCAACAACCTGCTCGTGCAGAAAATCCACGAGAGCGGCGGCATCGACTTCGACGAGCCGATCATCCTCGGATACAGCGGGCTGAGCGATTCGTATCTCAAAAAATATGTCGAGGACAGCCGCGACATCTGGCAGGACAAGGCGGACTCGCTCGACTCCACGCTCATTTGCAGCGTGATCGGCACGCACACTGGCCCCGGCGTGGTGGCGGTCGCATTCTTCAAAAAGGGCTGAGCCTCTATAAAAATCAGAAACAGCAGGAAGCCGGCGTATCGCACCGGCTTCCTGCTGTTTTTTCTTAAAGATCCTCTTTGAGTCAGCGATTAAAAATAGCAACGGCGCTTTCAAACGACACCGGTACTCGCTGTACCTTGACAACAGACGGCACGGCGAATTATAGTGATTCTATAAAGGTATATTGATATTCAGCGGCTATGTCTTGCGTGAAAGCGGTGCTTTGCGCTGGTACCGGTTTGCCCATGAAGCAGTTTGAATGAAAAGAGGAGAATGCGGCATGTTCTGGACGGAGGAGAGCATCGCGCTTTTGCGCGACGCGGCGGCGATAAACCGCTATTATGAGACCATCGCGGAGAGGATCGCGCCGCAGCTCCCAGAAAACGCGCACATCTGCGACGCGGGCTGCGGCATCGGCGAGCTGAGCCTTGCCCTGAAGCCGTACTGCCATCATGTTACGGCGGTGGACTCCGACGAGCTGGCCATCAAAACGCTGGAAGCTCACCTGATAAAAGGCGTCACCGCGATCTGCGGCGATGTGGAGGCGCTCACGCCGAAAGAGCCCTACGACGCGATGGTGTTCTGTCTCTTTGGCCGCACGCAGGATACGTTACGCATCGCGAAAAAGCAGTGCCGCGGGAGAATTTTCCTCGTCAAGCGGGACTATTCGCATCACCGCTTCAGCGCGGGAAAGGTAAGCCTCGGCGAGTACACGGCGGGGAGTACGGAGAATGTTCTGCGCGAAAAAGGTATCCCTTACACCGTGGAGCACTTCACGGCGGAGTTCGGACAGCCGTTCCGCTCGCTCGAGGCGGCGGAGCGCTTTTTCGCCCTCTACAACCGCAGCGAAAGCGAAGTACTCTCGAAAGATGAAATCAGAGCGCGCCTGACCGCGGGGCCGTCGGAGAAATTTCCCTACTACCTGCCGCACGAAAAGGCACTGTGCCTGTTTACAGTCGAGACGGCGGACATTCCGGAGGAAGCGATATGAAGAGACATCTTTTGATCTGCGGGGAGCGCGGCGTCGGCAAGTCGACGCTGATCCGCCGCCTGCTGGAGCATAGCACGCGGGAGGTCGGCGGCTTTGTGACAAAGCGGCTACCGGTCGCGGATGAGAACGGCTTTTTTCCAATTTACCTCTATCCCGCATCGCAGAGTGAGGGCGAGCGGCGCAACGAGACGGCGAATCTTGTCGGGATGTGCGACAGCCGCTCGAGCATCCGCCATCCGGAGGTCTTTGACGGCCTTGGCGCGCAGCTCATTAAGTCCGCACCGAGCGGCGGTATCATCCTGATGGACGAACTCGGCTTTCTCGAAAATGATGCCAAGGTGTTCCAGTCCGCGGTGCTGTGCGCACTGGACGGCGACACGCCGGTGCTTGCCGCGGTCAAGCCGAAGGACACGCCGTTCCTGCGCGCCGTGCGCGGGCATGAGAACGCGGAGCTTGTCTTCATTGACGAGCAGAACCGTGACGCGCTTCTTGAAAAGCTCCTGCCGCACATTTTGCGGTGGAATGAAGCTTGAAGCAGCAAGCTCGCCGTGCAATAGAGAAGAAGTTTTCAAGCGAACACTTGTTTGACTATCAAAACCGTGCTATAATACCGCCATTGAGAAATTTGCAGAGGGGAGGGGACAGCGCATGGAGCATCTGCTTGCGGGACTGAACCGCGCGCAGCACGAGGCCGTCACGGCGACGGAGGGGTATGTCTGCGTCATCGCGGGCGCGGGCTCGGGTAAGACGCGTGCGCTGTCGCACCGCTTTGCGTATCTTGTCAACGAGCTCGGCATCCTGCCGGGGAACATCCTGTGCGTGACATTTACGAACAAGTCAGCCAACGAGATGCGCCAGCGTATCCACGCCTTGACCGGCGACAACGACACGGGCTATATCAACACGTTCCACGGCTTCTGTGTCTCCGTTTTGCAGGAGGACAGCCATGCGGTGCAGTACCCGAAGAGCTTTCTGGTGCTGGATAATTCCGACATCGACGCGATGCTCGGCATCATCTACGAAGAGCGCGGCCTCACACTGCGCGACATGACCTATTCCGCCGCGCGGGACATGATCGAAATTCGCAAGCTCTTCAAGGAGCCGGAGTATTACAAGGACATGATCACGATGTCGCTCGACACGCTGCGCGAAAAGTACGAGCGCGCCGACACGGCGGGGGACATCATCTTCTACGGCTATCTCTATCAGGAGAAAAGGTGCTTCGGCCTCGACTACAACGACCTCATCAAGTTCTCACTCTATATTTTCGAGCAGCACGAGGACATCAGGCTCAAGTGGCAGCAGCGGCTCGAATACATCATGATCGACGAGTTTCAGGATATCGACGCGCTGCAATATGAGCTGATGGAGGTGCTGTGCGGCTATCACGGCAACCTCTTCATCGTGGGCGACCCGGACCAGACGATCTACGCCTGGCGCGGCGCGAACGTCAAGTATCTGCTGGATTTCGGCAAGGTCTTTCCAAACGTGCAGACCATCATGATGATGGAAAACTACCGTTCCACGCCGGAGATTTTGGCGGCGGCGAACTCGCTGATCGCAAAAAACGGCCACCGCATCAAAAAGGACCTGCTCCCGACGAAGCCCTCGGGGGAGAAGGTCGTCTGCCACTTTGCCGACACGCAGGAGGCGGAGGCGCATTGGATGGCGGGCGAGATGAAGCGGCTGCATGATCGCGGCGTGCCGCTGCGGGATATGACCGTCCTCTACCGCGCGCACTATGTGACGCGCGCGGTGGAAGAGGCGTTGATGCACGAAAAAATTCCCTATACGATCTACTCCGGCGTGCAGTTTTTCGACCGCATGGAGATCAAGGACGCACTTTCATATTTGCGGATGATCGCCTATCAGGACGATCTGTCGTTCCGGCGCATTGCCAACGCGCCGAAGCGGAACCTCGGCAAGCGGCGCATGGCCTTTTTACAGGAGACGGCGGAAAAAGAGGGGACGAGCCTCTATGTAACGCTCAAAAACCACCTCGAAGACAGCGTGTTCAGCGGCACGAAGGCAAAGCAGTTCGTCGATCTGATCGAGCGCTTTTCGCACTCGTATCAGGGTCGGCCCATCTCTGAGGTGCTCTCGGATATTCTGGACAAGAGCGGGTATGAAAAGGCGCTGCGCACCGAGGGCAGTCAGGAGCGGCTGGACGATCTGGCCGAGCTCAAGCAGTCCATCTACGAATACGAGACGAGCTGCGGCGAGGAGAGCACGATGGAGCATTACCTCGCCCACATCGCGCTTTTCAGCAACGGCGATGTCGCCGAGCAGGGCGACAAGGTGAAGCTGATGACCGTCCACGCGGCGAAGGGCCTCGAATTCCCGTATGTGTTCCTCTGCGGCATGAACGAGGGCATTTTCCCCTCTCGCAGGGTGCGAACGCTCCCCGGCATGGAGGAGGAACGGCGGCTCGCTTTCGTTGCGCTGACGCGCGCGGAGAAGGGGCTTTACCTCTCCGAGGCCGACGGGCGGAACTTCGACGGCTCGCCGCGCTATCCCTCGCGCTTTCTGCTGGATATCGACCGCGAGCTTCTGTCGTTCACGCACGAGGTCGACGAGACGCTTCTGCGTGAGACGGCGGATGACGTCGCGCGGCGCGACAAATATCTGCGCGAGGATGACGGCGACGGTACGCTGCCCATCGGGCAGCGCGTGCGCCACGCGGTGTTCGGCGAGGGAACGGTGCTGGATGTAGACCTGAACAAAGGTGCGCATGTTATCCAGTTTGACAGCATGGGAACGCCGCGCAGCATTTCGCTGCGCGCGAAGCTCGAAAAGATCGAGTCATAAAATCAATTGACAAATTTATTTTGGAGGGATTTCGACATGAGAAAGAATTTTGGCGCACAGCCCTGGATCTATCCGCAGCCCGTGCTCATCATTGCGAGCTACGGCGAGGACGGCACGCCCGACGCGATGAACGCGGCATGGGGCGGCGTGGCTGACCGCAGCCGCATCGCGATGTATTTAAGCGGCGGCCACAAGACCGTGAAGAACATCTTAAAGCGCGGCGCGTTCACCGTGAGCATGGGCGATGTGGAGCATCTGGTCGCCTGCGATTATGTGGGCATCGTGTCCGGCAACAGCGTGCCCGACAAGGTGGCGCGCGCGGGCTTCCACGTGACGAAGAGCGAGCATGTGGATGCGCCGATGATCGACGAGCTGCCGCTCACGCTCGAGTGCAAGCTCGTGAGCTTCGACGAGGAAACCGAGCTGCTGCTCGGCGAGGTCGTGAACGTCAGCGTGGACGAGCGTGCGCTCGACGAAAACGGCAAGCTGGATGTCGCGAAGCTGCACATCATCACGTTTGACTCGGCGAACCACGACTATTTCGCTCTGGGCGAAAAGGTCGGCAGAGCGTTCGAGGACGGCAAGAAGCTCAAGTAAGCACCCTGATTTTCCGCCTAAACGGAGTGCGGCGCACTGCGGGAGATACCCACGGTGCGCCGCTTTTTCGCATTTGGAGAAAAATGCGCCGTTTTTTGTGCAAAAGCGACGCAATCGTGTTAAAAACTCGTTAAAATACGTTCCTTTTACCGTTTGCGCCCCTCCCGAGCAAGTGCTATAGTATGCAGGTATGTGTATTTTTGGGAGGGTTTCTATGTTTTCTGCATTTTTTCGCAGCCTGAAACGCGAGTTTTCGGGTTACAACTCGAAAAAGCTGCTCGCCGACATGATGGCGGGCCTGACGGTCTGCGCCGTCGCACTGCCGCTGGCGCTGGCGTTCGGCGTTTCGTCCGGCGCGAGCGCGGCGTCGGGACTAGTCACGGCCATCATCGCGGGCGTGGTCATCGCCATCCTCGGCGGCGCGTCGTACCAGATCTCGGGCCCGACGGGCGCGATGAGCGCAGTGCTCGTCGGCATCGTCGCGGAGTATGGTTTGCAGGGCGTGTTTTTCGCCTGCTTTGCCGCGGGCGTTCTGCTGCTGCTTGCGGGCATTTTCAAGCTCGGACGGCTCATCAGCTTCATCCCGATGCCCGTCATCATGGGCTTCACCTCGGGCATCGCCATCATCATCGCGATGGGCCAGATCGACAACTTTTTCGGCACGGTGTCGGAGGGCGGCTCGAACCTTGAAAAGCTCGCGTCCTATGGCCGCCTCGGTTTCCACCCGAATATGCAGGCGGTGCTCATCGGCCTTCTTGTGGTGGCGGTGATGGTCTTCTGGCCGAAGAAGTGGGGGGCGCGTGTGCCCGGCTCGCTCATCGGCATCATCCTTGCGACCATTGTTGCAGCGCTCGCCGGGATGGACCAGCTTGCCGTGGTGGGCGATATCCCGAAGACGCTTCTCCTCGGCGACCGCCTGTCCCTTCGCGGCCTGAGCTTCACGATGCTCGAAAACCTGATCTCTCCCATCGTGACCATTGCGGCGCTCGGCATGATCGAGAGCCTGCTTTGCGGCGCGTCGGCCTCGCGCATGAAGGGCGAAGCGTTCAACGCCGATCAGGAGCTGATCGCACAGGGCGTGGGTAATATTCTGCTGCCGCTTTTTGGCGGTGTTCCCGCGACCGCAGCCATCGCACGCACGAGCGTAGCGGTCAAGTCCGGCCAGCAGACGCGCCTTACGAGCGTGTTCCATTCGCTGTTCCTGCTCGCCTCGATGTTCCTGCTCGGCAGCGTGATGGCGCGCCTGCCGCTCTCGGCGCTCGCGGGTGTGCTGATGGTCACGGCGTGGCGCATGAACGACTGGGAGGGCATCCGCTACATCTTCCGCCACAAGTTCAAGTCCGGTATCAGCCAGTTTTTGATCACGATGCTCGCAACGGTCGTCTTTGACCTGACGGTCGCGATCCTGCTCGGCGTGGTATACTCCGCCATTTTGTACATGGCGAAGTCGAGTCATATCCATGTGAATTTCTCCGATATCGACGCGAACAAGCTGCGCTCGGTGGAGGGTAAGCCCCCCATTCTTGAGACCTCCGGCGTGGCGTACATCACGGGCACGCTCTTCTTCGGCGCGGTGGATGAGTTCAACCACCGCATGGCGGAGATGCCGCAGTACGACCACATCATCTTGTCGATGCGCGGTATGCCGAGCGTGGACGTTTCGGGCGCGCAGGCGATGCTCGAGCTGTGCGAGTCGCTCAAAAGTCAGGGCAAGACGGTTGCCTGCTGCGGCATGACCGAGGCGGTACGCAGCTACTTTGACCGTGCCGGCATCACCGAGCTTCTCAGCGAGGAGTCCTACTTCTGGAGCGCTGACCAGGCGATCCTTGACCTGCTGGACGCGGAGATCGTGGAATAAAAGACATAGAAAAGCACTTCCCGCCAGCGGCGGGAAGTGCTTTTTGCTGTGCATGGGCTGCGAAAGATTTTATTTCCGCCGATCACCTTCGCACGCAATCTTGTCGAGCGATTCCTGCCGGACAGCCTGACGAAGCGCCGTCAGGTAGGGCGAAAAGGCGACGTTCTGCTCGCCGTAGGTGAGCTGGAGATTGTATTCGTGGTCCTCCCAGGTCGAAATGTCGGACTCGTTGTGCGAGATCACGGCCTCGAGCTTGTCGAGCGCCTTGTAGATTTGGGCCTCCTGCGTTTCGAGCGCGGCCATCTCGTCGTAGAGTGTGCGCATCTCCTCGCGGCAGGGGGAGGGAAGCGATGCGACCCACTGGTAGAGCAGCGCTTCCTCCGTCGATTCGTCCTGTGCGGTCTTGTCAAAGGCGGGGATATCGCCCGTGAAGCACTCGCCGAGGTCGTGGATGAGGCACATGCGCGTCACCTTGTCCATGTCGGCCTCGGGAAATTCATCGCGCAGGAAAAACGCCATCAGCGCAATGCGCCAGCTGTGCTCGGCGACGCTCTCGTGCCGACCGCCGGAGGTGTAGCAGTGGCGGGTGGTGTCCTTCAATTTTTCCGCCGTGTGCAGCGCGGCGAGCAGTTCTGTCGGCGTCATAAAAAGCCCTCGCTTCTTCCAGAATTTGAACCTATTCTACCAGCAAAACAAAACGCGCGCAAGAGAAACCTCCTGCGCGCGTTTTTGAGATGTTTTATTTGCCGGAATCTGCGGCGAGCACCTGATCGATGATCGTCTGGAGCGCTGCCATGTTGTCCTCATTGTCGATGCCGCCGAGCATCGCCTCACCGACGATGGCACCGCTGCGGTCGATGACATAGGTGGTCGGGAAGGCCATGATGTCGCCCGCAAAGTCGCCGGCTGCGCTGTCGGAGGGGAAGTAGATGTTCTGGTAGCTTGCGCCCTTGGATTCAAGCAGACTCTTGGCCGTGCTGATCGCATCGGCGTTGCCGTCGAGGGTATCGACGTTGATGCCGATGAGCGCGCCGCCCTGCTTCTTGAGCGTCTCGTTGAGGGCGTTCAGATCACCAAGCTCCGCCACGCAGGGCTTGCAGCCGCTGAACCAGAAGTTCACGACCGTCACAGCGTTCTGGGAGAAGATGCTGCTGTCCACGTCGTTGCCGTCAAGGTCCTTGCCGGTGAAGGTGGGGAAGGTCGGAACAGCGGCGCTCATGTCGCCGTTTTCACCGTCGCCTGCGGGCTGAAGTGCGGCGTACTGCTCCTGCAGGGGCTGGATCTGGTCTTCAAGGTCGCGGATCTGCTCGGAGCCTTCAGTCAGCGTCTTGAGTTCGTCCTCGGTGAACTGATCCTTCACAAGGTCGAGGGCGGCAAGCAGGTAAGCGCCGTAGTTCGATTCATCGGGGATCTCGTCGCGCTTTTCGTTCATGGCGGCGAAGAGCTTCTGCCACAGCTCAAGGTTCTCTTCCATGATGGCGTTTTCCTTGTCGGCGAGCTCCTGGATCTGGGCGTAGATCTCCTCGGCGGTCGCGCCCTGCGCATCGCCATCGCCCTTGCCGTCGCCCTTGCTGCCGCAGGCGGCGAGGGAAAGCGTCAGCGTAAAGGCGAGCAGCAGCGTAATGATCTTCTTAAAATTCATGGTTTATTCTCCTTTGTTTTCTTCAATGATCGGTTTTTGAGACAATTTGGAACATGCTCCGCCGCTGCCGAAGGCGTAGCGGAAGCGGACGGCCTCCGTCGGGCAGGCGGTCACGCATTTGCCACAGCGGATACATTCGCTGTGGTTCGGCGTTTTGGTCACATCCACGTCCATGGGACAGGTCCTTGCGCACTTGCCGCAGGAGACGCATTTGCTCTCGTCAACGTGCATCGACAGCAGCGACACGCGGTTGAAGAGCGCGTAGAACGCGCCGAGCGGGCAGAGCCACTTGCAGAACGGGCGGTAGAAGATGACGCTCAGCACGACGACCGTGATGAGTACGCAGAGCTTCCACGAAAAGAGCTTGCCGAGCGCGGCACGGATGCTGCTGTTGACAAGCGAGAGCGGGATAGCGCCTTCGAGCACGCCCTGCGGGCAGAGATATTTGCAGAAGAACGGGTCGCCCATGCCCGCTTCGTTCACCACGAGCACCGGAAGCAGGAAGACCATCACCACCAAGATGACGTATTTGAGGTAGGTCAGCGGCTTTAGGCGCTTGGTGGAGAGCTTTTTGGTCGGGATCTTGTGCAGCAGCTCCTGAAACCAGCCGAACGGGCAGAGGAAGCCGCAGATGAAGCGGCCCAGCAGCACGCCAAGCAGGATGAGGATGCCGGTGATGTAATAGGAAAAGCTGAATTTGGACGAGCCGACGACAGCCTGGAACGAGCCGATGGGACACGCGCCCGCCGCACCCGGGCAAGAGTAGCAGTTCAGTCCCGGCACGCACACGGTCTTGCCTGCGCCGCGATAGAGCGTACCCGTGAGGAAGTTCGGCAGGTGCAGATTCGTCAGCAGAGCCGCGCAGGCCTGAACCAGTCCCCGCCAGCGGGCGAGCAGAAAGGAAAATGGTTTTTTCTTATCCAATGCCCACACACTCCAGACATAGTTTGATCGCCTTGTTCAGCACCGTGTCTGCCTCGCCGCGCATCACACCGCAGACGAGAAATGCGAGGCCAAGCAGCAGAAAAAGAATCTGCACCCCGGCCTTTTTGCCAAATGTTTTGTTCAAATTATCACCCTTTCTGTTGTACCGGCGCTTAGACTACACAGGGAATATGAATACAGTATGAACAGCACCTTAAAAGAACCCTAATTTTATCTGGAAATAATAAGAAGTTTGCCCTGTGCGAAGGGGGTTGCACCATTATCCGCGCTTTTGAAAGAGCTTTGAAGCATAACGGGAGACGAGCTCACCGATCACAAGCCCCAGCACCGCGCCGGCGAACACGTCGCTCGGAAAGCGCACATATAAATAAAGACGAGAGAAGGCGAGCAGCACGGCGAGCGGGATGGCCGCATAACCGAAGCGGCGGTCTGCGCGCGTTGTCGATGTCCTTGTCAGGATAGGTCTCGATGTACGGCTCTTTGGCGAACGCCGTGACCGGCAGCGCGGGCAGCCATGCCATCGGATGCGCAGCGGGAACCCAGGCCGTCAGCTCATCGTAGCCGATGGGGAGCCAGTCATGCCCACCCTCGCGCGCGGAGATGAAGCACAGATCGAGTTGGTGCGCGTTGAGCTGTGTGATCAGCTCTGTGCTGTACCCACCGCGCAGCTGCACCTGAATGCCGCCGTAGCGCGCGTGGAGATCCGATATGATGCGCGCGAGCGGCGAATAAAACGCGCTGTATGCCGTGCCGACGGTAACCGTGCCGACATCCAGCCCGCGCAGCTGCGCGGAGAGCTGGGCGCAGCTCTCGCCCGCGTGCAGTAGGTTGCGGATGGCGGGCAGCAGCTTTTCGCACGCCTTTGTCGGGCGAACGCGGCGCTGATGGCGCTCGCCGCGGCGGTGACGGTCAATGTCGCGCTCGACTACTGCTTTGTTGCGCGCTTTCAGTTGGGCATCGCGGGCGCGGTGTGGGCGACGGCGGCGTCGCAGGCCATTTCGGCGGTGCTGTGCATCCTCTACCTGCGGCGCAAGGCACCGGAGCTCATTTTGCCCGCGCGGACTGCCGTATGGATGGAGAGCTATTGAAGCAGACGGCGCATTTTAGCTTCGTCACGGCGCTGCACCAGTCGAGCCTGTACATCGGAAAGCTCCTGGTGCAGGGTGCGGTCAACACCGGCGGCACGGACATGATCTCCGCCTACACGGCGACGACGCGCATCGAGGGCTTTGCCAACTCGTTTGGCGACAGCGGCAGCGCCGCGACGTCCGTGCTTGTGGCACAGAATCGGGGAGCAGGGAAAGAAGAGCGCGTGAAGGAATCGTTTCGCAGCAGCCTTTTTCTGATGCTTGCGATGGGGCTTGCGATGTCGCTCATCATGTACGTTAGCGCGAGCACGTCGGTCGGCTTTATGCTCGGGACGCGCAGCGGCGCGGCGTTTGAGAATGCGCGCGACTATCTGAAGCTCGTGGCGCTTTTCTACACGCTCTGCTTCACCGGCAACACATTCGCTGGCTATTTTAACGGCATCGGGAAGGTGTCCGTCCCGTTCCTCGGTGCGACGAGCCACATCGCGCTGCGAGTCGTCCTCTCGTGGCTGCTGGTCGGCAAAATGGGCCTCCCCGCCGTCGCGCTGGCAACAGGCCTCGGCTGGGTGCTGGTCAACGCGCTGTGGACGGTAATTAAGTGGGGAATGGAGAGAAAAGTAAAAATGCAAACAGTGAAAAAGAGCAAATGAGAAGTGCGAGAGAAAGCAGACGGGCAGTGGGAGAGCGGTATGCGATTTCGTAATCGCCGGTTGACAAAAAGACTCGGCAAAGGTATGATATAATTCATAATTACCCATTGATAAGATATGTTAATCTAATGATCGGTTGACCGTAATAGACAACAGGGTGACTGAAAGTGATAGAAAAAATACTGTGGAGAGCCTTTGGATGGAAAAGATGACAAAAAACACGACAAATTCTGCTGATTCCGGAAGTAAGATTGCCAGCTTCAAGGCAAAGCAGAATATGCCTTATGATTTCAAAGTAAATTATGCAAAGATCAGAGCGCGGGAATTTTACAACGAGTGTGGGAAGAGAGATTTAGATTGCTACGTATCAGTCGGGGGACTTGACAGCATTACACTGTTGCTGTTCCTGCGTTCAATCGGGATTGATGTGCCGGCGGTGTCAGTCTCTTCGCTTGAAGATGTGAGTATTCAGAGAGTTCATAAGAAACTTGGTGTGATTTCATTGCCGCCTGCGGTGAGGGAAGATGGGACGCATTGGAACAAGCAGAAATTGCTACAGGAGTTCGGATTTCCTGTGCTTTCGAAGGAAACTGCCCGTAAAATCGAATTGCTTCAGAACCCGACACCCAATAATAAGACAGTGCGGCATGCCATTGTAACGGGAGAAACAGGCGAATATGGCGGGTTTCAGAAACATTCGAGAATGAAGCTGGCGCAGCGTTGGCTTGAAAAATTTGGCGGTTTGGAAAATGAGGCGGAAGGCGTGAACTATCAGATTGCGCCCTTTAAGGTGTCGTCAAAGTGCTGCTATTATCTTAAGGAAAAGCCCTGCACAGACTGGGCAAAGGAGCACCATTGCGTGCCATATCTGGGACTGATGGCTTCTGAAGGAGGCCGCAGAGAAAAAGCGCTGATGCTGCATGGCTGCAATTACTTTGGGCAGGGAACGATCCGTTCGGCACCGTTTGCCATTTTTAACCGGCAGGATTTGCTGCAGCTGGCGCTTGATCTGGATGTTCCAGTACCTGAAATTTATGGAAGCATTCTGAAAGATGAGAATGGCAATCTGTACACCTCTGGAGAACAGAGAACTGGATGCTCGATGTGTGGATTTGGTATCCAATTGGAAAAGCGGCCGCACCGATTTGACCGTCTTCGAGAGAGAAACTATAAAGAGTGGGATTTCTGGATGAACCGGTGCTGTGTGGATGAGGAAGGAAAACCATACGGATGGGGAAAGGTGCTGGATTATCTGGGGATAGGCTGGAAAGATGTTCCAGAGGAATATGCCCAAATGCAAATTGAACAGATGAAGAATCAAGAGAACACTGCCGATTGAAGGTGGTGTTCTTTTGATATATTCTTGCTTTCTTCTGCAGATTTTGATATGATAATTACATCTATAATATAATAGTGCTTTAGCACATGACCGCGTGGATAGATGTTCTGCTAACCGGCAGGGCTTTTTTAATGTCATTTGAAGACGGATTAGGAAACTGTAGGGGTAAGTAATTCGAGAACTAAGAAAGGAACGCTTTTTTGAAAGGGGTAGGAGAGCATTATGACGATTGTAGAAACGTTAAAAATCGTCTTGAAAACGGCAGAGTACGGAATGACCAGCAAAGAAGCGTATGACGAAATCATAAGAAGAAAGCTTTACACATTTCCTGCTAAAAAGCCGGATGCGGTTGTGAACAGCATGATTCGGCGGCATTGCCTGGGTTTGGACTTTCCGACAGCCAGTCCGGTAAAATACTTTAAAATTGTTGATTACAAGGGGAAGAAGCCATGTTATGCGCTGATTGATTCTAAGACAAAGACGTCAACTGCAGAAGTGCCGAAGGTGCGAGGACAATCAGATTTATTACCTGAGGAAAAGATTCAACGCTCCTATGAAGAACATTTGGCGAACATCAAAGCAGAGCTCAAACGACAGATTTTGCGAAACGATCCCAGCTTTTTTGAAAAGCTGGTGGTGGATCTTCTGCTGAAAATGGGATATGGCTATGATGCATCGTCAGGCATTGTTGTTGGAGGATCACATGATGGCGGTATTGACGGGATTATCAGTGAAGACAAGCTGGGACTGGATCTGATCTATTTGCAGGCGAAGCGCTATGCATTGAAAAACTCTGTGGGACGCAAGGATTTACAGGCGTTTGTCGGGGCAATGCAGAACGTTCAAAAAGGCGTTTTTATTACGACTTCAACATTTTCCAATGAGGCAAGAAAATATGCAGAGCAGCAACAGCAGAAAAATCTCAAGTTGATTGACGGGGAGATGCTGAGCGCGCTGATGATAAAATATGAAGTTGGTATTACAACAGAGGACAGCATCAAGATTTATCGTGTAGATTCATCGTATTTTGAGTAAAGGTCTTGGCAGGAAGTAATTTTTATGTTTGAAGAGTATCAGAGGATCAAAGAGGAGATGGAGCTTGTTTATCTCCATGACCGGCGACCGTGGATGATCGGATACAGTGGAGGAAAGGATTCCACGCTGCTTTGTCAGTTAGTATTCGAAATGCTGGAATCGCTGCCGAAAGAGAAACGCTGGAAACCGGTATATATTGTGACGTCAGATACGATGGTTGAGAATCCGATCGTCAAAGCTTATATGCACAAAATGAGCAGTGCGATCAACGCGGCGAGCAAGGAAAAGAATCTAAATGTACAGGCGCATATGATTTATCCGGATGTTCGACAGACATTCTGGAGCCGTGTTATCGGCCTTGGTTATCCAACGCCAGAGGCTCCGGGATTCCGCTGGTGTACGGAGCGGCTGAAGATTCACCCATCTAATGCATTCACTTATAATACTATCAAAAAAGATGGCGAAATTGTGATTCTTCTCGGTGTTCGGAAAGCGGAGAGTGCTGCAAGATCCCGCAGCATTTCTTCGCGTGAAATCGAGGGAAAAATTTTAACGCCGCATCCCCAGATTCCCAAAGCGTATGTGTATAGTCCCCTGTCAGAGGTGCGGAATGAAAACGTGTGGGAATATCTCTTGAGAAACGAGGGAAAGAGTGCGTGGAATACCGACAATAATTACCTTTACAATTTATATCAGGGGGAAAATCTTTCGGAAGAAGACAGTGTTGTTGGCCAGGTCGATAAAGACGATATGAAGGTGACCGGCAACTCACGCTTTGGCTGCTGGATCTGCACCATGGTTAAGGAGGATAAGTCGCTGAAGAACTTTATCGACCACGGCGCAACAGAACTGATCCCGCTTAGAGATTTTCGAAATTGGCTGGTAGAACTACGAGCAAATCCCAAGGCACGGGATTACAGAAGAAGAAATGGATCCATCTACCTAACGGCAACGGGAGAATATGGACGGGGGCCATTTACGATGGAGGCTCGGCAGCAAATTCTCAGAAAATTGCTTGAACTTGAAGTCCAGACGGGATTTGAGCTGATTACAATGGAAGAACTAAAAGTAATCGACAAATTCTGGGAAGATGAAGGAGATTTGTCACGCAGAGCGCTGGTGGAAATTTATGCAGAGGTGAAAGGTGAGAAACTCCCCTGGGATGGCTACCGGAAAGCAAAATATGACGAAAAGACGATCAACCTTTTGCGTGAGCTCTGCAAAAAATATGATGTTCCGTTCGATTTGGTGTCGAAGCTGATGATCTCAGTCGACAATTCGAAATTTTACACACGATCCGCGGTGGCGGCGAGAAATGTTGAGAGAATTCTGAATGAAGGCTGGCTGCATTTTGAAGCGATCAGAGAGGGCTTGAATCATGAGGATTAAAAATATAACGCTTCATAATTTTGGCTCTTACCGCGGAAATAATCAATTCCACTTTGAGGTGAATCGTTTGGGAAAACGTGTTGTTGTAATTGGAGGGAAAAACGGAGCTGGAAAGACAACGTTGTTTACGGCGATACAGGTATGTCTCTACGGTAACTTTGCGTTTGGCTTTAAAACGTCTGGTAAGCGGTATTTGGCTGAGATTTATGACCTTATTAACGATCAGGTGCGTATCGAAAAAAATGCATCTGCATTTGTCGAAATCGACTTTGAGCAAGTAGATAATACAGACCTTTTCAATTACACCATACGTCGAACCTGGACATGGCCGCAAAATACGATTTGTGAGAACTTAGCGGTCTGGAAGAACGGCTGTCGACTGGAAGAGGAAGAATTGCTCAATTTCCAGAATTATCTGATCCACCTGATTCCGCCGGATCTTTTGAAATTATACTTCTTTGACGGGGAAAAGATTGCAGACTATTTCTTGAGCAGCAAGGAGGTAAACATTCGCGACGCGCTTATGGTGCTCAGCGGAAACGATACCTTTGATATTCTGCATGACCAGGTCAGGCGTGTGCTGAAAGGAACAGAGGGGACACAAAACGGGAGCGCGCAGGAGTATTTGAGCGCTTGTGCAGAGGTGGATGAAAAGCGGCAGGAAGTTGATGTACTTCAGCAGGAGTTTGTACAGATCAAAGAGAGAATTGAGGAAATCGGTGTAGAGATCGAACAGGAGGAGAGAAACTATGAAGATCGTGGCGGCGTTACCATAGACAAGTGGACAGAACTTCATGACCAGCTTAAGACTGAGGAGGAAAAACGAGAACGCTTGAATTGGCAGCGGAAGACCTATGCAACGGATTTACTGCCGTTTGCGATGATTCCCGAGTTGGTGAGCGGGGTTTTGCCGCAGATACAGTCAGAGAAAGAGTATCAGACGGATCAGGCGCTAAGAAGAAGTCTTGAAAAGGAGGAGTTTGCCGCCGTCTTGGAAAAGGCGCTCAATTCGATTGACAATCATTATACGGAGAAAGAATCACGTGGCCTGTTGAAGAGTATCAGCGATTATCTGCTGGATCAGAAGTGGGAGCACTTTGAGCCACTGTTTGGCCTTTCAAGCGATGAAGAAGGACAGGTGCAGTCCGTTCTTAGCAGAGTGAGCACCTTTGATTCGCAAGTCCTTGCTCGTTTACAAAAGAGAACCAATGCATCGCTTGAGAAGAGTAAAAAGATTCGAAACAACCTCCAGAATTCGAGCATCGAGGATGTAGAAGGTCATATGAAAACGATTGCGGTGCTGAAAGAAGAAAAAAGGGTTGCTGAATTGAAGTGCCAGCATACGAAAGAGTTTATTGAACTCAAGGAAACGGACTTGAAACAAAAAGTGAGCAGACTGAACAGTTTGAGAAGGGCTTTTGAAGAGGAACTCAAAGTAAACTCTGTATCAGATGTTTCCGGGAAGATGCTGTTACTCTTGGAGGAATTACAGGATACGCTTTATACCAACCTGATTCAACAGGTGGAGAGTGATCTGAATCGAAAATTTGCAGAGCTGATCCGCAAGAAAGACTTTTTTTCGTATGTAAAAATCGACAGAAACTTTTCCGTCCATATCCTCAGAGAGACGGAGATCGACAGAGAGAATCTATTGTCACTGCTGCGCTCGGGGGGAGTATCAGCGGCGACAGACGCGTTGGGGGAGACTGCGGTTGCTGCGCTGAAAGAGCGCTGCCATGCAGATTCCGCTGCAGAACTGAGAAAAGCAGTTTCCTGTGAGAATGAGAAAATTGTGCTTCCTGTAGAGATCAATAAAGATCAGCTGTCCAGCGGAGAGAAGCAGATTTTTGTCATGTCCCTTTACTGGGCGATGATGCAGCAGAGCAAAAATGAGCTGCCGTTTATTATTGATACGCCGTTTGCGCGCATTGATACAGAGCACAGAGCAAATATCACGGAGTTTTTTTTCAAGAAACTCAACGGACAGCTGTTGATCCTTTCAACAAACGAAGAATTGTCAAATCACCATTTGCAGGCGATGAGCGAACAGATCTCCCATGTGTATATGCTGGAATACGGGTTAGATAAGCAGACACATATTCAGGAAAATCGCTATTTTGAGGTGTAGATATGGCATTTAAGTTGAAAACGTCAAAAAGGACTGCAGAAATTTTCGACCGGATTGAAGGCAGCGAGGGACTGCAATGCTATACACTAGTGAAGCTTGCTATGGCGCTTTCTCTGAGATCTGGGGAGCAGCTGTGCGCAGAGGATTTCCACACTAACACATTAGGGAGGGAACTGAATCGCCAGACCATAACAGGAGATGCAGACGCACTTTATAAGTGCCTGATGGAGCTACATGCACAGAGGCATTTAACGGATGAAGAATTTTTCCCCAATTATGTCAAAGCGCATATTGATCGCGGTGCTGTTCTGCTTGACCAGGAACAGCGATACGGCGGAGACTTTCTGGTTCACCTGACGGAACTGGAAAAGGGCCTCTGAGAAATTTTGACAACAAAGAAAAGCCGCCGGCTTGGAATTTCCAAGTCGGCGGCTTTGTTAATTATCATTTGCTTTGCTCGATGCTAAAGCGCTCAGCGACCGCCAAGCCTGCTCTCAAGCGAGTATACATAGATAGTCATGAAAGCGTTTCCCCAGAGGTTGACGGAGCGACCAATATTTGCCGGATTATTGGCAAGCTCTTCCGAAGTGGCCAGAGCATGTCCAGCTAGGGTTGCCTTAGTTTCGTCCCAAGCTTTTAGTGGGGGAACAGACCAGCAATACTGTCCACTTTCATCAACGCTGATCAACGCACGGAAAGCAGCAACCAGAGGATAGAGAATTCCGCGGGGAACCGAATAGTCGAGCGGTGCGTTGGAAAACAGGGCGGGGGGACGGGTTTCCTTGTCGTAATTGGAGTACTTTTTACGACCATAGCGCTTTCCAATCAGTTCCGACGCGTCGGTAAAGTGGCGTTCAACGGTATCCCACAGGATAAAAATATCAGGAATAATAGGAGCCATCTGTTTGAGAATTTTTTCGCGCGCTTCACGGCACGCTTCGTCAGAGGCATCCTTGTCCAATCCAGCGTGGAGAAAGCGTTCAAGACCAACTTCTTTTCCGCTGAAAGACTGAATTGGGTGGGAACTGTCCCGATCATTGGGATACAGGCTGAGGTTAAACATATTGAGAATGGAAATAACCTCTCGGATGTCAATGGGATTCTTTTCCTTTTTAGATCGCATCTGGTTTTGATGAAATTCGATGCGGTCGATGTAGTGATTCCCGTCAATGTAGCAGGGATTCAAGATGTCCTTGAGCGTGTTAAAGCTCTTCCTGAGCTCTTCCATACTCTTGAGGTCCACAGCGACACTGGTGTTGCGTGCCTCAGCCAGCCCTTCAGGAGAATCGAGTCCGACGATGACTTCGACTTCGACATACTGGTTGGGCATTTTGGAAAGGATTCCATCGCTTACCTTGTGCTGGCATTCGATGATGATTTTAAGCGTATGACCGCCGTCGATGTTGCCGTGAAGGGTCGGGGTGTCGAGATTGATTTCAACAAGATTTTTTCGATTATCAAAGGTAACGCTGTCGGCAGAGATCAAAATGCCTCGGTTCCACAGATGAAAATACGGCACTGCATCATTTTCCAATGATGCAATGATGGCCTTAGCGGTATCGGTTTTCAGGTTCTGATCGCGGGGGTTGGTGTCCATCCAGTTGAGAAGTTCTTCCGGAATGTCCTTGACATGAGCATAGAAACGGTACTTGGTCGGTCCGGAGAAATTATCTTCGCTTTCGAACGGATCGTCAAACTTGCGAAAATTTTTGGCTGGAAATACTAATTTTGTCATGATACTGCTCCCTTTTCAAATTTTTTATGACAGAAAAAACGCATCTCTGTAAACAGAGATGCGTAGAGCAATAGATCTGACATGGCCCTCCCGGGCAGGGCAAAAGTCATCTATGAATCCAGCATATCTGTTTAACAGATTATGGGCATCCGGCTATGGGAAACACAGATGTTACCCAAGCACTTACGATGGAGACGTTCGACAAAGTGCGAACGATTATTGCAGTATACTATGGTAAATGAGCTTTGTCAAGGACTTTTGGCAGCAATGATCTTTGTGCGTTTTGAACAAAAATTTGGAAGGGCGGGGGAAGTGTACAAAAGCGCAAAAGATGGAAGGAAACTTGGAGGGCTGCGATGTCGAAATGTTGAGGACAAAAGATTTGAGATTAATATAAATACAATAAGACAATCAAAAAAGTATTTTGTTGCATAACGGAGACGGGCGGAGTATAATAACAAAACTACAGGTGAGGAGGAGAATACCATGGATTTGCAGCGGGCAAGGAAAATTCTGGAGACACTGGCGGACGGCGTGGATCCGATGACCGGTGAGGTATTGCCGGAGGAGCATGTTTGCAATCGGGGGGATGTTGTGCGGGCATTCCAGTACATTTTGCAGAAACTTTCTGATCAGCCCGAAAAGAAACCGCCAGAGAATGCGGGAAAACCATGGACAACGGAGGATGATGCGATGCTTTGCCGGATGTATGACACGGGCAGCAGCAAAAAAGAACTTTGTGCTTACTTTAAGCGCTCGGCGGGGGGAATCGCGGCGCGTCTGGTACGGTTGGGGAAAATTACAGCGCGTGATGAGTTAAAAAAATAGAAGAGATCAAGTACCGCCTCCGGCAATTCAACCAGAGGCGGTACTTTTTGATCGTATTTAATTTGCTGTTGCAGCAGACGGAAATTCCGCTGGAGGCTATCTGCTGCATAGAATAAGCCTGCCCTGCGAGAGAGCTTGTCTCTGATCAGATGACGATCCCCTCGCAGTGGTCGATCTCGTGCTGGATGATCTCCGCCGTCCAGCCGGTGAAGGTCTTGAGGCGTGTTTGGAATTTTTCGTTCTGCCACTGGACTTTGACGGCCTGGAAGCGCTTTGCCTTGCGCGTGCCGGTGAGGGACAGGCAGCCCTCCTCGGTGTCGTAGGGGCCGGACTTTTTGACGATGACGGGGTTGAACATGAGCATGTATTCGCCGTCATTTTCAAAAGCGATGATGCGCTTGTTGACGCCGATCATGTTCGCCGCCATGCCGACGCAGCCGTCCTTGTGGGCGATTAGCGTGTCGAGAAGGTCCTGCGCGGTGTTGAGATCGTCCGCCGTGGCGGCTTCGGCCCTCTGGGCGAGGAAGGTCTCGTCTTTGCAGATCTCACGGATCATGGCGTTCCTCCTGCGCGGCATTCTGCTGCTTGTAATTTGTGCCCCAGACGACCATGGAATCGAGGATGGGCTTTAGGCTGTAGCCGGTCTCGGTCAGCGTGTATTCGACGCGCGGCGGTACCTCGGCGTAGACCTTGCGGGTGAGCAGGCCCTTGGCCTCCATATCGCGCAGCTGCGCGGTCAGCACCTTCTGCGTCACATGGCCGATGGACTTTTTAAGTTCACCGAAGCGCTTGGTGCCGTCCATCAGGTCGCGCAGGATGAGCACCTTCCATTTGTCGCCGATGAGCATGAGCGTCGTCTCGACGGGGCAGGCGGGTAATTCCATGGTATGACCTCCTTCGTGTTACAGATATTGACCGGTGATGCTGTCGGGGTTCAATTGAATTTCCTCCGGCGTGCCGGAGGCGACGATCCTGCCGCCGGCCTCACCGCCGCCGGGGCCCATGTCGATGAGAAAGTCCGCGTTGCGGATGACGTCGAGGTCGTGCTCGATGACCACGACCGTTGCGCCGTTGTCCAAAAGCGCCTGGAAGACGCCGAGCAGCACACGAACATCCAGCGGATGCAGGCCGATCGACGGTTCATCGAAGACGAAGACAGAGTCGGTCTGCGTGCGGCCGATCTCGCTGGCGAGCTTTAATCGCTGTGCCTCGCCGCCGGACAGACTCGGCGTTTCCTCGCCGAGCGTCAGGTAGCCGAGGCCGAGCTGCTTCAAAATGCCGAGCTTCTGGCTGACGGTCTTCCGGTCCGCGCAGAATTCAATGGCGGAGTTGACGTCCATGTCCATGAGTTCAGGAAGCGAGGCGTTTTCGCCCGCCTTGTTCATGAGCTTCATGCCATAGGCGGCTTTTGCGTAGCGCGAGCCGCGGCAGTCGGGGCAGGGAATGTTGACGTCGGGCAGAAACTGCACGTCGAGACTTACAACGCCCGTACCGTCGCAGCCGGGGCAGCGGAGAGAGCCGGTGTTGTAGGAAAAATCGCTCGCTTTATAGCCGTGTTCCTTCGCGTCGGGCGACTTGGCGTAGAGCTTGCGCAGCTCGTCGTGGACGCCCGCGTAGGTCGCGACCGTGGAGCGGACGTTGATGCCGATGGGCGTCGCGTCGATGAGCTTGACGTGCGCGATGCCGTCGGCTTCGACCGAGCGAATGTGCGCGGGCAGGGGATTGCCGTTGATCTTCGCTTCCAGCGCGGGGACAAGGCTCTCGAGCACCATCGTCGTCTTGCCTGAACCGGACACGCCGGTGACGACCGTGAGGCGGCCCTTGGGGATGTCGACCTCAAGCGGCTTGACCGTGTGGATCTGAGAAGTAGACAGATGAACCGTGCCGTTTGCGAACAGTTCGTCCTTTTTGGCGCGCTCGCGCAGCTTTGTTTCAGCCTTGCCGGAGAGGAACGGCCCAATCTGCGAATTCGGGTTTTCTTCGATCATTGGGATGTTCCCCTCGGCGATGACATGGCCGCCCTTAGCGCCCGCTTCGGGGCCCATTTCGACGATCCAGTCGGCCTCTTTCAAGATCTGTGTGTCGTGGTCGACCAAGATGACGGAGTTGCCGTCGGCGACGAGATCGTGCATCACGCCGGTAAGCCCCACGATGTTCGACGGATGCAGACCGATCGACGGCTCGTCGAGCACATAGAGGACGCCGGTCGTGCGGTTGCGCACGGCGCGGG
>ERZ773133.677-NODE-677-length-46004-cov-8.890204_pt1 | contig 46004 bp, 35 predicted proteins | sample MGYA00580861_ERZ773133 | MGnify/ENA primary metagenome ERZ773133 (study PRJEB29015, sample SAMEA2737844) | human gut metagenome | biome: human gut; feature: human-associated habitat; material: faeces | place: China | collected 2012 ...
CTTCGTCACGCCGATGGTACTGCGCAAGTGGGAGAGTAGGTAGTCGCCGTCTTGAGGCCCCGGATTCCGCAAGGAGGTCCGGGGCTTTTTTGTGTCCCGTCGTGCCGTCGGTCCGCCGGACGCCCCGCACGGCCTTCCGCCGTGAATCCTCCCTCGCGGGACATATCCTTCACGGTGAAACATCCCCTTTCACCGGAAACGCCCTGTGTGCCACGCTGTTGCCTGGCCTGTGAAGGCGTGAAGCCAATTCCATAAAAAAAGGTAGGAGCAGACTTATGCTGTCCTACCTTTATCTTATCAGAATATTAATGGTATCTGCTGTTCCCTAAGATACGGCAACGCGTTTTTCCATCCAGTTTATACTTAATCTCGGGACAGCTCGTCAATAACCTTCAGCAGATATTGTCCATACTGGTTTTTCAACATCGGTTGTGCCAGTTCACGCATCTTTTCAGGGGTAATCCATCCCTGCCGTAAAGCTATTCCTTCCAGACAAGCTACTTTCAGTCCCTGTCGTTTCTCGATGACTTCGATGTAGGTGGAAGCTTCTGCCAGTGAATCATGTGTACCTGTATCCAACCAGGCGAATCCACGGCCCAAAGTCTGTACTTTCAGTTGCTTATCGGCCAGAAAGCGTTGGTTGACCGAAGTGATTTCCAGCTCACCACGGGCTGAAGGCTTGATGTTTTTGGCTACTTCCACAACCTTGTTCGGATAGAAGTAAAGTCCGGTCACTGCATAATTTGATTTTGGATGTTCCGGCTTTTCTTCGATGGAGATACAATTCCCTTCTTTGTCGAACTCAGCTACACCGTATCTTTCCGGATCGCTGACCCAATATCCGAAAACCGTAGCCATATCCTGCTGTTCCGCATCGGTTACAGCCTGACGAAGTTTCACGGTGAAACTGTTTCCGTGGAAGATGTTGTCGCCCAATACCAGGCAGACCGCATCATTGCCAATGAATGATTCACCGATCAGGAAAGCCTGAGCCAGTCCGTCAGGGCTGGGTTGTTCGGCATATTCAAAATGTACACCGTAATCAGAACCGTCTCCTAACAGACGTTTAAATCCCGGAAGGTCATAGGGAGTTGAGATAATAAGGATTTCCCGAATACCTGCCAGCATCAGTACAGAAATGGGGTAATAAATCATGGGCTTGTCGAAGACAGGCAACAATTGCTTGGAGACCCCTTTGGTGATGGGGTACAGACGGGTGCCGGAACCTCCGGCCAAAACGATACCTTTCATAGATGGCAGTTTATGTAAAACGTAAAAAAGTTCTTGTTTCAGTGGAGCCATATAAAACGGCATTCCTTTACAAAGGAACGAATTTTATAAGAGGTTTCCAATGTTTTACGGCTGAAATTGTACTTATCTGAAGTCAGGTTATGGAACATATTCCGGTCATATTGCGGTTCCGGATAAGTTTATTATCTTTGTTCGCCAAATGGGATATATCCAAAAGAAGTCCGGATGACAGTATGTTACAGATGAAAGATACTATTGTTCCGGAACTTGTCATGCCGATTATCCGAGAAATTTAATCCGATGAAGAAAAAACACTATTTGATGGCAGCCCTTTGTCTGATGACGGTAGCTGCCTGTACCCAAAAGACAGAACTCCCCGAAAATCCGGAAGACAAGGAAGAATACCGTGACAGCCAGGGAAACCAATGGATCTATAACGCCATGCTGATGCGATGGGCACTGATGCCGTCGGTGGCTAACGGGTTGAGTACGACCCATTATTATTATCCGAAAACAGGCTCTTGGACTGATGCGAACGGTTCGCGGGTTGCTTCGCCTTCGAATGTGAAGGTACGTCCTTCTTCTACTTCTTCCAAATCGAGCGGTCACGTGTTCGGTACGAAAAGCCGTTCATTCAGTGTGGGCAGTTAATCAGGAGGAGAAAACGGATGAAACGTATCATGACGACACCCCGGGCTGATTACCGGGATGCTATCGAGGCCTTGGGCTTCGACTATCACATGGACTATTGGAAGGAAGAGGCCTATTACGAATTGTCGGAGACGGAAGTGGAGAAACTGGAAACGGCTACTACGGAAGCTTACCGCATGTATTGCGAAACGGCTGATTACCTGATAGAACAGCAACCGGACAAACTGGAACGGATGCTCGACCTGACGCCTGAAATTGTGGAGCTTATCCGGAATTCTTGGGAGGCTGATGAATTGAGTCTGTATGGCCGTTTTGACTTCATGTTTGATAAACAGGGGACTCCACGCATTCTGGAGTTCAATGCCGATACGCCTACCTCTCTGTTGGAAGCGGCGGTCATTCAGTGGCAGTGGAAAGAAGCCTGTTTCCCCAAAGCTGACCAGTATAACGGTATTCATGAGGGGCTGGTACAGTCTTGGGAGGATATGTTCGGGAAAGGAAGTATCCTACATCTGGCCGGGGCTTTGGACAATGCAGAAGATGTAGGTAATCTGCAATACTTGGCCAGTACGGCCCGTGAAGCTGGTCTCTCTACCCGAGTGATTGACATCAATGCCTTGAATCTGCAGGGCGGGGTATTTTATGATCCGAGCGGGGAGAAGGTGGAACGCTGTTTCAAGCTTTATCCGTGGGAATGGATGGTGGACGAGAGCCCCGACGGCTGTATGGCCGATGTGCAGTGGGTAGAACCTGTCTGGAAACTGGTGATGTCCAATAAGGCCATCCTGACAACGCTCTTTGAATTTTTCCCGGATTCTCCATATGTGCTTCCGGCATTCTTGTCGCGTCCGCAGAACGGTGTCTACTGCAAGAAACCTGTCTATGCCCGCGAAGGACACAACGTCAGTGTGCTGGATATCCGGAACTGGGAGGAACGGGTACTGGTTCCGGAAACAGAAGGTGATTATAATCGGGGAGCCTATATCTATCAGCAATATGTGGAGCCTACCGTGTATGATGGCCGTTATCCGATTATCGGTTCCTGGATTATCGGTGGGGAAGCGGGTGGAATCGGTATCCGTGAAAACTGTACGGAAATTACTGATAACTTGTCGGCTTTTGTCCCTCATATAATCGGATGAGTCCGGTGAAAAATGAATAAATAGAAAGCCCTGTCTGAACTTCGGATGAGTCAGACAGGGCTTTCTGGTTATTTGAATCATTTGTCAAGGAAATTATTCACCGATGGTTTCCCGCAAACGGTTGGTCAGCAGGTCTGCCATTTCTTCTTGTCCACACTCGGTAGCCAACTGGATGGCTTCCTGGATGGTCTCTACTCCTTCGGAGGTAGTGAAGAATGCGTCGAACACTTGGACGGCTTGTATCTGGTTGATACTGAAGATGCGTGGTTCGGCGTAACCGGCACAACGGGCTGCAATGTGGTCGGTGTCCATTTCATCGCCCAGCATATCGCGGTACATACCCGGATAAGGTAGGGTGAAGTTTGGTTCGCCCGGCAAGAAGCAGGCGTAGTAGAGTGTCTTTTGAGAAATCCGGCCATTCTTGTCGCGGTAAGTGATGCGCATGGGCTGGCAGCAGCAGATGGCCAGCAATAGCAATTCGGCGGCTTCAGCTGCACCTTCCTGACAAGAGAAGTCGCAGGCGATTTCGTCGGTAGCGAAAAGACTGTCCAGTCCTTCAATGCGGGCGATGGCATCGTGAGGAATGTACTGGGGTTCTCCCTGGATGATTTCCGTACCTTCTACGCCCCAGTCGAAGAGTCCGGCTTTGATCTGCAGGTGACGTGCTTCGAACAGGAACTGGCAGCAATCGGTCGAGGTGATACGGATGTACGGTTGTTTGCGGGAGATGTTTGTCAGTTCATCCTGCAGAGCCCGTTTTTCACGCAATTCTTCTGCCGGTTCTTTCCGGGGTTTCTCTTCTTCCGCTTCCGGTAGCTTGTGCGGATGTACTGCTGCTGAAACAGTTGTAGCTGCAGGACTTTTTTCTTCCTTGGAAGTGGTTTCTTCCTTTTCGTCGGTTACCCGTGGCATTTCGGGTTTTTCCGAAGTCGTTTCAGTAGATTCCATAGCGTTTCGGAGTGCGGTTTTCTGTTCCTCCAACGCTTCTTTTTCTGCTTCCAACGCTTTCCGGTAGGATTCCAGTTCCTGTTTGGTATTTTCCAGTTTCTCCCATTGGTCTTCCAGTGTTTTTTGGGAAGTGGCCAGGGCCTGTTTTTCGGCCTTTACAGTCTGGATCGTTTCGTTCAGGTTTTTCTGTTGTATTGCAAATTCAGACTTTGCGTTTTCCAACGCTAGCTTGTCGGCTTCTACTGCCTGCTTGAACGCATCCAGTTCCTGCTGCTGTTTTTCCCATGCAGCTTGGGAGGTATTAAAGGCCTCCTGTTTTGTCTTCAGTGTTTCCTGTGAGGCTGCGAGTTCTTCTTTCTGCGAATCTATGGCTTCCTTTTCGGTTGCCAATTTTTGTTGGAAAGCTTCCTGTTCTTGTTGGGCGGTCTTCAGTTCCCGTTGTTGGGTTTCGTATGTCTTTTGGGCTGCATCCAATTCCTTCTGTTGGGATTCCAAAGCTATTTTGGCTGTTTCCAGCTCCTTTAACTGATTCTTCAGTTCCGTTTTTGAAGCTTCCAGCTCTTTCTGCTGCGTATGGAGTGTTTCTTGCAGGGAGGTCCATTCTTCCTTTTTGACCTCGGATGCGGCCTTGGCGGCTTTCAATTCTTCCTGGAAGCCTTGTAAAGCCTGTTTGGATTCCTGCAGCTCTTTCAACGAAACTTCCAGCATTTGTTTGGATGTCTCTACTTCCTTCTTCGAAAGTTCCAGACCTTCTGTCATAGCTTTCAAAGCAGTTTCAGAGGCCTCCAGATCTTTCTGCAGAGTTTGTACGGACATTTGGACTGTTGCTTTTTCAGCTTTTGCCGATTCTGCTTCCTGTCGTGCAACCGATGTTTCTGATTTAGCTTTTTCGTATGCTTGACGGGTGGTTTCCATTTCGGCTTTGATGGCCTGCAACTCTTCGGTCAGGGCTGTTTTCTCTTGAAGTACTGCCTGTAATTCTTTTTGCGAACTGGCTGATGCTGTTTCTGAGGCAGTCTGTAAAGACTGGAGCTGTGTATGGAGATTCTCTAATTGACTGTTCTGTTGGGATACAGATTGCTGAAGTTTTTTATTTTCTTCGGTCAAAGCTGTATTCTCTTGCATCAGAGCAGTCTGTTTCTGTTCGGTTTCTGCTTTTTGTCGGGATAAATCGGACAGTTTCTGTTCTAACTCTGTTCTCTGTCGGTTGACTTCAGCCAGTTCTTTATTTGATGCTTCTTTTTGGTTATTCAGTTCCGTCAGTTTCTGTGCAAGCTCATCTTGCTGTTGGGTGAGCTTAGCCAGTTGTTTGTCGGTTATATCCTTTTGGTTGGTCAGCTCAGTCAGCTTTTGTTCTGTTTCCGTTTTCTGCTGTTTGAGCGTAGCTATTTCTTTGACAGATTTTTCCGTTTGGTGGATGAGCTCAGCTAGTTTCTGTTCGAGCTCAGCTTTCTGTTGGGTAAGTACAGCCAGTTGTTTGTCGGTTTCTTCTTTCAGCTGTGTCAAGTCATTCAGTTTTTGTTGACTTTCATCCTGCTGAGAGGTGAGTTTCGCTTCCTGTTCCTGCTGTTTGCTTTTCAGTGATTTGAGTTCTTCTTGCAGCCGGACAAGTTGATTTTGCCGGTCTTCCAAACTACTGACGGTCTGGTTCAACCGGCCGGAGAGTTGGTTTTTCTCTTCCTGCATCCGACTGAGGTCGGCCTGTAGTTGGTCGACGTCAATTCCGCCCCATTTTTTGAGGAGTTGCAGTGCAAGTTTGTTCATACGTAATCGGTTAAATGAGTATTTTATGCATAATTATATGCAAATTACGGAAATTTTATTGAAAAATCCTACCTTTTGCGTAAGTTTGCACTTCAAAAGAAACAGGTCTTATGGATGATTTTTTGATTAATGACATACACGTAACAGGAAATCGGAACGGTAACAGCCTTATTAACAGGAAAATGATTTTCCGTATTTTGGGCGTTTTACTGGCTATTGAGGCGATATTGCTGCTCATTTCCGGTTGTGTATCGGTAATTTACGACGAATCGGATTATATTTATTTCGTCTATTGTGCCCTTCTGAATCTTGGGGTAGGGAGTGTATTGGTATGGTTAGGTCGGCATGCCGACAATACGGTGACCCGCCGGGACGGTTACTGTATCGTAGCTTTTACCTGGTTGCTGTTTACCGCTTTCGGGATGCTTCCTTTTTATATCAGCGGAGCGATTCCGTCTATTCCGAATGCCTTTTTTGAGACGATGTCTGGTTTTACAACTACCGGGGCCACTATTCTGGATGATATAGAGGCTTTATCGCACGGAATGCTTTTCTGGCGGAGTTTTACACAATGGATCGGCGGTTTGGGAATTATCTTCTTTACCATCGCTGTATTGCCGATTTTCGGTGTAGGTAACCAGGTGCTTTTCTCGGCGGAAGCTACAGGGGTGATACACGATAAGATTCATCCGAAAATCAGTGTGATGGCCAAATGGTTGTGGCTGATTTATCTGCTGATTACCGGTTCCTTGATTATTCTGTTGCTGATAGGTGGAATGGACTTGTTCGATGCGGTGTGTCATGCATTCGCAACGGCTGCAACCGGAGGGTATTCGACGAAGCAGGCCAGTGTCGCTCATTGGAATTCGGCCTATATTGAATACGTCATTGCCATCTATATGTTGTTGTCCAGCATCAACTTTTCTCTGTATTTCATGTGTCTGCGCGGACAGGTACGCCATTTGTTCAAAGATGATGAAACCAAGGCTTTTCTGACTTCCGTGATGGTGGTGACATTATTGATTACAGTTTCATTGGTGTTGCATAATGGGTACGGATTGGAACGGGCTTTCCGGTCTGCATTTTTCCAGGTAGCTTCCCTGCATACTTCCTGTGGATTCGGAACCGACGATTACAATATGTGGGCACCGTTTACGTGGATGCTGTTTCTGTATACCATGGTGGCCGGAGGATGTACAGGTTCTACCAGTGGAGGTGTGAAATTGATGCGTGTAGTAATCCTTCTACGGAATGTAAAGAACGAGTTTAACCGTCTGATGCATCCGCGTGCTGTATTACCGGTGAAAGTGAATGGACAGGCTGTTTCGCAGAATACATTGGCCACGGTAGGTACGTTTGTCATCCTCTATCTGATATGTGCCTTTGTGGGATGGACGCTGCTGGTATTCATGGGACTGAATCTGGAAGACGCATTAGGTACCGTACTTTCAAGTATGGGAAATACAGGCCCTGGACTTGGCTCTTTTGGTCCGGCTTTCTCTTGGAATGCTTTACCCGATGCGGCTAAATGGGTTTTGTCTTTCCTGATGCTGATCGGTCGTCTGGAAGTCTTCGGTATCCTGCTGATGTTTGCTCCGAGTTTTTGGGAGAAACATTGATGGGGCTCTATTTGTCCGAAGGCGGCTGTTTATCGCTTCGAGTTTTTATTGAATAGTTCCGGCTGTGGTTCTTGTTTGTGGAGTGTGCTGGGACTCTTTTGTCGGACATAAGGAGGGTATAACCCTTCTATGATATTATTCTATATGAAAGAAACGAGGCTGTTTCACGTGCGAGTGAGCCAGTCTCGTTTCGGGTATGTATAAAGACGATCAACTTACTATCTGAATACATTTTCCTGAGTCAGTCTGATAGCTGCTCTGATTGCTTATGTGACGAATTTATTCTGTGGATTTATGGGATAATAATTAAATCCTTTGGATAAATTCAATCGATGAAGCGTCGGGTCAGCTGTTCGAATTCGTCGATGCGACGATCACGCAGGAACGGCCACCAGCGTCGTACGTTTTCGCTGCGGTTCATGTCTATTTCCACCACCAGGTTCTCTTCTTTCAAGTTGCTGGCCTGTGCCAACAGTTCCCCTTGTGGACCGGCTATGAAGCTGTTTCCCCAGAACTGGATACCGTTGGTCTGTCCCGACGGGTCGGGTTCCAATCCCACACGGTTAACGGCAATGACCGGTAATCCGTTGGCTACGGCATGTCCCCGCTGGACGGTAACCCATGCACCCAACTGACGCATCTTCTCTTCCTGTGTGTCGGTACTTTCCCAGCCGATAGCGGTAGGATAAATCAGCAGTTCAGCTCCTTTCAAGGCCATGATGCGTGCTCCTTCGGGATACCACTGGTCCCAGCACACCTGAACGCCCAGTTTACCGATGGATGTCTCGATAGGCTCGAAACCCAAGTCGCCGGGTGTGAAATAGAATTTCTCGTAATAGGCGGGATCGTCCGGAATATGCATCTTGCGGTATTTCCCGACCATGCTTCCATCTGTATCGAAAACAACGGCTGTATTGTGGTACAAGCCGGCTGCCCGACGTTCGAAAAGGGAAGTGACCAGCACGATGTGATAGGCGGCTGCCAGTTCACTATAGAATCCGGTAGAAGGACCGGGGATCGGTTCGGCCAGGTCGAACAGGTTGGTGTCTTCGGTCTGACAGAAATACGGGGTGTTATGCAGTTCCTGGAGTACTACCAATTGAGCACCTGCCTGCGCTACTGTGGCAATGTTATGGTGCAGTTTTTCGAGGTTGAATTTGATATCGTTGGTGCATGATTGCTGGACGATACCTACGCGAATGGTTCTTTTCATGTCTTGTATCTTGTTTTTGAATGGTTGTCTTTGTTCAGTTATCTAATTCCGGATGGGAAGACTCCTTCGGGATATTGCATGGTGACGCAATGCAGCGACCCGTGCTGCTTGATGAGGGCACGGCAGTCTATTCCCACAATCTCGTGACGGGGGAAGGCCGCAGCCAGTATACGGGCGGCTTCGGCATCCTTCTCCGGCTGGTTATAAGTAGGATAGAGTACAGCCTCGTTCATGATGAGGAAGTTGGCATAGGTGGCTGGCAAACGTTCGTCATCGGCATAAGCAGGGGCGGCCATCGGCAGTGGCAGCAGTCGGTAAGGGTTCCCGTCGAGCGTACGGAAACTCTTCAGCTGCTCTTCCATGCGGTGCAAGGCTTCGTAATGTTCATCGGCAGGGTCTGTACACTGTACATAGACAATGGTGTGGTCCGGACAAAGGCGAGCCAAGGTGTCTACATGGCTGTCTGTATCGTCACCGGCAAGGTAGCCGTCTTCCAGCCACAATACTTGCCGGAGGTTGAACCGTTCTTTCAGATAGACTTCGATTTCAGCTCTGGAAAGGGTATCGTTGCGGTTGGGAGCCAACAGGCAAGGCGCAGTGGTAAGCAAGGTCCCTTCTCCATCGCTTTCAATGGACCCTCCTTCGAGGACAAAATTCCGGCAGTTGATGTAAGTACCGTTCAACATACCGCTTTCATACAAACGGGAATTGATGAGGTTGTCCTTGCAAGCGGCAAACTTCATGCCCCAGCCGTTGAAGCAGAAATCCAGCAGGAGAGGCTGCTTGTCAGCATCCAGTAGAGTGATGAATCCGTGGTCGCGTGCCCAGGTATCGTTGGTTGGGCAGGCGAGGTAATGGATATTGTGACGAAAAGGGACATTCTCCAGTGCAGCCGGAAATTCCGGGGCGACCAGCAGCAACGGCTGGCGGGTAGCTATTTCAGTAGCTAGCTGAAGGAAGCAGGCTTCTACTTCGTCCAGCATATAGGCCCAGTCTGTGTCAGCGTGAGGCCACGTCAGTTGAATACAGCTTTGCGGGTGCCATTCGGCCGGTAAAAAAAAGTCTTTTTTCATGTGTCGTAATCTATTATTCTATTGTTTTTCTGTTTTCTTCTCGGAGTCTGACTTGCGCATCTTTCTGCGATGCAGGAACCAGTCAAGCAATTCTTTCCAGTCAGTAAAATCCTTCTTGTAAATCAAACCGATACCTTGGGTGGTCAAGGTCGATTTGGTGAAGTAGCGGTCATTGGTCTGATTATATCCGCGTAAACGGAATTCACCGTTTCGGGTCAACAGCCAGATGGCTTCGAAGTCACCGATGAAATTGGTATTGGCCAATGTATTTTCCTTGTAACCGAAATTACCGTTCAGAATCAGTCGGTTGTTCAGCAGTCGTCCCGACAGGAAAGCTTCTGCCTCTACGTTGTTCCAGCCGTTCTGGCCGGTGCTGAGATTTGTCCCGATGTTCCAGTTCTGGCTGTCGATGACCTGCGACAGCATGTTGTTCAACTGACCGGACAGGGTACTGAACGCCAGCGAACTGGTAGCAGATGATTGAGTATTCCCTGCACCGTTGTCGTAAGGGTAGAACTTACCGATACCCAGCAGATATATGATCTGGGTATTCATCTGGTCTTCTGTACTGGTCAGGCTGCGTACCAGTTCCTGGTCTTCTTCATTGACAGTCGGTAATTCCAGGTCGAATGACAGATTCGGTGAAGTCATCGGGCCACTCAGGTTCATGATACAGTTGACACGGATATTACCCCGGGATGTGGTGGCATCCTGAATCAAGTCGTTCAGAGAGGCTGAATTGACAGTGTAAACGGCCTGTACATTCAGATTGGCTGTTCTCGGGTCTCCGTTGAAGGTTACCGTACCTCCCGGGCTCAAGGTGAAATCCTTGCGAATCACATTCTGCATACTCAGTTTGTAGATACCCTCGGATATGATGTAGTTTCCGAAAATCTGGAATTCTCCCTTGTTGAAGAAGCTGATACGTAGGTTTCCGGTACCAGTTCCTGATATGTTGTCGCCGGCTACCGGATCCATAATGATTTTCATCTGTGCCTGTTCCGTCGGTTCAATCTGCAGGTTGATGTGTATATCCATCGGAGTATCATTATCCTCTTGAGCCGTTTTCGCTTTTGTATGGAAGAAATCGGGTACTTCCACTTCCTGTCTTCTCCGGGGTGTCTTATCGACAAAGGTGATGAACTGGTTGCTGGTAGCTTCGGCGGCAGCTCCCAGTACATAGGTGAAAGAAGTCCGGTTATCGGCTCGTACATCTCCTTCTACGACCAATGTGTTGTCTCCTCCGCGTAAGGAAACGTTTCCGGTACTGTATATGTGTCCGTAGAAGGGAAATTCTGGGGTTGCATCATCGGTGGAATAGACCAGCATATTCCGGGCATTGAAGTGGAAACGGTAGGCCAGGTTCTTCAGTTTGGTATGGTTCAACTCACCGTCAACTGTTCCTGTATGACCTTCCGGATCTTTCAACTGTACATTTTTGAACTGGAAGGAACCGGGAGTAATGTGTACAGAATCGGCACTTGCCTCAAAGCGGGTATTGAGAATGTCTACCTTGAATCCCATGTTCGCCTTGACATCACCTTCCAGGTCAAGTCCTGAGAAGGGACCGAACAAGCGTACGTTTCCATAGGCAGCTCCATGTGTATCGCTGAAGATGCCTTTGATGAAGGGCTGCAGGAAGGCCAGGTCGGTTCCACCGGCTTCGATATTCAAGTCCAATCCTTTCAGTTTGGGGGAGACGTAACCGTTTACCCGGGTAAATACGGTATCGTTCCAGATATCAGCATTCAGCCGGATGCCTCCGATTTCCTTGTCCCAGGCTCCTCCGATTTTTGCCTGTCCCAACAAAGCATCGTTGAGTGAAAAATCTTTAGCTTCCAAATCAGCTAAAATATCAGGTTCTGCCAGTACATGCTTCAGGTGTACCTTCCCACTGACCAGCGCATAGAATTTGACTGCATGGAACTGGATAATGTCCATGACATACTGAAGATTAATGTTCTGTAAGTCTACCAGACAGGAATCCGCTTCCGTCTTTCCTAAGCGTCCGTTGATTTTCAGGAACTGATCGTTGTGCTCGAATAGGAAATTGCTTACCTCAACGGTATCCCGTTCAATACGGATGGTAGAGGGATGTATGTTCCATACAGTATCGTTGACAATGAACTTGCTGGGTTGCAAATCTATCTGAGTACGTAGTTTCCGATGCTTTTCCGGATGGCTGAACTGTGTGATGGCTCCGATTCTTCCGCTATAAGTCACTTGAGCATCGTTCCCCCAATAAAGGTTTGTATACAAGCGGTCATTCTTTACCAAAGTGTTCAGTGCCAGGTTAATCATGGCTCCTTTGTTGGTCTGGAAGGTGGTACGTATTAATCCTTCCAATCTGTCTCCGGAGTTTTTCAGCAACAGGTTCCCAGACTCATAATAACTGCCCTTATAATAGAATTGTGGAAACGCACCCTTCACGTCGAGCGTCTGATCCTTGTCGTCGAAATACCCGTTCAGTGTAACCGGCATATCTAATTGCAAAGGAATATCCAATACCTTTTGCAGAAATTCACTGTTTCCCAGGTGGAGGTTAAAGTGGAAATTATTGGTGGATTCCGGCAGCTTCTTGTCGGTAGGGAAAAGTGAAGGCAGGTATCGGGTTAAGATACGTAAAATACTTGGCCAGATAGTTTGATAGGAATATCTGCCCTGTAAATCACCGTTCAAGAAAGACGAACGGATGCTTAATCTTTTCTCTTCCTCACTGATTTTATTGGCAGAAACTCGGAAACTTTGCAGGAAGTAACTCTTTTCGGTATCGGGGTTATCCAGTAAAAGACTGTCTATCGCAATAAATCCCTGCATGTCATCAATGTTGTGACCGGTAAAATCCGCATTGAGATTGAGTGAAATGCCAGTATTCTCATATTTCTCTGTAAGATGCAGATTGTTGGGACGGAAATTCCGGACAGTAGCTTTCAGGTTGAAATCAGGTGATTTTTTTTCGGTCAGGAAGCTACCGTCGATGTGTATGGAACCGTTTTCATCATCCATATACAGACGGCCGTTGAATCCTCCCGGATTATATTCTCCATCCAGCGTGATATCCTTATATGCATATTGCTTGTATTCCAATGTAGCAATCTTCCCTTTGATGTAAGACGATGCACGTCCGTTCTGGTATTTTAATCCATTCAGATTCAAATCGAAGGCGGTACTACCCAACAGTTCTTCTTTTCCTAGAAGTTTCCCTAACTGTAAGCTGTCGCTGGCTACATGACCGGAAAAGTTTCGTGCTTGGGTCTGGGGATTCTTGTGCATGGTAACGTTGGCCTGGATAGCTCCTACACCTGAGCGTATGTCTCCATGCATTGTCAATTGGGATGGGACTCCTGAGACTTTGCCGTTAAATCGAATGAACTCAATGTTCTTCAATACGGGAGGCATGTCTGTTTTTCCGGTAAAGTTACGTAAAATCCATTCAATACCTTCGGAGCCGATTTCAGCTTTGGCTATTTCACTGTAGAAACGTGGTTCTCGGGTAGGGTCACTACCATCCATTTGTCCGTTGATGTCAATGTTCAATCCTTCTCCCGGAGTTGTGATACGAAGCCGGGAAAGTGAAACCTGTTTCCCTTTTCCATGAAATGCCATACCAAACCGGAATGGACTTGTAACCTCATGAAATGCCGGTACAAATGCCTGTAGATCAGCTAATGCAACGTCGGCATGCAAACGCCCCCGATAGGTTAATGTATCGGATAAACTGGTCAGTTGAGACAAATCTGTAAACTTAGCCGCGAGGGTGTCCACCTTTAACGTGGAGTTCGGCAGTTCGAGCGTAAATTTCATTGTACGCAGGCTGTGTCGGTTAGCCATAACTCCTACGGAAAGCTGTTTCAGCTGGAATCCACTATGTTCGGTGAAACTCATGCGGCGGATATGAGCATTAATGGAGTCGGAAGTTAAGGCTTTCAGTGAAAGCATGGCTGAAAGGTCACTGATGTTCAGGTGGTTTGCGTTGAATTTTCCCGGAGTGGGGGGAGCTGTCAGTACGTCGTATGAAACATGCCCTCTGCGAATCAATATGGAATTGATACGCAGGTCAATCTTATTTTCTTTTTTAACTGTATCTTTCGAAGCCAATGCATCGATGATGAATTGAAAATTCGGCTTGCTGGTAGGAGAGGTCTTCTGTAGTCTGGCGTCCAGTCCGAATAGCTGCACACTGTTGATACGGATCTTTTGCTGGCTGAGTGCCGGAATATCAATTTTAGCCGAGAAGCGGGGAATGAGCAGCAGGTCGGCTCCAGCCTGGTCCTTTACCTGTAAGTCACTGATGATAACGCGGTTCAGCAAGCCTAAATCAATGTTCCCGATAGACACTTCTGTACGGAATAATTTAGAGAGTTCGTTTGACGCAATGATGGAAAGCTTTCGCTGTACAAAAGGAATGTTCAGCGCCAGAATGACTCCGAAGTAGAGTGTCAACAGCAAGATGGCTGTGAATCGGATGGTATGTTTTATGCGAACGAAATGGCTCATAAGTCTTTAAACATACAAAAGTACAAATATCGGAGAAAGTTTCCGACAATTGGAGGGAGTTTTTAAGAATTTTATTAAGGTTGTCGTATAAGAAAATATTTAAATACATCATGCTTGGGCAATGCCATGTGTCGCGAAAATGTATACAGATAACATGAATATGCATTTTCTCCCTCTGTAAGGTCTATAAAAATTTAAAAAAGCTGAATTTTAGGGGTCTGATTGTGATAAATTGAAAATATATTCAGAATTTTGCATAGAAATAGAAAATGATAATCAGTGGGGCCGATAGCGTTTCGGTACTGGTAACTAAAGCAAATAAAAGTAACAAGCAATGATGCAAAACAAAAAAATTCCTTCACCGTGGGTGTCTCTTCTTCCGATTCTAGTTTTAGTAGTTCTCTTATTTTTCACCATTTCCATTTTTGGTTCCGATGCCTTGAGTGGAGGTAGTCAGATTTGTCTGCTTTTCACTACCGCCTTATGTACTTTGGTCGGCATGGCCGGTTACCGGATTCCGTGGAAAGAATTTGAATGCGCTATTGTCAATAACATTACCGGAGTAAGTACAGCTTTGATTATTCTGCTGATTATCGGAGCACTTTCAGCAGCATGGATGCTGAGCGGTGTAGTACCTACGCTTATTTACTATGGTGTGCAGATTATTCATCCCCGCTTTTTCCTGGTTTCGTGCTGCATCATCTGTGCGGTGGTGTCTGTCATGACCGGAAGTTCGTGGACTACGATTGCTACCATCGGTATTGCCTTGATGGGTATCGGCAAGGCACAAGGTTTTGCCGAGGGATGGACGGCCGGTGCCATCATTTCGGGCGCATATTTCGGCGACAAGATTTCACCGTTGTCGGATACTACCGTTTTGGCTTCTTCGGTGACTGAAACCCCGTTGTTCACTCATATCCGTTACATGATGTTCACTACTGTACCTTCGCTGATTATTACGTTGATACTCTTTACAGTGGCGGGCTTCTTTCATACAGTGAACGGAACAGAACACATTGCCTTGTTTACGGACGGACTTTCCGAGCGTTTCCATATTTCCCTGTGGCTGCTGCTGGTTCCGGTCGTTACCGGTATTCTGATAGCCAAGAAAGTACCTTCTATCATTACCTTGTTCCTTTCTACGCTGATGGCGGTAGTGTTCATGTTGCTTTTCCAGCCGGAGGTGGTTATGGAGATTGCAGGTGACTGTACCAACCGTGCGACGGCCTTGTTCAAAGGTACGTTGGTCTCTCTTTATTCGGCTACTTCGCTGGCTGCGCCTACTTCGGAATTGGGAGAACTGATTGCTACCCGAGGAATGAGTGGTATGATGGGTACCATTTGGCTGATTATTTGTGCGATGTGCTTGGGCGGAACGATGACAGCCTGCGGAATGTTGGGTAGTATCACTTCGTTGTTTGTACGTTTCACCCACCGGTTGGTCGGGTTGGTTGCTTCGACCGTAGGTACAGGACTGTTCCTGAATCTGGCTACAGCTGACCAGTACATTTCTATAATCCTGACGGGAAATATGTTCAAAGGAATTTATGAGAAAGAAGGATATGAATCCCGTCTGTTGAGCCGTACTACGGAAGATGCGGTGACGGTGACCTCTGTGTTGATACCGTGGAATACCTGTGGTATGACGCAAGCCACTATCCTGGGGGTTCCTACGCTCACTTACTTACCGTACTGTTTCTTCAATTATATCAGTCCGCTGATGAGTATTCTGGTGGCGGCAATCGGTTATAAAATCGTAAAACCGGTCCGTATGCCGAAGACAGAGAACTGAATCTATTAAAAATGATAGAAAGGTATAGCCAAACTTTTTGGATTTCTTGGAAATTAGTTATTTTTGTTGCCAAATAGATAACTTTAACAATTCATGAAAAAACAGATGACTTTGGCTTGCCTTATGGCAATGGCTTTAGGCGCACAGGCACAACAAGGGGGAATCTCTGCAGATATGCTGAAGCAGATTCAAGGCACCTACAAGCATACTGCTGCCGACAAGGCAATCCATAACGCAATGGCGGGCACTTCGCTGGGAGTGCTGGCCCGTAACCAGGAGAGCCTGGCTAATTTTGACGCGAACTTTTCCGATAAGGTGGTTTCGGCAGGCATTACCAACCAGAAACAGTCGGGACGTTGCTGGCTGTTTACGGGGCTGAATGTGCTTCGTGCGCAGATGATAGCCAAATACGGTCTGAAGGAAATGGAGTTCTCGCAGAATTATAATTTCTTCTATGACCAGTTGGAAAAATCGAACTTGTTCCTGCAAGGCATCATCGATACCCGTGAGAAACCGATGGATGACAAAATGGTGGAATGGCTGTTCAAGAATCCGATAGGGGATGGAGGGCAGTTTACCGGGGTGTCGGACTTGATTCTGAAGTACGGATTGGTACCGGCTTCTGTCATGCCGGAAACCTACAGCAGTGAACATACCGATGAACTGAACCGGTTGCTGGGACTGAAGCTCCGTGAGTTTGGCCTGCAACTGCGTGAGACGGCTGCAAAAGGTGCAGATGCGAAGACTTTACAGCAGCAGAAGACAGACATGCTGGGTACAGTATACAGCATGTTGGCGTTGGCGTTGGGTGAACCGGTGAAGAACTTCACTTATACCGTTAATGGGGTAACGAAGGAATATACTCCGCTTTCTTTCTATCAGGAGTTTCTGGGGAATGACCTCGACGGGAACTATGTGATGGTAATGAACGATCCGAGCCGTGACTATTACCAATGCTATGAAATCGATTATGACCGTCATGTGTACGACGGAAAGAACTGGAAATATGTGAATCTCCCCATCGAAGACATCAAACAGATGGCTATCGCTTCCATCAAAGACAGCACCATGCTTTATTTCTCTTGTGATGTAGGCAAGTTCATGGACCGCAAGCGCGGCGTACTCGACATCAACAACTTCGATTACAACTCATTGATGGGTACCACATTCGGAATGGACAAGAAGCAGCGCATACAGACCTTTGCCAGCGGTTCCAGCCATGCCATGACGCTGATGGCCGTTGACCTGGATAAGGCCGGTAAGCCGAAGAAGTGGATGGTGGAGAACAGCTGGGGGAAAGACAGCGGCTATCAGGGACACATGATCATGACCGACGAATGGTTCAATGAGTATATGTTCCGCCTGGTGGTAGAGAAGAAATATGTCCCTTCGAAGGTGCTTGATATCCTGAAGAAGGAGCCGGTACGTCTGCCTGCATGGGACCCGATGTTTGCCGATGAGGAATAATTTCCAGCGGTTTGTGAGGGGAAATTGAAACGATGACTTTTTGTAAAGAAGACGAGAATACCGGATATTTCCGGTGGACGGTCGGTTGGACTCCCGATTTATGGAATTATTTCCTTAATATCGGGGTTTAACTTTTCTTTTTTCCCTTATTTTTCTTTAATTTTGCGACCAAATTATAAAACCATTTTTTATAACCTAATATGGCAAATTTAATTAAATTGCGTAAAGGCTTAGACATAAACCTGAAAGGCAAGGCTGCCGCAGAGGTTGTAGCTGTAAAAGAGCCGGGATTCTATTCGTTGGTTCCGGATGATTTTACAGGTGTAACTCCGAAGGTGGTTGTGAAGGAACAGGAATATGTAATGGCCGGAGGACCCTTGTTTATTGACAAGAATCATCCTGAAGTAAAATTTGTTTCGCCCGTAAGCGGCGTAGTGACAAGTGTGGAGCGCGGCGCTCGCCGTAAGGTGATGAACATCGTCGTAGAAGCAGCTGCAGAACAGGACTACGAAGAATTCGGCAAGAAGAACGTTGCTTCCATGAACGGTGAAGCTGTCAAGGAAGCATTGCTGAATGGCGGTATGTTCGCTTTCATCCGTCAGCGTCCGTATGATGTGATTGCTGATCCGACTGTTGCTCCGAGAGCTATTTTCGTTTCTGCCTTCGACTCGAATCCGTTGGCTCCTGATTTCGAAATCGCTCTGAAGGGTGAAGAAGCAAACTTCCAGACAGGTCTGGATGCTCTGGCAAAGATTGCCAAGACTTATCTGAGTATTAGCGTGAACCAGAAGGCTGCTGCCTTGACTCAGGCTAAAAATGTAACACTGACTGTATTCGATGGTCCGAACCCTGCAGGTAATGTAGGTGTACAGATCAACCACATCGCACCTATTAATAAAGGTGAGACCGTGTGGACAATCGACCCGCAGGCAGTGATTTTTATTGGTCGCCTGTTCAATACCGGCCGTGTTGACCTGACCCGTACGGTAGCCATTACCGGTTCGGAAGTGAAGAAACCGGCTTATTGCAAACTGAAGGTAGGTGCTTTGCTGACAGATGTGCTGGCTAACAATGTAAACAAGGAACGCGAACTGCGCTACATCAGCGGTAACGTACTGACTGGTAAGCAAATTGCAGCCAACGGATTCCTCGGCGCTTTCCATAGCCAGGTGACTGTCATTCCGGAAGGAAACGACGTTCACGAAATGTTGGGTTGGATCATGCCGCGTCTGAACGATTTCAGTACCAGCCATTCTTACTTCAGCTGGCTGATGGGCAAGAACAAGGAATATACCTTGGATGCACGTATCAAGGGTGGCGAACGTCACATGATCATGTCTAACGAATACGACAAGGTTCTGCCGATGGATATCATGCCGGAATACCTGATCAAGGCTATCATTGCCGGTGATATCGACCGTATGGAACAGCTCGGTATCTACGAAGTGGCTCCGGAAGATTTCGCTTTGGCTGAATTTGTCTGCTCTTCGAAGATGGAATTGCAGCGCATCGTCCGCGAAGGACTGGATATGCTCCGTCGTGAAATGTGCTAATGAACTAATTAATACGAAAACGATTTAATAAATGAAAGCGTTAAGAAATTATCTCGATAAGATAAAGCCGAACTTTGAAGAGGGAGGCAAATACCAGGCTCTCCGCTCTGTGTTCGACGGTTTCGAAACATTCCTGTTCGTCCCGAATACGACTTCGAAGACTGGTACGCACATCCACGATGCCATCGATAGTAAACGTATCATGTCATTCGTGGTTATCGCATTGTTGCCGGCATTGCTGTTCGGTATGTATAATGTGGGTTACCAGCACTACACTCATGCCGGTGTAGAAGGTAGCTTCATCGAAATGTTTGCCTATGGTTTCCTGGCTGTCCTGCCGAAAATCATTGTATCATACGTAGTCGGTCTGGGTATCGAATTCGTAGTGGCTCAGTGGAAGAAGGAAGAAATTCAGGAAGGTTTCCTGGTTTCAGGTATCCTGATTCCGATGATCGTTCCGGTAGACTGTCCGTTGTGGATGCTGGCTGTAGCTACTGCATTCTCAGTTATCTTCGCTAAGGAAGTGTTCGGTGGTACAGGTATGAATATCTTCAACCCGGCTTTGATTACCCGTGCATTCCTGTTCTTCGCTTATCCGACCAAGATGTCTGGTGATGCTGTTTGGGTATCCGGCGACAGTATCTTCGGTTTGGGTAAGACTGTCGACGGTCTGACTTCGGCTACTGCACTGGGTGTAGCTTCTACCGCTACCGATGCTACCGCTTATCCTCCGTTCTCTATGGATATGGTAACTGGTCTGATTCCGGGTTCTATCGGTGAAACCAGTGTCATCGCCATTGCCATCGGTGCGGTTATCCTGTTGTGGAGCGGTGTAGCAAGCTGGAGAACCATGATTTCTGTATTTGTAGGTGGTATCGTAATGGCCTTGATCTTCAATGCAATCGGTCCTGATACAGCAATGGCTAAGATGCCTTGGTACGAACATCTGTGTGTAGGTGGCTTCTGCTTCGGTGCTGTCTTTATGGCTACTGACCCTGTCACTTCTTCACGTACTGAAAACGGTAAGTTCGTTTACGGTTTCCTGATCGGTGCCATGGCAATCATTATCCGTGTATTGAACCCAGGTTATCCAGAAGGTATGATGCTCGCTATCCTGCTGATGAACATCTTCGCTCCGCTGATTGACTATGTAGTGGTTCAGAATAACATTACCCGTCGTGCAAAACGCGCTATGTCTAACAAATAAAACCGAAAATACAATGAATACTAATAGTAACTCTTATACTATCATTTATGCTTCGGTAATGGTTGTTATCGTAGCATTCCTGTTGGCGTTCGTAAACTCTTCTTTGCGCGACTTGCAGGGTAAGAATGTAGAACTCGACACCAAGAAGCAGATTCTTTCTTCACTGGGCATTACAGACGTAGCTGATGCTGAGGCCGAGTTCGCCAAAGTGGTAAAGGCTGATATGATTGTTGCTGAAGACGGTTCTCTGTCTGAATACGACGGCAAGTTCGTAACAGCTTATGAAAAGGAATTCAAGGAAAACGGTCGTGCTCACGTCTTCGTATGCGAAATCGACGGTCAGACTAAATATGTAGTTCCTGTGTTCGGTGCCGGTCTGTGGGGTGCTATCTGGGGATATGTTTCTCTGGATGAAGACAAGAACACTGTATACGGTACTTATTTCTCTCATGCTTCAGAAACTCCGGGTTTGGGTGCTGAAATCGCTACTCCTCATTTCCAGAGCCTGTTTGCCGGCAAACACGTGATGGACGGCGGAAACGTCGCTCTGACTGTTGTTAAGAACGGTAAGGTGGCAAATCCTGAATTCGAAGTTGACGGTATCTCTGGTGGTACTATCACTTCAAACGGTGTAGCTGCCATGCTGAAGAGCTGTATGAGCCAGTACACTAATTTTTTAACTTCTAAATAATAAGGAGGAGAACGAACAATGGGAAAATTATTTTCAGCTAAGAACAAAGAAGTTTTTGCTACTCCGTTAGGTCTGAACAACCCGGTTACCGTACAGGTGTTGGGTATCTGTTCTGCATTGGCCGTTACCTCTAAACTGGAACCGGCTATCGTAATGGGTCTTTCTGTAACCATCATTACAGCATTCTCTAACGTGGTGATTTCATTGATCCGTAAATCTATTCCGAACCGTATCCGTATCATCGTACAGCTGGTAGTCGTAGCTGCGTTGGTGACTATCGTAAGTGAGCTGTTGAAAGCTTTCGCATACGATGTGAGCGTACAGTTGTCTGTATACGTAGGTTTGATCATTACAAACTGTATCCTGATGGGTCGTCTGGAAGCGTTTGCCATGGCAAACGGTCCTTGGGAATCTTGCTTGGACGGTATCGGTAACGGTCTGGGTTATGCCAAGATTCTGGTCATCGTGGCTTTCTTCCGTGAATTGCTCGGTTCTGGTACATTGCTCGGATTCAATATTCTGAACTACGATGCCATCAAGGCTGCAGGTTATGTGAACAACGGTCTGATGCTGATGCCGCCGATGGCATTGATCATCGTTGCCTGTCTGATCTGGTATCAGCGTGCAAAACACACCGAACTGCAAGAAAAAGATTAAGGATCAATTATCAAGGAAATTAAAAACGCATTCCGGTGTACAGGAAACTGTCCCGAAGTTGCTTTTTAATGGTTAATTCAAAAATTATGGAACATTTAATTAGTTTATTCGTCCGCTCTATATTTGTAGACAACATGATTTTTGCATTCTTCCTGGGTATGTGTTCATACCTGGCCGTTTCGAAGAATGTGAAAACTGCCCTCGGACTGGGTATAGCGGTAACTTTCGTATTGGTGGTTACCCTCCCGGTAAACTACCTGTTGCAGACTAAGGTATTGGCTGCCGACGGTATTCTGGGCATTGACCTGAGCTTCTTGAGCTTCATTCTCTTCATTGCTGTGATTGCGGCTATCGTACAGTTGGTGGAAATGATCGTAGAACGTTTCAGCCCTTCACTGTATGCTTCACTGGGTATCTTCCTTCCGCTGATCGCTGTAAACTGTGCCATCATGGGTGCTTCTCTGTTCATGCAGCAGCGCATCACACTGGCTCCGTCTGACCCGAAATTCATCGGTGGTATCGGCGACGCTATCTCTTACGCATTGGGTTCCGGTCTGGGCTGGATGCTGGCTATCGTCGGTCTGGCTGCTATCCGTGAAAAAATGGCTTATTCTGACGTTCCGGCTCCGCTGAAAGGTCTGGGTATCACATTTATCACTGTAGGTCTGATGGCTATGGCATTTATGTGTTTCTCTGGTTTGAACATCTAATAAAGAAAGGAATATACAATGGATATGAATTTTATTTTAGCGAGCATTGGAGTATTCCTGGTGACTATTCTGGTGTTGGTAATTATCCTGTTGGTAGCCAAGAACTTCCTGGTAGCTTCAGGTAATGTGAAATTGACCATCAACGGCGAAAACCAGCTGGAGGTGGAATCCGGTTCTACTTTGTTGAACACATTGGCTGTGAACAATGTATTCTTGCCTTCAGCTTGTGGTGGTAAAGGTTCTTGCGGTCAGTGTAAATGTCAGGTTCTGGAAGGTGGTGGCGAAATCCTGCCTTCAGAAGTCAGCCACTTCAGCCGCAAACAGCAGAAAGACCACTGGCGTCTGGGCTGTCAGGTGAAAGTGAAGAGCGACATGTCTATCAAGGTACCTGAATCTGTAATGGGTGTAAAGGAATACGAATGTACCGTTATTTCCAACAAGAACGTGGCTACCTTCATCAAGGAGTTCAAGGTGCAGCTGCCTAAGGGTGCTCACATGGACTTCATCCCGGGTTCTTATGCCCAGATCAAGATCCCTGCATTCACTATGGATTATGACAAGGACATCGACAAGTCATTGATCGGTGACGAATACTTGCCGGCATGGCAGAAGTTCGGTCTGTTCGGATTGAAGTGTGTGAATCCGGAACCGACTATCCGTGCTTACTCTATGGCCAACTATCCGGCTGAAGGTGATGTGTTCATGTTGACTGTACGTATCGCTACTCCGCCGTTCAAACCAGACCGCAGCGGATTCATGGATGTAAATCCGGGTATCGCTTCTTCTTATATCTTTACCCTGAAACCGGGTGACAAGGTATTGATGAGTGGTCCTTACGGTGACTTCCATCCGATCTTCGATTCTAAGAAGGAAATGATTTGGGTAGGTGGTGGTGCCGGTATGGCTCCGTTGCGTGCACAGATTATGCACATGACACGTACCCTGCATACTACAGACCGCGAACTGCATTACTTCTACGGTGCACGTGCATTGAACGAAGTATTCTATCTGCAGGACTTCCTGAGTCTGGAAAAGGATTTCCCGAACTTCCACTTCCATCTGGCACTGGACCGTCCGGATCCGGCAGCCGATGCAGCAGGCGTGAAGTATACTCCGGGATTCGTTCATCAGGTGATGTTGAATACTTACCTGAAAGACCACGAAGCTCCGGAAGACATCGAATACTACATGTGTGGTCCTGGTCCGATGTCAAAAGCTGTTGTCGCCATGTTGGATAGCCTCGGCGTAGAAGAGTCTTCTATCATGTACGATAACTTCGGTGGATAATTCAATCGTTTGGTTGAAATAGAATCAGAAGGCCTCTGCTTTATGCAGGGGCCTTTTTTTATTTATCAGATGTTCTTACCTTGGCTCATTGCCATTGATGCTTTTCTGACCCGTGAGCTTGCGAAAATCTACACTTTCTCTTTTCCGTTGTACTGATTGGGATAGGGCATTTGCTACTGGTCTGTTTGTCAGATAAAGTGGTAAAAACAAACTGAGCGAAGTTTGTTCGTTCTGTTGACTAGTTGAATGGATTTCCTGATTATATATTGTATAATGTTACAATCTTGTTTCATAATGGCCCAATTTATTATTTTCGTCTTGATGTATGTCAATAAAAACATGTTTTTTGGCATAATTATTTATCAGAAATTTGGCGGAATCAGGAGAGTAAGTATCTTTGCATCGGTAAAAAGATAGAACCTCTAGGAACAAGAGGTTTGTTAATAGGATAATTTTTTAAGGTAAAATTTAATTTTAGGTATTATGAAGAAATTAGGATTGACATTGGTTGCCGCACTGGCATTTTCTGCTTCGGTTTTTGCTCAGGAGAAAGCTGACGCCACTCCGCAGCAATGGGATGGTACCATCAATAAGGCTCGCTTGTCTAAGTATCTGCAGTTGGATGCCGGACAGCACGACAAGGTAGCAGACATTTGTGATTTCTTTCAGGATGAAATGAAACGTGCAAACCGTTCCAAGAATTCAGATGAAAAAGTACGTAATGCAGTGTACGGTAACTTGAAGCTGATGAAGCAGACATTGGATGAAAAGCAGTATTCAAGCTATGTCAGACTGATGGCAATGACACTGCGTAACAAAGGTATTGATATCGAAAAGAAGTAATTCAAACGATTTATGAATGAAAAAAGGCAGGGAGCTTAAATGTTTCCCTGCCTTTTTCTGTTATTTGTCTTTCAGAGCTTCTTCCAGTCGGATCAGTTCGTCGCGGTATTGTGCGGCTTCGATAAAATCCAGATTCTTGGCGGCTTCCTGCATCAGTTTACGCGTCCGTTCGATGCTGCGTTTCAGCTGATCCTTCGACATGTAGGTGACAATCGGATCGGCAGCAGCTGTCATCGTACCGGTAGTCTCGGTATATGCCTTCGGCTCTTTGCTGGTCGTTTCTGTGTGACTGTCCACCAGAATGTTGGTCCGGTTCTTCTTGATCTGTTGCGGAGTGATGCCGTGCGCTTCGTTGTAAGCCAACTGCTTCTCACGGCGTCGGTTGGTCTCGTCGATGGTCTGCTGCATGCTGTCTGTTATCTTGTCGGCATACATGATGACCTTTCCGTTTACGTTACGGGCTGCTCGGCCTGCCGTCTGGGTGAGTGAACGGTGGGAGCGGAGGAATCCTTCCTTGTCGGCATCCAGAATGGCTACCAGCGATACTTCCGGTAAATCGAGTCCTTCACGCAACAGGTTGACTCCAATCAGTACATCGTAGATGCCCTGCCGGAGCTCATCCATAATCTTCACTCGTTCCAGGGTATCTACGTCGCTGTGGATATAGTTGCAGCGTATGCCGTTGTTCAGCAGATATTCGGTCAGTTCTTCCGCCATCCGTTTGGTCAGGGTAGTGACCAGCGTGCGTTCCTCTTTCTCGATGCGTTGCTGAATCTCTTCCATCAAATCGTCTATCTGGTTCAGGCTCGGACGTACTTCGATGATGGGGTCCAGCAAGCCGGTCGGGCGGATGACCTGTTCTACGACGACACCTTCGCTTTGTATCAACTCGTAATCTGCCGGTGTAGCACTGACGTAGATGACCTGTTTGGCCATTTCCTGAAACTCTTCAAACTTGAGCGGCCGGTTGTCCATGGCTGCCGGCAGACGGAATCCGTATTCCACGAGGTTCTCTTTCCGTGCCCGGTCTCCTCCGTACATGGCCCGTATCTGAGGGACGCTTACATGACTTTCATCGATCACAATCAGGAAATCTTCGGGGAAGAAATCCAGCAGGCAATACGGGCGGGTACCCGGCTCCCGGCCGTCAAAATAGCGCGAATAGTTTTCGATACCGGAGCAGTGTCCCAATTCGCGTAGCATTTCCATATCGTAGGTCACCCGTTCATACAGGCGTTTCGCTTCATACGGTTTCCCGTTTTCTTCGAAGAAATCCACCTGCTTTTTCAGGTCATCTTCTATCTGGTGGATGGCCCGTAAAGTACTTTCTTTGGTCGTCATGAAAAGGTTGGCCGGATAAATCTTGTATTCGTCGAAGCTGCTGATCCGGTGTCCTGAAACAGGATCTACCTCTTCGATGCCGTCTATCTCGTCGTCCCAGAACATGACCCGCAGGACATTGTCGTTGTAGGCCAGATAGATGTCTACGGTATCGCCTTTCACACGGAAATTACCCCGGTTCAGTTCTACATCGTTCCGCACATACAGGCTGTCCACCAGCTTGCGTAAGAATACGTTCCGGTCCAGCAGCTTCCCTTTCTTGATGTCGATGACATTGTTGTAGAAGTCGGCGGGATTACCCATACCGTAGATGCACGATACGGATGACACGACGATGACGTCTTTTCTGCCGGACAGCAGGGAAGAGGTGGCTGCCAGACGCAGTTTGTCTATCTCTTCGTTGATGGCCAGGTCTTTTTCAATATAGGTGTCGGTAGAAGGCAGGTATGCTTCCGGCTGGTAATAGTCGTAGTAGGACACATAATATTCTACAGCGTTGTTCGGAAAGAAATTCTTGAATTCACCATACAGCTGGGCGGCCAGTGTCTTGTTGTGGCTCAGAATCAGAGTCGGTTTGTTGACGTTCTTGATGACATTGGCGATGGTAAAAGTCTTGCCGGAACCGGTTACTCCCAGCAAGGTCTGGGCGGGGACATGGTTCAGCACGCCTTCCGTCAGTTGGGTGATGGCTTCCGGTTGGTCTCCCGTAGGCTTGTAGTCGGATATCAGTTCAAAATTCATAGGAATCAATCTATCATGTTATCGGATGCCTGGAGCGGATTGTGCCGTTGCGGACAAATCCTGCAGGGGTGTAAAAATACGCATAATTTTCCGTTTGGTTATAAACATGGAAAAATTAATCTTAAAAAACATTGATGTATTGTATTATTCGTTGAAAAAGAGTAATTTTGCGCAACTATATTGATTGATATGAAAAAATACATAGTATTGGCCCTCCTTTCCGCCGGTGTCTTCTCATCGTGTGGAGAGTATAATAAGGTGCTGAAAAGCACAGACTACGAATATAAATACGAAGCTGCCAAGAGCTATTTTGCCAAAGGTCAGAATTCGAAAGCCGCTACCATTCTGGAAGAGTTGATTCCGATTATGAAAGGTACTGCTTACGGGGAAGAATCCTTGTACATGTTGGCGATGACCTATTTTAATCAAGGTGACTACGTTACAGCTTCACATTATTTCAATACTTATTATACCACTTATCCACGAGGTACTTATACGGAACTGGCACGTTATAACAGTGGAAAAGCGTTGTACCTGGATACTCCGGAACCTAAACTGGACCAGAGCAGTACGTACAAAGCCATTCAGGAACTGCAGATGTTCATGGAATATTTTCCACGGAGCGAACGTCGGGAACTGGCTCAGAATATGATTTTCGAGTTGCAGGACAAACTGGTGGAGAAGGAATATCTGTCTGCCAAGCTGTATTATGATCTGGGCTCGTATACGGGAAATACTGTGTATTCCAGTACAGGTAACAATTACCTGGCCGCCATCGTTACTGCCCAGAATATCCTGAAGGACTATCCGTATACCAAGTTACGCGAGGAACTCTCTATCCTGATACTGCGTGCCAAGTACGATATGGCCAAGGAAAGTGTTATCGAGAAGAAGGAGGAACGTATGCTGGAAACTGTGGATGAATATTACGCGTTCAAGAACGAATTTCCTGAAAGCAAGTACATGAAAGAGGTGGAAAACATCTATAAGGATGCCAGCAAGTATATCAAGACGACCGAAGAAGAATAAAATAATTACATTATATATTAACTAAGGAATTATGGATTATAAGAAAACAAATGCTCCTACGACTACTGTTACCCGTGACTTGATGGAACTGTGTGAAGATACTGGTAATATCTATGAAACTGTAGCGATCATTGGCAAGCGTGCAAACCAGATTGCAGTGGAAATGAAGAATGATCTTTCCAAGAAATTGCAGGAATTTGCTTCGTACAACGACAATCTGGAAGAAGTTTTCGAAAACAGAGAACAGATTGAAATTTCACGTTATTACGAGAAATTGCCGAAACCTACCTTGATTGCTACGCAAGAGTATATCGAAGGTAAGGTATATTACCGCAATCCGGCTAAAGAGAAAGAAAAACTGCAATAATCATATCTAGAAGGAAACGCGATGATACAACGTATTCAAACGGTTTATCTGTTGGTGGTCGCTATCCTGATGGTGGTGATGATGTCGCTTCCGGTGGGAAGTTTCGTTGCAGCCGACTATACGGCTACGGTTTTCAACAACCTGTCGCTGGTAGCTCCGGATGGAACAGCCGATTACGCTCCGTGGGCCATGTTTGCCATTCTGATGGTGTCGGCCGTGGTGACTTTGGGAACAATTTCCCTGTACAAGAAGCGTATGCTTCAGATTCGTCTGACCATCTTCAACATCATCCTGTTGCTGGGATATTACGGAACGTTGGTGACCTTCGTCTTCATGCTGAAAGGTGAGAACAGTTTCACTCCGTCATGGACGGTCATTCTGCCGCTTATCTCTATCATTCTTGACTGGTTGGCTATCCGTGCCATCGGTAAGGATGAAATGCTGGTAAAGGCTTACGAAAGACTGCGTTAATCTGCCTACAGACTTTGAAACTCTCTACAGGTTAGGGAGAAGATAAATGAAATACTCCCGGAAATCTCTTCTTGATAGAGGTGATTTCCGGGAGCTTTATTTTGTGCGGACGTTTGATTCAAAACGTCCGTATGTTTTCAGTAAACTGTCCGTTCGTTTGAAGTAAAACGTGCGGACGTTTTTCTGTGCTATTTATTTTCTACTATCCACCCTTCCATACCTCTTGTTTCTTTACTGAAATTTACCCCAATCTTATACACTTTGCGTGAATCGGCTGCGAAGGGTAGGGCATAGTGCTTGTCATTGATTTGCTGCAAGGCTTCTTCGGCAGTTCCGTCCAGTTTGAACTCCATGACATAGATGTACTTGTCCGTTTTCACCACCATGTCGATGCGTCCGTTGGAGGTGTGATACTCGGCCTGGGTATAAAAGCCTAACAGCTTGAATACAATGAAGAGTACATTCTGATAGTGCAGCTCCAGGTCACGTGCCAGTTCGTAGGGACTGTCTGCGAAGAAGCTTTGCAGACGTTTCAGGAACGCCTCCGCATTGCCTTGACGTACATCTTTCACAAAGTTCATGATTTCGAAGGAAGAGTTTCCTGTTTCCAGGTGGGCATAGCGGGGGAGTAGGAACTTGGTGAATCCTTCCTCCACTTCCTTGTTGGGAAATCCCAGGTAATAGGCCTGGAACTCCTTGTCGTATCCCTTGATGGTCAGGTAGCCGCTCTGATAGAGGATGGGTACCGGATTGGAATACATGGTGTCTATTCCTCCCAACGAGTCGGCTGAAGCCACTTCTTCGTTCAGTCGGTGCAGGTCGTAACGGCTGTGTTTGAGCAGTTCTACCAGGAAGGTGGGGGTACCGGTTTCGAACCAGTAGTTCCCGAACTTCATTTTAGCGAATGTGTTCAGCAGGCTGAACGGGTTGTAGATGTCATCGCTGTCCTCCACAAAGTGGTATCCGTCGTAGGTCTTTTTCAGTTCGGACTTGGTCTCCTGTTCGGTCATTCCGTTTTTTTCTCCCAGTTCGATGATGTCTTCCTTGAAATCGCGGTAAAGTTCTTCTTCGGTGATGCCACAGAGGTTGGCGAAGCGGTTGTCCATGGAAATGTCCATCAGGTTGTTCAGGTCACTGAACACGCTGACCTTGCTGAACTTAGTTACACCGGTGAGCAGGGCAAACTTGATGTAGCGGTCGCAACTCTTCAGTACTCCGTAGAATGCTTTTAGTGTGTTGCGGTAGTCAGTCAGCAGCTCCTCGTTGCCGATGGCCTGGAGCATGGGTTTGTCGTATTCATCGATAAGGACAACTACGTTACGGCCGGTGACGGTGCTGATTTTCTCAATGATATAGGAGAAGCGCTCTTCCGGTGAGCGGTCTTTTTTCTCGTCACCGTAGGCAGCTTCCCATTTTTCGAGGTGTTGGTTTAAGATTTCATTGAGTGAGAGACGGCTTTCGTATTTCTTGGTGTTCAGGTCCAGGTGCAGAATGGGGTATTCGGTCCATTCTTTTTCCAAAGTTTCGATGGCAAGTCCTTCGAACAGTTCCTTCTTTCCTTGGAAGTAAGCTTCCAGGGTAGAAATCAGCAGACTTTTCCCGAAGCGTCGGGGACGGCTCACGAAATAATATTGTCCTGATTTTACCAATCGGTAAATCAGCTCTGTCTTGTCAATGTAGCAGTAGTTTCCACTACGTATCTTTTCAAAACTTTGTATGCCTACCGGATAGTTCCTTTTCATAATCTACCTGAATTAAGTTGCTGATGAATCTATATTGTATATCCTAACTACAAACATACAAAAAATCTTTGTTTTTTATGTCGGTTCCATAAAAAACAAAAAATCATCGTTACTGATTCCTTATGGGTGTAAGCCTCGGTGTCTTTTAGGGAGATGAGTGACCCCTAAATTTTCTTTTGCATCCAATTTCCCTTGCGGATATAGTAATAGCTGGCAACCCAGATGCAGATGGCGTACACGTGTTCGGCTGTCCAGCAGAAAGCTACATCGGCACGGAATCCCAGGATGATTATCCCGATATATACCAGATAGAGTGCCAATGCACCCAGTTCCAGCAGAAAGGCGGCCTGCGTGTTTCCCGTACCCGAAACCGACTGGAAATAGATGTTTCCCGGAATCGTCACCAGGTAGGTGGAGCAGAGCACCCAAAGGGTAGGGATGGCGGCTGTAATCAGGTCCGGCAGGTCGGTATAGATATGCAGTACCGGACGCGGAAAGAGGGCTATCAGGATAATCAGCGGAGCTACCACATAGGTACAGATACGGATGTGTTGCCGGATAAGTGCTGGAACTGTTCCGGCGTTTCCCGCGCCTATCTGGTTACTGACTAACGAACCACAGGTAGAGGCGAAAGCGATGACCGCCATGAACGGAATGCTCGATACGCTTCGGATAATGTTGGAGATGGCTAACGGACGTTCTCCCAGGTGTTCGATGAAGATGAAGAACAGGAACCACGTGGATAGGGAGATGAAGTTCTGTATCATGGTCCATAAGGAGATGTGCATGATTTGTTTCAATTCACCGAAACGTACTGCCGGTATGCGGTTCAACCGGTATTTCCGGTAATCTATCCGTGTGAAAGTGTAGCCGATGAAGAACAGCAGCGATACCAGTTCTGCCAGTGAGGACCCGATGGCGGCTCCGGCAATTCCCAAAGCTGGAAAACCGAATTTTCCGAAAATCAGGGTATAGTTGAACACCACATTCGAGAGCACCATGACTATGGAGTTCAGGGTCAGGGTCTTGGTCTGTGTCGTACCTACGAAGAACGTACGGAACATGGCACCCAGGAAAGCAAAGAAGAATCCGTAGACACGCCAGTGGATGTAATCGCCGGCAGCCTGACGGATATGGTCGGAGCTGACCAGCGCACCCAGAATCTCATCCGAAAAATATCGGGTTAGGCTGAAAGTGAATGCGGCGAGAAGCAACAGGAAGTAGCAGCCCTGGTAGAAGATGGGACCGATGGCGGTATAGTTCTTTTCTCCGTTGCGTCGGGCAATGAGAATCTGGGACCCGATGGTGAAACCGAATCCAATCATGAAAATGGCCAGGTAGTAGACTCCGGCAATGGCCGAGGCTCCCAGTTCCACTTCGCCCACCCGTCCCAGAAACGCTGTATCGGTAATGCCGATCAACTGTTCCATGATGAGGCTGATAAGGATGGGGTAGGCTATCTGCCAGATTTCTTTGTTACTGTATCCCGTGTTCTGTTTGGTGAGTGTCATATACAAATCGGCTTAAAAGAATGCTTTGCTTTTGGCGCTCACTTCCTCGATGTCCAACCGGATGATTTCGGTACGGAAGAACGATTTCTCGGCATATTGCATTCCCTCCATCTTGTTGTTCGGACAATATTTACTCAGGAACAGGGAGAGGGCCGACATGCGTTCTGCATCGTGCAGACCGTGGTGGGCGGTACATCTCATCACTACACTTTCGTAGGCAGTCGTGAATTCGTTGGGAATGACTTTGGTTCTTCCTACTACGCAGAAAGATACCTGGTGGCAACGGTCAATACAGGTCAGTTTCCGGCCTATCGGGGCGCAGTGGATGTAGATAGAGTTTCCTCTGTCCCATACATAACTCAAGGGGATGCCGTAGGCTCCCTGTCCGTCTTCCGACTGCATGGAAAGTATACCGTATTCTCCTTCTTTCAGGATTTCAAAAGCCCGTTTCTCGTCCAGGGTGCAGTCTTGCCGTCTGATGTTCTCGTTATTGAATTTCATAAAATTCGTTTTTCTGTTTCCGGAAGCAAAGATACAACAAATAGTCCAATCTGCCGAATGGTTCAGTACAGAGTCGGCAAGAATGTATGAATGGAATCTCACCGGATGAAAAACAGGCGCAGTGTACCGTTTACACCGCGCCTGCCGTAATCTTTCCTTTATCCGGAAGAAGGGGTTATTCGCTCTTGATGCTCACTACCGGATTCTCGTTGGCGATGCGCCATGCTTTGCAGACCACTACCGACACTATCAGCATTAACAGTAGGAGGGCAAGAAGGGTATACCACAAGGGAGAAAGCAATTGGCTGTCGGCAAACTGCTGCATCCACTGGCCGGAGACGTACCAGGCGGATGCCATACCTGCTATTACTGCTATGACAGCTATCTTCAAAATGTCTATCGAAAGCATACCCAAGATGTTACCTGCTTCGGCACCGTTTACTTTGCGGATGGCTATTTCCTTGCTCCGACGCTGGGTCTCGTCACTGACATAGCCGATAAGTCCCATCAGTACAATCAGGATGATGCAACCGGTAGTAACCCATACCGTATTGCGGAAAGCGGAAACACTGGCATTCTGTTCCTGACGGATTTCCTGATAGGTGGCAAATTCCAGGGCCAGATCGGGATAGGTGGACTTGATAAAGGTATTCAGTTTTTTCAGATTATCTTCCACCGGATTTTTCAGACGGACGTTGAAAGTACGTACACGGTCATTCAAAATGAAAGCGGTACAGGTTTGGTTCGAGAAGAAGCCCATGTTTCGCACATCCTCTACCACGCCTGTTACCACGGGTTGTTCTTCCAGCCTGGCCCAGGAGGGGTCGATAGGTAGCTTGCGGCCAATGGCGGTATCGCCCCACTTCATCGTCTCTACCGTGGTGCGGCCCACAACGGCTTCACCCCGATGCTGTGGCCAATGGCCTTCGAGCAGGGTCATGCCCGTTACCTGTGGCATCTCCTTATCCATCAGTGTGAAGTGCAGGGGACAGATGAAGTTGCCTTGGCTGTCGGTCAGGCGATTGGTACTGTAGTGGGCCAGCAGACTGGTGCCACTGCCCGCTATGGCTTCCACGTAGGGCTCACGGCGGATGGCATCGGCTACGCCGTTGGCCCGCTTGATGTTACCCGTTACTGTTCCTACAGCCAGTCCTTCGGAACGGAAACCTACGTTGCGGTTCATCAGGTCGTGATATTGCCATACGGTAGTCAGCAGCAGCCCGCCGATAAAGGACATACCGATGAACTGTACGAACAGCAGACCGCGTTTCCACGAACGTTTGCCGTCTGTGTAACGGCGGAATACCTGGGTTACGGGAATCCGGGCATAGATACGTCCCGGCACTACACCGGCCACAATGAAAAGCAACAGTACCGTTCCCAAAGGAACGTAGAGTGTCTGTCCTGTAAAAAGGTCGGACAGGTTGCTCCCCAACAGCTCTTCTACTTGCTCACGCAGTAGCCACAACAATATTCCACCGCAGAGGATGGAGGCCACTACCAGTAGTCCTGTTTCCCAAAGGAACATGGAAAGAATGTGCCAGCCGTCGGCACCGCAGCATTTATGTACGCCTACCATTTTGGCACGTCGGCTCATGGTGGCTACGGCACGCAGCACGTAGTTCAGGACAGAGACAAAGAAAATGGAGAAGCCCAGTACACCAAGGATGACCAGTCGCCGTGTGCTGTCAGGGAAAGAACGGTAGACTTCATATAAAGGCAGGACACTGTACTCGGTCACTACGTCTTCACCCAAGTGCGTGTCGGTATATTGCTCTACGGCTTTCTGGATGCGGCTGTTCAAGGTTTCCACATCGGCGGGCTGTTTCAGGCGGAACAGGACGCCGTAGAGATTGTTCGTCCCCCACGTGCCTGCCCCGAAGGACCAGTCCATGGCAGCCATGGAGAGTAGCAGGTCGTGGGGCATGATGCTGTTGCCGGGTATATCGGCATAGACACCTCGGATGGTAACGTTGAACAGCTTTTCTATGGAAAGTTCTTTGCCTATGGGATTATCATCGCCGTAGAGTTCGCGGGCTTTCCGTTGCGAGATAAAGGCATTGCCCTGTACTCCCAAATCTTTTGGGGTACCCTGTAGCAGTTGCAGGCCGGTGGTCTGGAAATAGGCCGTATCGGCGAAAAGAGTTTGTATGTTTTCCAGTTTCTTGTCGTCTTTATAGATGGTCGGTTGCCAGAAATTGGATGTCAGACAGGCACTCTTTATCAGTCCCGGGAAGGTCTCACTGAGGTCGGCGGCTGCCGGACGGTAGGTACCGTAGTTGTATTCGCGTTCAGGTACTCCTTGGCGTACTTCCCTCATGCGTAACATGACCAGTGTCTCAGGGTTCGGATAGAAACGGTCGAAGCTCAGTTCGTAGACTATCTGCGCAAAGAGCAGTACGCCCATCACCAGCCCCAATGTGAGAGATATTAGTTTCTCCAGGGTGCCACCATGGCCGCGAAGTAAGGTCTGTAAAGTATAATATAGTTGTCTCATGTCCCTTGGTTTATAGGTTGATGTTGCTTGAAACGATGCTTCCGTCGAACAGATGTACGGTGCGGTGGGCGAACGATGCGTCGTGCTGTGAGTGTGTCACCATGATGACGGTAGTCCCTTCCTTGTTCAGTTCGGTCAGCAGGTTCATCACTTCGGCTCCGTTCTTCGAGTCGAGGTTACCGGTCGGTTCGTCGGCCAGAATCAGTTTGGGGTTTGTCACTACGGCACGGGCGATGGCCACACGTTGTTGCTGTCCGCCGGAGAGCTGTTGGGGAAAGTGTTTGGCACGGTGGCTGATGTTCATGCGTTTCAGTATTTCCTGTACCCGCTGTTTCCGTTCTGCGGCTTTGTAGCCGAGGTAGGTCAGCGGCAGTTCTACGTTCTCGAAGACATTGAGCTCGTCTATCAGGTTGAAACTCTGGAAGACAAAGCCAATTTTGCCCTTGCGTACACGGGTACGGTCCTTCTCGTGCAGGTCGGCCACTTCCTGTCCGAACAGCTTGTAGCTGCCTTCGGTGGGATTGTCCAGCAGTCCCAGAATGTTCAGCAGGGTAGACTTTCCGCATCCCGAAGGGCCCATGATGGCTACGAATTCCCCTTCGTTTACCTGAAGGTTTACTTGGTTCAATGCTACGGTTTCCACTTCCGAGGTACGGAAGACTTTGCTAAGGTTGTTGATTTCAATCATGGTTCAATGTATTTAGATTATTATTTATTCGCTTTTGATACTCTTTACCGGATTTTCGTTGGCGATGCGCCACGCCTTTATCAGTACGCAGGAGATGATGACTGCCAGTACGGCCAGTCCGATTCCCAGATAGGCGGCAACCGACATCGATACTTGGGCGGTGAATGCGTTTATCCATAAGTTGTTGACATATCCGGACAAGGCTATACCTATGATTACAGCCGGGATGGCTACCCAAAGGACATCGTTCCCCAACAGGCGGAGGATGTCCGAGGCTTCGGCACCGTTTACTTTACGGATGGCTATCTCTTTGCTTCGGCGTTGCACTTCATCGGTTGTGTAGCCCAGCAGTCCCATGAGCATGATGAAGAACATGACTACTCCGGCTACTACAGTGGCATTGCGGAACACACGGACAGGGTTGTATATGGTTCGCATGCTTTCTTCCATGGAAGTAAAGTCGATGGTCTTGTCCGGGAAAGCTTTTGCGGCATCTTGGGTCAGGCGTTGCAGGTTCTCGGCGAAAGGTTCTTTCAGCAGAAAATGAAGTTCGTTGTTGAAACGCCGTGTATTGAAGCCGATGTAGGGCATAGGTTCTGCATAAAAACCGTTTATCTGGAAATCTTTCACTACGCCACATACGGTAATGTTATCTCCCAGGGTGTGTACTATGCGTCCTATGGCTTCTTTGTCCCATTTCATCAGGTCCACAAACGTCTCATTGATAACAGCCTCACTGTTATCGCGTGGCAGTCGGCCTTCCTTCAATTGGATGCCCATCAGGTCGTAATAGTTGTCCATGCAGGCATCGAAGCGGGCGGAGAAGAGAGCTTCACCGTTCTCACCGTTGATGAAACAGCCGCTGTAACCGTCCAGCGGATTGCCGTAAGCGGAGGAAACATTTGCTATGTAGGGGAGGGAGCGGAAGAAATTATAGGCATTGTCTGATTCCTCTGCTGAGTTGAAATATTGGTAAGTATAGGCTATCCGCTCGGTCTTAAACCCCATATCCTTACTCATGACATAGCGGTATTGCATCATGACCATGCACATCAGTCCGCAGATAAAGGCAACACCTGCAAACTGGATGAACAGCAACGGCCGTTTCCAGCCTTTTTTGCCTTCGGTATAGCGGCGGAACACCTGGGTGACGGGAATGCGGGCAAACAATCGGCCCGGCAGTACACCGCCTACCAGCAATAATAAAGCTACCGTAGCGGCCGGTACCCAAAGACGGATTCCGTCGAAAAGATTCGTCAGTTTGGTGGAGGCGGTATCTTCTACAAAATCGCGGAAACCTACCAACAGCAGCACCATGACGAGGAGTGCCAGGATGATGACGGCACATGTCTCCAGCATGAACATGCCGAAGATGCCGCTTCCACTGGCTCCGCTGCACTTGTGTACGCCTACCATCTTGGCCCGTCGGCTTAACGAGGAGATGGAAACCAGGGCGTAGTTCAGGGCTGTAATGAAGAGGATGGAAAGTCCCAGGGTCATCATGATGGTATACATCCGTTTCACATCGTCCTGTTCGCGGAAGGTATCGCGCAAGGGCTTGACATAAGCAGTATAGCTCCAACTGTCCCGGGCGGGCAGGTATTTTTCTGCCATTTTCTCCATCCGGGTATTGAGGGCTTCTACATCTACTTCCGGACGCAGACGTACATACTGATAATAGGAATCTCCACCTTCCCAGGAGTAGTTTTGTTGTGTGGCAGCCCAGGCCGGAGGCATGGAAATGACGGCATCGGCTTTTACAGTGGTATTGTCCGGTATATCGGCGTAGGTCCCGCGTACGGTAAGTTCCCGTTCGTGGTTGTAGCTGATGACTTTGCCGATGGGATTTTCTCCACCGAACATTCGTTCGGCGAGGCTCTTGCTCAGGTAGATGACATTGGGCTGCTGGAGATCCTGTACCGGATTTCCGCTCAATACCTCAATGCCCATGGTCTGGAAGAACAGGGAATCGGCGCAAATTTTCTTTTCGTTGAAACGGACATTGCCGTAGTAGAGAGGCCATGAAGCCAGGTAATAATTGGTGCAGGTGGCGCTTTCTACTTCCTTCGGGAAGCTTTCAAGAATAACTCCGGCCAGAGGTCCCATGTTCATGGTTTGCGGTTCGGGGTTTTCACCTTCCATGAGGAATATGGACCATACCTGATAGATGCGGTTGTAGTCGCGGAAGCAGGTATCGTAACTTTGTTCGTAGGCTACCCGGGCAAAGAGCAGGATGCTCATGCCGAGTCCCAAGGCAAGGGATATCACCTTGAAAGGAATGCTTTCCTTTCCGTGAATCAGGGTCTGGATAACGTAGTAAATCTGTTTCATGTGTTTATGGATTCAGTTTTTCGTAATTTTTTATCTTTCCAGTTGCAGAAACCGTGCCATTTCCTTATATCGTTGGTATACAGCGGAGAGGCATTTCAAAGGCTTGTGCGAAGTGTCAAATAATTAGACAGGGGGTGTCTAAAAATTAGACATGGACGGCTTTCCCGCACGGAATGACCGCCGGACGATTGTCCGATTTTTGTTTGGCAGACCCGTTTATTCCTACTATCTTCGCACCCATGAACACGAACATGAAAAACAGAAACATCCTGATAGTGGATGACAACCGGGGAGTCCTGACAGCACTTCAACTGCTGCTGAAACCGTACTTCCGTATCGTCAGAACCTTGTCTTCCCCTGCGACTTTGCCTGCTGAATTACGTGGGGAGGAGTGGCACGTTGTCCTGCTCGACATGAACTTTACGGCCAGTCTCAATACCGGAAACGAAGGATTGTACTGGTTGCATGAAATCAAACGGCAATGCCCTGATTTGCCGGTTGTACTCTTTACGGCATACGCTGATATTGATTTGGCTGTAAAAGGTATCAAGGAAGGAGCCGCAGATTTTGTAGTCAAGCCATGGGATAACCAGAAGTTGGTAGATACGTTGCTTACGGCAGCTCAAGGTTGCTCCAAAGAGAAAAAAGTCAGCAGTCCTTCACACGTGGATAAAGGAGGTGAAACCCGGATGTATTGGGGTGAAAGTCCGGTCATGCAGCAGTTGCGGATGTTGACCGAGAAGGTGGCTCCTACAGACGCCAATATCCTGATTACCGGCGAGAACGGTACCGGTAAAGAAATGCTGGCCCGCGAAATCCACCGGCTTTCCCTGCGGCGGCAACAGGAGATGGTCTGTGTGGATATGGGAGCCGTTTCTGAAACGCTGTTCGAAAGCGAACTGTTCGGGCATGTGAAGGGAGCGTTTACCGATGCGCATGCCGACCGTCCCGGTAAGTTCGAAGCCGCCCACCGGAGTACGCTTTTCCTGGATGAGATAGGTAATCTGCCTTATCATCTGCAGGCCAAGCTGCTGACAGCTATCCAGCGGCGGAGCATTGTCCGTGTGGGAAGTAATACGTCCATTCCGGTCGATATTCGGCTGATTTGTGCCACGAACCGTAATCTGCCTGATCTGGTAGCCCGGAACGAATTCCGTGAAGACTTGTTTTACCGCATCAATACCATTCATCTGGAAATACCTGCTCTGCGTGAGCGGACCGAAGACATCGTTCCACTGGCTGAACGTTTCATCGCCTGTTTCTGCAAGCAGTATGACAGGCCGCTGGTCCGTCTGACGGATGACGCTCAGGCTAAGTTGCGTCAGCATCCCTGGTACGGTAACATCCGCGAACTGGAACATGCCGTCGAGAAGGCTGTCATCATCTGTGACGATACCTGTCTGTCGGCCGAGCTGTTCCAATTGTCCGACCGCCGTCAGGAAGTTTCCGAAGTTCCTGTATCTACATTGGAAGAGATGGAAAAGAAGATGATTATCCAGGCCTTGGATACCTGTCGGGGAAATCTGTCGGCTGTAGCTGCACAGTTGGGAATCACCCGGCAGACTTTGTATAACAAGATGAAAAAATACGGTCTATAACCTTCAACTATTGTCTTTATGCGCATCCGTTCCCTGAAAAGTCAATATCTGTTCCGTATTGCCGTTAGTCTGTTGTGGGCTGTAGTGACCGGTGCCTTGTGGATGGCCGTCTGGACCAACCGCGGGTCGTCTCATACATACGATACCCTGCTTTTCTGGGCGGTAGTGGCTACCTTGGCGCTGTTTGTCTTGGTGTATTGGCAGTACGGTCTGTATCGGGCCCATACCCGGAAAGTACTTTTTCTGTTGGAGGCACTAGAAAACGATGATGCTTCCGTACATTTTGTCGAGACCGAAGCCAACCGTGACAACCGTCTGGTAAGTCAGGCCTTGAACAAGGTGGCACAGATTCTCTATAAGGTAAAGAACGAGACTGCTCAGCAGGAGAAATATTACGAGCTGATACTGGAATGTGTGAATACCGGTATCCTGGTTCTCAACGACAACGGAGCGGTCTATCAGAAGAACAGCGAGGCTTTGCGGTTGTTGGGTATGGAGGTCTTTACTCATGTCCGGCAACTGGAACGTGTGGATTCCCATCTGATGGAGGTCGTTACAGCCTGTCGGCCAAGTGACAAGTTACAAGCGGTGTTCAGCAACGAACGGGGGACGGTCAATCTTTCTATCCGTGTCAGCGATATTCATGTACATCAGGAGCACTTGCGCATCCTGGCTTTGAATGACATCAACAACGAGTTGGATGAGAAGGAAGTGGATTCCTGGATTCGGCTTACCCGGGTGTTGACTCACGAAATCATGAATGCGGTAACTCCCATCACTTCGCTCAGCGATACCTTGCTGACGCTGATGAACGAGGGGGAAGTTGCTATGGATGCTTCTGACCGTTCTGCTTCGCAGGAGGAAATCCGTAACGGGTTGCAGACCATCAGCAGTACGGGAAAGGGGCTGTTGTCGTTTGTAGAGAATTACCGTCGCTTTACCCGGATTCCCACGCCGGAGCCTTCCTTGTTTTATGTGAAAGCTTTTCTCCAGCGGATGGTGGATTTGACCCGTCATCAGCATGCCGAGGCTCATGTCGTTTATCAGCTTGAAGTCGTTCCGGATGACCTCATTCTGTATGCAGATGAGAGCCTGGTCTCTCAGGTGGTCATCAATCTGCTGAAGAATGCCATCCAGGCCATTGAATCGGGAGTTTGCACAGGTTCGGAGGGACGTATCTGTCTGCGTGCCTATTGCAACGAGGCTGAGGCTGTACTGATTGAAATCTCTAACAACGGTCCTGCCATTCCGGCGGACATCGCCGAGCATATCTTTATTCCTTTCTTTACGACGAAGGAGGGGGGAAGTGGTATCGGACTGAGTATTTCCCGGCAGATTATGCGGCTTTCGGGGGGAAGTATCACGCTGTTGCCCAAGGGGGAAACTACTTTTGTATTGAAATTCAATTGATAAGTTGGGCCTTACTTTTTCTTTTTGGTGTCAAAAAGAAAAAGGTAACAAAAAGAAAAAACACCGGCTTCCGTTTGGAGGCGGCTTCGAAGCGTCTTCCGACGGAAGCGCAGGAACTCGCTTCGCTCAGACAGCCTGCGCTTCTTCTCGTCGAAATCCGTTTCTTCGCTTTTTCGCCTCCAAACTAAGGCCGGAATTTTTTACATGACTCGTTAAGATTATATCGTTACGCTTTCTCCGCAACTTAGGTAGCTGATGGAGTCCTTCATCCGGTCGGCCAGAATTTGGTACTGGGGGAGACCTGTGCAGTGCATGGTGTAGTAACGGCATCCGGGATGTTCCAGTAGTTTGTCTGCCAGTGCATGGATGAATGCTGTTTCTTCCGTTTCTGGTAATCCGCTTTTCACGAGGTGCATCCCGGCAAAGACATGGGTGAGGGGATGGCCGGTCAAGCGGATAGCCTTCTGCATGATGTTTACGATACCGGCATGGGCACATCCTGCAAAGAGTACCGTCTTACCGTTTTCTTCTATCAGCAGACTTTGTTCGTGACAGAAATTATCGTTTGTGTCAGGAGTGGGACCGAACAATAGTTTGTTGCCGGTGGGGCAGAGGCAGTCGTCTGTAACGTCGGCAAAAAGGATGATTCCGTTGTCTATAGAAACCACTTCTTCACAGCTTATCAAGCGTTCGTTACCTTTCAGTTTTGGATTGAGACCGATGTAGGCCAGCCCTTTGTCACGGAGCGAATAATGCGGTTCGAAGGCATGGTTGTTCAGGTATACGGGAGCGTGAGGGTTTAGCTCCAGAAATGTTCCGAGGCCTCCTCCGTGGTCGTAATGGCCGTGTGATACGATAGCCATATCGATTTCAGACAATCGGATGCCCAACTGTTCTGCATTCCGGGCAAACAGGTTTCCTTGTCCCATATCGAATAATATCTGTCGTCCGTCTTCCAGTCGGATGTGCAGGCTGAGGCCGTGTTCTACGGGAAAATCTTCCCGGCTGGTATTTTCAACTAATGAGGTGATAGTCATAAGGCTTGAGCGTTTTTTCTTGCCAGCCAGCAGCCTTCCTCATGGGAGTTGATGATGCCGATGGCTTGCAGGTAGGAATAGATGATGGTACTCCCCACAAATTTCATCCCTTTCCGGTAAAGATCTTTGGAAATTGTGTCCGAGAGAGGGGAGGTGGTACGGTCTGTTTCGTAAAGGGTCCGGTAATCGGTAAAGTGCCAGATATAGCGGTCGAACGAACCGTATTCCTGACATATATCATTGAATATACGGGCATTGGTTACGGCTGCCTGTATCTTCAGGCGATTACGGATGATACCTTTGTCTTGTTGTAAGGTCAGACGTTTTTCTTCGTCATAAGCAGCGACTTTCGTGGCATCGAAACCATCGAATGCCTGGCGGAACGCTTCACGCTTGTTCAATACACACTCCCAGGAAAGTCCTGCCTGAAACGTTTCAAGCAGAAGCATTTCGAAGAGTTTGCTGTCTTCGTGTACCGGTACACCCCATTCGTGGTCGTGGTAATCCACATAAAGCGGGTTGGTCATGTTACACCAGCGGCATCGTTTCTTGTCTTTCTGATATGGTTTCTTTTCTTCCATGAGTTTCCTGAACGAATAATCTAAAAAGTATTGTCAGAACTCTTCGAGGGCTTTCAGTGCCGCATCGTAGTCCGGTTCGTGTGAGATGTCTTCCACCAGTTGGGTATAGATGACTTTACCCTGTTCATCCACTACAATGACAGCACGTGCTGCCAGTCCTTCCAGGGGACCGTCTGCTAGTTGGAGACCGTATTTGTCGAAGAAATCGTGATTTCGGAACAATGAAAGCGGTACGACGTTTTCCAGTCCTTCTACCGAGCAGAAGCGCGATTGGGCAAAAGGTAAGTCCATGGAAAGGCAAAGCACTACCGTATTGTCCAGGCTTGAAGCTCTTGCATTGAATTGTCTTACGGAAACGGCGCAGGTAGGTGTGTCCAGGCTGGGGAAGATATTCAGAATAACCCGTTTCCCCCGGTAATCGGACAAGGAAACTTCTGCCAGTTCTCCATTGACGGCCTTGAAATCGGGAGCTTTTTCCCCTATGGCTATCATTTTTCCAGCTGTATGTGCTTCTTTCCCGCGACATATCACGGTTTCTCCTTTCATCGTTTGATTCTTTGAAATTTGTTGCGAAGCACCGCTGATACCGTCTACGGATTGTGCATGCGTGATTCCTGCCACTGTTAAGGACAGAAGCAGCATCAGTGTCCTACTTGTTTTCATCTTCGTATAAGTTTGGTTTGATTACAAATGTAGAATAAATCTTTTAAATGTAAGTTAGTAGTTAACTATCTTTAGGGGATTATTCGTTTCTATTTTTTCAGAAGAGAATGTCTCAGCTTCATTCAAACGAGGGTATTATTCCTGAATGGTGTTAATTATCAGCTTATCTTTGCTGATTGGTATGATGAAACGAGATTTTCGTAAAAATCCAGTATCAATATTTTGTTTTATTACGAATAATACGTAGTTTCGCATATGTTTAATTGAAAAACTAAAAACTATGGAAAAACGAAGTTGTCGGGAGCCGGAGAGTTTATATGATCGTACGAGAATCGGAAGGATGTATTTTCGATGGATAGGCGGTATCATGAGTCTGTTTGTCTTGTCAATGCTTTGTTTGTCCTGTAAACAGACTGGCGCCAAGGAGGTGGAATCCGTCCGCTTGCATCATTCGTTGGTAGTGGATGATGAAAGTCTGTTGCTGGGAAAAGTTTTCGATTTGGCCTGGGAAAGCGATTCCGTACTGGTGATTGTGGATTCAGGGAATGAGGGATTTCTTCATACAGTGCATGTTCCGGACGGACGGGTGATGGATGCGTATGGAAAGATAGGGCAGGGACCGGATGAGTACCTGTATGTCGGGACAGTACATCCTGCCGGTGTTCATCATCTGATTATGCTGGATGTCAATAAACGGGAATGCTTCGAACAAGAAGGAGCCGGTGACAGGTTGGCTTTCAAACCTTTGTTTCATTTGAGGGATTCCGTGTTTCATTATGAACTGCTTCCGGTGGCTGACAACCGTTACATAGCGATAGGACTGTATGAGGATAATCGTTTCTTCTTGTTGGATGAAAAAGGTAACCGCATAGAGGGGTTCGGCGATTATCCTTACTGGGATGAAAAAGAGAAGCAGGTCAGTGGAATCATCCGGGGCGAGATATACCAGGGAAGACTAGCGTCAAATAGTCGTGGAACAAGATTCGTACAGGCTGTTTTGAAGTCCAGAATCATGGTTTTCTACGAGAAAGGGGAGGAAGGATGGAAGTGTATCAAAGAGAATCTGGAATCTTTTCCCACCTACAATTACAATTCCCCGGCCATGGACGCAGAAGATCCGCTAGGATATCTGGATGTCTGTGCTACTGACAGCTATGTGTATGCGCTGTATTCGGGGAAGAATTACAGGGACGATAGAGATGCCGCTTTCCTCGGGCAAACGGTGGAAGTGTACCGATGGGACGGTACTCCGGTGAAACGATTGACATCGGATGTGCCTTTGAGGAACATTGAAGTGACGAAGGACGACAGTTGCCTGTATGCCGTGGCTTATGCTCCGGAACCGGTGCTGGTACGTTTCCCGCTGCCTTGATTTCATGATTACTTGTCGGTAGGGATGTAAAAGGAGTCTGAATGTTTGCTTATATTACGGATTTCCCGTAAATTTGTATATTGCTAGTTTAAAAATAGATGTCTATGGAAAAATTGACCCATCAGGAAGAGGAAGCCATGCGCTATATCTGGAAAATAGGCATGTGTTGTGTAAAGGATATTCTGAAGTGTTATCCTGAACCTGGATTACCTTATACAACCCTTGCTTCCATTGTGAACAACCTCAAGCGGAAAGGGTATGTTACGGCCCGGCGTTTCGGAAATACCTATATCTTTCAGCCCGCTGTGACTCAGGAAGAATATGCCAAAACCTCGGTAGGCACTTTCGTGAAGAATTATTTTGCCGATTCATACAAAGATATGGTATCTTTCTTTGCCCGTGAGCAGAAGATATCGAAAGAAGACCTGGAGGACATCTTGAATCTGATTGAAAACAAGGAAGGAGAATAAGGATGGCCCCAGCCCTGTTGATGTATTTCGTTCATGTAAACGCAGGAATCGCTTTCTTTTACCTGCTCTACAAATGGTTGTGTACCCGTGATACATTCTTTACATGCCGCAGGGGGATATTGCTGTTGTCCATCATAAGCGCTTTTGTTCTTCCTTCACCGGTACTGGCGGAATGGATCGGTGGCTATAGCAGCCTGTCGGCGGTTACAGGGTATTACCGGTCTGTCCTTTTGACCGAGGTGGTGTCTGACGGTTCCGGAACAACGTGGATGAACGGAGCGTGTATGTGCTTTTTTCTCGTCTATCTTGCCGGAGGGGTACTCTGTCTTTTCCGTATCTTATTGAAAGTGGCAAGTCTCATCGTATTGGTCTTTCAATCGGAATCCGCAGAGCTGAACGGCATCAAGGTAAGGTTGATACAAAGTGTCTCAGGACCGTTTTCGTTTTTCGGTTGGATATTCATTCCTAAAGAGAAGTTGGGAAGGGAGGAGGTGAGTGATATGCTGGTACATGAACAGGCCCATGTGAAACAGTATCACTCCGTGGATGTGCTTCTGAGTGAAATCGTATGTTCGGTTTTGTGGCTGAATCCCTTCGGTTGGTTGTTGAAACGGGAGGTCAAGGAGAACCTTGAATATTTGGCCGACCGGAAGGTTCTGGAATCCGGAACAGACAGGAAAGCCTATCAATATCATCTGCTGAGAACCTCCTGTAGCAGGGGGTATGTGCTGGTCAATGCGTTCAATGCATCTTCGCTGAAACGGCGAATCCGGATGATGAACTGTAAACGGACAAGTGGGGTAGGTTATCTCAAATATTCGTTGTGGGTGATTCCGGTCATGGCATTGCTGGTTGCCGGGAATGTTTTTGTGATGACGGAATATTCCGAATTCCTACAATTACTGAAGAAGGAGATACAGTGTCCTCAGTCGGTATCGGATAAGGGTATGCAAGGCAGGGTTATCGTACAGTTTGAGGTAGAACGTGACGGTACTCCCGGTCGTTTCAGAATCATTCATTCCGTTTCTCCGGAGCTGGATGCAGAAGTGCTGCGTGCATTTCGGTTGATGTCCCATTGGAAGTTTGCTACGGGCAAGAAAAGGTTGGCAAACGGTCGGTTTACGGTTCCGGTGACTTTTACACAACCTTAAGGGTTTCTATGAATTTACTACAAACAGACTTTTACATTTTTATAATCCACTTGTCGATACTCCTTGTCTCCTCGCTGAAATTCACACCCACCTTGATGACTTTCCTTCCGTCTGCCGCAAAAGGAGCGGCATAGCCTT